>Ga0207755_100146_pt1 | contig 47819 bp, 43 predicted proteins | sample A23P2SouthBayCA_FD_187734 | JGI IMG/M metagenome (GOLD analysis project Ga0207755, IMG submission 187734) | Aerobic enrichment media microbial communities from Bioluminiscent Bay, La Parguera, Puerto Rico - A23 P2 (SPAdes) | ecosystem: Environmental > Aquatic > Marine > Unclassified ...
ACGGACTCACTCGTCGCTCCGCTCCTCGTTCGTCGTTGTCGCCTCAAAATAGCGGGAGGTAGATTTGAACTACCGATCTCCGGGTTATGAGCCCGGCGGAATCTCCTGGCTATCCCATCCCGCTACCAGCGTCTATCCGCGAGACGGCGTTAAGGGTTTTGAAATCGGGACGGCCAGTCCGTCCGGTCCGGCGACGGTGTGGACGCCGCGAACCGAGCCGGCAGGTCGCGACCGCCCCACCGACACCGCCCAGAGGTCGACGTAGAGGCCGTCCTGCGCGAGCAGTTCGTCGTGGGTCCCCTGCTCGACGAGACGGCCTTCCGAACACGAACCCCCGGAAGGCGACGACCGATCAAAACGTCTCGGAGGCAAGCATCTTCGCCGAACGTTTAATGAGACTCCATGACCCAGACCGGAGCATGGTCGAAGCGTTCGTCAGATTGCTGTGCCCCGAGTGTGGGAAAGACTGGGAGGACGGACCGACCGACCTCCCCGGTCACCGAAAGAATTTCAGCTGTCCGTCGTGCCACGCGACGCGGCGGCTCGCGGAGTTCATGCGAACCGAACGCGATCTGGAACTGGTGAAGCAGTTCGAGTGATCAGAGGTCCGGGACGGCGGACAGCGCCCCGCACGCGTCGCATTTCAGCACGGTCGCGCCGCGCTCCTCGACCAGCCGCGTATCCGGCGAGCCACACTCCGAACACGTCACGAACGACTCGACGTACTCGTCGATAGCGTCGGCCACGCGGGACTGCTTGAAATCGCCGGTAAACCGGGCCCGGCCCCGGTCGTCGATGCTGGCACTGGTGCCGAGCTCCGACTGTAGAAATTTGAGCAAGTGGTCCTGCTCGCGGTTCAGGCGGTCATAGGTTGCCTCGAAGTTCTCGTAGATCGTGACGTTCCCCTCCGGACGCACCTCGGGATCGGGGACCTGAAACCGGTCCGCTGCGTCGCCCACCTCTGGCGTCTCGGTCAGCGCACGGTCGAGACTGTCTTCGTAATCCATGGGTCGATGTGGCGGGGCCGGCGACTAAAACGTTTCAGGAGGAGCTCGATAGCGGCAAAAAAGCGTCCGCATGGGGCGAGTGCCGCCCACCGTGGATGCTACTCGAATACCGTGACGGGTCATACTGCCGGCTGTAAGTCGATCAAGAGATTCGGCATCTCGGGGTAGCGAATCTCTTGAAACAGGTACAGCCGACAGTATCAGGCGTCGGTTTCGTTCGCCGCCACCGCGTCGTTGTTCATGCCGCCGCCGTCGTTGTGGCGGCACTGCTCGGTGTAGAAGCCGAGGTCGAACGCGACGGAATCACCCTGAATCTCGTTGGAGTGATTCACCGGCAGGTACCAGGTGAAGCCGACGAAGTGCTCCACCGAGTCCACGTAACAGTCCCGATCCGAGGGATCGTCCTCGAACTCGTCGAAGGCGGTCGCGCGGTTGCCGTCGAGCGGGATGCCGTTCCCGTCGGCCAGAACCTGCAACGCCTCGCCGAGCGAGCCGCGGAAGAACACCTTCTCGCCGAGGATGACCTGCGAGAGGTTGGCGATGACGGCCGTGAGGTCGTCGGCGAACTCCGCGTGGACATCGTCGCTGGGACGGGCGAATTGGAGCAGGCTCGACTCGCTCGCGCCGCCGGTGCCGATGGCGAAAATCTCGCCGGTGTAGTCGTCGGTGTCGTCGCCGGTCACGTTGTCGGCGGCCGTCGAGGGGTTCGGCCCCGTGTTGTTCTGGCCGTCAGTGACAACGACCTGCAGCGTGCGCGAGTCTTCGGGACAGTTCGCGAGGTCCTCGTCGGCGGTAAGGATCCCCTGGCCGATGGCGGTCGAGCCGCCGTCGTCGGGGAGGTTCGCGATGGCGCTCTGGGTCGCGATGACGTCGGTCGCGTCGCCGGAGCCGACTGACTGGACGACAGTCGCGTCGTTGCCCGTCGTGCTGAAGAACGTCACGCCGACCTGACCGCCGGCGTTGATGATCTCCGCGGCAAGCTGTTGGGCGCCGTCGATCGCCTCCTGGTTGCGCGTGACACCGTCGCCGTCCGTTGCGTCCATCGACCCGGACGCGTCGAGAACGATCTGGACACACGGCGCCGCGCCGGCGCCGCCGTCGAGGACGTTGTCGCCGTCGTCGTCGTACCACATCGTCGTCTGGATCTTGTCGAGGAGTTCGACGTTACCCTGATCGATGTCGTCGACGTTCGTGATGACCTCGTCGGTCCCCCCCTGCTCGTCGGGGTCGTCGGCCTCGGGCTCCGTGTTCCCGTTCTCGGCGGCCTCGACGAGATCGCCGTTGAGCCACACGTAGCCGGGGTTGTCACAGAGGTGGAAGCTGAGCGTCGCCTCGCCGAAGTCGCCCGGCTTCACGTCGTTCAGGTTGATGAGCGGCGCGGGGCCGTCCGGGTTCTCGAGAGAGCCGACGACCGTATCCTCGTTCAGCGTCCGGAGCGCACCGTTGGCGGTCGGGTCGAGGTCCTCGGGCGTGTCCGCGCCGTCCTCACAGGCGTCGTACTCGAATTCGGGACCACCCTGCACGCCGTCGTCGTTCGGATCGGGGAACGCCTCGATCGACGTGTTCGACATGAACGTGTCGAGGTCGTCCGCCTGTACCCAGATGAGCGGGTCCTGGGGATCGGGCAGGCCGACGTAGTCGCCCTCGTCCGGGGCCGACATCAGCACGTCGTTCTCGAGGCCCTCGGACTCGTCCACGGACCAGTCGGAGTAATGCTCCTCCCAGTCAACCTTCAGGTCCAACGAGCCCGCCGTGAGCTGGTTGTTCTGGAATGTTTCTTGATCACTGAAATACGCCGAGGTTCCGAGTCCGGCGCCGGCGGACGCGACACCGATCGTGCCGAGTGCAGCGAGCGTCTTGCGCCGCGAGAGTTCGAACGCGGCGGGGTCGTCGTCTGTCATAGGTGTTGTGCCCCCGGAGCCGGGAGCTACCACATACCCGTACCTCCGCTATCTTTGTTATGCGTCTGCTTACCGAGTTAACCGGAGGATAAATCGAGACTCGAACGGCTAACGAGTGGTTCGAACCCGGTCGCTGCCCGTAATGGTGTGCCTACTGTGGTCGCCACGACGGCGCCCGTGGCTCGGTCGCACTGCTCGACCGGACGTGGCTCCGCCCGTGGACGGGGCTGGTCGGCGGCATTCTGCTGTACGAACGCCGTCGGGTCGGGGTCACGGCCGACATCACCATCAGCGAGGCTCTATCAGACGATGGCTCACCGTGCGGTTCCAATGGCGTAGACGGCGGCGCCCGCGCCGCCGAGCGACAACAACACGGCCAGACCCAGCGAGAAATCGGCGGGGACCACCCCGAGTTCGCCGACGAAGACGGCGGCGAGCGCGGCGGAAAGGAAGGAGACCGTCCGGGCACCGAAGGGACCCGCCGAGAGCGGCGGCTGCGCGGACTGGTCGTGGAATCGGTCGAGATACGTCAGCAGGTCCTCCGTGCGGGGCGTCCGCTCGACAGTACCCCGATCACGGTCGAACGAGACGGCGCCGAAGCCGTCGAGTTTGGGGAGGTGTGCCTGGTAGAGGGAGACGTACACGCGCTTGCGCTGTGTGGAGGTGACGGCGGCCTCGTCGATGTCGTTTTCCACGGCTGCAACGTATCTCGCGAGGTCGCTCTGGGTCGTCGATTCGTGCGTTCGGAGATACTCCAACACGAGACGGCGTCGGCGGTTCTGGAGGATAGTGAAGACGCGATCCAACCGTTCGGCCTGGGATTCGGCCGACGGGGGGGGACACGCGGACCGCCTCGTGACTGCCAACTGCGAACTCATGTACCGTCTTCGCCGATACGCCGACGGTCATCGCGATCCGATACCGCCTCGTCGACGCCAGCCGCATCCGCGTGTTCGAGTAGAAACATCTACGGCTTCGACAGACGGCGAGAGGACGTAACAGTGTGGCGGATATTCACTCCAGTGGGTGAATCGGAATGCGTTGCCAGGTCCCCGACGAACGGCCGGAGCGTGTCGTCCCGAATCGGGGGAATCCCACGGTGAGTTCAGTCGTGAGAGTGGTAGCTAGTGCCTATAGACGCATGTTAACTCCACTCAAGATAATAATATAACCTTCCACTTGCTATGGATGGTTGTTATGAAGAAGCAGGAGCTCATTCACCTGCACGGCCTCCTCGCGGAGGTAGAGAAACAGTGTGCAGCATGGCACGACGACGAAATTGACCTGACGGCGTATGAGGAGATGGGGGTACGACCCACATCGATCCACAAATCGAAGACCGACCACAAGGCGGCTGTTTTTAAACTGGCGAACGGAATCACTTCTTCGCTAGAAACGCCCGAGGAGCGCGTCGCTCCTCACGCGGACTGAATTCGACGGCACGACGCGGTCCCCTGCCGAACGCCCGAATCGAAGAGCGCCAGCCGTCGCTTACTCGTCGACCAGTTCCTCGAATTCCGGGATGAGGTCGTCTTCCTCGTCGCCGGACGCCTCCGTCTCCTCTGCCGAATCCGTCTCGTCGTCCTCGATCGGATCGACACGCAGGATCGTGAGCGGGACGTTTTCGAGGCGCTGACCGATCTCCTTGCGCGCGATACGTGATGCATGCTCCTCCTGCTCGACGTTGAACACCTTCATCTCGAGTTCCAGCGCGACCAACGCTTCGTCGGCGGCGATGAAGGCGGGGGGAAGCTCCTCACCCGACGGGGCGGTTCGAGACCCCATCTCGATTTCGACGTAGTTGAGGTCGGGATTCAGCATCTCGCCCGTCTTGGCGATGGCGATGCGGATCGCCTCGTCGGGGGTCTCTACGTCGTACACCGGAACCGCGGCCTCGACGACGACTCGACAGTCCATACCACACCATAATTGTACGCCCACCGTCATGAAGTTTCGCCCCTCCGACGGCAGCGCGCTGTGGACACCCATCCTCTGGCCGGTTCGGTTCGGTTATCGATCACCACAGTAGTTGAACGATCTTTCAATCAATACTTTCTCGTATGTTTTTGAATCTTCTCTAAACTTGTTTTTCGGTACTTTGAGCCGCATCTAATGCAGCGGCCGAAACAATTAATTGAGTAGTTATCGAATCGAGAATCGATGAATCAGGGAACGGAGCGGCTCCGACGGTATCTCGACGACGAACTCGGGGAGTGTCGGAGTGAAGACGTGGATGCGCGGCTCGCCGAACTCGGCACGCTCGAAGCGGCGCTCGGGCAGGCACAGGTTGCCGCCGAACTCGACGTGCTCTCGGCGCTCGCCAGCGAGACGCGGTACACGCTCGCCCGGGTCCTCGTGGCGGCCGGCGAGGAACTCTGTGTCTGTGAGCTACACGCCGTCGTCGACGTGAGCGAGAGTGGCCTCAGTCACGCGCTCTCGAGGCTCGTCGACGCCGGCCTCGCCGAGGGGCGCAAGGACGGCCGGTGGAAGAAGTACCGCGCGACCAACCGAGCCGTCGCGCTGGTGACGGTCCTGGAGGGCAGCGTCGATGAGTAACGCCCACGAGCACGGGCCGAACTGCGGGTGTGAGAGCTGTGGCGACCCGCGATCGATGGACTTTCTCGACAAGTATCTCACCGTCTGGATTTTCGGCGCGATGGCCGTCGGCGTCGGCCTCGGCTACGTCGCGCCGGCGGTGACGGCACCGATCCGGGACCTGCATCTCGTCGAGATCGGCCTCGTGGTGATGATGTATCCGCCCCTCGCCAAGGCCGACTACTCGAAGCTACGGACCGTCTTCGGCAACTGGCGGGTGCTCAGTCTGAGCCTCGTACAGAACTGGCTCATCGGTCCGACGCTGATGTTCGGGCTCGCCATCGTCTTCTTCAGCGGCCTCGTCCCCGGCCTCCCGGCCCGCCCCGAGTACTTCCTCGGTCTCGTGTTCATCGGCATGGCCCGCTGTATCGCGATGGTGCTCGTCTGGAACGAACTCGCCGAAGGGTCGACGGAGTACGTCACCGGGCTGGTCGCGTTCAACAGCCTCTTCCAGATCGTCACCTACGGCGTCTACATCTGGTTTTTCGGCCTCGTCCTCCCGCCGCTTTTCGGCATGGAGAGCCTCGTCGCCGGCATCACGGCCTTCGACGTGACGCCGATGCAAGTGTTTCAGGCCATCGTCGTCTTCCTCGGCATCCCCTTCGCCGGCGGCATCCTCACCCGCTACGTCGGCACGCGCACGAAAGGCGAGGAGTGGTACGACGGGGAGTTCGTTCCGAAGATCGACCCGCTGACGCTCGTCGCCCTGCTCTTTACCGTAGTCGTGATGTTCGCGACACAGGGTGGCAACATCGTCGCGGCGCCCGGAGACGTGCTGCTGATCGCGGTGCCGCTGACCATCTACTTCGTCGTGATGTTCCTCGTCAGCTTCGGGATGGGCAAAGGCATCGGCGCCGACTACTCCACCACCACCGCCATCGGCTTCACCGCCGCCTCGAACAACTTCGAACTCGCCATCGCCGTCGCGGTGGCGGTGTTCGGTGTCGGCTCCGGCGTCGCCTTCACGACCGTCGTCGGTCCACTCATCGAAGTCCCCGTCCTGCTCGCCCTCGTCAACGTCGCGCTCTACTTCCAGACGCGGTTCGACTGGAGTGACGCCTCGCCCGGCGGCATCGACGCCACGACGACCGATCCGACCGACGACTGACCATGTCAGAACCCACCAACACCGATCCGACTCGTATCGCCTTCGTGTGTGTCCAGAACGCCGGCCGTTCGCAGATGTCGACCGCGTTCGCCGAGCGGGAACGCGAGCGCCGCGACCTCGACGTGGAGATACGCACCGGCGGCACCCACCCCGCCGACGCCGTCCACGACGAGGTCGTCGAGACCATGGCCGAACTCGGTATCGACCTCTCCGATCGGACGCCCAGAGAGATCACCGCCGAGGAGCTTCGCTCCTGTGAGTACGTGGCGACGATGGGCTGTTCGACGCTCGATGTGGGCGAGGTTGGCGAGAGTGTCGAGATTCGCGACTGGGCGCTCGACGACCCCGACGGGCAGGACCCCGCGCACGTCCGCGAAATTCGCGACGAAATCGAGGCACGGGTCAGCGCCCTGTTCGACGAAATCGACCCGGACGCGTAATCGGCTACGCCCGGTCCGTGTCACTCCCCGCGCGCAGGTAGTAGAACAGGTACGTCTGGGCGTACCCCGCGTACGCGCCGCCGAGTCGCTCGCGAATGGCACTCGACGTATCGGCGTACGACCCCCGGTCGCAGTCGGGGAAGTGGTCTGCGATGGCCGAGCGGATCCACGTATCGAGGGGCACGGCTTCGAGATAGCCAAGCGAGAACAGCAACACGCAGTCGGCCACCTTGTCGCCGACGCCGACGAACTGTGTGAGGTAGTCACGGGCTGCCTCGTAATCGTACTCCCGAGCCGTCGCGGGGTCGGCCTCGCCCCCCGCGACCATCTCGGCGGTCCGCTGCACGTACGGCGCCCGATACCCGAGTTTCAGGTCGCGGAGTTCGTCTTCCGTCCGTGCGGCGAGTTGGGCTGGCGTCGGGAAAGCGTGGTACGTCCGGTCGTCCGCGGTGACAGTGTCGCCGTACTCCCGGGCGAGCGCGCGCTGCATGCCGTGGATGCGCGACACCCGCATCTGCGCCGAGCAGATGAAAGAGATCAGACAGGGGAAAGGCGGATCGCGGACGAGTCGCATGCCCCGGTACGCCTCGTAGGCGCGGTGGAGGAGCGGATTGTCCGGTGTCGCCGCGAGGATAGCGTCGAGGTCGTCGTCCAGACGGAGAAGGTGTGTCAGAATGGGGACCGCGTCCGTCGTCGACTCCCACTCCAGACGGCCGTCGGCCTGACGCACCCGAACCACAGCCCGCTCGTTGCCGGCGGCGTCGAGGGGCGGGACGACCGTCTCGTACCACGCGTCACCGCCGTGGGCGTCCGTGCGTTCGTACATCCCGCCGTCCGTCCGATCCCACAGATAGCTCTGCCCGCTCTCGACGGTCGCCTGCAGGTCGAAATCGCCGTCGAGGTCGGCGAGCGGGATGGCGCCACGTTCCATGCGACGGGGTAGGTGTGTGGAGGTTTCCCGGTTTCGTTTCACTCCGCCTCCTCGTACGCCGCGACGAGAGGCGGGCGCTCGACGCCCCGATCGGCCCGGTAGTCGGCGGCGACGGCGAGAACGGCGACGCCGACGAGTTCCCACAGGAGGAGCGCGGGCACCACCGTCGACAGCGGATCGCGAACGAGGACGGCCTCGTCGACGGCGGCGAGTGCGGGGGTCCACCGCGTGAACCCGAGGGAGGTGGCCGGATCGAGGGCGATCACCCGCGCGAGGACGACAGCGGCCGTGACGATGCCGACGAGTCCGACGGCAGCGAGGACCGGCGCAGGGGGGCGGAACCGACAGCGGCGGTAGAGCGCCGGGCGGACGGCGGGCAGAACGGCCGCCGACGCCGCCATCGCGCCGTACCCCACGAAGATGCCGGCGAGCGAGAGATAGAGTGCCGGCCCCACGAAATCGAGAACGACGATAGTTCCCGCGAGCGAGCCGGTCAGCGCCAGTGCAGGGTCCGGAACGCTGGGATGCGTGAGTCGGTCGGCGCCGGGCACGACCTCGGCGAATCCGCGGATCGCGTCGGTCGGGAGCCACACGGTCGCCAGCGCGGCCCCGGCGGTAGCGAGGACTGTCCCCGGGCCGAGCAGTCGCTCCGGATCGACGCCGAGGCCGCTGGCGGCCGCGTCGGCGAACGGCGCCGATGCGAACACCAGTCGTGTCCAGGGGATGACGCCGAGGGCGACGAACGCGGCAGCCGTGGCGACGGCGCCGGCGAGCAACACGCCCACGAGCAGCGCCCGAGGGACTGTCCGCTGGGGGTCGCGAGTGCTCGCCGAGACGGCGGCCCCGGCGTCGAAGCCGGCGAAACCGAAGAGCGTGGCGACGGTGGCGGCGCCGAGGGAGAACAGGGGGTGCTCCCGGAGCGTCGGCGTCGGGAAGAGCGGCGAGAAGTTGTCGGGGGCGACGACGAGGAGCGCGGCCACCACCATCCCGACGAGGAGGGCGACCAGCGGAGCGGTCACCCACACCTGAGCGTGGCCGGCCACGGCCGGACCGAGGGCGTGGACGGTGACGAGGACCGCGAGGACGAGGAGCGCAGCCGCGGTGGCCGAGACGGGGGCGGCACCCGCGAGCGTCCGTCCGAGGGCGGCGACGAGCGCCGCGAGAACGGCGACGTACGCGCCGAAGGCGGGCCATGCGGCGAGGAAGCCGAGGCGTCGGGACTCCCACGTCCGAGAGACGGCGAAATAAACGAGGCCGTCACGCTCGGCGAGCGGGCTCGATAGATAGACCGCGTAGGCCGTCGCGATGGCACAGACGCCGAGCGTCCCGACCACGTAGGCGACGGGTGTGGCGGGGCCGCCGAGATTCTCGACGCCATGGGGGAGCGCGAACACCCCGGCTCCGAGCGGCAGACCGAGGGCGACGGCGACGACGTGGCGGATGCCGAGTGGACGGTCACGGGACACGTTCACACGGAGCGTGGCAGCGGAAAATAACTTGCGCGCGGAGACCCCGCGTTCGACAGTATTATTCCGCTCGTCCGACTTCGACCGATATGAGCGAAATCGTAGTGACGCTTCCCGACGGATCGGAACTCTCCGTCGCGGAGGGGTCGACGGTCGAGGACGTCGCCTTCGAGATCGGACCGGGCCTCGGGCGCGACACGGTCGCGGGCGTCGTCGACGGCGACCTCGTCGACAAGGCCACGCCGCTCCACGACGGCGCCGACCTCGTCATCGTCACCGAGGACAGCGACGAGTACCTTCGCGTGTTGCGCCACTCCGCGGCACACGTCTTCGCGCAGGCGCTCCAGCGACTCTATCCCGACGCCGAACTCGCTATCGGTCCCCCCACCGACGACGGGTTCTACTACGACGTGACGAACGTCGACCTCGACAGCGAGGATCTGGACGAAATCGAGGCCGAGGCCGATGAGATCATCGACGAGGACCTCGACATCGAGCGGATCGAACGCCCGCGCGAGGAAGTCCTCGAACAGTACGAGGACAACCCCTACAAACTGGACATCCTGGAGGAGGAGGCGGCGGGAGAGGACCCCGTCACGATCTACCGACAGGGCGAATTCGAGGACCTCTGTCAGGGCCCCCACGTCGAATCGACGGGCGAAATCGGGGCGTTCACCCTCCTCAACATCTCTTCTGCCTACTGGCGGGGCGACGAGGAGAACGACACGCTCACGCGCGTCTACGGGACGGCCTTCGCCGAGGAGTCGGAGATGGAGACGTACCTCGAGCGCCGTCGCGAGGCCCAGGAGCGCGACCACCGGAAACTCGGGCAGGAACTCGATCTGTTCTCCATCGACGAGACGACCGGGCCGGGCCTGCCGCTCTACCATCCGAACGGTAAGCGCGTCCTCGACGAACTCTCGGCGTTCGCCCGGGAGATGAACCTCGACGCCGGCTACGACCCCGTCGAGACGCCGCACCTCTTCCGGACCGAACTCTGGAAGAAGTCGGGCCACTACGAGAACTACGTCGACGACATGTTCCTCCTCGACGTGAACGACGAGGAGTACGGCCTGAAACCGATGAACTGCCCCGGCCACGCGACCATCTTCGATCAGTCCTCGTGGTCCTACCGCGACCTGCCCGTCCGCTACTTCGAGGACGGGAAGGTGTACCGTAAGGAACAGCGGGGTGAGCTGTCGGGGCTCTCCCGGGTCTGGGCGTTCACCATCGACGACGGCCACGTGTTCGTCCGTCCGGATCAGATCGAAGACGAGGTGACCCTCGTCATCGACAACATCTTCCGCGTGTTCGAGACGTTCGACCTCGACGCGGAGGTGGCACTCGCGACCCGGCCGGAGAAGTCGGTCGGGAGCGACGAGATCTGGGAGCGCGCCGAGTCACAGCTCCGCGACGTGCTCGACGCACAGGACATCGCGTACGACGTGGAGGCGGGCGACGGCGCCTTCTACGGCCCCAAGATCGACTTCGCGTTCGAGGACGCCCTCGGCCGCAAGTGGGACGGCCCGACGGTGCAACTCGATTTCAACATGCCCGAGCGGTTCGACCTCACCTACACTGGCGAGGACAACGAGGACCACCGGCCGGTCATGCTCCACCGCGCGCTCTACGGCAGTTACGAGCGATTCCTGATGGTGCTGATCGAACACTTCGACGGGAAGTTCCCGCTCTGGCTGGCGCCCGAACAGGTGCGCATCCTCCCCGTCAGCGACGACAATCTGGGCTACGCCCACCGACTCGCGAACGAACTCGACGACTTCCGGGTCGAAATCGAGGATCGGTCGTGGACCGTCGGCCGAAAGATCCAACAGGCCCACAGCGACCGCGTGCCCTACATGCTCGTCGTCGGTGACGACGAGGAGACGGGCGGAACCGTCTCGGTTCGGGATCGAAAAGAGCGAGAACGGAAGGACGTGGACCGCGAGGCGTTCGCCGCCCACCTGCGCGCGGAACGGGACGAGAAGCGGATCGAACCGGACTTCCTCGACTAGAGCATCGCGCGGTTTTCTTCGTCGATCAGGTTGTAGAGCCGCAGGTCACAGCCGGGCAGGAACTGGAATGTGGCGCGTTCGATGGGGTCCGTGGTCGTCTCGGGCGCCGTCTCGGCGCGCCACTTGTCGTCGGTCAGCGTCGGGGTCTGTGCGGTGCGGTCGGGGGTGGGTGTGGATGTGCTCATTCGCGGTCGGAGTCGGGCGTCGGTCGAACGTCGATACCTGCCGATGGAGAAGGGTCAGTCGCGTACAGGTACGACGTGCGAATGCATCGATTTCGACGACGGCCGTATTCTACATAAAAGTTCCTGTTCGATCAGGCGGTGAGGGGGCGATCGACGCCGGTGAACTCGAAGCGAGCACCACCGTCGGCGCTCTCGGTGACGGCGATCGACCAGCCGTGAGCGTCGGCGATGGCCTGCACGATCGTGAGACCGAGGCCCGTCCCCTCGTTCGTGGAGTGCCCGCGCTCGAAGACGGCCTCGCGCTCGTCTTCCGGGATGCCGGGGCCGGTGTCGGCGACGTAGAACCCGTCGGCGACGGTGTCGACACGGACGACGAGGTCGGTGGTGGTCGAGCCGTGTTCGACCGAATTCCGAAACAGGTTCTCCAACAACTGGAGGAGTCGGTCCCGGTCGGCCCCGACGGTCACGGCGATGTCCGTGACCAGTTCGGCCTCGCCGGTCGCCACATTCGCCCACGCGTCCGCCGCGACGACAGCGAGATCCACCTCGTCCACGGTCTCGATGACCGAACCCTGTCTGGCGAGGTCGAGGAGGTCGGTCACCAGCCCCTCCATCCGGTCGAGGGCGGCTTCGGCGTCGTCGAGGTGGTCGCTCTCCCCCGTCTGACCGGCGAGCTGGAGCTTCCCTTTCGCGACGTTGAGCGGGTTCCGGAGGTCGTGGCTGACGATGCCGGCGAACTCCGAGAGGCGTTCGTTCTGACGCTCCAGTTGCTCGCGGGCCGCCCGCTCTTCGAGTTCGTAACTCACCCACCGGGTCAGTAGTTCGACGAACGTCCGCTCCATGTCGGTGAACGCCGTCTGTCGCGGCTCGTCGTCGGCGAAACAGAGCGTCCCGTACAGATCGCCGTCGACTAGCACCTTGCCACCGAGATAGCAGCCGAGACCGAAGGCCTCGTAGGCGGGATCGGACTCCCAGCCCGCTTCGACCGCGTTGTGGACGCCCAGCAGACCGTCGCTGCGGATCGTCTTCCGGCAGTAAGCCTCCGAGAGTGGACACTGTTCGCCCGATTGGAGCGACGGGTGAGTTCCGACCGATTCGACGATGTGTTGCGTGTCCCCGGTGATACGGGTGAGGAAGCCGTACGCGACACCGAGCCGGTCACAGCCGAGTTCGAGGATCCGTTCGAGGCGCTGCTCGAACGTGAGGTCGCGGTCCGACAGCGTCTCGTAGAGCGTGGCGAGCGACGTCTCGGTCTTCCGCAGTTCGGCGGCGAACGCCGTCCGTTCGGAGACGTCGAGGCCGACGATAGCCACGTCGCCGTCGAGTCGGGTCAGCGTCCACTCGTAGTCGATCTGCTCGCCCGCCGCCGTCGCCACCGGAGCGTCGACGATGCTCCGGCCGGCCGCAACCGCCTCGTCGACGGCTCGCACGACCCGGTCGCGTGCCGCGGGCGCGACGAGGTCGGTCACGGTCGCCGTCGCGTCGACACCGGCTACCTCGGCCGCGCGCTCGTTCCACTGGCGGATCTCGCCGTCGGGGGTGACGAGACAGGCGACCCCCGGTACGGCGTCGAGCAGTGGAGTAGAGTGACGGCGGGTGGCCGCCGAGAGGCGGTCGACGAGGGTCTCGGTCGCGTCGGTGCCGGCACTCGGCACCAAGACGTAAGGGAGGTCGGGAGCCGCCTCCCGAACGGTCCGTAACAGCGCCAGCCCGGTTTCGTCCGCGGGGTCGACCGCGGCGACGACGGCGTCGAGAGTCGAACCTTGCAGGGCAGCCTCGGCCTCCGCGGCAGTCGTCGCCGTGACGATATCGACGGTCGGATCGGCGTCGTCGAGCGCGGCGGCGAGTCGGGTTGCTGGCGTCGGCGACGGATGCAAGAGCAAGGCGCGAATCACGACGATTACCTCCGTGTTTCCCCCCATCGTGATAAAAATAGGGCGCCGATCCGGCCACTAGCGTCGGGCATCTGATTGAGTTGTCGATACTTCGGAGACGGCAATGAGGAGGTGGTCGTCGTCAAGCGCGGTGACTAGCTTCGACTCGGTGAACGTGCTCCCGTCGGCCCGGAGGCCCGTGCTTCGGCCCGTCCACTTGCCGCCCTGCTGAACGACCGGCAGCACGTGCGTCCGGATGTGTTCCACCTCGTCTTCGGGATGGAGTTCGGTCCAGTGTTTGCCCTGTATCTCGTCGGGAGCGTAGTCGTAGAGGGCGGCGTAGCCGTCGTCGACGTGATCGAACCGTTCGTCCGGCCCGACGACACCCACGGCGTCGACTTCCGTCGCCGCGGACGGATCGAACTGGCCGTCCGCGCCGACCGCGTGTTCAACCCGGCGGACGAGCATGGTGTACTGATCGGTTCCGTAGCCCTTCTGGAGGTAATCCGTCACGCCAGCGTGGACGATTTCGGCCGCTACGTCGGCCGTCTCCTCCCCCGAAAAGAGGAGGAAAGGGAGTTCCGGATGGGTCTTCCGGACGGTGTGCAGGAACTCGATGCCGTCGGTCCCGGGCATGCGGTAGTCGCTGACGATGCAGTCGAAATCGGTGTCGTCAGCTCGGAGCCGGACGAGGGCGTCGTCAGTCGAAGTGGTCGCCGTCACGGTGCAGTCGAGCGAGTCGTCGCGTTCGAGGTACGTCTTCACGAGGTCACCGAGAGCCGCATCGTCGTCGACGTGGAGGATCGAGAGGGGCGAAGCTGTCCGCGTCACGCTCGATATGAGGCGGCGAGAGATAAAAGGGGCGCGGCCGGGGCCGTCCGCGACGGGCTACACGCCACCCAGCACCGCCACGACTAGGATACCGGCACCCACGACACCGGCGACGACGCCGACGACTCGCGCGAGTCGGTCACCCCAGGCCACCGTCCGTTCGACGGAGAGGACGACGGTGATGAGCGCCATCCAGACGAGGTTCATCGTCCCGACGACGATCATGAAGGCAAAGAGCGCCCAGCAACAGCCGAGACAGAACGCGCCGTGGTCCAGCCCCATCCGCGCCGCCCCGCGAACGCCGGGGCGGCTGTGCGTCATGAGAAAACCCAGCGGCGTTCGGCAGTGGTCGAGACAGCGGTCCTTGTACGGCGAGAGCTGATAGGCTCCGAGCAGGAGGAGCGTCCCTCCGAACAGGAGGGTCGATCCCGCCACGGCCGAGACGGGAACGACGGCGTTCACGGCCAGCGGAACGACGCCCACAGTCGTCCAGACGAGCGTGTAGCCGCCGAGAAACGCGCCGACGCGGAGCAAGCGCTCGCCGCGCGGCCGGCCCGTCAGCGTCCCGTGGTACAGCCGTACCAGCGGGGCGGTGGACGGATACATCATCGCGATCATCATCACCCCCCACATCAGGAGGTAGAGCAGCCAGCCGACGGGGCCGACGCCAGTCGCCATCGCCTCGGGAACGCCGGGCGCGGCCATGTCCATCGCCCCCGCTCCCGGCATCGGGAGCCACCGACGAATCATCGAAAGCCAGGCGAGCAGGGCGATCAGGTACACGCCGAGGGCGACGAGCTGCGTCTCCCGAAGCCGTCGCCAGCCACCAATCACGGACCACGACTCCCCGAGCAACCGCTCATAGTGATCGCTGTACGTCAGTACCGGTAGGTCGCCGACCCGCCTTGGCGAACCACCGGGACACAGTTACAGTACTCACTATCAGGCGTTGGTCAGTTCGAAGTCACAGACGTAGGCGTTGTTCCCTCCGAGGTCCCAGTCGTACCGGTCGTCGTACGCGACGGTCGCGTGTGTCGACTTGGCGGTCTTCATCGTCAGACTCGACGTGAGTGGGTGCGGCGAGACGGTGCCGGCTTCCTCGTTGAAGCCGACTTTTTCCACGACCTCCATCGCCACATCGTCGCCGACCGAGACGGTCGTCGTGTCCCCGTCTCGATCGAACTCGATGGGCGCAGTGATCACCTCGGTCGACCGGAAGTGGCCGTCCGCAACGGGCGCCCAGATGCCACCCACGCGGCCGAAGTAGATGTCCTCGATGGCGGCCCGTTCCGCGTCGGTCGCGTCCTCGTCGACGACGAGGACCACGTCCCACTGCGTCGCCGAATCGAACATGACCCCCTCGTCCGTGACGATCAACATCGCCATCTTGCGGCCGCCGAGATCGACATCGCCGTACTGCCCGTCGGTAACGTGCCACGCCAGCGCGGCCGTACAGCCGTCGCCGTCGGCCGGTTCCAGCCAGATGCACTGACAGGCCACGTCGCAGTTACACGCCTCCACGTACTCCCCCGCAAGCTCCCAGTGTGTCGTCATCGTGTTACCTCATAACATGGACGAGCTGTTAGCAGATAAACACGTATGCTCGCTCGCCGACACGCGTGTTTTCTGACAGAAGGCGGGGCAGGACGCCCTACTTCTCGTCCGGCAGATCCAGGTTTTCGTAGCGACCCGAGGCCCGGTCGTACACGGAGAACAGGTAGGCGCTCGTCAGGCCGACGACGCCGACGCTACCCCAGAACAGCATCGGCGGCCCGCCGTGGTTCGTGGTGGGGACGTACGGCCACTCGAGGCTCCCCTCCTCGACGATGGTGTCCGAGGGTGGGATGACGCCCCGGGGAGTGTCCGACTCGGGGAAGGCGTTCTCCTCGGCGGGTCCCCCGGGCGATCCGCAGACGAGGCGGCCGACCATCCCTAGCGTCTTGTGTGGGATGCAGTAGTAGTCGTACGTGCCCGGCGTCTCGAACGTGTACGAAAAGGTAGCTCCCGGTTCCTCGAACACGCCGCTGTCCCAGGACTCGGCCCCCTCCGGAATACGCCGACTCCCGTCGTATCGAGGGTTGTCCTGTGTGTACGATGTCGCGGAGTGCTGGCCGCTCTCGTTGACCCACTCGACGGTGTCGCCGGGTTCGACGTGCAGGCCGACGGGGTCGAAGTAGAAGGAACCCCGGTCCGTGGCCATCGTCACCGTGTGTGTCGTCCCGCCGCCACCCTGGGCCGTGACGGGACGAGCGGCGAGCAACCCCACGGTCGCGCCGCCGACCGTCCGCAGAAACCCGCGACGACTGCGGGTTTCGGCCGATCGATTCGTAGCGTTCCGAGCCATGTACCCGTACTGCGTGGAGTACCTTTGAACCGCTTTCGAAACGCGCAACGGCTGTGAGAGAGTCGTTACACCGTCACACGCCCACAGTAGCCGCGACGGACAGCCGCCGCGGCTACGCCGACCCCGTCAGCGTCGCGCGGAGGTCGTCGGCGTCGACACGATATTTGAACGCCGGACGACCGTCGACCGTTACGTAGGGGACGCGCTCGCCGTATCGGTCCCGCAGATCAGGATCGGCGTCGACGTCGACAGTTTCGACGTCGACCGGGCGCGACACCGAGTCGGCGACCCGCTCGATGGTCTCGATGGCGTCGTCACAGAGATGGCAGTTCTCGCGGGTGTAGACGACGACTTGGGCCGGTTCGGCGTCGGATTCAGATGCCGAAGTCACGGCACAGCGTAGTCACCGCCGGCTCGTAACTCTATGGATTGTCGGAAGTCCTCGGGGATACGCGCCGGACCGTTCCGGCGAGCATCGACGAACAGTTACGATAGCCCCGATCCGTCGTCACGGACGAGCGGCCGCGATCACGAATCACAACGGTGTTGTCGGCCGCGGTGTGAGGACGGGTATGGCGTTTTTCGATCGCTTCGTCCACCCCCGGGTCGCCAGAGTAGCGACGACGGGCGCCGCCCTGTGGGCCGGCTCCTTCCTCGTCGCCGCCGCTGGGCTCGGGGTCCGAGACAGTCAGCCGAACGCGGCCGCGACCCTCTTTTTTCTCTCCGGCATCGTCGGCCTCGTCGGGATGGTCGTCCTCGCGGGCTGTGGACTGTACGTGCTCGGGGTTCGACTCCGACAGGGTGTCGGCGCGTAACTACGCCGCGTCGACGAACACCGTCGCGACGCCGACGACGAGACCACCGACGATGGCGAGCGGTGAGAGCGGGCCGAACGCCCCCGCGATGCCGCCAGCGATGGCAACTAGACCGACGACTTTCGTCGCGCGGTCGAGCGCGAAGTACGCCCGCGGGGACAGGTGCATCTCAGGCCACCTCGCCTCTCCGCGCTAGCCGCCGCTTGAGCGCGTAGTAGACGATTGCCCCCTCCGCCGGCGGAACGAGGAGCGTCATCCCAAGCATGTACGGGAAGATGGCGTCGGCGCTCGTGCCGAGCGTCTCCGCGACGAACGTGTCCATCCCGGCGATGGAGAGGACGATGATCATCGAGATGGCGGCGACACCGACGGCGGTCGGCATCGGCCGGTCGAGCGGATTGGCGGTGAAGTGGACCGGCTCGTCGTGGCGGTCGATGAACACCCACAGCGCCATCACGCCGATGACGATACCGGGGAAGAGCACGCCACCGATGAACCGCCCGTAGCCGAAGAAGACGTTCGGCGTCATCTTCAGCGCGCCGAACACCCACATGAAGAACCAGTCGGGGCGAACGCCCGAGGGCTGGGTGAGCGGCGACGCCGGGCCGATGATCGCCACGCGCTGTACCGGGAACAGCGCCGCGAGGAAGGCGACGATGGCGGCGGTAAAGCAGAAGACGATCACGGACATCGCGACCTGATTGGGCCACATGGGCACGCCGAGGACGACGCTGTCGTCGTCCGGGTCCGGTCCGATGGGCGAGCTGTCACGCGAGCTCTCCGGGTTTTCCGTGTGCTTCTGCCGAAGCAGGAAGAACATGTGGAGGCCGATCAGGCCCATGATGAGCACTGGGAGCAGGAAGACGTGATAGAAGAAAAAGCGGGGGAGGATGTACGTCGCGTTGGCCGGGAAGTCGCCGCCGAAGATGAGGTTCTTCAGCATCGTACCCACGACCGGGATCGAGGAAGTCATCTGGAACCCGATGGTGGTCGCCGTCTGGCTGAAGTCGTCGTACGGGAGGGCGTAGCCGAAGTAGCCCTCGCCGAGCGCGAGCAGGAGGAGTCCACTGCCGATGAGCCAGTTCGGCTCGCGCGGATTGCGGTAGGCGCCGGTGAAGAACACGCGGAACATGTGCAGGCCGATGGCGGCGAGGAAGAGGTACGCCGCCCAGTGGTGGGCCATCCGGACGAACATCCCGAAGCGGACATCGTAGGAGATACGCAGAACGCTCGCGAACGCGCCGGGGACGGACTGCCCCGCGTACTTGGCGACCTGCCCCTGATAGACGACTTCGGAGGTGACGGGCGTGTACATCAGGCCGAGGAACGTGCCCGTGGCGGCGAGAATGACGAAAGAAAAGAGTGCCACCTCGCCGAGCAGGAACGAACCGTAGCGGTCGTCGGGGAACGCCTTCCCGAACGAGTCGTCGTCGAGGTCGAGGCGGGCGTCGAGCCAGCGGTAGAGGCGGCTGTGTTCGTAGCGTTCGACGCCGCCATCAGTTCGGGTGTCGGTGTTGGCACCGGTCGATGCCACGTCTTCGGTCGTCGTGTCCTCACTCATGTGAAGCTCCGATGGGTCCTTCGAACGGGCCGGTTGCGAGCAGGAGTTCGCCCTCGTCGCTAACGCCGATGGGGAGCTGCGGGAGCGCGCTGGGAGCGGGGCCGCCGACCACCTCGGCGCCCCGGAGCGGGTCGTAGGAGGTGCCGTGACAGGGGCAGTAGAGGTTCTCCTCGGCCCGACCCGAAACCAAACACTCCTCGTGGGTACAGACCATCGAGTACGCGACGTAGCCGTTCGCCGTCCAGTCGAGGTGCGTCGGCTCCTCGAAGTCGTCGGGGCCGAAGCGGACGAGCAGGGTCGTCGCCTTCTTTTTTTCGAGGGCACCGCCGCCCTCCTTCTCGGGGAGGACGGTGAGGGTCTCGCCGCTGCCCTGTTCGAGCTGGTTGGCGGAGACACGGTTGCCCGCCTGATCGACGAGGTGGGTTCCCTCGACGTAGATGTTCTCGTAGGTGAGGTCTTTCCCACCGACGAGGCCGGCGTCCGCCAGCCCCGTGATGTAGTTGATGGAGACGGCGCCGATGGCGGCCCCGCCACCGATCACGCCGAGGATCTTGGCGACATTCCGGCGGGTCGTCACCGAAATGTCGTGGTCGGTCTCGTCGAGCGATACAGCGTCGTCGGGGATGTCGTCGGTAGTCATTGGTTAGTGCTCCCGTCGTTCCGCGACCGTGATGCTCGGCAGGAACCAGGTGGTGTAGACGGCGACCCAGACGCCCATCGTGAGCAACATCATACCCATGTAGATGCCGATGAACTGCGTCCGAGCGTAGTTGAGGCCTTCCCAGGCGAGGAGGGCGGCGAAAGCCACGACGGCCCACGTGAGGAGGGCGAGCGTGGCCAGCCCGACGGAGGGCGCCCGCGCGGGCCAGTACGACAGCACCGACCGGTCCTCGGAGGTCAGCCACGAGGGCATGACGGCGTCGTCGAGCCTGAGCACGTCGGTAGCTCGGCCGACGCGCTCGGTAAAACGCCTCGTGTAGACGATCATCGCCACGAGGACGAAAAGCGCGAGCCACGTCACGACGCCGGACACGTTGGTGTTGACCTCGTTCGGCGTGGGGAGGAACGTCTCTGACGGAACGATCTGCGTACCGTCGTCGCTCTGGAGCTGGACGCCAGCCGTCGGCTCGCCGCTGGCCAGCGCGAAATACCACATCGGCGCGAGGACCAGCCCGATGAGAACGACGATCAGGATCGTTTCGCGTTCGATTCGCACGTGCGATCACCTCGAAGGCCGTCGATCGAGAGGGACTAGGCGGAACATCTTCGTGTGTACTCGGTGGTCGACAACCCACCCAAAAGCCAGTTTCTATTCACGCAGAAAAACGTCGGTAAATACTGTCACAGACAGGTGTTATCGGCTGACACGCGGTTCGGTAGGGAGGTCGCGAGAGCGTCGTCGTCCGCAGTGGACGCGTGCGCCACCCTAGATATATTCAAATTTGTTTAGTTATTATAGGATACTTATCTTGTACATAACTCTATTACCCAAGTTTAGGCTAAATTTTTAATTTATTGAGCCAATAGGCACAAGTGTGAAAGAAAATACAAGGAGTCTGATCGGAGCGGTCGTCGTCGTGGGGTTGTTGACCGTTCTGGCCGCCCATCCTGGCGCAGTGTTGGCCGAAAGCTCCGCTTCGGCTACGCAGTCCACCGACGATCCGAGCGAGATCGAGCTGTACGAACACCGGACGGAATCCGGAGCGACGGTACACACGATCGTTCTCCCACCGGAGAACGTCGAGGTGTCGACCAGCGACGACGTACTCGGCGTCGTCGTGATTCCGGAGCAGGATCGAATCTGCCAGTCTATCGACGGAAAGAGCTACCAGGCCGCCAGCGCCGGTTGCATGAAAAACGAGTCGAAAGTCGACGCGTACCTCACGAACGCTGGCGTCGAACGGACGGCAGATGGGGGATACACGGTAGCGTAGCCCGATCATACGGCCCGATTGCTCGGCGCAGCAGCGGGCACGTATGGATTATCGGAAGTCATCGGCGATTCTCGGACCCGTCGCTACGTCCGGATCGGACTCCGCGTTCTCACGCCGTTTTCACGCTTCTGCTCGATCCTCGCCATCTGGTCGGGATGGTCGTAGTAGTAGGTCAGCGCACGGGACACGTCGGCGACATCGAGGCTCCGATCGGTACCCCGTCGATCCACGGGTTGCCTCGGTACTGACGATCGTAGGTTACCGGACCAGTCGGTGACTGAGCGAACTGACGGCACTCTCGGACGGGGGGCACGGACCCTCTTTTCCCGAATTCGGGGGGTACGACCGCTGTGATCCCTCTCGGAGTGACTGAATAACCGTCGAAGAGGGAGCGGGCCGAGAGGGAGTTGAACCGCGGTCGGACGTGCTCGCTCACTCCGTTCGCTGCGCACGCCCTCCCTGGTTCAACGCCTCCGTAGCCGCTTCGCTCCTCACGTTCGTTCGGAACAGAAGCGGGCCGGGAGGGAGTTGAACCACAGTCACTCCGCTACGCTTCGTTCCCTAATTCACTCCCACTGGCCGCTCTTCGGACTCACTATCGTTCACCGAAGAAGCGGGCCGGGAGGGAGTTGAACCACGGTCGTTTCGCTCGCTCCGCTCGCTTCACTCCCTGGTTCAACTCCTCCGTAGCCGCTTCGCTCCTCACGTTCGTTCGGAGCAGAAGCGGGCCGGGAGGGAGTTGAACCCCCGACCGACGGATTAAGAGTCCGTCGCTCTACCTGACTGAGCTACCGGCCCTGTACCTTCGCTATCGGTGGGCCGGTAAAAGGCGTTTCCCTTCCCGTTCGACAGAAGGGACGCTGTTAAGTGAGATGGCTTGATACGTCGGCATACATGAGCAACGCGGCTACGGTCTCGACGATGTCTTCGTACGCGATTCTCGGGTGTGGGAGCGTTGGCCACGCCGTCGCCGAGGATCTCGCAGACGAGGGCAAGAGCGTGCTGATCCTCGACCGGGACGAGAGCCGCGTCGAAGCGCTGCGCGATCAGGACCTCGACGCCCGTCGGACGGACATTCGCGACGACGAGGTGGCCGATCTCGTCGCCGACCGCGACGTCATCCTCATTCTCGCCTCGGACGTCGAGGCGAACAAGGCGGCCGTCTCCACGATCCGCGAACGCGGCGGCGAACAGTTCATCATCGTGCGCGCGTCCGACCCCGTCTCGGAGGACGAACTCACGGAAGCGGGAGCGGACGTGGTAATCACCCCGTCACAGGTGATCGCGGAGTCCGCGCTCCGCGCGCTAGAGACGGGCGAGCTGGAGTACAAGGCGGGCCAACTGGCCGACCTTCTGCGCACCGGCGACGGCAAGCTCGCCATTCTCACCCACGACAACCCCGACCCGGACTCCATCGCCAGCGCCGTGGCGCTGCAGGCCATCGCCGAGGCCCACGACGTAGAGGCTGACATCCTCTATCACGGCGACATCGGCCACCAAGAGAACCGAGCGTTCGTCAACCTGCTCGGAATCGAACTCCTCCCGCTCTCGGACGTGGAGTCACTGGACGACTACGCGCTCGTCGCGCTGGTCGATCACATGAAATCGGGCGACATCGGCCTCGGAACCGGGGTCGACATCTTCATCGACCACTACGAACCCGAATCGGAGTACGACGCCGACTTCATAGACGTGCGGCCGAACGTCTCCTCGACGTCCACCATCCTCACGAAGTACATCCAGGAGTTCGACCTCTCGCCCGACGAGGCCGTGGCGACGGCGTTGCTCTACGGCATCCGTGCCGAGACGCTGGATTTCAAGCGTGACACCACGCCCGCGGACCTGACCGCGGCGGCCTATCTCTACCCCTTCGCCAACCACGACACGCTGGAGCAGGTGGAGTCGCCGTCGATGTCGCCCGAGACACTCGACGTGCTCGCGGAGGCGATTCAGAACCGGCAGGTACAGGGGAGCCACCTCGTCTCGAACGCGGGGTTCATCCGCGACAGGGACGCCCTCGCGCAGGCCGCACAACATCTCCTGAATCTGGAGGGGATCACCACCACTGCCGTTTTCGGCATCGCCGACGACACAATCTACCTCGCCGCGCGGTCGAAGGATATCCGCATCAACATCGGCAACGTCCTAGAGGATGCCTACGGCGCCGTCGGCGAGACGGGCGGGCACTCGACACAGGGGAGCGTCGAAATCCCGCTCGGCCTCTTTACCGGCATCGAGGCCAGCGAGGACAACCGGGACACGCTCCTGTCGCTGGCCGAGGAGGCCGTCCGCAAGAAACTGTTCGACGCGATGGGCGTCGAGAGTAGCACGACAGAGGGGAACGGAAGCTAACCCGCCGAGAGCGCCGGCCGCACGCGGAGGATCATCGTCTCCAATCATCGCGGGAGATGCGGGAGTTCGCGGAGAAACAGGTAGGTCTCGTGTCGTCACCGCAGTCCGATTCGGATCGATATCGCAGTCGAGCTGTCGGTCGGCTTGCTGGACCGGATCGTGGAACGATGCCGGCTACCGCAGCCGGGTAACACGATCTCCGAGAGACCCGGAGAATGCAAGAGAAGCGATAGCCCGTCAGGCGATGACTTCTTCGTCCTCGTCCTCGTCTTCGAGCCGTTCGACCACGTCGTTGATGAGGATCACGTCACCCACGGCACGGACCCAGCGGTAGGGGATCATGACGCCCTTGCCGGCTTCGATGCGGCCGGCGAACAGTTCCTGGCTGAGTTCGCCGAGAGCCAAACCGGTGACCTGCTGCTGGTTCAGATCCAGTCGCACATCCTCGACTTCTCCGACGAAGACCCCGTTGTTCGAATACACCTCGCGCCCGACCAGCGTCGTTATCTCCTGTGGCGTGCCGTCCATATGCACTCCCTGTTCGTCGCGGGTCTTAATAGTTCGCGGATGGACGCGCGGTCCGTCGGCGCGGTGTACCGGCCCCGAACCCCGTGGTTCGTTCGGCCGCAATTAATAGGGATTCTCGGAAGTCATCACGGAGTCTCACTGTGACGGTCGGGCGAGAATCTCTGGACAGTTACGATAATCCCTATAAGTAATCGCTGGGCAAGTGGCGTGTATGGGGCGAGCCGTCGCGGAGCTGCGATTCGTAACACAGTCCGAGAATCGGGCGGAAGCGCTCGATCTTCTGTTGAAGAACGCACCGATCGAGCAGCAGGAACTCGAGTCGCGACTCGACTCGTCGCACCGAACCGTCATTCGGATCGTGAACTCGCTCGACGAGCGGGGGTACCTTCGAACGACCGAACAGGGGCTTCGACTCACGCCGTTCGGCACGCACGTCGCGGATCGCCTAGACGACGTCCGGACGGCGACGGAGACGGCACTCGAATTCAAACCCCTCCTCCGCAACGCGCCACCCGCGTTACGGGACCTCCCTCTCGAAGGCCTCGCGGAGGCGGAACTGCTCGTCGCGTCCCAAGCGGACCCGTTCAGCATTCTCGACCGAATCCTCTCGCTTCGCGCCGAGGCGACGCGGATTCGGGAGATCGCGCCCGGCGTACAGAAAGAGAGCATCGACCAGTTGGCGGCCCGGGTCCAGCGCGACGAAGAGCTGGATGTCGAGGCAGTGATTCCCCGGCACGCGAGCGACGTGGCGGAGGAGCGGGTCGACTACCACGACGGCCACACGATGACGGTCGAATCGGACGCGGTCGACATCTACGTCCATCCGGCACAGCTCTCCTTTTTTGCGGGACTCATGGACGAGACGGCGGCAGTCGCCGTCTCTAGGGATGGACAGCCCTACGCGCTCGCGGTGTCGGACGATCCGGCGCTGCGGGCGGCGGTCGAGTCGATATACGAGCAGTACCGCGACGAAGCGACGCTGAAGGCGTCGATCTGATACGGGCCGGTGTACGTCAGTGTCGGCGGCGGTCGGGGCACAGACGCCAATCCGGACGAGCCCGGCGACGGGTCGACAGGGGGTGTCGTCACGCTACGGGGTGACAATTTGTACCCGTCCGTCCAACGGCGCCGTACATGCAGACACACCCCGGCGACGACGTACTGTACGCGTTGGCCGACGAACAGCGGCGGCTAGTGGTTCGATACCTGATGAACGACGAGGAGGGCGTGACCTCCTACCGGGAGCTAGCCGATTATATCGCCTCACACAGCGCCGTGCGCCCGGAGCGAGCGAGGCTCAGACTCGAACACACGACGTTGCCGCTGCTGGCGGAGGCGAAACTGCTCCAGTACGACGCCGAGCGCGAACGGATTCAGTATCGATCGGACGAGTTCGCCGAAACCGTGTTGGCCGTCGTGGGCGGGGAGTGTTCGTGACTACTGGCACCGTGCACCGGTGGTTCGTCAAGACGGGGCGGCGAACCACCGGTACTACAGTAGCGATTGAAAGTCATTGTACAGCTGACCGCACGCAGTACTGCGATCGGCTGTGCAAACAGTTGCAATCGCTACTATAACTTACAGCGATTACTGTGAGAGGGACGCCCGAGTCGGCGTTCCCTACGGTGCGACGAGTTCGACCGGATGCGTCGACGGTCGGGAGAGCAGGGCGTCGAGCTGTTCGAGACAGGAGGTGCCGCTCGCGACGACCGTCCGATCGCGCGCTTCGGCGGTCGAGAACTGTTCGGCGAGGTCGTCGCCAACGTCCATGCTCAATTCGTAGTAGGTGTCCTTGTAGCCGAAGGAACCGGCCATGCCACAACACTCCACATCGGATGTGAGCACGTCGTAGCCGAGGTCCTCGAGCACCGTGACGGTGTGGGCTTCGAGGCCGAGCGTCCGTTGCTGGCAGTGGGCGTGATACGCGACGCCGTGCCCGTCGCCGGCGCGGAGGGCGTCGGCGTCGGCGCCGTTCTCCAGCAGGCCGTAGACGTACTCCATGATCTCGTAGGAGTTCTCCTGCAGCCGGTCGACCGACGCTTCCGGGAGGAACCGTTCGTACTCGCGGTCGAACATGGCGAGATCGGATGGTTCGATCACGACCACGTCGCGTCCGGCGTCGATGTGTTCGGCGAGGCTGCCGTACACATCGTGGGCGTGGTCCTCGGCGGTAGCGATCATCCCCTGTGAGAGGGGGGCACGGCCGCTCGACCGCACGGATGGGACGCGGACCGAGACGCCGAGCGCCTCCAGCACCCGCACGGCGGCCTTCCCGCGTTCGACCTGCACGTGGTTGGTGTAGACGTCGGGGTAGAGGACGACCTCCCGTGTCGGGTCCGACACCGTCGAGACACGGTTCTCGAACCAGTCGACGAGCGTCTCGCGCTGGAACTCGGGGAGGTCACGCCGGGCGTCGACGCCGGCGACGCGTTCGAGCGCCCACCGCGCCGGCCCGGTGTCGGCGAGCCAGTTCGAGACGGGCGCGGTCGCGCTCCCCAGTTTCGCCAGCGTCTCGAAGTTGCCGAACAGGCGCTTGTCGAGGTCGAGGCCACCGGGCTCTTCGTCCGGGGTCAGCCCCTCGACGAGGAAGTCGGCGCCCTCGGGTTCCTCGCCACGGTTGATCCGGTCGCGGACGACGGTGTTGATCCACGGGATGTCGATCTTGGTTGGACAACCGTTAACACAGCGGGAACAGCCGGTACAGAAGTCGTTGAACTCGGCGGCCGAGTCGAGGCCTTCGATCCCCGCCTCCCAGCCGGTGCCGATGCCGCCGGAGTACGTCTCGCCGCCGAAGGCGTGGCCGCCGACGTGCTGGAAGTTGGCACAGGAGTTGGAGCAGGCGCCACACCGGATGCAGTAGAGCGTCTCGCGGAGTTGGTCGTCCTCCCGCATCGCCATGCGGCCGTTGTCGATGAGGACGAGGTGGAACTCGCGATCCGAGTCGCGTTCGGAGAGGGGCGTCTCGTCGTCGTCGAAGTCGACCGTCGGGGAGTCGACGGGCGGGGTGAGCAGGGAGACGTAGGCGGTGAGCGCCTGTCCCGTCCCCGACCGCGCGAGGAGTTCGAGGAAAGGGGAGAGGTCGTCGACCGAGGGTATCACCTTCTCGACGCCCGCGACGGCGATGTGGGTGTCGGGCGTCACGGCGCACTTGCGGGCGTTGCCCTCGCTGGTGACGATGGCCATCGTCCCGCTGTCGGCCGTGAGGAAGTTCGCGCCGGTCATGCCGATGTCGGCGTCGCGGATGCGCTCACCCAGTTTCTCGCGGGCGAACGAGGTGAGTTCGTCCGCCGTCTCCGGTGGATCCTCGGGATCGAAGTGTTCTTCGAACAGGTCGGCGATGCTCTCCTGTGAGCGGTGGATGGCCGGCGCGATGAGGTGCGAGGGCGTCTCGTCGGCCAGTTGGACCACCCACTCGCCGAGGTCCGTCTCGACCACGTCGACGCCGTCGGCTTGGAGGGCGTCGTTGACCTCCAACTCCTCCGTCGTCATCGACTTGCTCTTGACGACGCGCTCGGCATCCTGCTCGGCCGCCACGTCGCGGATGTAGCGGTTGGCGTCCTCGGCGTCGTCGGCGATGTACATCTGGCCGCCGTTGTCCTCGACCGCCTCGCGCAACTGATCGAGCAGTTCCGGCAGCCGGTCGATGGCGTCTTCCTTGATCTCGCGGGCGCGTGTGCGGAGTTCCTCGTAGTTTTCGAGGTCCGCGACCGCGTCCTGTCGGTTCCGGTTGAAGCCCTTGGTGTTCTCCTCGATGGCGGGGCCTTCGGTCGCCATCAGGCGGCGAATCTCCGCCGCTTTGTCGCCCTTACTCATCGAGCATCACCACGTGGACCGCCTCGGGACCGTGCGCACCGAGAACGAGTTTCCCCATGTCGGCGGTGGCGCTGGGGCCGGTGGCGACGATGGCGCTCGCGTCGTCCTCGCGGGCCATGTCGCCGAAGCGGTCGAGCGCTTCGGGCAGGTCCGGCAGCACGTCGCCAGCGCGAACGACGGGAACGTGAAGGGTGGGGTAGAGACTGACGGGTTCGGCGCCGTCCGCGGTTGAGGGGAGGAGAACGCTCCCGTAGTTGGCGACGCCGAACGTGGCGGGCGTGACGCCCGTCTCCGCCCGTTCGAGGGCGGCCGGAGTCGGATCGACCGTCACGCTGTCCGGATACGTCACGTCGAAGGGTAGGTCGACGCCGACGGCGGGGTCGCGAACGATGTCGTCGAGTGTCGCCGCGAAGTCGTCGACCGTCGTCCGGGTGATATCGACGCCGAGGTCGGCGAGAGCGTCCTCGAACGTCGAGAGCGGGTTCGTGGTCGTCGTTGCCATGCCGTGTGGATTGGGATCCGGCGGCTTTGTAGCTTCGGTCCCGTCGCGCGAGACGGGGCGAGGGATTCGGGTGAGACACCTCAGCGGTCCGACCGATCGCCAGCGATCGCGGCGACGACGGTTCCCGCCGCGGCGCGTTTGGCGCGGACGGAGCGGACGACGGTGTACGTCTGGACGAGTGCGTAGCCGAGCCAAAGAGCGTAGCCCCCGGGTGCGCTCCCGACGACGGCCACCGTCGTCCGCAACGCGTCGACGCCGGCGGCCGACGCCGTCTGGCCGAGCAGGAGGACGCTGAAGTAGCCGTAAAAGCCCGATGCCCACCACATGACGGCGACACGTTTCCAACTCGGCTGGAGGTGTTCGGGGAGTCGTGTCGTGTTGACGAGCAGCGTGAGGGCGGTGTACGGCCACATCATCACGCCGGAGAGGGCCGCGCCGACGACGAGCAGGAAGAACGGACCGCGGGCGCTGAGCGGCGCGGTGAAGAGGAGGACGACGATCACGCCCCAGATGGTGAAGCCGGTGAGCAGCCACCAGAACAGACGGGAGAGATCCCACCCGGCGTCGCGCGCGAACGCCTCGTAGACGGCGTCCGCGGAGTTGCGGACGAACGACTCGACGATGGCGTACTCGGTGGTAAAGAGCGCGACGAACAGGAGGACGAACACGAGCACCGCGCCGAGGCCGCCGAGCGCAGGGGCAATCTCAGCGAGCCACATGTGGAGCGCGTTCGCCCCCGTTCCGGACGCGTGTCGGGTCGCGACGGCCATCAACACCGTCGCCACGAACAGGAGACCGACGACGAACGTGAGCAGGTGTTCGGCCTGGATCACGCGCCACCAGCCACGCCACCGCTTCAGATTCAGCCGCGTCGGGCGGAAAATGAAGCCATCACGGCGGATCGGTTCGGGGTCGTCGCCGGTGAACGGGTTTCGAACCCGGCCCTGATAGTTGCCCATGCCGTACCCCTTCTCCCGCGCCCAGAGGCTCTGTGAGAGGTTGAGATAGCCGCCAGCACCCGCGAATGCGAGGCCGCCGAGGAAGACGGCCACGTCCATCGCTGGCGGGAGCGTCCCGGCGCCCGTCACGGCAGCCGAGAGCGCGCCGAGGTCGGGGAGTGCATCGCCGACGACGGCGAGCGCCAGGGCGGCCGCGAGAGCGACGAACAGCAGACCGATCTGGAGCGCCTCGACGGCGTTGTACGCGACCGACGAAACCTGGTAGGAGAGCCAGACGACGAACAGGAGGCCGACGGCGAGGGGTTTCCACGCGGGAAAGCCGAGCAACGTCCCACCCGCGAGACCGGTCGCAGTGGCGACGACCTGTGCGGCGCCGGCGGCCCACCCGGGCCAGCCGAGGCTGAGGAGGCCCGCGAGGAGGAATACCCACGGCCAGGCACGGTGAACACGGACGTACGAGCGGAAGACACTCTCGCCGGTCGCCAGCGTCCAGCGCTGGAGTTCGGTGTTGACGAAAAACTGGGTGATGACGCCGACCAGGAAAGCCCAGTAGATGCCCCACCCGTGCCGAGCGATCAGCCCCGGCCAGAACAGCGTCTCGCCGCTCCCGAGCGACGCGCCGAGCATGATGGCGCTCGGCCCGACGACGTGGCGAACACGCGGGACTCGCGGTAGGTCCGCCAACCGGAAGGCCCCACCGGTGCCGCGGTCGGGGTAGTCGTCCGTCTCGGGGGCACGGTCGAGATCATCGTACGGGAGCGGGCAGTACCACGTGCCGCGGTACTGTTTCCCCTCGACGGCGGATGCGTATACGGGGGCCTCGTCGGCAGCCTCCGAGTCCGTCGACCCGGACGACTCGTCAGCCACGGTCGGTGGGCGGGCAGCGTGGTGTCCGGCGGTCGCTGGTCGTCTGCCGTGTGCGCATGTGGACGGCGGAGATGTGCGACGCCCCGAAAAAAACCAACCGATCAGTCGCCGCCGAGGAAGTGCCAGAGGTGTCCCCGCTCGGCCGGCGGATCGACACCTGGCAGGTTCTTCAGCGCCGGTTGGATGGCGTTCCACCACGCTTCGGCTGACTCGTAGCCTGCAGGGTAGTCGTGGTAGACATCGCGAAGGAAGTCGGCTTTCTTCGCTTCGGGGTTCGCCGCGAGATAGTCGTAGGCGGCCGACAGCGCCTCGCGGCGGGCGTCCAGTGTCGGCCCACTTCCGGGGAGCGTCGCGTCCCGGATGGCGTTGTCGACGGCGAGCGGTCGGTCGGCGTCAGCGTCGTCGGCGGGCGCTGGTTCTCGCTCCATCGGCACCCACCACACGCGACTCCGGGCACCGACTTTCCGCGTTCGGATCGTCCCGCGGTCGACCAGCGCCGAGAGCTTGTTGTGTGCCGTCCGCCGCGAGCAGTCCAGCGCGTCCATCACGTCGCTCGCGGTGAGCGGGCGCGCGGGGTCGTCCCGATCGTCGAACACGTCGAGGACCGCCTCTGGCGGGATGCGGTCGGCGTACTGTCCGTCGTCGTTCCGGGGACGCTCGTCCTCCTCACCCATGCCGGAAATCCACTGCACACGAGTACAAAAGCCTTTACACACGTATATACCTCCGTACACACGACTGTACCCACCACAGCAGTCGTGTGTAGTGGTGTTTCCCCTTGGCCGGCGGAAACCGGCTATTGACCGGTTGAAACCGACGTGTAGTCGGTTCACACGACAGTACTGGATCGTGCGTCCTGGTACCGGACCCCCGACAACTGTCACGAAAAGCGAGGAACGATGGATATATATCGGGTGGAAACGGTGGCACTCTACGATGCCAGAACGATCAGAGAACGACTGTGGAACCGGCAGCGCGGCCGACGGGCCGCGCCGGAGGGGGTGATGGCGGCGATCGACGTCGCCATCGCGGTGTTGCCGCTCGCGGCCATCGCCTACCTGATGGTCGGGCGGTTCTGGCCGGCGACGCGGGCAATGCCCGTCGCGTGGGTGGTTGCCATCGGCGCCGGCTACTTCGGCTGGAACATGCCGCTCCGGTGGATCGGGGCGGCCACCATCAACGGCTTCATCACCGCTGCCAGCATCCTCTGGATCGTCTTCGGGGCGATCCTGCTGCTCTATACGCTCAAACGCACCGGCGCGTTCGACGCCATCAATCAGGGGTTCGCCTCGATCAGCGACGACCGGCGCGTACAGGTCATCCTGCTCGTCTTCCTGATGGGCTCCTTTATCGAGGGGGCGGCCGGCTTCGGCACGCCCGCGGCCATCGTCGGCCCACTCCTCGTCGGCCTTGGCTTCCCGCCGCTAGCGGCCGTGGTCGTCGCCCTCACTGGCAACCTGATGGCGATCACGTTCGGTGCCGTCGGGACGCCGCTCATCATCGGGATGATCGACATCTTCCAGGACGTGGACGTCATCTCCTCGGCGGTCAGCGCCCAGGGAATGACCATCGAGGGCTGGGTCGCCGAGATCGCGGTGTGGGCCGCCTCCTTCCACGTCGTCGTCGGCGCGCTCCTCCCCTTCATCGGCGTGGCGATGATGACACGCTTTTTCGGCGAGGAGCGCTCGATCAAACCCGCACTGGAAGTGCTGCCGCTCACGCTGTTCGCGTGGGCCTCCTTCGCCGTTCCCTACTGGGCCACGGCCTACTTCCTCGGCCCGGAGTTCCCCGGGCTGATGGGTGCGATGGTCGGCCTGTTCGTCACGGTCGGCGCGCTCAAAGCTGGTTTCTTCCACCCCGACGAGGAGTGGGACTTCGCCGAGCAGTCCGCGTGGCCCGACCACTGGATCGGTGACATCCAGCCGGGCGAGTCGTCGAGTCGCGAGGCCCACGTCGCCGCCGACGGCGGGACCGTCCAGACCATGTCGCTCCCGCGGGCGTGGGCACCGTACGCGCTCGTGGCGGCCCTGCTGGTTCTCACTCGGGTCTACACGCCCGTCACCAGCTTCCTGCAGTCGACGCTCGTCCTGCAGTGGCAGTCGATTCTCGGCACGTCGCTGTCGGGATCACTCTCCGTCCTCTACCTGCCCGGCGCGGTGTTCGTCGCCGTCCACCTCCTCACGATCCCGATCCACGGGATGTCGAAACGGGAGATCACGGGGGCGTGGACCGAAACCATCGAAAAGGTGATGCCCGCCGTCATCGCGCTGCTGTTCGCGGTAGCGACGGTGCAGATCATGCTCCAGTCGGGGACGGCCACGGGGACCGACGGAATGCTCATCATCCTCTCCGACACGATGGCCGGGTTCGCCGGCGGGGTCTACCCCTTCTTCGCGTCGCTCGTCGGCGCGCTGGGGGCCTTCCTCGCGGGGTCGAACACCGTCTCCGACATCCTGTTCGGCACCTTCCAGTACGGCGTGGCCGACCAGATCGGTTTCCCGCGAACCATCATCCTCGGCGCGCAGGCTGTTGGGGGGGCCATCGGGAATCTCATCGCCGTCCACAACGTCGTCGCGGCCCTCGCCGTCGTCGGCCTCGTCGGTGAGGAGGGGCGGGTCATCCGCTACGAACTCATCCCGCTCGCGTACTACGCGACGGCGACGGGGACGCTGACGCTCCTGTTCGGATACGTGCTGTTCCCCGGCGTGTTCTAACGTCGCCCGCCGGATCGCACGACGACGTGCGATCGGGCGCGCAGACAGCCCGGTAGTACCTGCATTTTATGCGGCCCTGCACCAAGTGGCCGCCAATGGCAACGACAGGCGATGCCACCGACGATCCCTCGTCGGCGGGCGATTACGACTATCAGAGCGACGGAATCGACCGGCCGGGGATGGTCGACGACCTCAACGGCCTGATCGCGGGCGACGTGCGCTTCGACGACTACTCCCGACAGCTGTACGCCACCGATGCCAGCGCCTACGAGATGATGCCGGTCGGCGTCGTCGTCCCCACCTCGACGGCCGACGTGGCCGCCGTAGTCGAGTACTGCGCCGAGCGGGGGATTCCCGTCCTCCCCCGCGGCGGCGGCACCAGCCTCGCCGGGCAGACTGTCAACGAGGCGGTCGTCCTCGACTTCTCGCGGGAGATGACCGAGGTGCTGGAGATGGACCCTGACGCCCGCCGCGCCCGCGCCCAGTCCGGCGTGAAACTCGGCGACCTCAACGCCGAACTCGAACCCCACGGACTGAAGTTCGCGCCCGATCCGGCGTGGGGCGACAAGAGTGTCCTCGGCGGTGCCATCGGCAACAACTCCACGGGGGCGCACTCACTGAAGTACGGCAAGACCGACGCCTACGTCGAGGAGGTAGAGGCGGTCCTCGCGGACGGCACGGTGACGACGTTCGGCGAGGTGACGCTTTCCGAACTCCGGGCCGGCGCCGATCCCGAGGGGGATCTGGAGGAACGCTTCTACGCCGAAGTCGCGCGGATCGTCGACGAGGAGCACGAGGAGATCCGCGAGAAGTACCCTGACCTGAAGCGCAACGTCTCGGGGTACAACCTCGACCGCCTCGTCGACGAGGCGGAGACGGGATCGGTCAACCTCGCCCGTCTGCTGGCGGGGAGCGAGGGGACACTCGCGATCATCACGGAGGCGACCGTCTCGCTCGAACCGATCCCCGAGACGAAGGCCATCGGACTGCTCACCTACGACGACCTGATCGACGCGATGGAGGACGTGGCGCCCATCCTCGACCACGATCCCGCGGCGGTCGAAGTCCTCGACAACGTCCTGCTCGACCTGGCCCGCGAGACGGCCGAATTCGCAGATGTAGTCGGGATGCTCCCCGACGGGACCGACTCGGTGTTGCTCGTGGAGTTCTACGCCGAGAGTGACGAAGCGGGACGGGAGAAGGTGGCGAATCTGATCGCCGATCGGGTTCCCGGCGGCGACGCCGACGCCGACCCGGCAGCGGACGCGGCCGATCTGACCGACGCCCCACGGCGCGCCCGCAGCGCCATGGAGGCCCACGACGCCGAGACGCGCACGAAGTTCTGGAAGATGCGCAAGTCCGGTCTGCCGATTCTGCTGGGGCGCACCACCGACGCAAAACACATCGCGTTCATCGAGGACACCGCCATCCCCGCCGAGAATCTCCCTGCCTACGTCGCGGACTTCCAGGCGATGCTCGACGAGCGCGACACGTTCGCGAGCTACTACGCCCACGCCGGCCCGGGCGTCCTCCACATCCGTCCCTTGGTCAACACCAAGACCGTCGAGGGCATCGAGCAGATGGAGTCCATCGCGGACGCCGCGACGGACCTCGTGGTGAAGTACAACGGCTCCGTCTCCGGTGAACACGGCGACGGACGGGCGCGCACGCAGTGGAACCGGAAGCTGTACGGCGAGCGCCTCTGGCAGACGTTCCGCGATCTGAAGAGCGCAGTCGACCCGGACTGGCTGCTCAACCCCGGCACCGTCTGTGGCGACGTGGACATGACCGAAAACCTCCGCTTCGACGCCGACTACGAGTTCGACGCCGGCTTCGATCCCGCCCTGAACTGGGACAACGAGAACGGCATGCAAGGGATGGTCGAACTCTGTCACGGCTGTGGCGGCTGTCGCGGCCCACAGGAGACGACGGGGGGCGTGATGTGCCCGACCTATCGCGCCAGTCAGGAGGAGATCACCGCCACGCGGGGGCGCGCGAACCTGCTCCGGCAGGCGATGAGCGGTGACCTAGACGGGGAGGCGACCGACGTGGAGTTCATGCACGAGGTACTCGATCTCTGTATCGGCTGTAAGGGCTGTTCGAAGGACTGCCCCAGCGAGGTCGACCTGGCGAAATTGAAAGCCGAGGTGACCCACGAACACCACCAGCGTCATGGGGCCAGTCTCCGCGACAAGCTGTTCGCGAACATCGACGCGTTGAACGCGCTCGGATCGGCGCTCGCGCCCATCTCGAACTGGGCGGCGAACGTCCCTGGCGCTCGCACCGTGCTGGAGAAGACGGTCGGGATCGCCGCGGAGCGCTCGCTACCGACCTTCCACCGCGAGTCGCTGATCGACTGGTTCGAGGCTCGCGGCGGCGCGCAGGTAAGCGAGGCCGAGGCGGACCGTCGAATCCTGCTGTTTCCCGACTCCTACACCACCTACAACGCACCCGGGGCGGGGAAGGCAGCGGTGCGGGTGCTGGAGGCGGCGAACGTCCACGTTTCGATTCCCGACGGAGTGACCGGCAGCGGCCGGCCACCGTTCTCGAAGGGCTTTCTCGACCGGGCGCGCGAGCAAGCCCGGACGAACGTCGACGCGCTCGCCCCCCGGGTTCGGGAGGGCTGGGACGTGGTGGTGGTCGAACCCTCCGACGCGGTGATGCTCCAGTCCGACTACCGCGACCTGCTCGTGGGTGAGGACGTGGAGACGGTCGCCGCCAACACCTACGGAATCATGGAGTATTTGGACGCCTTCCGGCTGGACGCGGACCTCGCTTTCGACGCGCCCGCGGAGTCGCTGACCTACCACGGCCACTGCCACCAGAAAGCAACGAAGAAAGACCACCACGCCGTCGGCGTGTTGCGGCGGGCGGGCTACGCGGTCGATCCCCTCGATTCGGGCTGCTGTGGCATGGCTGGCTCCTTCGGCTACGAGGCCGAACACTTCTCGATGAGCAAGGCCATCGGTCGCATCCTCTTCGACCAGGTCGACGAGAGTCCGGGCGACCGAGTCGTCGCCCCCGGCGCCTCCTGTCGGACCCAACTCGACGACCACTACGACCAGAAACCGCCCACGCCCATCGAAACCCTCGAACGGGCGCTCCGCTAAACCGGCGTCGCCTCCCGCCACAGGAGGTCGTGGAGATCCCGCGCCCACCGCGTGGCCGCAGGGTCGTCGGTGCCGACGAAGCCACGGGGGGTGTCGGCGAGATAGACGATCAGCCCCATCTCGGGACCGTCCGGCGTCTCCGCGAGGACGAGGGTGACGGGGTCGTCCCGATCGGTCCGACGGAGAGCGACCCGACCGAGATCGAGCGCCTCCTGGAGGTCGTCGGGGCGCGTCATTTCCTGTTGCTCGACGACCCGGTCCGTGACGACGAACGTCCCCGTCATGCCGTCGAGCACCCGATCGTGGTAGGGGGTGGCGTTCCCGGAGAGATGCCTGGTGGAGTAGACGGAGACGTGCGCGGCGTCGGCGACGAGGGCGGCCACACACTCGCTCGGGCGGTGCGGGGCGTGCGGGCGCGCCTCGACTACCCGTGCCCCGTCGAAGACGGCAGGATCGAGGTCGAACGAGAGATCGACGCCGTCGAACAGGGATGCAGCGTCCGCGAAGGCGCCGATCCGATCAGTCCGCCGGTCGTGTTCGTCCAGCGCGAGACGGCCCGGCGTCGTCAGCCGATAACCGTCGGCCGTCGACACAACGAAGCCGAGCGTCGCCAGCTCGCGGAGCGATCGGTCCGCCGTCGACCGCGAGACGCCGACGCTCCGTGCCAGCTCCGCTTTCGTGTCCACGGCCTCGGTGAGAGCACGGAGCGTGTCGACGCGACGGGCGACGACCTCGGCGGGCGAACGATCGGTCACCGTTCGACTCGGCGATCTCCGAAACAGTTATATATCATTACTCATGCTGTGAGATGTTTCGCGGGAGGTAACATGAAGATATCGACGAATGTGTGTAGTGATGCCGGGGTGCCTCTGACACACGGGGTCGTGGCGGGTTGCCCGGCCCGCCTCTCGATCCGGCGCCCGAGCCGCGGTGAATTCGCCCGGATTCACCGCGGCCCGGGTGTCCCCGGTCGACCATACACGATCAGTTCTCCGGATGCGCCGACGCGACGGTAGCGCGCAGTGTCTCGACGGCGTCGTCGACGGCGAGATGCGAGCGACAGCCACAGTCCGAAGCGCCGAACCCGTCGACCGGGCCGTCGGGGAGGCGACGGGCGACCACACACTCGGCGTCGACACCGGGTGACGTGACGACGTCGACGAGGGCGGCGTCCGGATGGCCGGTGAGGTAGTCGATATGCCAGTGGCGCACGTCGTGCTCGCCGCGTGCGACCCGGCGGTGTCGGTCGACGCGCGCGAAGCCGCCGCTCCCGAGGGCGCTCCCGGTGTAGGCGTACGCGCCGGCCGGAAACCGGTGGGCGCCGAGCGCGCCGACCTCGATGTCGACCGTCCGCGGCAACCTGAGCAAGAGAGTGTACGTACCGCCGGTCGCGTCGACCATGTCGCGGTGTCGGTGCCCGCGGCGCAAAACGCTATCGTGACCGCAACCGGTATGGCCGCGCCGTCCGGAGCGAGAGTGTGGACGCCGCCGATCGACTCCGGGCGCGAGCGACGGAGGGACAACTCGCCGATTACCGTCTCGTCCCCGGACGCGACCCGACGTACGCCGACTGCGACCTCGAATCCCGGCTGGCGAACGCACTCGAAGACCGCGGCATCGACCGGCTCTATCGGCATCAGGTCGACGCCATCGAGGCCGTCCGCGACGGCGACGACGTGGTGCTCGCGACGCCGACGGCGAGTGGTAAGAGTCTCGCGTACACCGTCCCCGCGTTCGAGCGCGCGATGGATCACGGCGGGCGGACGCTGTATCTCGGCCCGCAGAACGCCCTCATCGCCGACCAGGCGGAGAGCCTCGGCGACCTCGCTCGTGGCCTCGGCTTCGGGAGTCGCGTCTCGGTCGACACCTACACCGGCCGGCTCTCACAGACCGAGAAACGGGCCGTTCGCGACCGCCGACCGACGGTCCTGCTCTCCAATCCGGACATGCTCCACTACGGCCTCCTCCCCCACGGCCACCGTCTGTGGGAGTGGCTGTTCTCGTCGCTCGACCTCGTCGTCGTCGACGAGGTGCACGACTACCGCGGCGTCTTCGGGAGTCACGTCGCCCTCGTACTCCGACGGCTCGCCCGCCTCTGTGACCGATTCGGGAGCGACCCACAGTTCGTCTGCTGTTCGGCCACCATCGGCAACCCCGTCGAACACGCCGCGCGCCTGACCGGACGACCGAAGTCGGGATTCACGCTCGTCGGCGCGGCCACCAGCGGCCGCGGGCCGCGCCACTGGTTGCTCTGGAACCCGCCGGAGTACGAGGGCGACGAGGGGTCGGGCCGCCGCCGGTCGAGTCACGTCGAGACGAAGCGCCTGTTCGCCGACCTCGTGAGCGAGGGGCACCAGACGCTCGCTTTCACCCGGGCGCGACAGACCGCGGAGCGCTACGCCACCGAGAGCGCGGACGCGTTGCGCGACCGGGGCGAGCGCGACCTGGCGAGTCGAATCGAGGCGTATCAGGCCTCGCTCCGCGACGACCGTCGCCGCGAGATCGAGGACGGACTCCACGGCGGGCGCGTGCGGGGCGTCTGGAGTACGAGCGCCCTCGAACTCGGCGTCGACGTGGGTGGTCTGGACGCCGTCCTCCTCGACGGCTACCCCGGCACCCGGATGTCGACCTTCCAGCGTGCGGGGCGGGCGGGGCGGGGGGACGATCCCGCCCTCGTCGCCCTCGTCGCCGGCGAGGATCAGTTAGATCAGTACCTGATGAGCAACCCGGACGACCTCTTCGACGGGGCTCCCGAACGCGCGACGGTCGATCCGGAGAACGACCACCTCCTGCCGGCACACGTCTCCTCGGCGGCGGCGGAAAACTGGCTGTCGCGGGGGGACGAGACGCACTTCGGCAAGGGCTTCGCGGACGTTGTCGCCGACCTCGAAGCCGACGGCCGGCTGGAGCGCCGCGAGACGGCCGATGGCATCCGGTGGACCCACGCCGGTGACCGGAGCCCACAGCACGAGACCAGCCTCCGAACCGTCGACGACCGCGAAATCGACTTGCTGGCCGACGGCGACGTGATCGCGACCCTCGGCTTCGGCGACGCTCTCCGTGACGCCCACCCCGGAGCCGTCTACCACCACCAGGGGCAGTCCTACGAGGTGACGGACCTGGATCTGGACCGGGACGTGGCGACCCTGCAGTCGACGTGGGCGGACTACTACACCCGCGTGCTGACCGAGAAATCGATCGCGGTGGATCGCGACCGGGCGTCGACGGCGCTCTCGGCCCGTCCCGACACGGCCGTTCGCCTCGCGGACGTGACCGTCACCGAACGGGTGACCGGGTTCGAACGCCGGGACGCGAAACGTGGCGAAGTGCTGGGTCGGGAGACGGTGGCTCTGCCCGAGACGACACTGTCGACGACGGCACTGTATTTCACCGTGCCAAGCGACGTGGAGGTGGAGATGCGGGCAATCGGCGACTTCGCCGGCGGCATCCACGCCGCCGAACACGGTCTCATCTCGCTGTTCCCGCTCGAACTCCTCTGTGACCGGGCCGACGTGGGCGGCCTCTCGACGCCGTATCACGAACACACCGGCGCGAGCACCATCTTCGTCTACGACGGCTATCCCGGCGGCGTCGGCCTCACGCGCGGCGGTTACGAGCGGATCGAGCCCCTCCTCGCCCGCACCGGCCGGATGATCGACGAGTGTGGGTGTGCAGACGGCTGTCCGGCCTGTGTCCAGTCCCCACACTGCGGGAACGCGAACGACCCGCTGGCGCCCGAGCCCGCGGTTCACCTGCTGGAGTCGCTGACGGCCGACTAACGTATCGGCTGTCCGTCGCTGGGGACGGTGGCGATCCTCGTGTAACAGCAGTGTGACCTACTCCGAGGCAGTATCGGCAGTCATCGTGGCGTCTCGCCGGGCGTCACCAGGAGATCGCCGGGACTGGCCGGGTGATCGGTGTCGACGCCGTGGTCGTCGTCGCTCTCGTGGGCGGCCCGCGTCGCATCCATCAGAATCTCCTGGGTGCTCCAGACGGGGTCGTCACCCGGTGTCCGCTGTTCGTATTCGCCGTCGGAACCCATCTCCCAGCCGGTTCGGTTGTCGTGCAGCATCACCTCGAGGACGAAGCGGAGCTGTTCGCGGAGGTCGGGATCGGTGACGGGCGCGACGGCCTCGACGCGGTAGTCGAGATTGCGCGTCATCCAGTCGGCGGAGCCGAGGAAGTACTGGGGGTCGCCACCCGCGCCGGCGTCGGCCGGATCGTCCGGCCCCGCCCCGTTCTCGAAGTAGTAGATCCGCGAGTGTTCGAGGAACCGACCGACGACCGAGCGGACGGTCACGGTGTCGCTGACGCCGTCGATCCCAGGGCGGAGCCGACAGATGTCGCGGACGATCAAGTCGATATCGACGCCGGCCATCGACGCCCGGTAGAGTTCGGCGACGATATCGGGATCTTCGAGCGCGTTCATCTTGGCGACGATGCGGGCCGGGCGGCCGGCGCGGGCGTATCTGGCTTCCCGGCGGATCAGGTCGGTGAACCGCTCCCGCATCGTGACGGGCGCGACGAGGAGTTTGCGGAACTCCTCGTCTAGCGACGGCCCGGTGAAGAAGTTGAACACCGTCACGAGATCCTGCCCGACGTCGCGGTCGGCCGTGAGGAGGCCGAGGTCGACGTAGCCTTTGGCCGTCTCGGAGTGGTAGTTGCCGGTGGCGACGTGGGAGTAGAGCGTGACGCCGTCGTCCTCCTCGCGGACGACGAGAGCCGTCTTGGTGTGGGTTTTCAACCCCACCGTCCCGTAGGCGACGTGGATGCCGTTCTCCTCTAACTTGCGCACCCACTGGAGGTTGTTCTGCTCGTCGAACCGCGCCTTGAGCTCGACCATAACCGCGACCTGCTTGCCGTTGTCGGCGGCGTCGATCAGTCGCTGGATCACCTGCGAGTCGCTCGCCGTGCGGTAGATAGCGGCCTTGATCGCCAGCACGTCGGGGTCGTTGGCGGCGGCGTCGAGGAAGCGCTGGACGGTCCCGTCGAAGGAGTGGTAGGGGTGATGGAGGAGCACGTCGTCGCGGGCGATTTCGTCGAAGAGGTCGGCACCGGGCGCAGTCACGTCGGCGGCCGGTCCCTCGGCGAACCGTGGGTGGGGGAGCGGCGACCACGACTCGCGTTTCAGCTCCGGCCGGTCGAGATCGGTCAGCGTCGCGAAATCGCGGTAGTCGAGCGGACCATCGCGGTAGAACACCTCCGCCGGGTCGAGATCGAGTTGCCGTTTCAGGAGGTCGACCATCGCCTCGGGCGCGTCCGCGCTGATCTCCAGTCGAACGGCAGTGGCGAAGCGCCGCTGCTCGATCACCTCCTCGATGGCCTCGATGAGGTCTTCCGCCACCTCCTGATCGTGACGGACTTCCGCGTTGCGTGTGATCCGGAAGAGGGCAGTGTCGAGCACCTCGACGTTCGGCATCAACAGGTCGAGATGCGCCTCGATGAGGTCTTCGAGGAGGACGTACCGCGATCCCTCGTCGACCGGAACGAGTCGTGGCCGGTTCTGGGGGATCTTGATGCGAGTGAACACGGGATCGTCGTCCAGACCGTGGCGAACGAAGGCGCCGAGCGAGAGACTGAGATTGGAGATGAACGGGAAGGGGTGAGCGGGATCGAACGCCAGCGGCGTCAGCGTCGGGAGGACTGACTCCTCGAAATACGCGCGCATCCGCTCGCGCTCGGCCGCGGTGAGTGCGGCGTGGTCGACGATTTCGACACCCGCCTCGGCGAGCGCCGGGCGGACGATCTCCTGATAACACTCGGTCTGCCGGTCGAACATCGGGGCGGTCGTCGCCAGAATCTCCATCCACTGCTCGCGAGGGGTCCGCCCGTCGACGGTCGGATCGGTGACGCCCGCGCCGATCTGCTGTTTCAGGCCGCCGACCCGCTTCATGAAGAATTCGTCGAGATTGCGGGTGACGATGCCGAGAAAGCGAACGCGCTCGAGCAGGGGCGTGCGGTCGTCGATCGCCTCGTGGAGGACGCGTTTCTGGAACTCCAGATGGCTCAGTTCGCGGTTCAGGTAGAACCGCGGGTCGTCGAGCTCGGGTGTCGACGACGCTGGCACGGCCTCGGCGTTGGCGTTGGACTCGTCGCGCGTGGCGTCTGTGTCGTCTGGCTCGGACATGGCTGAACGTCGCCGCCGGCGGGCGAATCATCGTCATCGAGGACGAGACTGCACAAAGCCGTTGGTATGATCACTATGAGTAGCTACCGAGAAGTATATACCGCCGTCGCGTAGCGACAGCTACTTTAGGCGGCCCTAAAGAATAGCGGCCATGAGTGCTGACATCTGCGTGATCGTCCCGACGATCAGGGAGTACGAGTGTGTGCGGTCGTACGTCGCCAACGCCGAGGAACACGGCTTCGACACCGACCGACTGGAGTTCGTCCTCGTGACCGAGGATCACTGTCCGACCGACGAGATGGCGGTGATGCTCGACGACCTGGGCGTCGAGGGCGAGGTGTTCGACGAGAGTCGGCGGGAGGCGTGGCTGGCGGACCACGGCGTCGACGAGTACGGCCACCTGATTCCGGCCCGGAGTCACGCACAGACGAGTTTCGGTCTGCTCTACCTCTGGGCACACGACCACCCCTACGGCGTCTTCATCGACGACGACACGCGCCCCCACGAGACCGTCGACTTCTTCGGGACACACCTCGGCAACCTGACGGCCGAGCGCACCGTCGAGTCGGTCCGCTCCGACGAACACTGGGTGAACGTCCTCTATCACGCCGCCGACGAGCACGGCCTCTACCCCCGTGGCTACCCGTACGCGGCGATGGACGAGGCGGTCGAGACGGGCGAGCGCGAGGTGTCGGACGTGATCGCCTCACAGGGGCTCTGGACGAACGTCCCGGACCTCGACGCGGTGCGCATCCTGATGGACGGCGACCTGCAGGGACAGGCGGAGACGCGGCTGACGGCCGACGACTTCGGTCCCGACTTCGTCGCCGAACCCGGGCAGTATCTCACCGTCTGCTCGATGAACCTCGGGTTCCACCGGGAGGTCGTCCCCGCCTTCTACCAGCTGCCCATGGACGACAACGAGTGGTCGGTCGGCCGGTTCGACGACATCTGGAGCGGCGTCTTCCTCAAGCGGGCGGCCGACGTGCTGGGCAAGGACATCGTGACCGGCGACCCACTCTGCCGACACGACAAGGCGCCGCGCTCGACGTTCGACGACCTGCACAACGAGGTGGCGGGGCTGGAGCTGAACGAACACCTCTGGAAACTGGTCGACGACGCGGGCGGTGACGCCGACACCTACGCCGGCGCCTTCGCGGCCATGGCCGACGCGTTGATCCACGCCGAGGCCGACTACCGGAACGGCGAGTTCCTCGCTCACGTCGGCGAACACATGCACGACTGGCTGGACTGCCTCGACGAACTCCAGCCCGCGGAGCGCGCGGTTCCGGCCGACGACTGAGAGTGAGTAGTGTAACGGTTTACCGGTGGTTCGCCAAAACGGGTCGGCGAACCACCGGAACTGACTTACACTACTCACTATGATACGGTTTTGCGATAGCCGTCCCCGCGACCGACAACGGTCGTTGCACCGTTACGACGGCCGTAGCGCGGCGGCATCGGTCCTGGTGAGAGCCACGCACCGTGACGAACCGGCGGGCATCTGTCGTGATTGCGAGACGACTGCCGAGTCGGTGAATCGGCAAGTATAAGTGTTTTAGGCCTGCCTAAATCAACTATGGACGACGACACTTCGTCGTATCTTCGACGGCGACGGTTCCTCGCGACCGGTGCGGCCGCCGTGAGCGGCGCGCTCGCGGGGTGTAACGGGCTCCCGGGCGGCAGTGGCGGCGGTGGCAGCGGCGAGACGGGAGCGGTGACGCTGAGTTCGTTCCGTGGGTCCGGGCCGCTCGTCGAGAGCCGGTCGTCGGTGAGCGGGACGCGGATCGCCGACCTGCCGGATCTGTCCGGCTCGTTGACGGTCTATCTCGGCGGCGGCGAAGGGGGACTGTATCGCGAACTGCTGACGCTGTTCTCGCAGATCTACCCCGATTTCACGGTGCGTCCCCGAGAGGGCGGGACCGCACAGCTGGCGAACACCATCATCGAGGAGGGAGAGAACAGCCCCGCGGACGTGTTCTGGGCGGTCGACGCCGGATCGCTCGGTGCAGTGGCGGAGGCCGACATGGCGGCGACGCTCTCGTCGTCGGTCGTCGAGTCCGTCCCACAGGAGTTCCACCCGACGGACCAGTGGATCGGCACCGCGGGACGGGCACGGAGCGTGCCGTACAACACGGACGAGTTCGACGCCGACGACATTCCCGAAACGGTCATGGACTTCCCCGGGACGGCGGCGCTCGACGGCGTGATGGGCTGGGCTCCGACGTACGGCGCGCTCCAGGCGTTCGTCACGGCGATGCGTCTGATCGAAGGCGAGGCCGCCACCCGCGAGTGGCTGCAGGCGATGCTCGACGCGGGCGTCACGGAGTACCCCGACGAGTTCCTCGTCTCCAACGCCGTCGCTGACGGCGAGGTCGGCGCCGGCTTCGCCAACCACTACTACGCGCTCCGGGTTCGGTCGGCCCGCTCCGACGCACCGCTCGACCTGGCGTTTACCAGCGGTGACGCCGGCGCCCTGATCAACGTTGCCGGCGCCGCGGTAATTCGAGGCACCGACCGGCAGGAACTCGCGGAGAACTTCGTCCATCACCTCCTGACGGTCGAAGCACAGGAGTTCTTCGCGACTCGAACGTTCGCCTATCCGATGATCTCCGGCGTGCCGCCGGTCGGCGGTCTCCCCAGTATCGACGAGCTGAACCCGCCGTCGATCGATCTGCAGGAACTCTCGAACGTGGAACCGACGCTCCAACTCATGCGGGACGTGGGCGTACTCTAGGGAGATGGGTCGAGACCAGTCCGGTGCTACTGGCGTGATCGACGGGCTCCGAGAGCGGATCGAGTCGACACGACAGTACGACTCCCATCCGCTGGTCACGGCGGCTGCCGTCCTCGTCGCGGTGACGGTCATTTCGCCGCTCCTGTGGCTCGGGTTACGGGCCGCAGCGGTCGGACCGACCGAGGCGGTGTCGATTCTCACCGCCTCCTCGACGATGCAGGTGTTCACCAACAGCCTCGCGCTGGTCGCGTCGGTTACGGCCGTTTCGGTCGTACTCGGTGTCCCGTTGGCGGTGCTGACGGTGTTGACCGACCTCCCGTTCCGCCGCGTCTGGACGGTCGCACTGGCGCTCCCGCTGGTGGTGCCGAGCTACCTCGGTGCCTTCGCGTTCGTCTCGGCGTTCGGCCCTCACGGCACACTGGCCGAACTCCTGTCGCCGGTCGGCGTGACGATTCCGACCATCTACGGCTTCGAGGGAGCGACGCTCGTCCTCGGACTGTTCGTCTACCCGTACGTCTTCCTCACGACGCGGGCGTCGCTGCTGTCGTTCGACGCGCGGCAACTGGAGGCGGCACAGACGCTCAATCACGACTTCCGCTCGGCCTTCCGCCGAATCGTCCTTCCGCAGATTGCACCAGGGGTGACCGCGGGCACCCTCCTCGTCGCGTTCTACGCCCTCTCGGACTTCGGGACGCCGGCGATCATGCATTTCGATACGTTCACCCGTGTCATCTACGTCCAGTACAACAACTTCGGTCGGGGGACGGCCTCGTTGCTCTCGATCCAGCTGCTCGCCGTGACCGCGCTGGTGCTGTTTCTGGAGTCGCGGTTCGGCTCCGGCGCCGACTCCGGCGACGGCTACGGCGGCGGCGTCACCGGAGCGGACTCCCCCATCACTCCACTGGGCTGGGCCAAGGTGCCGGCGCTCCTGTTCTGTGGCGCCGTCGTCGCGCTGACGCTCGTGGTGCCGGTGGCCATCTTCGGCATGTGGCTGCTCCGGAGCGGCCCCGGCTACGCCGCCGGCGGGTTCGGCTTCGAGTGGACGTTCGCGATCAACTCCGTCTACATCGCCGCCATCGCGGCCGCCGCGACGGTGCTCGCGGCGCTCCCCATCGCGTACGTGTCGGCGCGGTCCGACTCCCGGGTCGGACGACTACTCGAGCGGTCGACGTACGTCGGGTACGCCGTCCCCGGTATCGTCCTCGCGCTCGCGCTCGTCTTCCTCGGCGCCAACTACCTGCCGTGGCTCTACCAGACGCTTCCCCTGCTGGTGTTCGCGTACGTCGTCCGCTTCCTGCCACAGGCGGTCGGAGCGACCCGCTCGTCGGTGTTACAGGTGGACTCGGAACTGCTGGGCGCTGCCCGGACGCTCGGGGAGACGCCGAAGGGCGCATTCCGGCGCGTGACGCTGCCGTTGATCGCCCCCGGACTCGTCGCCGGTGCCGCACTCGTCTTCCTGACGACGATGAAAGAGCTCCCGGCGACGCTCATCCTCCATCCGACGGGCTTTACAACCCTAGTCACCTACATCTGGCGTGTGCAAGAAGCGGGATACTACGGACGAGCCGCACTCCCGGCGCTCGTGCTGGTAGCCGTCTCCGCGCTCTCCATGATCCTACTCTTGCGACAGGAGGGAGACAATGCGTAACGATACACCCGAACTGACACGCCGCTCGTCGCCGACGGCAGATGAAGCGGAACCGGATACGGAGGCGATGCTGACCCTGGACGGCGTGACGAAACGCTACGGCGCCGATACGGCTGTCGACAACGTGGACCTGACGGTGCGTGATGGCGAACTGCTCACGCTTCTCGGACCGTCCGGCTGTGGCAAGACGACGACGCTCCGCATGATCGCGGGCCTGGAGATGCCGACCAGCGGACGGGTCGGCGTCGACGACGAGTGTGTCGCTGCCGACGGCGACGGCGTCCCGCCGGAACAGCGGGACGTGGGAATGGTGTTCCAGGAGTTCGCGCTCTTCCCGCACCTGACCGTGGCGGAGAACGTCGGCTTCGGCCTCGACGACTGGGACGCCGAGGACCGTGAGCAGCGAGTGACGGACCTGCTCGACCTGGTGGGGCTCAGCGCCTTCGCGGACCGGTCGCCGGACAACCTCTCAGGCGGTCAGCGCCAGCGGGTCGCCCTCGCTCGCTCGCTCGCGCCCGAACCCGACGTGTTGCTCCTCGACGAACCGTTCGCCAACCTCGATATCCGCCTTCGCGAACGCATGCGTGAGGAGGTCCGGCGCATCATCAAGGAGACGAACGTCACCGCCGTCTCCGTCACCCACGACCAGGAGGAAGCCCTCTCTATTTCGGACCGCGTGGCGGTCATGAGCGAGGGACAGATCGAGCAGGTGGGCCACCCGGAGACGGTGTTCGAACACCCGAAATCCCGGTTCGTGGCCGACTTCCTCGGACAGGCGAGCTTCCTCACCGGCCAGTTCGGCGGGGATCATATCAACACCGGCCTCGGCACGCTTCCGGCGGAACTGCTCCAGGGGTTGACCACGGACTACGACGGTGCCCGACTCGACGTCCTCGTTCGCCCGGACGACCTGCGCGCGACGCCGTGTGGTGACGAGAGCCGCGGCGGCAACGGGACGCTCGTCGGCCGGCAGTACACCGGCCCCTCCTTCGTCTACGCCGTCGAACTCGATACCGGTGATGTCGTCCACTGCGAACACAATCACGCGAGCGAACTCGAACTCGGCGAGCGGGTGACGGTCGACCTCGTCGCCGACCACACGCTCGCGTGGTATCCGGCCGAATGAACGACGGGGCGTCTCACCTCCTTCGGCGCGCGTACCGCCACCGCCACCGCCTCGCCGCCGCGGCCCTCGCCGTCGGGGGCGGTCTCCTCGTTCTCCTCCTGTCTCTCCGCCTGTTTCCCTTCCACAGCCTCAACCACGACGAAGGCGTGTATCTCCAGCAGGCGGCGATGCTCCTCGACGGCCAACTGTTCCTCGACCCGCCGGTCGAGGGAGCGTATCGGCCGTGGTTTTTCGTCCGCGAGCCCGACGGAAGCCTGTATCCGAAGTACGCCCCTGTGCCGGCAGCGATGTTCGCCGCCGGCAAACTGCTCGGCGGCTACCGGCTCCCCCCC
>Ga0207755_100147_pt1 | contig 47359 bp, 56 predicted proteins | sample A23P2SouthBayCA_FD_187734 | JGI IMG/M metagenome (GOLD analysis project Ga0207755, IMG submission 187734) | Aerobic enrichment media microbial communities from Bioluminiscent Bay, La Parguera, Puerto Rico - A23 P2 (SPAdes) | ecosystem: Environmental > Aquatic > Marine > Unclassified ...
CTTCAGTCGTGACCTGACTTCGTCAGGTCACTCCTTCGTTCACGCCCTGACGTGCCCCACGCTCGCGTCCGCTCGCGTGGGACTCCGTCAGGACGTTTCTGCCGACACAACGTCCCGAGCGACGGCGCCGTTCCACGAGCGCTCAGTCCGCCAGACTCGTCCGCGGCGCGCAGTCGGGACAGCCGTTCACACGCCCCCGTTCGTCGCCGAATACGCGCACGAAGTCCTTGCTCACCGCACCGTCGCAGTTGTCACAGGTGTTCATGGGCCGGTCGCTCGGACGGTGGGATAGATAGTGAGTATGGGTAGCGTACGACGTGGGCCGCAGACGCTAACGACTCCATAGCGATCGTCCGGTGCGACCATCCACCCCGTGCCACCGGCCGTGCGTCGGTCGATAGCGTCGCCACCTCGTCGCGGCGACGGTCCCGTACAGATCGGCGTAGCTGGGTGCCGGTGATTCGTCAAAAGGGTTCGGCGAACCACCGGACTCAGGGACAGTAATCCGTATCACTCGATCCGTGCGCGCCGTTTCCACTCCGCCTCTTGGCGGCGTTCGGTGACGTGTCGTCGCCCGTCGGCGACGCGCTGTCGGACCCGGTCGCCGAAGGTGACCACGTCGTCGAGGAACGTCTCCTGGAAGCTTTCGAGGATGTCGTACGACCACCGGCCGGCCGTCGTCCCCTCGCCGTCGCAGGGCGGGACGACGCCCCGCGGAAGGTGTTCGTCGCGCAGGTGGTCCGCGAGGGCCTCGTGGCCGGCCTCCCGGAGCAAGTCCTCGGCGGCCGCCAGGTGATCCATCGCGCGGCCCGTGCTGTGGTGAAACGAGACGAGGTGGCCGTGCGCGCGGTGGAGATGCTCGACGCCCAGTTCGACTTCGTGGAGCGCCTCACGCTCCCGTTCGGTCAGGTCGTCGGTGTCGTCTGGCTGTGCCATGGTGTACGCTACCACTTCCCGCGATATGTGCGTTGCGACAGTCCTTATCAGCCCCGAGCGTCACGTCCGTGTATGGAGGCGTCGCTACGGGCGGGGGTCGCCATCTACAATGCCGGCGAGTACCACGCCGCTCACGATGCGTGGGAGGAGCCGTGGCTCGCCCTCGACGACGGTATCGACGACGAACGGTTCCTACACGGGCTGATCCAGTTCACCGCCGCCGTCCACCACGCGCGAACCCGCAACTGGAGCGGAGCGACGGGCCTCGTCGAGAGCGCTGGCGACTACCTCGCTGGTCTCGACTCGCCGTACCGCGGTGTCGATCTCGCCCCGATCCGACGGGCGCTATCGGCGCTCGCTGCCGATCCCGAAGTCGTCGAACGGCGCCGACCGCCGGCACTTCGCTACGAGGGGACGATACTCACGCCCGCGGACCTGCGGTTCGAGGCGGCCGCCGTCGCCGCGAAGGTCCTCGCCGACGAGTACGGCTACGATCCCGAGACGATCGAGCAGGCGATAACGTTCGCCCGCGAGGAAGTAGCGGGCGGCGAGCGGACGCTCTTTACCACCGCTCTGCTGGAGTTCGTGACCGCCGACGCGGAGCGATCGCTCGTCTACCAGCGCCTCGCGGAACACGTCGAACGCCGGGCCCGAGAGTACGCGGACGTGGACGGGCTGTTCGACGAACCTCGTAGCGATTGAAACCGTTTGCCCACTCGATCACCGGCCGCCGTCCGATCGGCTGTGCAACGACGTTCGATCGCTACTATCCTTCAGGAGAGCCGTGGATCGTCCCTCGGCGCTTCCTGACAGTCTTCGAGATGTTCGGGGAGGATTTCGACTCGGTCTCCACAGAATGGACACGTTCGTCGCATGATAACTTTCGATACCACCTGGTCGACAGGAGGATTTAACCACTTGCCTTCGATTTTCGATTCCGATAATGGCGGTCGGCTACCCGTCCTCGATCGGATCGCCCGCGAGCGTGTACGCCGCCGAGTCGTCTTCGGGTTCGTAGCCGAGCACTTCCTTGGCGCGCTCGATGGAGTAGTACTTGCGCTCATTGTCCGAGATGCCGTAGACGATTTCGTAGCCGTAGTCGGCGCGGATGCAGCGGTCGAAGAGGTGAGCGCAGTCGCGATGCGAGAGCCACATCGCCTGCCCGCGTTCGTAGTTTCGCGGCGGGTGGCCCTCGGTGAGGTTGCCGATACGAACACAGACCACGGAGAGTCCCTCGCTGTCGTGGTAGTAGCGGCCGAGCGTCTCGCCCGCGGCCTTGCTCACGCCGTAGAGGTTGCCGGGGCGGGGGAGTTCCGTCCCGTCGAGGCGGTAGTCGTCGTCGGTACGATACATCTCGGGCGTTCGCTCGTCGGTCTCGTAGGCGGAGACGGCGTGGTTCGAGGAGGCGAACGCAACCTGCTCCACGCCAGCGTCGACCGCCGCCTCGAACACCGTCTGTGTCCCATCGATGTTGTTCTCCAGGACCGAATTCCACGGCGCTTCGGGTCGCGGGTCGCCCGCGAGGTGGATCACCGTGCCGACGTCTGCCATCGCCTCTGCCATCGCCGCCTCGTCGGTCACGTCGGCGACGAGTACGTCCTCCTCGTCGACGCCGGTCGGGAGGCGGTCGCTCGACAGCGGTTCCCGGTCGAGCAGCCGCCACTCGTGGGCCTCACCGATCCCGTTCAGGATGGCTTGCCCGACGCGCCCGCCCGCGCCAGTCAGTAACACCGGGTCGTCCATTCGTGTGTGGATGGAGCCACCGAACCCAAGTAACAACCGATTCCGCGGCGGTCGACAGGCCTTAGCGCCACCGGGACGACCGGGCAGTATGTCCACCGACCAGCAGCAGGCCTGCTTCGAAGCCGGCATCAAGTTCGGTTCGCTCTACCACCAGTTCGCGGGGACTCCCGTCTCGCCCGACAGCGCCCCGAGCCTCGAACGGGCGATGGCCGACGCCATCGAGAACCAGCCCTTCTGCGAGTCGGTTGCCGTCGATATCGACGAGGCGGCGCTGGCCGACGCGACCGACGACCACGGCTACGTCGAACTCACGGGCCGGTTCATGGAGGTAGAGATGCGCATCGAATACGAGGGTGTGGTCGTCCGCACGGCGATGGAGATGGACGACGGCTATCCGCTGATGCGACTGGTCGCCGTCGAATATAGTAGCGATTGAAAGCCACTGCAGAGCTGACCGCACGCCGTACTGCGATCGGCTGTGCAAACAGTTTCAATCGCTACTATAGTACCGGCTCGCCCGGCCGAACGTCCGCGTTTCACTTTCACTTTCGGGCGTGCGTTTAACTCACACGGCGGCAAACTGGGAGACATGAGTCAGACGACGCTCGGCGACGACGAACTCTTCGGTGAGGCGGCAGAGGAGATGCGTGCGGACGTCGAAGCCCACCTCGACCAGGCGCGTGCGGAACTCCCCGCCGCCGCCGACGTCTGGGAGACGGAGGCCGACAACGTCCTCGGTGTGCTGAACGGCCTCCGATCGGCGCTCGACGTCGACGGCGCCGAGGACCATCTCCGCCAGGCGAAAAAGTGGTACACGATGGGCGAACGCGCCGACGCCTTCGAGGACGCCGACGATCTCGCCGCCGCCATCGAGGAACTCGAATCCCTGATCGCGTCTATCGACGAGGCACACGCCGACGTGAGCGACCTCACGAACGCGGTGCCGGAGCTCCGGGGGGCGCTCCAGGAGTTCGAAGGCGACGCGGGCGACGACGAGGAGTGATAGGGATTATCGGAAGTCAGCAGAGATTCTCGCCGTGACGGCTCGGCGAGAATCTATGGACAGTTACGATAATTCCTACGAGCTAGCGGTCGGCCGGTCGCGACACGTCCCGATCCGCGACGACCGTGAGCAGCCGATCCAGCGCATCCGCCGCCAGATCCAGCAGTTCCTCGCCCCGGTCGGCGTCGCCGGCGCCCGGATCACCCACGACGCCGTTCTCGGTGAACTCCGCGGAGTCGTGGGCGAGGTTCGTACTCGACACCCAGTCGCCCCACCCCTCGCTCCCTCCGTCGCGTGCCTCCTCGATCCGATCCTCGCGCACGAGTTCGGGCTGTGTCGCCCGCAACAGCGCCGTCTCGAGCGGTCCGCCGTGTCCCATGTCGCTTCCGTGGTCGCCCACCGCCTCGAACCACGTGAAGGGGACGGCGTAGGCGTCGTCGTGGCGGGTGATCGTCGCCGTCACCTCCCCGAGTGCCGGGGCGTTGCCGCCGTGGCCGTTGACGACGACGACCCGATCCAGGCCGTGGTACGCGAGGCTCCCGACCACGTCACGGACGTAGCGCCGGAAGGTGTCGGGTGACACCCAGAGCGTCCCCGGGAACTGTCGGTGTTCCTCCGCGACGCCGACCGAAATCGTCGGCGCGACGGCCACGGTCCCGTCGTGGCGCTCCGCACCCGCCTCGGCGACTGTCTCGGCGTGAAAGGCGTCGGTGCCGAGCGGGGCGTGCGGGCCGTGCTGTTCCGTGCTGCCGACCGGCAGGAGGGCAAGGTCGGCGTCGGTGTCGCGAACGTCAGTCCACGTCGCGTCGCTGAGATCGAGTTGCATACCGATATCTCTCGACGAGGGGCCTTCAACGCCCGGCCGACGGGGGCGCTCCCGCCAACAGCGTTAGGTCATCTCGTTACCACGCCTCGGACGAGATAGTCCATATGATCGACGACGTCGCTGGCGGCGGCGCGATCCCGTCCGGATACTTCACGTCGACGACGGCTTCTACGTCGCGGACGACAGTCCCGGTATCCAGTCGGACGAGCGCGACGGTGTGCTCGACGCCAGCTACTCGGCGGACGACGAGGACACTGGATTCGAGCTACGAATCATCGAACGGGTCGCGGAGGCGCACGGCTGGACGGTCGGCGTGATCGAGAGCGCCCACGGCGGGACCCGATTCGAGATTATGGGGATCGCGTTCGACGAGTGAGGAGGCTGTAAGTCCATCGAGATATTCGCCACTCCGGAATGACGAATATCTTGACACAGTCTTAGTCGTCCGCGTCGCTGGACTCCGTGGAGCGTGGCTCCGCGCCGTCGATGTCGGTTCGGGCACCCCGCCGGGTCGCCCGTTCGACGAACTCCTCGGGCAGGCTTTCGATCTCGCCTGCCTGGACTCCCCAGAGGTTGGCGTAGAGACCGTCGGCGGCGAGGAGTTCCTCGTGCGTGCCGCGTTCGACCACCTGCCCATCGTCGAGGACGACGATCCCGTCCGCGTCTTTCACCGTCGAGAGGCGGTGGGCGATGACGAACGTGGTGCGGTCGGCGGTGAGGCGGTCTAGCGACCGCTGGATCAGCATCTCGGTTTCCGTGTCCACGTCGCTGGTCGCCTCGTCGAGGATCAGGATGTCGGGATCTTTCAGCATCGCCCGCGCGATGGCGAGCCGCTGGCGCTGCCCGCCGGAGAGCTTCACGCCCCGTTCACCCACCATCGTGTCGTAGCCGTCCGGCAGGTTCGTGACGAACTCGTGGGCTTCGGCCGCTTTGGCGGCGGCGATCACCTCCTCGTCGCTCGCTTCGAACGTGCCGTACGTGATGTTCTCGCGGACGGTACCGTAGAAGAGGAACGTCTCCTGACTGACGTAGCCGATGGCGCTCCGGAGACTGGAGAGGGTCACGTCGCGCACGTCCTGCTCGTCGACTCGAATCGACCCCTCGTCGACATCGTACATCCGGAGCAGGAGCTTCAGCGCGGTCGACTTGCCGGCCCCGGTCGGCCCGACGAGCGCAAGCGTGTCGCCGCCGCCGGCGGTGAAGCTCACGTCTTCGAGGATGGGCTCGTCGTCGTAGCTGAAGGTCACGTCGTCGTACGTCACCTGCCCGTCGCGGACGACCAGTTCCTCGGCACCCGGCCGCTCCTCGATGCCCGCGTTCTCGTCCATCAGGCCGAAGATGCGGGCGGCGGAGGCGTAGGCCCGCTGGTACATGTTGATGATCTGCCCGAACTGCGCCATGGGCCAGATGAACCGCTGGCTGTAGAGGATGAAGGCGACGAACTCGCCGGGACGGAGCTGTCCGGTGAAGATCCAGGGTCCCTCGCCGCGGAACACCCAGAGGCCACCGATGGTGAACGTGAGCGCGAAGCCGATGCCGGCGAGCACCCGGAGGCCGGGGAAGAACTTGATCCGCGTCTCGATGGCGCCCCAGTTGGCGTCGAAGTAGTCCTCCGACACGTCCTCGACCCGGTCGGCCTCGTAGGACTCCGTGTTGCTCGTCTTGATCACCTGAATGCCGCCGAGATTGTTCTCCAGCCGGGAGTTGACCTGCCCCACCGTCGACCGCACTTCGGCGTATTTCGGCTGGATGGTCTCGACGAACCGATAGGTGAAGAAGGCGATGAGCGGCACGGGGAGGAGCGCGACGACGGCGAGTTGCGGGTTCATCCAGAACAGCAGGCCGGCGATGCCGACGACCATCACCCCGAGACGGAACGCCGAGTTCAGGCCGTCGTTGAGGAAGCGCTCGAGGCGGTTCACGTCGTTCGACAGCACCGACATCATCTCTCCGGTCTGCTTGTCGGCGAAGAAGGTCATGTTCAGCCGCTGCATCGCGTCGTAGGTGTCGGTGCGGATGGCGTGTTGGACGTGCTGTGCGAAGCGGTTCCATCCCCAGTTGCGCACCCAGTGAAGACCGGCACCGCCGAGAAACGAGAAGAGGACGATGCCGACGACCAGCCAGAACTGCGCCTCGGGGTCAGTCGGGAGCCACGCGTCGGGGACCAGCGGGAGGGAGAACTCGCTCTCGTCGAGGAAGATGGCGTCGACGGCGATGCCGAGGAGGAGCGGCGGCAACAGGTCGAGCAAGCGAGCGAAGAGGCTGGCAGCGACACCGACGGAGAAGGAGCCGGACTGCTCGCTGCCGTACTCGGCGAACAGCCGTCGCATCGGGTTCGTCGTCCGCTCCCGCTGCTCTTCGAAGGGGTCGTCGTCCGCGGGGACGTCCATCGTTCCTACTCAGAGACGCGCGGTCAAAAGGCTGACCCGTCGATCGGCTGCCGCTACAGTGATCGGCCTTCGACTGCGGGGTCGATCCCCGCGGCCTCCAGGTCGATCCGCACGCGTTCGCGGAGTGGGTCGGGCACCGTCTCCCGGCCGACCGGCACCGCCGTCTCCCCGTCGCCTTTCACCTTCCAGTAGAGCACGCAGTCGCTCGGGGCGTAGTATTCGACCGCGTACCGGTCGCCTTCGCCGCGGTAGTGGACCCGTGCCGCGAACCCCTCGGCGCGCCAGCCCTCGCGCTCGGCCAGTTGTTCCACCGTCATCGGTCCTCGATGCGCACCCGGTCGCCCACCTCGACGCCCGTCCGGTTCGTGTAGCCCATCGGCACTTCGAGGACGTACTTCGCCCGCCCCGAATAGCGCGTCAGATCGCCGTCGGACTCCACCGGCGCGTGGTGGATGGTCGTGATCGTGCCGTCCGCTGCGATGAACACCATGTCCAGCGGGAAGGCCATATCGCGCATCACGAAGTTGCGCTCGTCCTCGCCGTCGAAGACGAACAGCATCCCTTGGCCGGGTTCGAGGGCACTCGTGTCGCTCAGCCCGGTGTACTGCTTCGAAAACGTGTCGGCGACCCAGGCGTCGACCGTCGTCAACTGCGTGCCGTTCTCGTCGCTGACGACCACGGACGCCGTGTCGTAGTCGTTGCCGGGAGTCGACACCGTCGGTGTCGCTGTCGTCGTCGCGGTGTCCGCTCCACCCGAAGTCGTCGGCGTGGCCGTCGGAGCCGTCGTTCCCATGCCCGAACAGCCTGCCAGGGCAACGAGGAGGGCGACGAGGACCAGGTGGATCGCTCGGCGGGGCATAGTGGACGAATCGGCCGGGCGGAAGTAAGGGTTTCGCGGTTGGAGACAGAAACCGTTATTCGGGCGGGGACCGGTGTTCCGACGAGGGCTCGTGGTCTAGTTGGTTATGACGCGGCCTTTACAAGGCCGAAATCGGTGGTTCGAATCCGCCCGAGCCCACTTCTACCGACACCGCAACGACGAGCGGAGCGAGTCGTCCGTGTCGGTGAAGTGGCTCCTACCGGATTCGAACCAGGGAGTGGAGCGAACGGAGTGAGTGAAACGACCGTGGTTCGAATCCGCCCGATCACTCCATCCCGGGCGCCTGCCGTCCGCTCAATTCCCGAATGTCGAGTTCGTACCATCCCGAATCGAGTTCCTCGATCGGCCGGTCGAAGATCGACAGGCCGACGGCGGTGGCGAACTCGGCGAACACCGCGGCGGCGTCGACCGCCTCGGGCGATTCGTCCGGGATCGCGGAAAGTTCGCCGTCGACGACCACGTTCCGCCATTCGTCGGGGCTCCGCCATTCGTCGGCGACGAGGTTCACCGCTGCCGATTCGTCGAGGTACGCCGATTTCTTGCTGTCCTCGGCGAACAACAACTGGAAGACACAGCGATTGTGCAATACGTCGTAACCGAACGAGATCGGCAGGCCGTACGGCACGTCCCCATCGAACGAGAGTACGCCGTGTCCTCGCTGAGCGAGGAACGATCCGATCTCCTCGTCGGTCATCGCGGTGCCGTAGTCCATGGGTGAACGGTCGCGTCGACCGGAAAAAAGCGCTGGCGTGTCGGGGGCGCGGTAGTTCGGGTGGATTCGAAACGCCTACGCCGCACTCGCGCTCGCTTCCACGTCCTCGGTCTCCTCCGGCACGTCCACGGAGAACGTCACCCGCTTGCGCTCGTCGGCCTCCATATCCGTCGTCTGGGTCTCGTCGAAGAGCACGGTCCCCTCGCTGTCGAGGAGTTCGAGCGTCACGGCCACCTCGCCGGCCGCACCCTCGTTCTCGACGGTGACGAAGACATCCGTCTCGCCGAACAGGGCGTCGATCCCCCCGTCGACTTCCGTCTCGACGACGGTCGGATTCGGGGACGAAAGGGCGCCACAGCCGGCAAGACCGGCCGAAAGGGCGACACCGATCCCGCCGACGACGGCACGTCTGGTAGGCATGGCTCGGTGTCGGCGGTGGGTGGATAAGGGTCTTCTGGCCTACAGTAGCCGGATCAGCGAGTTCTCCACCTCGCCGGCGACGGTGAGTATGCGGCCCTCGCGGTGGAACTCCTCGATGGGTTGGCCGACGTGGCGCGTTCGGATCTCCTCTTCGACCGCCGCTCGGTCGATCGTCGCGTCGGGCGGGAGGACGTACGTGCGCTCGGTCCACGAGGTCGACCCGCGCACGTCGAGGCGGCGTCCGGTGGCGACGGCCTTGCTCAGAGCGTAATCCTCGGACGCGGGTTCGAGTTCGCGCCCGGTGACGTAGTCGGCGGTGCCGAAGTAGTCGATCAAGAGCGCGAGCGCCTCGTCGTCGTCCGTGCGAACGGTTCGGTCGGCGTGCTGGTCGACCGCTCGTTCGAGCGGTGCGGTCGCCGACGCCTCGGTGCTGATGCTGACGATCACGTCGGGATGGAGGCCGACGACGCGCAACTGGCCGTCCTCGGTCCGTCTGAACCGCTGGATGTCGTCGACGCGGCCGTCGGCGGTGAAACCGGCGTCGGCGAGGGCGTCCCGGAGCGACGCCGGATCGAACGCCCCTCCCGCGATCCGGTAGGACTCGTTCGCGACGCTGGTGTGGTTCACCGTGAGGACCGATTCGAGACTCTCGACGGGCACCTCGAACCCGAAGTACGCCGCAGTCCGCTGGCGCCAGTAGGTGTTCAGACTCTCGGCGAACGACGCGGTGGCGTCGGCTCGCACCGCCGACAGCGAGAGGTGCGTGAACTCGTAGGTGTACGGCGTGACCGGCGACGGCGCGACCAGCCAAGAGCGGTAAGGGGTGAGCGAGCGCTCGTCCGGCGTCGGCGTGGTCGTCGCCGTCGTCGTCGCGGTCTCGCTCGCCGTGACCGTGTCCGTCGTCGGAGTCCCCGATTCGAGCGTCGACGCGGTGGATGCTGACTCCGAACAGCCGGCAACGCCGGTGCCGAGAGCGAGCGCGCCGAGTCGCCGGAGATACACACGCCGCTGCATCGCCCGGCGTTGGGACTAGGGCGACTTATACTGTTGGCCCGGTGCCGCACGCTCTCACACCCTTTGCTCCGTCGTGAACAAAGCCTTTACCGGCGCCAGCGCGTATCGATGGGTAATGGTACTCGACAATCTCGGGAGTTCCCTCCGAGGCACCCTCTCGAAACTCCAGGGGAAGTCCCGTCTCGACGAGGACGACGTCCAGGAGGTCGTCAAGGAGATCCAGCGCTCCTTGCTCCAGGCCGACGTCGACGTCTCCCTCGTGATGGATCTCTCGGACTCCATCGAGACGCGCGCGCTGGAGGAGGAACCGCCGGGTGGGACGAGCGCCCGCGATCACGTCCTCAAGATCGTCTACGAGGAACTGGTCGACCTGATCGGCGAGTCGACGGAGATTCCGCTGGAATCACAGACGATCCTGCTCGCCGGACTCCAGGGATCGGGAAAGACCACCTCCGCCGCCAAGATGGCGTGGTGGTTCTCGAAGAAGGGGCTTCGCCCCGCGGTCATCCAGACCGACACCTTCCGGCCGGGCGCCTACGATCAGGCCGAGCAGATGGCCGACCGCGCCGAGGTGGAGTTCTACGGCGACCCCGACGCCGACGATCCGGTCCAGATCGCCCGTGACGGGCTGGAGGCGACCGAAGACGCCGACGTTCACATCGTCGACACCGCCGGCCGACACGCCCTCGAAGACGACCTGATCGACGAAATCGAGGAGATCGAGTCGGTCGTCGACCCCGACCGATCGTTGCTCGTCCTCGACGCTGCCATCGGACAGGGGGCCAAAGAGCAAGCCCGACAGTTCGACGACTCCATCAGCATCGATGGCGTCGTCATCACGAAACTCGACGGGACGGCGAAGGGCGGCGGCGCCCTCACTGCCGTCAACGAGACGGACTCTTCTATCGCCTTCCTGGGCACCGGCGAGACGGTGCAGGATATCGAGCGCTTCGAACCCAACGGCTTCATCTCCCGGCTGCTGGGGATGGGCGACCTCAAACAGCTCTCCGAGCGGGTCGAGCGCGCAATGGCCGAGACCGGCGAGGAGGAGGACGACTGGGACCCCCAGGATATCATGCAGGGGTCGTTCACGCTGAAGGACATGCAAAAGCAGATGGAGGCCATGAACAACATGGGGCCGCTGGATCAGGTGATGGACATGATCCCCGGCATGGGCGGCGGGCTGATGGACCAGTTGCCCGACGACGCCATGGACGTGACTCAGGATCGGATGCGCACGTTCGACGTAGCGATGGATTCGATGACCGACGAGGAACTGGAGAACCCGCGGACCATCGGGCAGGAGCGGGTCGAACGCATCGCCCGCGGCGCCGGCGTCGACGAGGAGTCGATCCGCGAACTCCTCGAACAGCACAAGATGATGGAACGCACCATCAAGCAGTTCCAGGGGATGGGCGACGGCGACATGCAGCGCATGATGAAGAAGATGCAACAGCAGGGTGGCGACGGCGGCGGTGGCGGCATGGGTGGCATGGGCGGCATGGGCCCGTTCGGCTGATACGGACGAGTTCCGGGAGGCGTTTCGCGGGTCGCCGGCTCGGTGAAGTCGAACCGTCTGCACTCGCTTCCCCCCGACTTTTCATCCCGGCCCCTCTGTGTTCTGACGATGACTATCGACGAGGTGGCTGTCGAGGCGTACCGCGAGGCGCTCCCCGCACTCGGCGCCAGCCTCGTCGGCGGGCTCCTCGCGGGCGTCGTCCTCGGCGGGATGCGATCCGACCTCCGCGCCGTCGAGGGGTTGCTCGTTCTCGTCCCCGCCCTCCTCGCGACCCGCGGCAACGTCTACGGCTCGCTCGGCGCGCGACTGGCGACCGGTCTCCACCAGGGGCTGATCGAACCCCACGTCCGCGGTGGTGACCGTCGTCTGCGGGCGGCGGCGGCGGCGGCGCTCGTCAACGGCCTCGTCGCGTCCCTGTTCGCCGCGACGGCCGCGTTCGCCATCCTGTCGCTGCTCGCATCGCCCGTCGCGGAACTCGGCCGCCTGATCGGCATCGCTCTCGTCGCCGGCCTCCTCTCCGGCATCACGCTCGTCGTCGTCGTCGTCACCGTCGTCTTCGCGGGCTACCGCAGAGGCTACAACCCCGATACGCTCGTTGGCCCGCTGGTCACCACGACCGGCGACGTGTTCGGTGTCCTCTTTCTTCTGATCGCCGTCCGGACCGTCGCGCTCGTTCTGGGGGGTATCTGAGTGACGACCGACTGGACTGTCCGCGCCATCACGCGGGCAATGCTCCCCGTCCTCCTCCTCCTGACACTCGTCGAACTCGGGAGCGGTCTCGTCCTCGGCCGGTTCGAGTCGACGCTGCTTCGCTACCCCTCACTGCTCGTCCTCGTTCCCGTCACCATCGGTACCGCGGGGAACCTCGGGAGTATCCTCGCGGCCCGCCTCTCCACCGCCTTTCACCTCGGGACCCTCTCCTTTGCCCCGGACGACGAGACGCTGGCCGGCAACGCACTCGCCACCGTCGCCCTCGCCGCCTCCATCTTCCCGCTCGTCGGCCTTGGTGCGTGGGGGCTGAGCTCGCTCACCGGCTCGACTTCCCTCTCGCCGTGGACCGTCCTCGCCGTCTCGCTGTCTAGCGGGCTCTCGCTGGCCGTTCTGGCCGTCCTCGTCACCGTCGTCGCCACCTACACCGCCTACCGCCTCGAACTCGACCCGGACGACGTGGTGATTCCCGTCGTCACCAACACCTGCGACGTGCTCGGCGTGGTGTTGCTCTACTTCGCCGTCCTCGTGTTCGTTTAGACGACGCGGACTGTTCGCTCACGCGGCCCGTCACAGTCGACCAACAGGACGGACTGCCACCGACCCAACACCAACTCGCCGTCGACGACCGGTATCGTCTCCGACGGTCCGAGGAGGAGCGCCCGCAGGTGCGAGTCGGCGTTGCCATCTAGCTGATCGTGGCGCCAGCCTTCGTCCGGAACGGTGTTCGACAGAAACGCCCGTATATCGTCCAGCAGACGCGGTTCGGCCTCGTTGATCACGACACCGGCGGTCGTGTGGTCGACGAAGACGGTGACCGTCTCCGTCTCCGCCGAGTCGTCGAGTTCCGCGGCCACCTCGTCGGTCACGTCCACCACGTCGAGCCGTGCATCATACTGTCGGCTGTAAGTCAATCAAGACATTCCCCACCCGGGGTGGGGAATGTTTTGAAACAGTTACAGCCGACAGTATCAGTCGAGACGGTGAATGCCATGTCCGGTCGTCGTTCGGCGCCGTAGAAAATGCCTCTGAGTGGCGTGCTATCGTGGGACAAACTATTCGGCAGCGCGCGCTGTATGTCGACCATGGTCGACAGCCGTGAGTACGCGTTCGAAGGAGTTCGGCCGGAGATTCACGAGGAGGCACGAGTGAGCCGAGAGGCGACACTCGTCGGCGACGTACGCGTCGACGCCGACGCGAGCGTCTGGCCTGGCGTCGTCCTCCGTGGCGACGTGGCACCCGTCGAGGTGGGCCGGGAGTCACACGTCGGTGACAACGCGGTGTTGCACGCAGTGACTGTCGGCGACCGTGTGATGATCGGCCACGGTGCGGTGCTCAACGAGTCGGAGATCGACGACGGGACGCTCGTCGGGTTCAACGCGACGGTCAACGCCGATGTGACCGTTGGCGAGCGCTGTATCGTCGCCTCGGGGACCGTGGTACCGGACGGGTACGACATTCCTGCCGAGTCGTTCGTCCGGGGCGTCCCCGCGCGGGCGACGCCACTCGCCGAGACGCGTATCGACGCCGACTCGATCTTCGAGGCGTACAACACGGGCGGGTACACCGACCTCGCCGCGCGCCACGGCGACCTGTTTTAGCTCTCGTCGTCGGGCCGAACCGGTTTGCCGTCCTCGGTCGGCGGCGCGACGTGGTCGACGAACGCCTCCACGTCGGGCTCGTGGACCGTCACCTGTATCTCGATATCGCCGAGTTCGTCCGGGTTGCCGACGGCGAAGTTGATCACGCCCTCGAACGCCGCCTGCTTTTTCAAGGCGAAGGCGAACCCATCCTCGTCGGCCCGGCGGAAGAACTCGCGGCGGGCGGTGTCGAGGATCTCCTGTTCGTAGAGGCGCTCGGAGAAGGCATCCATCGAGTGTGCCTCGCCAACGAGCCGACCTGGCTCCTCGGTGATCTCGGCGTTCGGGAACAGGTTCCGCACGGCGTCGGCGACGCGGTCGGTCACCTCCGTATCCCGGACCGGTGCGATCACCCGTACGTCGATCCGGTAGATCACGGGTCCACCTCCAGCAGGGTCCGGATTCGATCGCGGAAGGCGTCGAGCGATCCCGTATTCTGGATCGTCACGTCTGCCGCGGCCATCACCTCGCCCATCCCGAAGCCGAGTTCGCGGTCCTCTCGCACCCGGAGCGCCTCGCGATCGCGATCGGAGTCGTCGCGGCCCCGGTCGGCCAGTCGATCCGCCCGCGTCTCGAACGGTGCCTCGATGCTCACGAGAACGAACGCGTCGCCGAAGGCGTCCTCGAAGCGCTCCACCTCGGCGGGCGCCCGCAGGCCGTCGACGAGCACCGTCTTCGACTCGTCGAGCGCCGCTCGAATGAGCGGGAGCGACTGCTCGGCGATGGCCGTCTCGCCCTCCTCTTCGCGGAGTGCCCTCGCCACGTCACCGTGGTGTTCCGCGGGGTCGAGTCCCCGATCGCGACACGCCTCGCGGATCACGTCGCCCATGGTGACGACCGGGATGCCCGCCTCGCGGGCGACCGCTGCGGCCTCGCTCTTGCCGCTCCCCGGGAGGCCGACGGTACCGAGTACTTTCATCGTCCTCGCCTACCTGCCTCGCGGCCTTATACTCTCTGACCTCGCCACCACGCCATCCTTTTGCCCGTGCCCCGCCTTCCGTTCGTATGGCTCAGCGCTCCCTCCTCACCCGTGTTCTGTGGTTCGTGGTCGTCGGCTGGTGGGCGACTCCTGCCGTCGTCAACGCCGCGTGGTTTCTCTGTGCCACCGTCGTCGGGGCACCCATCGGCGTGAAACTGATCAACCTCGTACCCACCGTCCTGACGCTGAAGGAACCCCGATCGATCGGTGACCCCGACGCCGCCGTCGGCCAGCGGTCGCTCCCCGTCCGAGCGCTCTACTTCGTCCTCGTGGGCTGGTGGCTCGGCTGGCTCTGGGCGAACGTCGCCAGCTTTCTGGCCGTCACCATCGTCGGTCTGCCGCTCGCCATCCCGATGTTCGACCGGCTCCCGTACGTCACGTCGCTGTATCGGTTCGACGGGTGACCATCGAACGGTTTTTTGACTCGCCTGTCGTTTCGCCGGTGAGGGCACGTAGCTCAGTCCGGATAGAGCGTCGGACTTCTAACTCCGAGCCTCGCGGAGGAAGTCATCCGACGGTCGTGGGTTCAAATCCCATCGTGCCCGCTCACTCCCGTCGGTCGTTCGCGGCCACGATGGAGTCCCACTCGCTCACTGCATTCGCTCGCGGGACTCCCATCGTGCCCGCTATCTGCGAACGTCAGTGAGCAGTAGCGGCAGCTGGGATTTGAATCAGGGAGCGGCTTCGCCGCGACCGTGGTTCAAATCCCATCGTGCCCGCTCACTCCCGTCGGTCGTTCGCGGCCACGATGAAGTCCCACTCGCTCACTGCGTTCGCTCGCGGGACTCCCATCGTGCCCGTCGAAGTACCAAAACGTCAGAATTTGGCCGCAGAGAGTTCGTTTCGAAGTTTCGAGTACGAGAACTGTCGGACTCAGCACCCGTCTTCCCGAGTGGAGTCGATATATTTCGAGACACTGCCCAACGCAGCCACGGACCCGTATACGGTTTGTTGTACGTCAGTACCGGTGGCTCGCCGGCCCGTCCTGGCGAACCACCGGTGGGCAGTTACAACAATCCGTATCAATCGAACCCATAGCGCTTGTGCGCCTCGTCGATATCCACGATTTCGATCACGCGGACTTCCTCGTTCGCTTCGAGTACGTCGTAGAACGCGGTGTGAGTCCGCCCGATATGCAGACGATAGAGCTCCTCGCCCTCGATCACCAGCTTCTCTTTGTCACCGGATCCCGAATCCGATCTCGGATACGGATCGTCCGCTAACTTCCGGAGATTGTCCTTTACGATCCGTGTGCTCTTCTCATCTAGCGCGGCGACGTACTCACGGGCTTCCTCCGCGAGGAGAACCTCATAACTCATCGAGCGCCGTCAGTTCGTCAGTGTCCGCTTCACGGACTTCCGTCGCTCGTTCGACGAGTCGTCGGCGCTGGTGTTCCTGGATCAGTTCCCCGAGCAGGTCGTCGTACGTCTCGCCCGCCCCCTTGAGCTCGTTCAGTTCTTTCCATCGCTCCTCCGTGACCGGGATTCGTTTGCTGGCGTTGGACATACGTGCTGACACCTCTGTTCAATCCTTACAATGCTTACAGACAAAAGGTTTCGGTGGACGAACTGCGTTCGCTACTATCGGGGGTGAATCGCTCTGCAGTCGCCGTCGAGCGCGCGAGCACCCTGCTCGAAGGTTTTTTCGCCGGCCTGACGAATACTGTGTATGTCGATACCACGGACCACTCTGCTGACGATACTGGTGATATCGTTGCTCGTCGCGCCGGCCGTGGGAGTGACGGCCGCGACGCCACACGCCCCGGTAGACACGACTTCGCCGCCGAGACAGCCCGCGATTTCCGACGACGGCGTCGCCACCGACATGGTCGACTCACGACCGGACCCCGAATCGGACGTGCGGGGCTGGGAGAACGGCTACTGGCACAACGAGACGCTCGCGAACGTGACGCCCGAGGACGGGTACACCGCCGCCGAAATCGCCAAGGTCGAGGCCCGGTCGATGGCTCGGATCGAGGTCATCAGGGGTGTCGAGTTCGAGGTGACGCCGCCGGTCCGAGTCATCTCCCGCGAGGAGTACGTCTCCAACGTGCGGGATCGGCGACAGGGGGTGAATATCTCGACCAACGGCCGCCTCCACCAGAACGCCAAGTTCGAGGCGCTGCTCATGGTCGACGAGGAGACGGACTACTTCGACGCCCAGCAGCAACTCCAGTCGAGTACGATCGGCGGCTTCTACGTGCTGAACAACGCCTCGGATGACTCGATCAACCAGGGTGAGATCGTCCTCATCTCTGAGGACGCCGAGAACCCGCAACTCTCCGAGATCACGCTGGCCCAGGAACTCTTCCACTCCTACCAAGACAAGCACCTGCGCATCGACCAGTACGAGCGGACGACGGAGGAGGACGCGCGGCGCATCGACGCCATCATCGAGGGCGACGGCAACTACGTCGACTACCTCTACGAACAGCGGTGCGGGAGCGAGTGGACGTGCTTCGAGCCGTCCTCGCAGTCGGAGGACGGTAGCGAGCAGAACGCCCCGCGGCCGAATCTGGGGCTACTGGTCTACTCCTTCGTCCAGTACTCCGAGGGGCCGGCGTGGGTCCACGACCTCCACCGGCAGGGGGGCTGGGACGCGGTCGACGAGGCCTACGCGAACCCGCCACGGAGCACCGAGCAGTTCATCCACCCCGACAAGTATCTGCAAGATCCGCCGACCAACGTGACGGTCGCCGACCGCTCGAACGACGAGTGGTACGTGCCCGAACTCGAACACGGCGTGAACTACGCCGTGTTCGGCGAGGCGGGGATGTACTCTATGCTGTGGTTCGCGAGTTCGGCCGTCCCACGCCAAGACATTCTGACCCAGCGCCAGCTCGATCAGTACGACTACGCCCATCCGGCCACGACTGGCTGGGACGGCGACAAGTTCTACCCGTACGTGACCGACGAATCCGCCGAGACGGGCGAGATGGGGTACGTCTGGAAGAGCGTGTGGGACACACCGGAAGACGCCCGCGAGTTCGCCGACGCGTACCGGGTCATTCTCGACGGGGCCGGCGAACCGGTCGCCGGGCACGCGAACACCTGGCGACTCCCCGACTCTCACCCCTTCAACGACGCCTTCTACCTCGCCGTCGAGGGTTCGACGGTCACCATCGTCAACGCACCGACCGTCGCGGAGCTCTCCGAGGTGCGATCCGGCGCGGCGCCACAGGTTGCGACGCCGACGCCAACGCCGGCGCCGGAGGCAAGTGATGATGGGACGGCGACTGACCGTGGAGACGCGACGGTCACGGCGACGCCCACGGCGGCGACCGACAGCACGGCACCTGGGTTCGGCGTCGTCGTGACGGTGGTCGCGCTCGTCGGTCTGGCCGTCCTCGTCCGCCGTCGGTAGGCGGGCGACTCACACCTCACCGACGAAATACGACCCCAGATACCCACCGAGTGCGCTCAGACCGACCGTGTAGGCCACAGCGACGACGGCGACGAGGAGGAGGACGAACAGGCCGCCGAGGCCGAGTGCCATACCGTTCATGCCCGGGCCGCTGATGGTGAAGAGCCCGAAGATGGCGAACGCGAGGAGACCGAAGAGGAGCAGTGGCACGGTGGCGATCAGCCCGGAGACTGCGCCGATCCTGACGCCGTCGCTGGTGTCGGCGTCGTTTAGGTAGGCCGCGACCCCGCCGCCGAGAACGGGCGAGAACGGGATGAACGAGAAGACGACGGTCACGACGGCACCGATCAGGGCGTGGAGTGTGGAGTCGGAGACCATGCGGCTATGCTCGGCGGGACGACACAAATACGTTCGGCCGGCTATCCCTCGGGTACCATCGACAGCGTCCGGGTGTACCGCCTGATCGTGTCTCCCTCGGCGTCTTTGAGAACGACCTGGAACTGTTTCTGGCCCGTCACGCTGGTCAGCTGACTCCCCCGAAGCTCGAAGTCGAACGGCGGTTGTCGATCCACCGTAATCCGTTCGCCACCGCTCATCACCACCACGTGATCGACGCCCTCGGATTCGGTCAGGTGACAGTGAACCACCGCCTCGCTGCCCTCCGCCGACTGCGTACAGAGCAGGTCGGGATTGATGTCGGCGCTCGTCCCCGCCAGCGACGACTGGAAGTCGAAGACGACGGGCGCCGTCGGGGCGGTGCCGAGGACGACGACGGCGACGAGAAACAGAGCGAGGCCGGCGGTGGGGAGGCGGCGGCCGATTCGGGTTCCCGTGTCGCTCGTCCCCCGCCGCCAGCGAATCGCGAGCGGAATGACGAGGAAGTGATGAACTGGGCCGTAGAGAATCAGCAGGAAGCCGTAGCTCATGGGGTAGTGAAGCCACGTCCACGCGGGCTGATAGGAGAGTAGGAGGTTCGACGCCGACCACAGGAAGAAGCCGAGGAAGACGAGCGCGCCGCTCTTGAGGAAACGCCAACTCAGCGAGTTGGCGTAGTAGATGGACCGCATCGTCCGCCAGGCGTCGCGCAGGCTCCCGGCGATCCACGCTCCGGGCGACTGAACGGATTCCTCGCTCATCACGCGTACCGACGGACTGGAACGGCAGGGAGGTTGGCGCGAACGTGTTCGGGTCAGTTCACCCCGTCACGCGCCCCCGGAGTCGGTCACAGGCCCGTACCGCCCGACTCACCCAGATCGGGGGTGGCGCGGCGCGGACCCCTCGGAGACACGGGCGGGCAACCCAGAGACCGACGAACGCGGCGGCGGCTCCCACGGCGGCAACGGTGCCGACGACCAGCGGTCGCCCGGTCACGACGCCGTCGGCGCCCCACGCGACGAACGCGACGGCGAGGAAGACGTTCGAGGTGAAGAACGCGCGCACGGCCCGGGGCTCGCCGCCGAACCGGTGGAGGGGCCGGTAGGCGACGACGAAGAGGGGTGTGCCGACGGCGATGGCCCCGCCGTAGGCCGCCCCGGCGACCGGGACGAGCAGGGCCGCGACGGCGACGGTCCCGGCGGCGGACACCCAGATGGCGCGGCGGGTTCGGTCGAGGCTCACGACTGCGGGGAGTGTCGCGACGCCCGCGGCGGCGAACTCGTCGCGGTAGACGATGGCCAGCGCCCACGCGTGCGCCGGCGTCCAGACGAACACCAGCGCCGCCATGACGACGGCGGGCGCCGCGAGCGGACGCACCGCCGTCCACCCGGCCAGCACGGGAAAGGAGCCGGCTGACCCGCCGAGGACGACGCCGAGCCAGTGGCGGCGCTTCAGCAGGACGGTGTAGAGGCCGACGTACGCGACGATGCCGAGCCACATGTAGGCCACCGCCACCGTCGGGAGCGCCAGCAGGCCGATAGCCGTGGCGGCGACGAGGAGGCCGAGGCCGAACCCGAGGGCGAGGCGGGGGGCGAGCGCGCCGCGAGCGAGCGGGCGGTCGGCCGTCCGATCCATCACGGGGTCGATGTCGCGGTCGTAGTAGCAGTTACAGACGGCCGCGCCGCCGGCCATGCCGAGCCCGGCGGCGACGAACGCGACGAGGTCGACGAGTGGGAGCCCACCGGCCGCGAACGTCGCACCCGTGCCCGTCAGACACAGGAGCGCGGCGATTCGTGGCTTCGTCAGCGAGAGGAGATCACGGAGCACGGACTGTCACCCGACCTGCCAGAGTTGGCTGAGCAGGTACCAGTTGAGCGCCCACATCACGACGAACACCCCGAGGAAGGCGGAGGTGAGGATGAACGTCCCGCGCATGCTCAGGAGGTGGTGGGCAGTGTCGTCGTTGTCCCCGCCGTCGGCGACGGCCGTGGGCCGCTCGACCGGAAGTCCGCCCTGGTATCGGTCGCCGACGAGGAGCGATCCGACGGCGACGGCGACGAACAGGGCGCCGCCGAGGATCGAGATCAGTGCCATCACGCCGAAGATGACGAACAGCGGTCGGGCGGCCGCGAAGCTGAACTCGGTGCCCGGGATATCCATCACCGACGGATGCCGGCGCGGGATGCCGTAGAGGATGCCGAGATACATCATCATCAGCGAGGTGACGCCCATGGCGCCACCGTAGAGGTAGGGCTGGATCGTCGCGATCGGGCGGGCGATCCACTCGCGCCCGAACACCAGCCGCAGAACGTAGTAGCCGAGTCCCATGAACGCCAGCGTGGTGCCCGTCGCGACGGTGGCGTGGAAGTGCCCGACGGTCGCCAGCGTGTTGTGCCAGGTCATGTTCAGCTGCATCTGGCCCATCATGACGCCGGTGATGCCGCCGAGGAAGCCAAAGAGGATGATAGAGAGCATCGTCGCGGAGAAGCCGGGGTCTTTCCACGGCGCGGACCAGAGCCACCCGAAGGTGCCGCCGCCTTCGCCGCGCTTCCGGCGGCCAACTTCCAGCCCGGCGGGGATGGCGAAGGCGTGGATCATGCTCGCGATGACGGCGCCGTAGGCGGCGTAGGAGGTGTTCCAGATCCGCCACGCGGCCGAGACACCGGGATCGGACATCAGGTGGTGGGCCGCGCCCATGTTGATAAAGAAGAGGTAGAGGACGAACGCGGAGCGGGACACCTTCTCGCTCGCCACTTCCGCCCCGCCGACGACGTGGGTCATGAAGTACCACACGGAGATCATCGCCAGCAGGTTGATCTGCTGGCTCCCGTGGCCGACGATCCAGTACATCTGCCGGTACCACGCGGCGTCGATGTGTTCGACCAGCCCGACCCGCCAGAAGAGGGTCGGGACGTACGTGATGAGGCCGCCGACGATGGCCTCCGCGGCGACGATGGACGTGATGAACGCGCCGAAGGCGACGAGCGGCAGCGTCTTCCCGGGATGCTCCCGCTTCTCGTGCCAGATGGTCGCGAGGAAGGGGAGCGCCGCCACCAGGGCGCCCGTCAGGAACACCACGACGCCGAGGTAGAACCACGGCGACGACGGCAGGGGGGCGTAGGAGGTCAGAAGCGGCGCCTGGTTCGGCTGTTTCGTCAGCCAGATGGCGACGTTGATCGCCACGGCGCCGCCGAGCATCAGCGCGTAGCCCGCTTTCGCCACTCGCGGGAGTGACAGCGGCCGGCCGAGGATGTACGGCCCGCCCACGTAGAGGACGGCGATCTCCATGAAGATCATCCAGAAGATCAGCAGGTTCCAAGCGTGGATGCTGAGGAAGGTGTAGAAGTCCGCCGGCGCCAGCAGGCCGACCAGTTCCCACCGCGTCAGCGCGACGAAGATGGCGAAGATCCCGCCGAGCAACAGCGCGACGATGGCCGTCAGGCCGAACAGTTTCACCATGTCCTCTGCGGACCGGTGGATGCGCAGGCCGGTCACCGAGCAGTCCCGATACCCCTCGTCGTCGTAGCTGAACGTGCTGAATCCGAACATTTCAGACCACCTCCACGACGCCTTTCATGCCGAGCGCGAGATGCGGCTGGCAGTAGTACTTGTAGACACCTTCGCTCTCGAAGGTGTGCTGGTAGCTGAACCCCTTCGACTCGATCGGCTCGTGGCCGCCCCACCCGCTCGGCGCCGATTCGACGAGGACGTTGTGGGTCGGCGACGCCCACTCGAAGGTGACCGTCGTCCCCGTCGAGACGCGGACGGCCGCGGGGTCGTAGACGTACTCGCCGCCGGGGCCGACGGTGACCGTCACCGCGTCGGCGCCGGTTTCGTCGACGGCCGATCCCTCCCAGTTGCTCGTCGTGCCGCCGCGGGCGTTCCCAGTGAACCAGCCGTCGTAGGCGGCGTTCGAGGCGCCGTCGCCCGACCCACTCCCGCCACTGCTCTCGCTCACCTCCGGCACCGACTCCCGCACCTCGAACGTCGCGTGCATGGTGCGGTGGCCGGTGCCACAGAACTCGTTGCAGACGACGTGGTAGGTGCCGGCTTCGTCGAACTCCATCGGTACCTTCCACTCGTAGCCGGGGAGCATCTGGAGCGAGAGCTGTTTGCTCAGGGTGTCCTCCTGCCGGACCGAGAAGCCATGTTGTACGTCGTAGGAGCCGAGGTGGAAGACGTACTCCCGGCCTGTCTCCAACACGGCGGGCAGGCCGTCGAAGGCGTAGCGCATCGCCCCGATGTACACGTCGTCGCCCGGGGGGACGAGAGCGCCGTCGAGGTCGCCCGCCTGCTGTTTGTACGTCCCGACCTTCTCCCGGTAGTCGGCGGTGGAGAGTTTCAGCGTCTCGCCCACCTGGTTCTGCTCGCCGAACTGCATCCACCCGGCCATCCAGCCAAAGAGCGTCACCGCCCACACGCCGGACAGGCCGAGCCAGATGGTCTCCCGCCTGTTCACCTTCTCGTTCCACCAGTTACCGTCCGGCGATTCGATTGGCGATTTCATTATCCTGGCTTGACGCTCATCAGATCGATCAGGCCCCAGACGATGTACGAAAGCGTGAAGTACAGCAACGCGGCACCCGCGAGGAGCCACGGACTTTCCAGCAGTTGCTGGGGCCACGGTTCGTCCGCTCGTTCGGTCGATTCACCCGACTCTGCCATACGACAACGTGGGTGTAACGACTGCGTATGTCTACGTGCGAACGTGTTCGACTCGGTTCCCACCCGCAGAAAATCGACTACCGCCGGCGCTCGATGACGCGTTTCGCCGCGGTGGCTTTCTCCTTCCAGCCGTAGCCCGCCTCGTAGACGTGACGCTTCTTCTCGACCAATGCTTCGGGGGTCGCCTCCTCGAAGCCGCCGCGGTCCCACGCCCCGCTGTCGCGGAGCCACTCGACGACGTTCGCCTTCGTCTCCGGCCACGAGAGGCCGACCATCTCGTACCACGCGATCATGGCGAAGACGGCGTTGTCGTGACAGCCGGGGACGCTCCCGCGCTCGTAGATGGTCTTGATGGGGTCGCGGGTGGGCACCGACACCGCCTCGCGGTACTCCTCGGCGGGCAGGAGGCGGAGGCGGTCGTTCGAGTCGTCGACACGACCGTCGCGGCGGAGTCGCTCCAGCGCCGCCTGGCGGAGCGGGCCCCACTCCTCGACCAGCTCCGGCACCGCGTCCGCGTCGGTGACGCCGCCGGAGAGGACGGCCACCACGTCGACGTAGGCCGCCTCGACGTCGGCCCACGGCCGCCCCTCGAATCGGCAGCCCGAATCGTGGAGGCTGTTGGTCGTCCGGCAGTCGGGACAGGGGTAGTCGAACGTCGGCACTAGTGCTGGCTGTGGGGCGCGAACGTATAGGGGTTATCGTCCCCATCGCGAGAGGCATGACGTGAGAGCCGCCAGTTCGTCGCGCACCGACAGAAGATGTATACCGGCCTGCGGTGAATCCCCGTTCGCGGATGAATCCACTCCAGTACGGTGGCGTCGGGTCGGGAATCCTCGGCGAATTTCTCCTCGCCCTCGTGGCGTTGGTCGGGGTTCCGGTCGCCGTTCTGCTCGCTGGAAGGCTCTTCGAGACGTTCTTTTGAACGACTCATAGTGATTATTGTATGTCATTACCGGTGGTTCGCCGGCCTGTCTCGGCGAACCACCGGTACACAGTTACAATAAACACTATCACGGGAGCGCGCCGTTTCCGGCGCGTGTCGACTACCGTCGCGCTTATCCACCCCGCTCTACAACCCTCCGTCGATGCGACCCGACCCGCTCTACGCTCGGTATCCGTTCTTCCGCACCGCCCGCGAGGCGGTCCAGCGGGCGGATATCTCGCCGCCACGGCTGGTCACCGAGGGCGACCCCGCGGTCGAGCGCGCCCGCGAACGCGTCGAACGCGCGCTCATGTCGGGCACCGTCGCGTCGGAGACGCCGAGCCGCTGGAGCGACCGGGACGAACTCCTCTCCTACCCCATCGCGCGCATCCTGGTCTCGCTCGTCGACGTGCGCGCCGCGGTCGAGAAGTACGCCGAGGCGGAGGCGGCGACGGCCTTCGACCGCCTGACCGACGACCTCTCCGCCGACGACGAGGCGCTCCGGAGCGTCGCGACCCCCCGGGTCGACCTCGCGACGGCCCTCGACGAGTTCGACCTCGGCGACGCCGTGACGCGGATCGAGGACGACCGCCGTCGCGCTCGTTACCGGATCGACGTCGACGCCTACCTCCGGCTGTCCGACCCGGACTGGGGTGACGGCTGGCGTCTCGTCAACCGCGATTTGGCCGCCGGTGCGGTGCCGATCGAGACCGAGGAGCTCCACCGCCTGCTCCGGGAGGCCGTCCGCCGCCGGGTCGCCGACGGTCTCCCGTTCGACGTTCGGGGAAGCGCCGCGGGCGACGAACTCGCCGCGGCACTCGACGAGGACGTGCGCGCGCTCCGTGATCGCCTCGCCGAGCGGGAGCGACTCCCCGACATCGACACCGTCGCGCCCGCGCAGTTCCCGCCGTGTATGCAGGCGTTGCTCGACGGCGAGGCCGACGAGACGTTGCCCCCGCACGCCGCCTTCGCGGCCACCGCCTTCCTCGTCTCTCTCGGCCTCGACGCCGACGCCATAGCCGAGCGCTGGCCCGCTCTCGACGACGGCCACCTCGAGCACCGGGCGACGGTCCTCGCCGACCGGAGCGGCAGTCAGTATCCCGCCCCCTCGTGTGCGACGATGCAGACGTTCGGCGACTGCGTGAATCCGGACGCGCTGTGTGAGACGATCGATCACCCGCTCCGATACTACGCGTCGGCGGTGGCCGACTCCGACGCCGCGGACGAGTCGGCCGAGGCGGGCGACTGATACGGTTTATTGTAAGTCAGCACCGGTGGGTCGCCGAAACGATCCGGCGATCCACCGGTAAACAGTTACAACGATCCGTATGACTGCTTCCTTATCGCGAGAGAAGAAGGCCGACTCCCGCCATCGCGACGATGAACAGGACGATGGCGCCGACGAGCGCCAGCCCCCCGGTCGAACCGAATCCGCCGTCGTTGTAGACGGTGCCAATCCCGACGACGGTCGCGACGAAAAGCCCGACTGCGCCGGTGGAGATGGCAATTTTCCGAACCATCCCCTCTTCGAGTTCCATATGCGGGCATCCGCCGGCCCCGGCAAAAGCGCTTCGATGATCTCGCGACTCCGGAGTCATCCGTATTCTCGCCGTAGCCCCGCCGAAACGAAGGTTTAGATGCGTCGAGCTCCAAGAAAGAGCAACGGAGCGGCGGCCGCTCCACCACGCAGTCGTCCCCGATCACCGGCACACGACTGCCCCATCCACCATGACGCACCCAGCACACACACCCGCGTCACTGCCAGCGACCCGATCCAAGACCACTTTCCCAGCCGCCGGTACGGCGGGCCGTGCCCGCCGCGCCCGCGTCGAGCCCATGGCGGTCCGCCCGCTTCGCGACGGCCGATACGCCGTCGAGACCGAGGGCGGGACGTACGTCGTTGCCCTCGACGCCCACGCGTGCACCTGCCCGGATCATCAGTTGCGGGACGCCCGGTGCAAACACCTGCGCCGCGTCGCCCTCGAAGTGACCGAGGGCCTCGTCCCGCCACCCGGCCAGCGAACGGCCGTCTGTGCCGTCTGTGGCGGGCGGACGTTCGTCCCGACGGCATTCCGAGGACCGACGCTCTGTCCGGCCCACGATCACGGACCGGGTGATCTCGTCCACGACCGCGAGACGGGAGAGCGCCTGATCGTCGTCGCTGCGACCGGCGAGCGTGCCGACCGCATCGAGACCGACGAGGGCCGCCTCGTCGCCGACTATCCCACGAACGCGGCCTACGGCGCCCACGAACCCGTCTTTCGTGCCGTCTACCTCGACTCCCTCCGTCGCGGCGGCGACGTGCAACGGTACGCTTTCCCGGCGTCACGGCTACGGCGAGTGGCCGGCCGAGGCGACGCCGACGCGGGAACCGATCCGGAGTCACGTCCCTCGCCGGTCGAGGGGGACGGAGACGGGGCCGCCTCGCCGACGACCGCCTAGGAGTCGAGTCGCGTCTGCGTCGAGTGACCGACGAGTTCGTCGAAGTCAGTGCCCTCGGACAGCGCCGTCTCCTTTTTTACCCGATAGTTACCGCCGTCGGTGACGTGGAGGTCGCCGGGGTGGAAGAAGTACCAGTCCTCGCGGTCGAAGCGGACGGCGATGCGGGCGTTCGCGCCGAAGTTGCGGGCGAAGTAGATGAGCGACTCCACTTCCTCGCCCGAGAGATAGATCGGATCACCGGCGCTCGATTTCGCCTCGATTGCGTAGAACGTCTCGCCGTCGCCGGCGAGTACGTCCGGGAGGTCACGGTCGGTCGCGCTCCCGCTCGCCGGGGCGCGCATCACTGCGAAACCCGCCGCGTCGAGTTCGTTGACGAGTTCGCGCTCCCGGCGGTCACCCTTGCGGTTCGCAGACATACGACCGACTGGGTGGTGCCGGGGCTTAAATTGCCTGTCCGGCGGGACACAGGACGGCAATCGGCGCGAGCGGGCCGAGACCGCGGAAGCCGGTGGGTTTTCCACCGGTGGCACTTGATGTGGAACCGATGTCCATCTCGGACAGTACGGTGTCTCGACCCGATATCGGCGGGCTGGTGGTTGCGGCTGTCGGATTCGGGCTCACTCGCTATACCGTCCTCGAATCGCTCCGTCCCGACGCGTCGCTCGTCAGCTTTCTGGTGAGCGAGGCGCCGGTTCTCGTCGCTGGCTTCGGTCTCACCGCCTTCGGCGTCGGGTTGGCCATTAGCGCGCGCGACCCGGGCCACTCCCGGCTCATCGCGGGCTGGTGTCTTCTCGGCACTGCGGGCATGGGGGCCGTCATCACACTGACCTACGCGGCCGACTGGCCGGTCGTGCTGTCGACATCGGAGTCTCAACTGATCGCCAACGCGCTCGTCGGCGCCGCCGTCGGTGGCACGCTCATCGGCATCCGGTCGGCGACGGCCCGCCGCCACCGGCAGGATGTCACCCGGAAGGCCGACCGACTGACCGTTCTCAATCGACTGCTTCGCCACGAAGTGCTCAACAAAGTGAACGTGATCGCGGGGTACGCGACGACCAACGGCGGATCGGTAGGCGACGCGACGCCGGATGCCTGGGCGGTCGTGCGTCAGAACGCCGACGCCATCGACGAGACCATCGAGAATGTCGGCATGCTGACCGAGTCCACGGACCCACAGCCGGTCGATCTGGCCGCGAGCATTCGGACGGCCGCCGAGGCCGTGCAGGACACACATCCGTCCGGCGTCGTGGATACCGAATCCATACCTGACGTGATGGTCCGTGGCTCGCCACATCTCCACGTGCTCTTCGAACATCTCCTCGAAAACGCCGTCGTCCACGGCGACCGCGAACCGCCGACGGTACGGATCCGCGTCGAGGCGGACGATCCGTCCGGTGCCGTCCGGATTCACCTCGTCGACGACGGACCGGGGCTGCCGATGGCACAGCAGCGCCTGATCCGTGATCGTGTGACGCCCGAGGAAGACGATCCGCAGGTCGGCTTCGGCCTCGCTATCGTTCGGCTCATGCTCGACGATATCGGCGGAGAGTTGGCCGTCGAGACGCCGGTCGAAGACGACCGGGGGACCGCGCTGACGGTCACGCTCCCGCGGAGCGACGCCCCGACCAACCAGTTCGGCGTCGCCGCCGACCACCTCCGGTGCGGTGCGGTCGCGGGGGTGGTCGCCGGCGCCGCGATGGGGCTGGTGACGCAGTTCGTCGCCGGCCGGATGGCGGTGATCGGGGCGCTGTACGGCGTCGGCAACGTCGCTGTCGGCTGGGTCACACACCAGTACCACAGCGTCTTTTTCGCCTTCCTGTTCGTCGCCGCGACGGCATCGAGGGTGCGCGACGACGACGCTCGGCGGCTCACCGCTCTCGGTGCGGGCTACGGCGCGCTCCTCTGGTTCGTTGCCGCAGGTATCGTGATGCCGCTCTGGCTCCGTGTCGTCGGTATCCCGGCACCCGTGCCGAATCTCGGCCTTTCGTCGCTGGTCAACCACCTCTTCTGGGGGACCGTCTTCGGCGGCGTCTACGCGTGGCTCCTCCGCCGCTGAGTCGTCCGCTGCTCGGACGTTTGACCGCCGGACGGTTACTCCGACTTCGACTCGCCCGGCGAGACGCCGAACTGCTTGCGAAACCGCTGGACCGCCTCGTCGGCGCCGACGACGACGAGCCGTTCGTCGCCGCTCAGCCGGCGGTGCGGATCGACCGTGCCCGAGAGGCTGCCCGCGTCCTCGACGGCGATCACGCGACAGCCCGTCTCCTCGTAGATACTCGACTCGGCGAGCGTCGACCCGGCGAACGGCTCCGCGGACACCCGGACGATTCGGATCTGGCTCGCGGGGGCGAGCACGTCCTCGCCGCGCAGTTCCCTGGCGACCATCCGGGCACTCACCCGCGGGACCGACAGGACGTAGTCGGCCCCCCCGCTCAACGCCTTCTGCGTGGCGTCGGTGTCGCTCACCCGGGCCAGTATCTCGATATCCGGATTCAGCGACCGCGCCAAGACGGTGGTCAGAAGCGACGCCGAGTCGTCGGGAAGGCCGACGATGATCGCACTCGCGCTCTCGACGTCCGCCTCTCGGAGGATCGCCTTCGATCCCGCGTCGCCGACGATATCGACCCCCTCGCGCGCCTCGACGTCGACGGTCACAGTGTCGATCCCCGCGTCGTCGACGACTGCCTTCGCGGCTCGACCGACCTCTCCCAGTCCGACGACGACGATGCGTTCGTGGTCGCGGGACCGGATCGACCGGCTGAACTCGCTCAGCGTCTCCAGTTCCTCGTGCCCGCCCGAGACGAGCAACACCGTGTTCTGGCGGATGATCGCGTCCGGATCGGGTGGCAACTGCAGTTCGCCGTCGATCCACGCACCGACGACGTTCGCGCCGGTGCGCTCCCTGATCCTCGACTCCCGGATCCGCATCCCGAGCAGGCGACTTCCGTGTGAGATCGGAATCTCCGTCAGTTCCACGTCCGAGCCTAAGTCGACGGTGTCCGTCAACTCCGACCCGAACGAGGAGACAGCCTTCTCGGCGAGGCGGTGACCGAGGACGCCGTGTGGGGACAGCACGCTGTCCGCGCCGGCGTCCAGTAACACGTCCCGCATGTCGCTGTCGTCCGTCAGCGCGATGACCTCGATGTCCGAGCTGATCGACCGAACCGTCAGGATGGTGTTGACGTTCGCGCCCCCGGCGTCGGTAATGACCGCCCGCGCGCTGTCGATGCTGGCCCGTTCGAACGCCTCGCTGTCCTGTGGGGTGCCGTGGATCGCGGCGTACCCGTCGTCGGAGAGCTCCTTCGCGTTCTCCCTAGAGGACGAGAGCAGCACGTAGTCGATGCCGAGTTCCCTGAGTTCGTCGAGGAGGACGGCCGAGTCCCGACGATACTCACAGACGACGACGTGGTCCGACTTGGGGGTGAGGCGGTCGTCGAGGTCGACCTCCGCCCCAGTGAACAGCGGAATGATGATCAGACGGAGCGTGAAGAATCCGATTCCGATACCGGACACCTGTGTCAGTATCACGAACAGGAACATCGCCGGGTGGCTCCAGTGACTCGAATCTTGGCCGTAGCCGGTCGTCGTCATGGTCTGGGCGACGAACTCTACCGAGGCGAATATCGACTGGTTCACCCCCTCCAATCGCGCCATCAGGACGTTGTACACCGTCGCGTACACGAGCACGAGAAGCACGATCCCCACGATGTAGTAGGCGATGAGTCGGTCTCGACGGGCCAGTTCGATCTCCGACACTCGGGGGAGTGAGACCATCGTGGACGGTCACAGCTTCGATCTAGCGACTGAAAAACCTCCGTTGCCCCCGGTGTCGGTGCCTGCTCCCTCGTCGACGGTCAGGTTCCGTGGTCCCAGGAGTCCATGTACTCGCGCTGTTCGCCGCTGAGGCCGTCGATAGCGATGCCTTCGGCGTCGAGTTTCACCTCCGCCACCTCCCGGTCGAGGCGGTCGGGGACGTCGTGGACGCCCGCGTCGTAGGCGTCGGGGTTCGCGGCGAGTTCGCGCACGCAGACGGCCTGCACGCCGAAGCTCTGATCCATCACCTCGACGGGGTGACCCATCGACAGCGGACCGGCGAGGTTCACCAGCCGTCCCTCCGCGAGGACGTTCAACCGGCGACCGTCCGGGAGGCAGTACTCCTGGACGCCGTCGCGCACCTCGCGGGTGAACTCTGCCATGTCCGCGAGTTCCTCCAGATTGATCTCCACGTCGAAGTGGCCGGCGTTCGCGAGGAGGACGCCGTCCTGCATCTCCGCGAAGTCCTCGCGGGTGATCACGTCGCGGTTGCCCGTCGTCGTCACGAACACGTCGCCCTCGCTCGCCGCCTCGTTCATCGGCATCACGTCGTAACCCTCCATGTGGGCTTCGAGGGCGCGCCGGGGGTCGACCTCGGTGACGATCACGTCGGCGTTCATGCCCGCGGCCTTCTTCGCGACGCCGCGCCCGCAGTAGCCGTAGCCCGCCACGACCACCGTCTTGCCCGCGATGGCGAGGTTGGTCGTCATGGCGATGTTGGTCAGCGCGGACTCGCCGGTGCCGTGGACGTTGTCGAACAGCGTCTTCATCGGGGTGTCGTTGACGGCGAACATCGGATACTCCAGCGCGCCGTCGTCGGCCATCGACCGCAGGCGGTGGACACCCGTGGTCGTCTCCTCGCAACCGCCCTTGAGCTGCGGGATCAGCTCGGGGTGTTCGTCGTGGATGTGTGTCACCATGTCCGCGCCGTCGTCGACGGTGATCGTGGGGTCGACCCCCACGACCGCCTCGATGGCGTCGTAGTACTCGTCCGTGTCGACGCCGTGGGCGGCATAGGAGGTGACGCCGTCGACGGCGTTGAGGGCCGCGCTCACGTCGTTCTGCGTCGAGAGGGGGTTACAGCCGGTGATGGCGACCTCCGCGCCGCCGACGGCGAGGAGTTCGACGAGGACGGCCGTCTTGGCCTCGACGTGCATCGCCATCGCGATACGCTCGCCGTCCAGCGGTTGCTCGGCCGCGAACTCCGCGCGGAGTTCCCCGAGGATGGGCATGTGTGCCTCCGCCCAGTCCATCTTCCGACGCCCCTCGGCCCGCGCCGTTTCGGCGTCGTCGAGTCGCTCGTCTATCGTGAGGCTCATACGCCCCGTAGCGGGAGACGTGGCAAAACGCTACCGTCTCGTGTGCTGTCGGCACCAGCCACGGCGACGTGGCTCCACGCGATCCGGCAGTAGTTTGATAACCGTTTCCCTCGGACTACTCGCCACGCGACTGCCATGGACGGGACGTTTCGAGTGCTACACGTCGACGACGACGCCGCGTTGCTCGATCTCGCGGCCGAGCTTCTCCATCGTGCGGACGACCGGCTGCAGGTCGTCACCGAAACGAGCGTCCCGGCTGCCCTCGATCGCCTCGACGACGAGCCGGCCATCGACGCCGTCGTGAGCGACTACCAGATGCCGGCGATGAACGGTCTCGACTTCCTCGATCGGGTCCGCGACGCCTACCCGAATCTCCCGTTCGTCCTCTTTACCGGGCAGGGAAGCGAGGAGATCGCGAGCGACGCTATCGCCCGCGGTGTCACCGACTACCTCCAGAAAGGGGTCGGGACGGACCAGTACACCGTCCTCGCGAACCGGGTGACGAACGCCATCGAGCGCCAGCAGATGGCCGCCGAACTGCGTCGGCGCGAGGCGCACCTCCGGCAAGCGCAGTCGGTAGCGAATCTGGGTAGCTGGTGGACCGACGTCGAGTCGGACGATCTCTACTGGTCGGACGAAGTGTTCGAAATCTTCGGCCTGACCGAGCGCGACAGCCCGCTCGACCACGAGGCGTTCATGTCCTACGTCCATCCCGACGACCGGGAGTTCGTCGAGGAGAACTGGCAGGCGGCCCTGGAGGGAGAGCCCTACGACATCGAACATCGGGTCGTCGTCGACGGGGAGACGAAGTGGGTCCGCGAGCAGGCCGAGATCACGTTCGAGGACGGCGATCCCATCCACGCCGTCGGCGTCGTTCAGGACCTCACCGACCGCACGGAGCGCCAGCGACGACTCCGGGAGACGAACCACCGCTTGCAGGCGGTGATCGACACCGTCGACGCAGCCATCTTCATGAAAGATGCCGACGGCACGTACCAACTCCTCAATGACACTGCCCGCGAGATTCTGGGCCTCGACGAGGACGCCGACGTGACCGGCCTAACCACCGCCGATCTGTTCCCTCAGGCGACGGCGCGAGAGTTCCGTGCCGACGACCGGCACGTCCTCGAAACTGGCGAGCCGATCCGCAAGGAGGAGCCGGTTCCGCATTCGGATGGCGTCCACGTCCACCTCACGATCAAGAGCCCGATTTTCGACGCGGACGGCGAGCCGAGCGGTATCTGTGCCGTCTCGACCGACATCTCCGATCGAGTCGACGACGGTTGATGGTACTCAGACGCCAGCCCGTTCCAGCAACGCCTCGGCGCGGTCGGTCGCTCGTTCCCGCACCCGCTCCTCGTCCAGCGTCAGCACCTCTCGATCCCGCATGAGCACCTGTCCGTCACAGACGGTGTGGCGCACGTCCGAGCCGCGGGCGGCGTAAGCGAGGTGGCTCACGAGGTCGTGCTGTGGCGTCAGGTGTGGCGCGTCGAGGTCGATCACCGCGAGGTCGGCCGCGGCACCGGCCTCGATCCGGCCGGTGTTCAGCCCCAACACGTCCGCCCCGCCCGCCGTCGCCATCCGCACGGCGTCGGGGGCGGCGACCGCGCTCGCGTCGTCGGCTGCGAGCTTCCCCAGCATCGCCGCGTCCCGGAGTTCGTCGAACAGATCGAGGTCGTTGTTCGAGGCGGCGCCGTCGGTGCCGAGGCCGACGACGGCCCCGGCGTCGAGGAGTCGCTGAACGGGCGCCATTCCGGACGCGAGTTTCATATTCGACGCCGGACAGTGGACGACACCCGTGCCCCGCTGGGCCAGCAGGTCGAGCTCTCGCTCGTCGAGGTGGACGCCGTGTGCGAGGAAATCCGACTCGCGACACATCCCGAGGTCGCGCGCCCACTCCAGCGGGCGCATCCCCCGCTCCTCGACGATCGGTTCCACCTCGTCGACCGTCTCGTTGGCGTGGTAGTGGACGGGCACGCCCGCGTCGCTCGCTTCGTCGGCCGCGAGTTCCAGCAACTCGGGCGTGACGGTCGTCAGGCTGTGGGGCATCACTGCCGTCGAGATGCGTCCGTCTGCGGCGCCGTCGAGGTTCCGGGCCATCTCGATCGACTCCTCGATGTCGGCCCGGGCCGCCGCGTCGTCCTTGCCGGCCGAGATGGCGCCGTGACCGAGGACGGCCCGGACGCCCGCCCGCTCAACGGCGTCCGCCGCCCGATCGATTTCGAAGTACATGTCCGCGAAGGTGGTCGTCCCCGACCGAATCATCTCGAGGATGCCGAGTTCGGCGCCGGCCGCGATGTCTTCGGGTTCGAGCGCCGCCTCGACCGGCCAGATGTCCTCCCGGAGCCACGTGTCGAGGGGTTTGTCGTCGGCGTGACCGCGCAGGAGCGTCATGGCGACGTGCGTGTGGGCGTTCACCAGCCCCGGCATCACCAGACAGCCCTCGGCGTCGAGTTCGTCGTCGCCCGCGAGTTCCGCACCGATCTCCACGATTTCACCCGCCTCGCGGTCGACGAGCACGTCCGCCTCGGTGACGGTCATGTCCGAGCGGAGGATTCGCCCACCCCGAATCGCAAGCGTCTGCATACCCGTTCCTCGCCCTCGTCCGGGTTAAGCCACCGGGGTTCGATCCTGCGAACTGCCGTTCGGCGTGAGAGCGACCGCCGAGACAGCGACGGTCGATGGTAGAGGAAAAGAGGTTTACTCCTCCGTGTGGGAGCATCGACGATGCCCTCCATCACGCGGCGACGCGCTCTCTACGGAGCCGTGGCGCTCGTCACTAGCTTCGCCGGCTGTTCCGGCGAGACGTCGTCGGGGTCGAGCTATCCGCCCGAAGACGTCGACAACGTCGCCATCGATCCCGAGTCGTACAGCCTCCGCAACCCCCGCTCCGAACCGACCGTCTGGTCCGGCGAGCGCCCGACGCCGGGCGAGGACGGGACGAACCACTACTGGAACCACGTGTTCGTCACCGGCCCCGACGACGCCGCGAACGTCTCCTTTGCCGACGTACCGGGCGCCGACGAGGCTCGGAACTTCCTCGACGCGACGGACTACGACACAACGACGGTGTACGTCGAGCAGTCGGCGGTCCAGGAGTGTTTCGCGCCCGAGCTCTGCTACGTCGAGTGGTCGGAGACGGAGATAGAGACGAGCTACACTCGCCGCTACCGCGACGTCGACGTGGCCTGCGAAACCGACGTCGAGGACGTCGTCGCGACGCTCGTCCGTATCCCCGCGGTGATCGACCCGAGCGACATCAACGGCTACGGGTCGAGTCACGGCTCCAGGACGTGTGCGCGGCGCAACGAGCGGATTCGACAGCGTCGTAACGCGAGCGACGGGGGTGCGCACCCGTGACGGGACGCCTGACCCGACGCAGTGCGCTCGCCCTCCTCGGCGCTAGCGCGCTCGCGGGCTGTAGCGCGACGACTCCCCTCGGCGGCGAGAACGAAACGGAACTCGACGGGGCGGCGATCCGTGCGGCCGTCGCCGGTGCGTCGCCGTCGATTCCCGAACGCCTCCCCGTCGGCATCGGCGCGGACCACCTCGCGGCGACGAGGGAGCGAGCGCGGTCGCTGATCGACACCGTCCCCGCCGACCTCGGGCCCGAGCAGGTGCCGAACGGCGCCATCCGCGAGCGTATCGGTCGAAAGCGCGAGCACGCCGTCGACAGTTTCGACCGGGCCACGGAGGGGGCGACGCCGTTCGAGCAACTGGAAGCGTTCGCCGACGCCCGAGCCGAAGCCCGCTTCGCCGCCGGCGCATGGCGCGCAATCGACGAGGGCCTGACCCGCGAGGACCTGACCGACGAGGCCGACGCCGTCCGCGCGGACCGCCGCGCGTTCCGGGAGCGGTGGCAGTACGTCGGCGGCGATCCCGTCGCAGCGGTGCGAGTTCACGCCGCCATCGAGCGCCGCGCCGACCCCGGCCGGACGGACATGGCGTTCGGCGAGCCCCGTCGCTACCGCCTCGGCAACCCGCTCGGCGTCGGCGAACTCGCCGAGGAGGTCGAACGCGCACGCGTCGCCGTCGACGACGCCGCCCACTGCTACGACCGACTGATCCAGTCTGCCGACGAGCCGACCGATCTTCGCACCCGGTTCGTCGACGCCCGCACAGCGTTGCGCGACGCGTTCGAAGCCGAACGCGAGGCGCTGCCATCGGTCGATCCCGAGCAGCCGTGGCGGGTCGAGGGCGTCGACGTGGAGGACACGCCCGCCGAGGCGGCGCTCGAAGAACTGTACGAGCCGATCGATCCCCGACACGACGACGGCTGGGCCGAGACGACGCCCGCCCGGTCGCTCCTCTGGGCGCACGGCTCCTTCGTCGGGCTGGGAGCGTTCGAATCGCTCCGAGAACGCGTCGCCGACGGCGAGACGTTCGCCCTCGAGTCGGCCGACGACGTGGTTGCGCTCCGGACCGACGCTATCGACGCGGTGCGAACGGCCGCCGGCGAGTCGTCGGTGCCGGTGCTGACGCGGACGATGCTGACCGACGTGGCGGGGCGAATCGGCCACACCGACGACCGACTGTCGAAGGTCGACGACGACGTGACCGCCGCCCGGATTCGGCGCGAGGTGTCGACGTATCTCGTGGCGGCGGCACGGGCGCGGTCGACACCGGCGGCGAGCGAGCGGGTGGCGGGGGCGCTTCGACCGGAGTAGGGGGCCTCGGTCGCGTTGCTCCGTTCCGCGGCTCCGCGGCTCACTTCGTTCGCCGCGTCGCATCGAGGCCTCGGTCGCGTTGCTCCGTTCCGCGGCTCCGCGGCTCACTTCGTTCGCCGCGTCGCATCGAGGCCTCGGTCGCGTTGCTCCCTCGGCCTCGCTTCCGAAAGGCAGTTGCGTCGGGGGCGAGACGTGTGACCCGATGCGCATCGCCGTCCCCAACAAGGGCCGCCTGCACGACCCGTCGATCGACCTGCTCGAACGCGCCGGCCTGCACCTCGAAGGCGGCGCGGACCGAAAACTGTACGCGGAGACGGTCGACCCCGACGTGACCGCCTTGTTCGCTCGCGCCGCCGACATCCCCGAGTACGTCGCCGACGGCGCCGCCGCGGTCGGCATCACGGGCCTCGATCAGGTGCGGGAGTCGGGCCACGATCTCGTCGACCTGCTGGATCTGGAGTTCGGTCGGTGTCGACTCGTCGTCGCTGCCCCCGAGGACGGCGACATCGAGACGGTCGCGGATCTGGAAGGCGGCACCGTCGCCACCGAGTTCCCCCGGATCACCCGCGACTTTTTCGCGGAGCGGGGCGTCGACGCCGAAGTCGTCGAGGTGACGGGCGCGACGGAGCTCACCCCGCACGTCGACATGGCCGACGCCATCGTCGACATCACGTCGACGGGGACGACCCTCCGGGTCAATCGACTGGCCGAAATCGAGGAGGTGCTCGCGAGCTCCGTCCGCCTGTTCGCCCGCCCCGACGCCGTCGACGACGAGAAGGTTCAGCAGCTCGTCACCGCGTTCGAGTCCGTCCTCGCCGCGGAGGACCGGCGCTATCTGATGCTGAACGTCCCCGAAGACCGCCTCGACGCGGTTCGCGACGTGTTGCCGGGTATGGGCGGCCCGACCGTGATGGACGTGGCTGGCACCGACGACGTGGCGGTTCACGCCGTCGTCGAGGAGCGGGCGGTGTTCGGGGTGATCAACGACCTCAAGGCGATGGGAGCGAGCGACATCCTCGTCACCGAAATCGAGCGGCTGGTGGAGTAACACATCGCCAGGGATAGAAGCATGGCCTGGGCCTTCGTCAAGTACGTACTGTCTCTCCTCGTCTCGTTGGGTGTCGCCACGGTCGCAGTCCTCCCCTTCGAGGGGAGCCCCGACCCGGGGAGCGTCCCCAGGCTAGTCTCGGTAATCGTCTTCTTCACCGTGTTCACGCTGCTGTTCCTGTGGGATTCGGGGTATCTGGGACGCTGACGGCGACGTGGTCGCAGTGACCGTCGCCGACGGGAACCGGTCGAACCCTAGTCCCGCTCGCCCGGCGCCGGCTCCCACCGGTCGGCGTCGACGGACGCCGGTTCGTCCGCGTCTCCCGTCCGCAACTCGGGTGTCGTCACCGCCGGATCGATCCGCAAGTCACCGGTCCGCCACCGGGCCCACGCGGCGATGGCGACGGTTCCCACGACCATCGCCCCGAGGCCGAGGAGCCCCGCCTCCGGTCCGAAGGCCCCGCCGGTGACGAGATCCGGTCCCGTCTCCTCGACGGCGACGACGCTCGCGCCGACGCCGAGACCGGAGACGGGGAAGCCGTAGAATCCGCCCTGAAACAGGTTCCACGTGGTGTGCAGCCCGATCGGCACTGCGAGTTCGCCCGTCAGGACGTATCCCACCGCCAACATGATGCCTGCGAGGACGATGGTGCCGGTGCTCAGGAGCGTCGCGTTCGGATTCGTGGCGTGTGCGAGGCCGAACACGAGCGACGAGAGGACGGTCGCCCCGACGACTGCCCCGCGCTCGCCGAGTCGGCCGACCAGCCCCTCCGCCGCGTTCGTCAGCAGGTAGCCCCGCAGAAGGAGTTCCTCGTAGACGCCGACGACGACGAAGACGACGACGAGGCCGAGAAAGCGGACGGCGAAGCCGGATCGTGGCTGGAGCGTTCCGGTGATCCGGACCCACCCGGCACCGAGGGCGACGAGAAAGAGAAGCGTCATCAGGCCGGCGCCGAGGGCGAGGCCGAACCCGCAGTCGAGCCACCAGTGCCGGTCGATCCGGAAGCCGAAGTCGCGCACGCGTCGCCGGTCGACGTACCGTCCGGCGATCAGCACGGCGAGCGTGACCGTGCCGCCGGTGAGGACGATGCCGGTGACGGCGCTCACCGTCGCCGCCGCCGCCTCGCCGGCCGTCGCGGCGACCCAGGATCGGAGGCCGTCGAAGCCGACGGTCGCACCGAGGCTCGTCCCGACGGCGAGCAGTGCCGAGACGACGATCAGGAGGACGACCCGGAGTGGCGCCCGGGGGCGGCGCTCGGCGTCGTTCCACAGGAGGCCGCGGGGGTCCATGCCGACAGGTGGGGAGCGCCGTGTAATAGGGGTTGGGCCGGCGCGCCGTCACGACGTTCCTTTCATACGGTTTATTGTAAGTCGTTATCGGTGGTTCGCCGGACTATCTCGGCAAACCCTCGGAACACAGTTACAATAATCCGTATCAGTGGAGCATATCCAGCAGAAAGATGGCGAGGAAGCCGACGAAAAACAGCGTCGTCGACGTCGGCGTCTCGGGGACCGTCTGGGCTTTCACCAGCAACTCCTCGGTGACGAGATACAGCAGGGCCGCGGCGCCGAACGCGAGGATGACGGCGATCGGCGCGCCGGTCACGCCGCCGAGTGCGAGCACGCCGACAGTGACGCCGACCGTCAGCAGGAGGCCGAACGCCGCCGGAACCGCGAGCTTTCGCGGCGTGCTCATGTCGGTCGGCAGGGCGACGACGCCGGCGACGCCGAGAAACAGTACCTCGATGGCCAGCGCAACGGCGATGAGGACACCGGTCGACGGCTCCGCGAGGAAGGTGACCCCGATGAGCACGCCGTCGATGAGCATGTCGATGCCGACGGTAATGAGCAGTCCGGCGGCCCCCGCGAAGCTCCCGCCGACTCCCCGTTTCTCCAGCAGTTTGCTGAGGCGGTGGACGCCGAGCATCGTCGCGACGCCGATGGCGAACCCGAGAACGACGACCGCCGGCGCCCGATCGTGAACGTCGGGGAGCAGTTCGGCCGCGACGGCGGCGATGACGACGCCCGCCGCGAAATGCTGGACGTTGCTCTCCATCTGCGGTCCTGGTGCCCGGTAGACGGCGATCACCCCGCCGACCATCGCGGCAACGACGGCCAACGACGTGTACGACAGCGCCTGAACGAGTGTCCCAGCCATCGGAACCGTCCTTTTTCGGCCGGACACATGAACCCCGGTGTGTCGCGCGGTCGCGTGGCGGAGCGGCGTCGCGGACTCGCCGCCGCGGATCGTGTGGGTCGATTAAGTTAGTACAAAAACACAATGAATATATACGAAAATTATGTGTCACTCGGGAACAAATAGCACGATATGAGCTCCGCCGCCGCGGATCGTCTCCTGCCGGCGTTCGACTCGCCGGTCGACGCGCTCACCCATCTGCTCACCGCGGGGGCCGCCGTTGGCCTCCTGACGTACACCAGCGGGCTCTTTCTCGGCAACGTCGAGGCGGCGACGTTGGGTGTCGGTCTCGGGGTCGTCTGTGTCGTCTCCACCCTCTCGATCCGGAGCGCCCGCGAAGTCGTCGAGACGCTCGTCTAGCCCGGCGCCGAGAGGACGAGGACGTAGAGGCTGAAGAGGACGCTCCCGAGGATAATGCTGACGACGGCGTGGATGAGTGTGACGCCGGCCGTCAGGCGTCGGTCGAGGGAGTAGACGTACCGTACGAGCACCGCGTCGACAGCGACGGCGACGGCGACGGCGGGCAGCGAGGGGAGTTCGAGCGCCGCGGCGACGACGGCGATGGCGGCGGGGAGCGGTCCGACGAGGAAGGCGTTTCGGACCGGCACGTCCCCGAGTACGTTCCGGGCGGCGAGATGAGCGGTGAGAGAGAGAAACAGTGCGAACAACGCGGCGGTGCCGGCGACTGCGAGCGGCGACGCCGATCCGACACCAGTCTGCAGGGGAACCATCGCGGTCGGTGACTATCCCAAGAGGCCGAGTTCGTCGAGGCGCGAGACGATGACGTCGACCGCTTCCTCGGCATCCTCGGGCTGTTTCCCGCCCGTGATGACGAGTTTCCCGGAGCCGAAGAGGAGCGCGACCACGTCGGGGTCGTCCAGCCGATAGACCAGACCGGGGAACTGCTCGGGTTCGTATTCGATATTTTCGAGGCCGAGGCCGATGGCGATGGCGTTCAGGTTCAAATTCCGGCCCAGATCGGCGCTCGTAACGATGTTCTGGACGACGATTTCGGGCTCCTCGTCCACGTTGATCTGGAGTTCACGGAGTTTGTCGAAAACGATATGTAGGCTCTCGTGTACGTCGGCCGTCGACTTCGCGCCGGTGCAGACGATTTTTCCCGACCGGAAGATCAGCGCCGCCGACTTCGGATTCTGTGTCCGGTAAACCAGCCCCGGAAACTGCTCCGGGTCGTAGTCCGCCCCTTCGAGGTCCATCGCCACGCTCTGGAGGTCGAGTTCCTGTCCGATTCCGGTAGAAGCCACCACATTCTCGATGTTGATCGTCTCCTTGGGATCGGTCATGAGACGACTTAAATGTCGTATTTAAGGTTTAAAAAGATTGGTGCGCCGTGACGGGTCGGCGAGAATCTATGATGACTTCCGATAATTCCGATAAGTCAGTACCGGTGATTCGCCAGGACGGGCCGGCGGACCACCGGTAAACAGTCACACCAATCCGTATCAGTCGCCCGCGGGCGAGGCGGCACAGGCGTCGGTGTTCGCCGACGGCGCGACCTGTGTCAGATCGATTCGGGACTGCGTGGTGTGTGTGGCGACCGAGCGCGTCGAGACGAACCCCCAGTACGTGTCCCGATCGTCGATCAGCACTCGTTCGACGCCGTGTCGGCGCATCTCGTCGACGACGGTGGACAGCGGCGTGCTCGGTGAGACGGTCACCGGCGGCGTCGACATGATCTCCGAAACCGACACCGGGTCGGTCGTCTCGGCGACCATCGCCACGAAGTCTGATTCGGTGACGACACCCTCGATGCCGTCGTCCTCGACGACGAGAATGGAGACGGCGGAGTCACGGAGCGTCCGGGCGGCGTCGGTCGCAGAAGCGTCCGGCGAAACGGTGTGGCCGTAGCCCGTCAGGGCGGCCTCGACTGGAATCGAATTCATCGTGTCAACACCGACGGCGTCCAGACATTTTAATCTCTGTATGTACGTATGGTAGTACCTATACCATCCTAATATGAGATACGAAATCATGATACAGATACGCGAGCGGTCGTGGCACACGCCGATACGTGCGTCGGTGCGGTGGGGAGTGTGCCGGTGATCGCACAACCCCCAGGAGGGCCGAGGCGGCACAGGTTGCATCGGACGCCATCCCCCCGGACGGGTGTCGAACGCTTACCTGCGCCATCCATGCCCGGCGGTTTTAGGACGGGGGCGGTGCAAGACGGGAATATGCCAGACGACGAAGACGGACCCGGATTCCACACGCGAAGCCTACACGCCGGCCAGTCGCCCGATTCCTCGACGGGGGCGCGCGCGCCGCCCATCTACCAGACCACGTCCTACGTCTTCGACGACGCCGACGACGCGGCCGCGCAGTTCGCCCTGGAGAAGGAGGGCCACATCTACTCGCGGCTGATGAACCCCACCGTGGGGACGTTGCAGGAGCGACTCGCGTCGCTCGAAGGCGGCGTCGGCGCCGCCGCCACCGCGTCGGGGATGGCCGCGCTGGATCTGGCCACCTTCCTCCTCGCGGAAGCCGGCGACAACATCGTCTCCGCCTCCGCGCTGTACGGCGGCACCTACACCTACCTCACCCACTCGGTCGAGCGCCGCGGCATCACCACCCGGTTCGTCGACACGCTGGATTACGACGCCTACGCCGACGCCATCGACGACGACACCGCGTACGTCCACCTCGAAACCATCGGCAACCCGGCGCTCGTGACCCCGGACATCGAACGCATCGCGGACATCGCCCACGACCACGGCGTCCCGCTGTTCGTCGACAACACCTTCGCGACGCCCTACCTCTGTCGCCCCCTCGAACACGGTGCCGACCTGGTGTGGGACTCGACGACCAAGTGGCTCCACGGTTCGGGGTCGACGGTCGGCGGCGTCCTCGTCGACGGTGGCACCTTCGACTGGGGCGCGTACGCCGACGACTACCCCGAAATCGGGCAGGACAACCCCGCCTACCACGGCGTCAACTTCCACGAGACGTTCGCGCCCGCGGGCTTCACCTACGCCGCCATCGCCCGCGGCCTGCGTGACTTGGGGAACACCCAGTCGCCCTTCGACGCGTGGGTCACCCTCCAGAAACTGGAGTCGTTCCCGATGCGGATGGATCGCCACTGTCAGAACGCGATGGCCGTCGCCGAGTACCTAGACGAGCATCCGGACGTGAGTTGGGTGAACTACCCCGGGCTGGAGAGCCACGAAACCCACGAGATGGCGAGCGAGTATCTAGAGGGCGGATACGGCGGCATGATCACGTTCGGCCTCGACGCCGGCTACGAGGCGGCGAAGGGGACGGTCAACGAAGTCGAACTCGCCTCCCTGCTCGCCAACGTCGGCGACGCGAAGACGCTGGTGATCCACCCCGCTTCCACGACCCACCAGCAGTTGACCGAGGCGGAACAGGAGGCCGCCGGCGTCACGCCCGACATGGTCCGGCTCTCCGTCGGCCTGGAGGACGTCGACGACATCGTCGCCGACCTGGAGCAGGCCATCGACGCCGCGACGTAGTCAGGGCGCCGCGAACGCGTCGTCGAGTCGGTCGGCGGCGTGGGCGACGATAGCCCGAATGCGAGTTTTCTGGAGGTTCAGATCCGCGTACAGACAGCCGAGACGCCGGAGCGTCCGCTCGCTCCCGCGGAAGCCGTAGGTCGACCGCGCCAGTCGCCCCTCGGGACAGCGAGTCGTGACGATCACCGGTACGTCCGCTGCCCGGAGGTCTTCGAGGGCGTCCACGAGTTCGCCGGTGAGGTGACCGGCGCCGGTGGCGGCGAGACAGACCACCGTCGCGTCGGCGTGCGCCGACAGGTGCGAGGCGGGCGCGTCGGCCGTGACGTACACGGCCGCCACGTCGTTCGTGAGGCGGTCGGGGTCGGGATCGAACGTCGGGTCGGGGTGCTCGGCCCGCCGCCGCCACGTCACCGACCCCTCCTCGACGACGCCGAGCGGTCCGAACTCCGGACAGCGGAAGGTGTCGACCATCTGCGAGTGGACCTTCGTCGCCTCGCGGGCGGGCAGGACGCGACCGGCGAAGGCGACGAGGACGCCCCGGCCACGGGCGTCGGCGTCGAGCGCCGTCCGGACCGCCGCCAGCAGGTTCGCCGGGCCGTCCGGACTCGCCAGCGAGGGGTTACGCATCGCGCCCGTGACGACCACGGGCGTCTCGCCGTCGTAACACAGGTCGAGGAAGTACGCCGTCTCCTCCAGTACGTCCGTCCCCTGCGTGACGACGACGCCCTCGACCCCGTCGTCGGCGTCGAGGTCGCGGACGAGGACGGCGAGGTCGAGCATTCGGTCGACCGTGAAGTGAGGGCTGGGCATCGTCGAGAACTCCTCGACGCGCAGGGCCACGTCGTCGAGACCCGGTGTAGCGGCGACGAGGTCCGCGCCCGAGAGGTCGGGCGTCGCGTCCCCGCCGCTGTCGTCGGTCGAAGCGATGGTTCCGCCGGTCGAAACGACGGCAATGGACATACACCACGGGTGTCGCTCCGGGCGAAAAAGGTTCGGCTTACGCGGTGTCAGCGTCGATATCCAGCAGTTCTCGCTCCTCGAACACGCGCCCGAGACGGTCCATCGACGCCACGACCACATCGCAGGCGGGGCGCACCGCGGGTTTTGGGAGGAAGCCGACCGAGAGGCCCGCCACCTCCAGCATCGGGAGGTCGTTCGCGCCGTCGCCGACGGCGATAGTTCGGGACATGGGCACGTCGAGGTCGGTCGCGAGCGACTCCAGCGCCTCGTCTTTCGTCCCCTCGATCAGCGGCCCCTCGACCTCGCCGATGAGACGGCCGCCGCTCTCCGGAAGGCGGTTGGCGACGACGGTGTCGACCGAGACGCCAGCACGGTCGAGGGCGCGGTCGACACCGCGTTCGAAGCCGCCGGTGAGGATGGCGGTGTGGTGACCGGCGTCGTTCAGCCGAGCGAGGAGCTCGCCGGCGCCCCCGCGGAGGCGCACCTGCCCGAACGCGTCCGCCGCGTCGTCGAGGGAGAGCCCGTCAAGCAGCGCCGCCCGCTCGCGCAGGCTCTCGGCGTAGCTGATCTCGTCGTTCATCGCTCGCTCGGTCACCGTGGCCATCCGGTCGGCGACGCCGCACTGCTCGCCCAGGAGGACCGTCATCTCGGAGTCCGAAAGCGTGCCGTCGAAGTCGAACGCGACGAGTCGCATATCGGTTCGTCGCCGGCCGAGAATTTGAATCCCCCGACAGCGGCGACAACGCTTATCACCGTGCCGGCAGGGGATAGGGACACCCGGTCCCCCGATCCCGATCGGTCGGCACACGATGCTCTCACTCCCTCGGTCGCTGAAACGGTGGTCGCTGGCGATCACGGCGCTCGCGCTGTCGACAGCCCCGGCGGCGCGACTGACCGCCGTCACGGCGCCAACGTCCCTGCTTCTCGAAGGTGTCGTTCCGCTCCTCCTGCTCGCCGGTGTGACGTACGCCGGGTGGGCGTACGCGCGCCGGGAGTCACCGACGTTCACCGCCATCGTCACGGCGTGGACGCTGTCCGTCGTCGCGGGGATGGTCGTGGTCGCCGTCTGGATCGTCACGCTCACGAGCGCCGCCAGCGCCGGCGTCTCCTTCTCGATGCTGTCGCCCGTCGTCACCTCCGTCGGCGCCATCGCCGGGCTCTGGCTGGGGACGAGCAACGCGCGCTGGCGAGAGCACGACGACACCCTCCGACGGGAGCGCGAGCGACTCGACTTCCTGAACGAACTCCTCAGACACTACGTGCTGAACGCGGCACAGGTGATCGTCGGACGAGCGGACCTGCTGGCCGAGCGGACGGGCGACGACGACGCCGCCGAAATCGGGCAGTCGGGGCGCCGAATCGCCCGCCACGTCCAGCAGATGCGGGCGCTCGTGACCAGTTCGGAGACGTGCTGGCCGGTCGACCTCGTGGCCGCCGTCGAGGAGGCGCGAACGCATCTCGACGACCGGGCCGACGTTCGCCTCGTCGTCGACCTGCCCGACGACCGAGCGATCCCGGTGGTCGCCGACGACGCGCTCGACGTACTGGTCGAGGGGCTCCTCTTTCGAGCCGTCGACCGCGCCGAGGACGAGGCGGTGACCGTTCGGCTCGACACGGTCCGCGAGGCGGGCGGCGTGACGCTCGTCGTCGACGACGACGCCGGCGAACCGATGGTCGAATCGGTCGATCCCCAGTCCATCGACACCGACCACGGCGTCTTCGAGTTCCAGTGGTATCTCGTGATGATGCTGACCGAGCGGTACGGCGGGCGAGCGACGGTGACGGAGCGCGACGGCGGTGCCCGCATCGAAGTGTGGCTCCCGATTCCGGACGCCGAACGGCCGTGAGCACGGCGAGACACGCGTTTGGAAACCCTTAACAGCCGTCCTCGGGTCGATTCGAGTATGAAGGTACTCGTCACGGACCCGGTCGCGGACGCAGGGCTCGATCGCCTTCGGGAGGCGGGCTACGAGGTGGAGACTGCCTACGACGTCGAGGGGGACGCCCTCCTCGACGCCGTCTCCGACGCCAACGCCCTCGTGGTGCGGTCGGGGACGGACGTGACCGAAGCAGTGTTCGAGGCCGCGCCCAACCTCGTCATCGTCGGCCGTGCGGGTATCGGCGTCGACAACATCGACATCGACGCCGCGACGGACCACGGCGTCATCGTCGCCAACGCGCCCGAGGGGAACGTGCGGGCCGCGGCGGAACACACGGTCGCCATGACCTTCGCCACCGCACGCTCCATCCCGCAGGCCCACGTCCGCCTCCGGGCCGGCGAGTGGGCGAAAGGCGACTACCTCGGGACGGAACTCAACGGCAAGACGCTCGGCATCGTCGGCCTCGGCCGCGTCGGGCAGGAAGTGGCCAAGCGACTCGGCTCGCTCGGAATGGATCTCGTCGCGTACGACCCCTACATCGGGCAGGAACGGGCCGAACAGCTCGGCGCCGAACTGGTCGACTTCGAGGTGTGTCTCGAACACGCGGACTTCCTGACGGTCCACACCCCCCTCACCCCCGAGACGGAAGGCATGATCGCCGAGGACGAACTCGCCCTGATGGAGGGTGGCTACCTCATCAACTGTGCGCGGGGTGGCGTCGTCGACGAGACGGCACTCGCGGCCGCGGTCGAGGACGGCACGCTCGCGGGGGCGGCGGTCGACGTGTTCGCTGACGAACCCGTCGACGCGGACAACCCCCTGCTCGCCGTCGACGACATCGTCGTCACGCCGCACCTCGGCGCCGCGACGGAGGCCGCCCAAGAGTACGTCGCCACGAGCATCGCGGACCAGATCGTGGCCGCGTTCAACGACGAACCCGTCGCGAACGCGCTGAACGCGCCCTCGATCGACGAGAGCGCGTTCCCACGCGTCCAGCCCTACATCGACCTCGCGGAGACGGCGGGCAAGATCGCGGCCCAGATGTTCGACGGCCGCGTCTCCGAGGTGCGCGTGCGCTACGAGGGCGACATCGCGGGCGAGGACGTGGAGTTCGTCACCGCGAGCGCGCTCAAGGGTGTCTTCGAACCGCTGGAGTGGCAGGTGAACGCGGTCAACGCGCCGAAGATCGCCGAGGAACGCGGCATCGAGGTGACGGAGGAGAAGACGCGCCAGAGCGAGGACTTCCAGAGTCTCGTCACCGTCACCGTCGGCGACGGGACGGACGAAATCGGCGCCGCCGGCTCGCTCTTTGCCGGCGACGACCCGCGGATCGTCCGCCTCGACGGCTACCGCGTCGACGCCGTCCCTCACGGGCAGATGCTCGTCGTGCGCAACTACGACCGGCCCGGCGTCCTCGGCCTGATCGGGACCGTCCTCGGCGACAGCGA
>Ga0207755_100150_pt1 | contig 46564 bp, 51 predicted proteins | sample A23P2SouthBayCA_FD_187734 | JGI IMG/M metagenome (GOLD analysis project Ga0207755, IMG submission 187734) | Aerobic enrichment media microbial communities from Bioluminiscent Bay, La Parguera, Puerto Rico - A23 P2 (SPAdes) | ecosystem: Environmental > Aquatic > Marine > Unclassified ...
GCGCGCGGGCGGCGTCGGCGCGAGCGACGCGCGCGGCGCGGGCCGCCAGTACAGCGCGGACGGGGAGAGCGAGCGAATCGAACGCGGAGAGATATCTGACGTCGACGTCGCGGACGCCGCCGCGGCGTTCACCGACGCCGTCGCCGCCCGACAGGGACGACGCTGGACGGACGGTGCGGGCGCACCGGACGTGCGGCGCGCGCTCCGGAAGAGCGCGTCCACGGGCGGGCGAATCCTCGACGTGCCGGAGCGAACGCCCGCGCGGGACGCGGCGAGCGGCGTCGTCCTCGTGGACGTCAGCGGGTCCGTCCTCGACCACGTCGACCGGAGCGCGCTCCTCGCGTTCTGCGTCGAACTCCGCGCGCGCTGGCGGGACGCCACGATATGCTTCTTCGACACGGAACTGCGGGACGTCGGCGCCGCGTTCGACGCGCCCTCCGTGGCCGCGGCGGCGCGCGCGCTCGAAGCGAGCGGGGTGGCGTGGGGCGGTGGGACGCGCATCGGGGAGGCGCTCGCGACCCTCCACCGGGAGCGCCCGGAGACCGTCGACGACCGGCGCGCCGTCGTCGTCGTCAGCGACGGCGTCGAACACGGCGACACCGCTCGGCTACGGCGCGAACTCGCGTGGCTCTCGGGGCGCGCCGGCGTCGTCCTGTGGCTGAACCCGCTCGCCGCGAACCCGGACTGGCGGCCCGTCGCGCCCGGGATGCGCGCCGCGCTCCCCTACCTCGACGGCTGTTACGCGTTCGCGGACGCCGCGGACCTCGAACGCCTCGCCGACGACCTGCGGCGGAACGGCCCGGCGATGCGCGCCGTCGAGGCGGCGCACCGGCGGGGCGCGTGAGAGGGGCGGCGGACGGCTCTATGCCTGGGCGTCCGCGCAGAGGTCGACGAAGTTCCGGAGGATGCGCAGACCCGTCTCGCCGGACTTCTCCGGGTGGAACTGGGTGCCGAAGACGGTGCCGTCGTCGTTCGCGACGACGGACGCGAAGTCGTGGCCGTAGTCGGTGGTGGCGACGACGTGGTTCGGGTCGTCCGGTTCGGCGTAGTAGGAGTGGACGAAGTAGGCGTACTCGCCGTCGACGCCCTCGACGAGCGGGTGGTCGCGCTCGACGGCGAGTTCGTTCCAGCCCATGTGCGGAATCTTCAGGTCGTCGTCGGTGAAGCGGACGTTCGTCCCGGGGACGAACCCGAGGCCCTCGACGTCCCCCTGACCCTCCCTGTCGGCCTCCTCGCTCGTGTCGAGGAGCATCTGCATCCCGAGACAGATGCCGAACAGGGGCGTCTCGGACGCCGCGACGTCCCGGAGGGCGTCGCGGAACGGGCCGGCGTTCTCCATCCCGTCGCCGAACGCGCCGACGCCGGGGAGGACGACGCCGTCCGCGTCCGCGAGCGAGTCGGGGTCGTCGGACACCTCGACGCGCGCGCCGGCGCGTTCGAGGCCGCGCGTGACGCTCCGGAGGTTCCCCAGGCCGTAGTCGACGACGACGACGTCCGCCGTCGTCTCGCGGGGAGACTGCGTGCTCATACGTGGACGTGCGCGCGGCGGGGCTAAGGGGTTTCCGCTCCCGTCTTTTTCATCGTCGGGTTCGCGCGCCGCGCGAACCGCTCCTCGAAAAACGTGGGTGAAAACGGGCCGCGAGCGCCGACGTCGCTCGCGGTGGCTACGCGAGTGAGCACCGCGAACGACGCGTGATCGGAGCGACGTCGGCGCTCCGGAAACTCGCGCCAGAGGCGCGAGTACGCTGGCGTTCGACTCGCACACAGACTGAACGAGCCACCGCGGTCAGCGTCGGCGAACGACGGGGGAGGCAGGCTAGCGGACGACGAGGAACACGCCGGTGGCGGCGAGGGCGATGCCGGCGACTTTCTGGACGGTGACGCCGTCGCCGAGGAAGGCCATCCCGGCGAGCGCCGCGACGACGAAGTACATCGCGCCGACGGTGGAGACGGTCGCCGCTGGCGCGACGGAGAGGCCGACGTACGTGGCGATGAGTCCGATGGCGCTGAACACGCCGGCGGCGACGGCGAACAGGACGCCCTGCGACGTGACGGCGAGCGAGGCGTCCGAGACGACGACGTAGCCGACGGCGATGGCCGCGGCGACGAGGTACGAGATGGCGGCGGCGGTGCGCGGGTCGATGGATTCGGAGGCGGCGTCGCCGAGCACCAGCCAGAAGCCCCACGCGACCATCGTGACCGCGCCGAAGAGCACGCCGGGGCCGACGTCCGGAAGATCGAACACTGTACGTATCGTACGAACCCGGCCGTCGAAGAAAGTTAGGGCTGAGCCCCGTTCCGTCGTGTAATACCTGCTAGAAGTCTCCGAACGTGCTCTGCCCTCCCTCGGCACCGACGATGGTGGCGGCCTTCTCGATGGTCGCCTCGAAGGTGGACTCCTGCGAGCGGTCGTAGAGGGTGGCGGCGGGGTGGACGCAGACGAGGACGTCGAGGCGGGCGTCGCCGAACGCGACGGTCTCTATCGTCCCGGACTCCGTCGTGACGGCGACGTCGCGGCCGAGGAGGTGCTGGGCGGGCACCTTCCCGAGGGCGACGACGACGTCCGGGGCTATCGCTTCGAGTTCGGATTCGAGGTAGGGCCGACAGTTCGCGAGTTCCTCGCTCGTCGGGTCGCGGTTCTCCGGGGGACGACAGCGCACGCAGTTCGTGATGCGGACGTCCGATCGGCGGAGGCCGTGGTCGCCGAGGGCGGCGTCGAGGACGTCGCCGCTGCGGCCGACGAACGGTTCGCCCCGCTCGTCCTCGTTCGCGCCGGGGCCTTCGCCGACGAAGACGACGTCCGCGTCGGCGGGGCCGACGCCGTTGACGATGCGGCTTCGGGACTCGACGAGCGCGGGGCAGCGCTCGCAGTCCTCGACGCAGAGGCCGCGCATGTGGTCGTCGCTCATATCGGGGCGTCGTCGGGGAGCGCGTTAAGCCCCGGGGTTCGCGGGGCGCGTCACGTCGCGCTGTCCCGCCGGTAGTCGTCGGCGGCGCGCGCGGCGGCCCCGGCGACGCGGAGCGGGTGGGGGCGGCCGTCGCCGTGGTAGGCGGCGAGGACGCGTTCGGGGTCGTCGCAGTCGACGGTGCGGACGTAGAGCGTGTCGCCGTCGACGGTGACGGGGCGGCGCTCGGGGAGGGCGCGATACGCGGCGAGGCGTTCGGCGAGCGCGTCGCCGTCGAAGGCCTCGCGGAGCGCGGGTTCGAGGCCGGGGCTGTCCTCGAAGGAGACGGCGATAGTGGGACGGCCGGTGGCGTCGGAGAGTCGTTCGAGGTCGAGGATATTGTACCAGGCGAGGGCGACGCCGGCGGTGAGGACGTAGGCGACGTCGGGCCTGTCGATGTCGTTCCAGACGGCGACGGCGGCGTCGGTGGCGTCGGTGCCACCGATGGTGTGCGCGGCGAAGGAGAAGGATTCGACGGTCCGGTCGGCGGCTTCGATGGCGCCCGCGAGCGTCGCCTCGCCCGCCGTCCCCGTGTAGGATTCGGCGAGGCCGAGCGCGCGGGTGCCGGGTTTCACGCTAGTCGTCCTTGATGTCCTGCAGTTTGTCCAGAAGCTCGTCGTTGCTGGCGTCTATCTCGTACTGCACTTGCCCCTCGTGGGCGTGCTCCTCCGTCTCGACGCCCTCCCCGTCGGCGTCGTCGGAGTCGAGTTGCTGACGCTCCTGCTCGGACTCGTCGTAGCTTCCGAAACCCATGTTTCACGGTAGGGGCGTCGCGTTCAAAAAAGCCTCGTCTATTTGGGAGACGACACCTAAGAGGCTATATGCGCGTCGAGGAAGTGACCGCGGACGCGGAATCGTTCACGTGCAACGCCTACCTCGCGCTCGGGGAGCGGGACGTCCTCGTGGACGCGGGCGCGATGGCGGGCGTCGCGGACGTGATCGGAGAGCACACGGAGACGTTGGACGCGGTGGTGTTGACCCACCAGCACGGCGACCACGTCGAGGCACTGAGCGAAGTGGTCGAGGCGTTCGACCCGGACGTGTACGCGTACGCCGAGCACGAGCATCGAACGCACGCGCTCGGCGACGGCGATTCGGTCGCCATCGGCGACGAGGCCTTCGAGGCCGTCTACACGCCCGGACACGCGGACGACCACCTCGCGTTCGTCTCGGACGCGACGCTGTTCTCGGGCGACGTGGTCGTGCACGACGACGGCGCGTTCTCCTACGGGAGTTTCGGCCGGACGGACATGCCGGGGCAGAGCCGCGAGACGCTCATCGAGAGCGTCGAGCGCCTGCTGGCGCGGATGCCGGCGGGCGTCGAGCACATGTACAGCGGGCACGGCGGGACGTACCACGGCGACGTCCGGGACGTCGTGGAGACGGCGCTCGAACGCGCGGAGAAGCGGGAGCCGAAGTATCCGGAGTAACGCGGTCGAGCGCAGCGAGACCGCGAACACGCGAGCGGGGAGGAACGACCCGCGAGCCCCGACGTCGCGCATCGCGCGACGGAAGACGCGAACGCGGAGCGACCGCCGCGATCGATGCGCCCGTCGAATCGGCGTTTCAGTCCGCGAGTCGTTCGTAGGCGGTAGTTTCGCGACGCCATGCACTAACCACAAACAATATGTTTAGACGTGTCTAATCTTAGGATAGCACATGCCGAATCGGCTCGCGCGGCTCCGGGAGCTCGCTACCTATCTCGGGCCGGGCTTTCTCATCTCCGTCGCGTACATGGATCCGGGGAACTGGGCGACGAACATCTCCGGCGGCGCGAAGTTCGGGACCGCCCTCCTCTGGGTCATCGTCCTCGCCTCGCTGATGGCGATGGGCATTCAGATCGTCGCCGCGAAACTCGGCATCGCGACCGGGAAGGGCATCGCACAGCTCTGCCGCGAGCGCCTCCCACAGCCCGTCGTCTACGTCCTCTGGGCGGCCGCCGAGCTCGCGATGATCGCGACCGACATGGCGGAGATCATCGGCGCTGCCATCGGGTTCAGCCTCGTGCTCGGCCTCCCGCTCTGGGCGGGTGCGATCCTCGCGGGCGCGTCCAGCTTCGCGCTCCTCGGCGTTCGGAGCGCCTACAAGCGCGGTTTTCGCGCCATCGAGTTCACGATCATGGCGCTCGTCGCCGTCATCGCGCTCGCGTTCGTCTTCGAACTCGCGCTCGCGAAACCCGACCCGGCGAACGTCGCGCTCGGCCTCGCGCCCTCGATACCGAGCGCCGACGGGCTCTACGTCGCCATCGGCATCCTCGGCGCGACGGTGATGCCCCACTCCGTCTACCTCCACCCCTACATCGTCCAGGACCGCCGCGAACGCCTCGTCGCCGCGTCCGGCGACACCGAGGACGTCCACCGGCGCCACCTCCACTTCGAGTCCATCGACACGGTGCTCGCGCTCGGCGGCGCGATGTTCGTGAACGCCGCGATGCTCGTCGTCGCCGCCGCCGCGCTCACCGGCACCGGCATCGACCGCGTGCAGGACGCCTACGTCACGATAAACGGCGTGTTCGGCGGGCAGGCGAGCCTCGCGTTCGGCGTCGCGCTCATCGCCGCCGGCCTCTCCTCCTCGCTCGTCGCGACGATGGCCGGTCAGACCGTCATGGACGGCTTCCTCGACTGGAACGTCTCCGTCTGGATCCGGCGCTCGGTCACGCTCGTCCCCAGCCTCGTCATCGTCTCCGTCGGCTTCGAACCGACGAGCGTCCTCGTCGCGAGTCAGGTCGCGCTCTCCTTCGAACTCCCGTTCGTCCTCGTCCCGCTCCTCTACTTCACCCGCGAGGAGGGCCTGATGCGGTCGTTCGTCAACCGGCAGAGCACCACGGGCGTCCTCGGCGTCGTCATCGCGCTCATCGTCGCGCTGAACGCGTGGCTCCTCTACACGACCCTCGCGTGAGGTGACCGCACGACGGCGGCGGGGACGGCTGCGTGCGCCGGCGGTGGCGCGTTTCTAAAACCTTAACCGCGTGCGCGTCCGAACTTCCCTCATGTCCGAGCAATCCATCGAGGACCGCCTCCTCGGCAAGCAGATCTGCATGCGCTGCAACGCGCGCAACGCCAAGGAAGCCACGCGGTGTCGCAAGTGCGGCTACGGGAAGCTTCGCCCGAAGGCCCGCGAGCGCCGCGCGACGTAACCGCGCCCCTTCTCACCGTTCAGCCAGGTCGGCGAGCGGCGGCGCTCGCCGGCGTCGATAGCGAGAGCAGAGGCGACGCGTCGAGCGTCACGCGTCGATGCGAGAGAGCGACGAAGCGACGGCGGCCGCCTCAGACCGCCGCCTGGAGGACGCCGCTGGTGCGGACGAAGAAGTAGACGAGGAAGGCGGCGGCGAGGAGCCACTGGCCGAGGCGGACGTCGTCGTAGTCGCCGACGGCGCTCTTGACGATGGGGTAGGAGACGATGCCGGCGGCGATGCCGTACGCGATGGAGTAGGTGAACGGCATCACGAGGATGGTGAGGCCGGCGGGGATGGCGTGCGTGAGGTCGTCCCACTGGACGGCGGTGACGTTCGAGAGCATCAGGATGGCGACGACGACGAGCGCGATGTGGCTCGCGTACTGCGGGATGGCGGCCGCGAGCGGCACGACGACGAGCGACGCGAGGAAGAGGAGCGCGACGACGAGCGCGACCATCCCGGTGCGTCCGCCCTCCTCGACGCCCGTCGCGGACTCGATGTAGGTGGTGACGGTGGAGGTGCCGAGCATCCCGCCGACAGTCGTCCCGACGGCGTCCGCCATCAGGGGCTTGTCGGCGTCCGGCAGGTCACCGTCCTCGTCGAGGAAGTCGCCGGCCTGGCCGACGCCGACGAGGGTGCCGGCGGTGTCGAAGAAGTCCACGAAGAAGAACGTGAAGACGATGAGCGCGAAGCTGAACGCCTCGACGTTCCCGAACCCGGAGAGGAACGCGCCGACGAGCGGCGAGATGTCGTACTGGGCCTGCGGGAGCGCGCTCGCGTCGATGCCGCCGGCGGTGACGAAGTCCGCGGCGAGGTTCCCGCCGCCGACGCCGGCGAACGTGAGGAGCGCGCCCGCGAGACTGGTCGCGAGGATGCCGATGATGATGCTACCCGTGACGCCGCGCGCGTAGAGCGCGAGCGTGAAGAAGAGGCCGACGAGCGCGACGATCGCGACGGGGTTCTGCGCGAGGCTTCCGAGCGTGAGCAGGGTCGCGGGGTCGGCGACGACGACGCCCATCGCCTGCAGGCCGATGATGGCGAGGAAGAGGCCGATACCGGTGCCGACGGCGAACTTCACCGGTTCGGGGAAGAGGTTGATGACGTACTCCCGGGCGCCGACGGCGGTGAGGAGGATGAAGATGATACCCTCGGTGACGACGGCGGCGAGCGCCGTCTGCCACGAGATGCCGAGCGTCCCGACGACGGTGAACGCGAAGAAGGCGTTCAGGCCGAGGCCGGGAGCGAGGCCGAACGGCCGGTTCGCGTAGAACGCCATCACGAGCATCGCGACGGCGGACGCGAGGAGGGTGACGACGGCGAGCATCTGCACCGTCTGGTCGTGGCTGTAGTTCGCGAGGTGGACGCCGGGCTTGACCACCTCGCCGCTGTCGTTCGTTATCTGCGTCATGATCGAGGGGTTGACGACGACGATGTACGACATCGCGAGGAACGTCGTGATGCCGGCGACGACCTCCGTCCGGAGGTCCGTGTCGTGTTCGTCGAACCCGAAGTAGTCCGCGAGTGCGTCTGTGAGCCCCATCGTTGGCGTGGATAGCCCCCGCTGTCGACTTAAGCGTTACCACCTGGGTTGTTCAACCGTGGCGATAAAGCCGCGCCTACCCGAGTATATAATGCACGACTGTGCTCATTATTAGAAGATTTTTTGATAAGAACTCGGAGGCTAATCGAGGTAGGCGAGCGCCCCAGTCGGCGCGTCCGTCCGCGCCCGCGCCCGCTCGATGCCCTCCTCGCCGGCCGCGATGAGCGCGAAGACGCCCGCGACGGCCGCGTCCGCGGCGTCCGCGATGTCGAGCAGGAGTTCCTGGGTCTCCCCCGAGCGAATGAGGTCGTCCACGACGAGGACGCTCTCGCCCGCGTCCACCGCCGACGCCGGGAGGTAGTACGTGAGTTCGATGCCGGACTGGAGGCGCTGGCGCGCCTCGATAAACTCGTCCACCGCCGTCTCCTTCGACTTCTTCGCGTACGCGCAGCGCGCGTCGTAGTAGGACGCGAGCGCCGCGGCGAGCGTGATGCCGTCCGTCGCCGCCGTCAGCACGACGTCCGGACGCTCGAACGCGAACGATTCGGCCGCGACGGGCGCGACGAGGTCGAGGAATGACTGGTCGAAGACGACGCTCGAGTTGTCCACGTATCCCTCGTCGTCGAGGCGGACGCGATCCTCCAACTCCGCGCGGAGGACGCGCTCGCCGACGTCCGAGACGACCTCGCGGGCGCGCTCGGCGCTCGGGAGGACGTGCCCGTTCACGTACCGGTTCAGGTCGCCCGCGGGGAGGCCCGTCTCGGCGGCGAGCTCGTCGTAGGTCCGCGTCTCCTTCAGCGTCCGGAGGACGCTGACGGCCTGCAGCTGGAGGGTCGCCTTCTCGGCGCGGTTCATACGTCTAGTCACTGTTGCAAAACCTTGAATAGTCCGGATTCGTTTCGGCGAGAAAGCGCCACGGTTACACAATCGTGCGACCCCGGAGGAGGGCGCGCCGAGCGTCCGCGCGACTCGCGGCTACCGCCGCTCGCTCTGTGCGCGGACTCGAACCCGACACCCACCGCCCGCGCGACTCGCGGCTACCGCCGCTCGCTCTGTGCGCGGACTCGCGGTGCTCGTCCGCGTGGACGCCTTACTCCAGCAGGTCGGAGGCCGTCACGAGCGCCTCCATCTCGACGCCGTGCTCCGCGAGCAGGTCCGCGCCGCCCTCCTCCCGATCCACGACGAGGAGCGCGCGGTTCACCTCGGCTCCCGCGTCCCGTAGCGCCTCCACGGCGTCCACCGCCGACTGCCCCGTCGTCGCGATGTCCTCGACGACCACGACCTCCTCGCCCTCTTCGAGGCGGCCCTCGATGCGGTTCGCCGTCCCGTACTCCTTCGCCTTCTTGCGCGCGATGACGTACGGCACGTCCGCCGTGATGGACGTCGCCGCCGCGAGCGGGACGCCGCCGAGCGCCACGCCCCCCAGTTTCGTGTCCGCGTCGATGCGCTCCGCGAACGCCTCCGCGATGAGGCGCAGACACCGCGGGTCCGTCTCGAAGAGGTACTTGTCCACGTAGTACTCCGACGTGCCGCCGTTCGAGAGCTCGAACTCCCCGAACTTGACCGCGTCCGCGTCCGTCAGCGCCGCGATGAGTTCGTCGTCCGTCATTGACACAGATGGGGAGCCAGGGTCCGATAAACGGCCCGATTGCGGGGCGCGCGGCGACCGCCTCGCGAGCGTCAGTACGGCTCGTCCTTCAGGCCGAGGAGGTAGGCGACGCCGTTCGTGAGGAGGTGGAGAACCGGGGTGAGGACGAGGACGACGGCGACGACGAGGAGGGTGAAGGTGTCCCGGAACCAGCCGGGGGCGGCGAGCGCCGTGAGGAGGAGGGCGACGACGACGAAGTCGAGCTGGTCGAGCAGCGGGAACGCGGCGCCGCGTTCGCGGCCGGTGCGGCGCTTGAGGAAGGACGCGAGGATGTCCCCGAGCATCGCGCCGAGCGGGAGGGTGACGGCGACGACGGGCGGGAAGCCGGGGAGCGGCACGCCGAGCGCGCCCGAGACGGCGGGCTGGACGGCGTCGAGCAGGAGGGCGAGCGCGGCGCCGGCGAGGACGCCGACGGCGGTGCCGCGCCACGTCTTCCCGTCGCCGAGGACGCGCCGCCCGTGCCAGACGCGTCCGCCGTCGATGGGGCGGCCGCCGCCCGCGAGGACGGCGGCGTTGTTCGGGACGTACGCGGGGAGCATCGTCCAGAACGCGACGGCGACGGCGACGAGTGCGTTCATGGCGCTCCCGAGGGCGTGCGGTCGCTTAACCGCTGGGTCTCGCGGGCGCCGGGGTTAAGCCCCGTCCGGCGAAAGTAGGAGTATGATCCCGCCCATCGCGTCGCGCTTCGTCGCGGGAGAGTCGGCGGCGGAAGCCCTCGAACACGTCGAGTCGTTGAACGACCGGGGGGTCGCGGGCATCCTGAACCTCCTCGGGGAGCACTACGGGGAGCGCGCGGCCGCCGACGCGGACGCGGACGCCTACCGGGCGTTGGTCGGGGACATCGGGGACGCGGACGCGGACGCGTGCGTCTCGGTGAAGCCCTCGCAGGTCGGCCTCGGACTGGGCGCGGGCGTCTTCGAGGAGAACCTCGCGCGGATCGTCGAGCGCGCGAGCGAGGACGACGTCTTCGTCTGGATCGACATGGAGGACCACACGACGACGGACGCGACGCTCGACGCGTACGAGCGCTTCGCGCGCGAGACGGACGGCGGCGTCGGCGTCTGCGTGCAGGCGAACCTGCGTCGCACGCCCGACGACCTGGAGCGACTCGCGGCCCTGCCGGGGAAGGTGCGTCTGGTGAAGGGCGCGTACGACGAACCCGACGACGTCGCGTACCGGGACGGGGGGCGCGTGGACGCCCAGTACCGCGACTGTCTCGACTACATGTTCCGCGAGTTCGACGGCGGAATCGCGGTCGGGAGCCACGACCCGGCGATGATCGAGCACGCCATCGAACGCCACGACGAGCACGGCACCGACTTCGAGTTCCAGATGCTCATGGGGGTGCGCGAGGACGCCCAGTTCGACCTCGCGGACTCGTACGACGTCTACCAGTACGTCCCGTACGGCGGGAAGTGGTTCGCGTACTTCTCGCGGCGCGTGATGGAGCGCGAGGAGAACCTCCGATTCGCCCTCCGCGCCGTCCTCGGACGCTAGACGCTTATCCGGACGCGTACCGATTGGGCGACTAATGAGTTCGTGGAAGCGGGACGCGGCGAGCGGCCTCATCGTCGTCATTCCCGTCGTCGTCACGCTCTACATCATCTACTGGGTGTTCGGGAACCTCGCGGGCCTGGCGCTCGCAGCGACCGGCATCGGGAACCCCTATCTCGCGGTGGTGCTGTCGCTCGTCGTCTTCGTCCTCGTCGTCTTCGCCGTCGGCTACCTGATGCGGACGGCCGTCGGGCGCTTCCTCGAAGACCAACTCGACGAAGTGATCAACCACGTCCCGGGCCTGCGCATCATCTACAACGCCTCGAAGATGGCCGTCGAGACGGCGCTGAACGGCACCGAGGAGTTCCAGAAGCCCGTGAAGGTCGAACCGTGGGAGGGGATGCGGATGACCGCGTTCCGCACGGGCCAGCGCGCCACGGACGGCCGCGAAGTCGTCTTCATCCCCACGTCGCCGAACATCACGACCGGGTTCGTCGTCGAAATCGACCAGGACGACATCATCGAGACGGGAGAGACGGCAGAGGACGCGCTGACGCGCGTGCTCTCCGCCGGCTTCGGGACGAACGAGCGCGGCGACGTCGAGCGGTACGTCGACGAGGACGCGCTCGCCGAACGCGACGACGAGCCGAACTCGGAGCCGAGCGACGCGTAAGCGGACGCGTTGCAGGAGGGTGGCTGGCGCGGAGCGTTCGCGGCGCTGTCGCTGTGCGGTCACGTCGCTATCGCAGTCACCGTACCCGAACGCGAACGCGCGGAGCGCGTTCGTGTCCGTTTTTGCGTTCGAGCCGCTCCGCGTTTCCGGGTGGGGGGGGTCGCCGCAGGCGACCCCGACGAGGAAAAAGGTCGTTCGGGTGGTTTATCGGGGAGGGAGCGCAACCGTGAGGTGATGAACGCCTGGGTGTGGGTGCTCGCGGCCGTGCTGGTGTTGTGGGCGGCCGTGGGGGCGCTCGCGCGGAGCGGTCGGCTCCCGGAGTCCGTGGGAGTGATGGGGCCGCTCGTGACGGTTCACACGAAGCGCGGCCGGATGCTCCTGGATCGGCTGGCGCGGCCGAAGCGCGCGTGGCGGGCGTGGGGGAACCTCGGCCTGGGCGCGGCGCTGGTCGTGGGCGTCGGGATGTTCGCGCTGCTCGCGGTGAGCGCGATACAGGTGGTTCGGTCGCCGGCGGCGTCGGCGTCGGCGGTGTCGCAACCGCAGAACGTACTGGTGATCCCGGGCGTGAACGAGTTCCTGCCGCTGGCGGTGGCGCCGGAGATAGTGTTGGGCTTGCTCGTCGGGATGATCGTCCACGAGGGCGGGCACGGCATCATGTGTCGCGTGGAGGACATCGACGTGGAGTCGATGGGCGTCGTCCTGCTCGCTATCGTGCCGATGGGCGCGTTCGTCGAGCCGGACGAGGAGAGCCAGCGGAACGCGGGGCGCGGGTCGCGCGCGCGGATGTTCGCGGCGGGCGTGACGAACAACTTCCTCGTGACGGGGCTGATGTTCCTCCTCCTGTTCGGTCCGCTCGTCGGGTCGATTTCGGTCGCGTCGGGCGCGGCGGTCGGCGGCGTCTCGCCCGGGTCGCCGGCGGCGGAGGCGGGACTCGCGCAGGGCGATCGGATCGTCGCGGTCGGGAATCACAGCGTCGCGAACAACTCGGACTTCGAGACGTACCTCTCGGGGACGTCGGACGCGCGCGTGGAGGTGACGCTCGCGTCGGGGCGGACGGTGACGGTGAATCGCTCGCTGACGGTGGCGCTCGGGCCGAGCGCGGGACCGTTCGCCTCCGTGGGCGACGACGCGACGGTGACGGCGGTGAACGGGACGCCGGTCTCGACCCGCGCGGGCTTCCGCGACCTGGTCGAGAATCGGCCGGTGGCGGCGCTGACGGTTCGGAACGCGTCGACGGGCGAGACGCGAACGGTGACGGGCGCCATCGGCGCGCTCTCGCAGATCCAGGAGAGCGGGCCGGCGGCGACGGACGGGATGCCGGCCGGCGAGACGGTCGTCATCACGCGCCTCGACGGCGACCGGATCGTGGACTACGCGGACGTGAACGCCGCGCTCGCGGACACGCGGCCGAACGACTCCGTTGGCGTGACGGCGTACGTGGACGGGGAGCGCCGCGAGTACGAGGTGACGCTCGGGGAGAACCCGCGCTCGGACGTCGGCTACCTCGGCGTGCTCGGCCACTACGGCGTCTCCGGGATGACGTTCAGCGACGTCGGCGTCACGCTCTACCGGGCGGATCGGTTCCTCGGCCTCCTCGGCGGCGCGGGCGGCGGCGTCTCGGGGTTCGTCGGGGCGATCGCGACTGCGCTCGTGCTGCCGTTCATCGGCCTGTTCGACCCGACGCTCGCGCACAACTTCGCGGGGTTCTACGGCTGGAACACGAACTTCTACACCGTCGACGGCCCGCTCGCGTCCCTCGGCGGCGGGGTGTTCCTCCTCGCGAACGTCGCCTTCTGGACGGGGTGGATCAACCTGAACCTCGCGTTCTTCAACTGCATTCCGGCGTTCCCGCTCGACGGCGGCCACCTGCTGCGGACGAGCGTGGAGTCCGTCGTCGCGCGCCTCCCCATCGCCGATAAGCGCTCCGCGGTGCGCGCGGTCACCACCGGGGTGGGCGTGACGATGGGCGCGTGTCTCGTGCTGATGCTGTTCGGTCCGCGCCTCCTCGGCTGACGGCGATTCGGTAAAGCCCTTGGTGGCGCCGCGCCAACCGCCGCGTATGGTAGACGCGCCCGACACGGCGGAGGGCTGGTACGCGCTCCACGAGTTTCGAACGGTCGACTGGGACGCGTGGCGGGACGCCCCGGAGCGAGAGCGCGAACGCGCCATCGAGGAAGCGGTCGAATTCCTCGACGCGCGCGAGTCGCTCGCGTGGAGTTCGGAGGGGGATTCCGCCGTGTTCAGCACGCTCGGCCACGAGAGCGACCTGCTCTTCGTGCACTTCCGGCCGACGATGGACGCGCTCGACCGCATCGAGCGCGCGTTCGAGGGAACGGCGTTCGCGGCGTTCACCGAGCGCTCGTACTCCTACGTCTCCGTGACGGAGGTATCGGGCTACGTCAACGACGACTACTTCGAGGACCCGGAGAGCGTCGACGCCGGCCTGCGCCGCTACATCGAGGGAAAGCTCACGCCGTCGATTCCGGAGGACACCTACGTCTGCTTCTATCCGATGAGCAAGCGCCGCGGCCCCGAGCACAACTGGTACGAACTCGACTTCGAGGAGCGCGCCGAGCTCATGGCCGGCCACGGCGACGTCGGGCGCGACTACGGCGGGAAGATCAGCCAAGTCATCGCGTCCTCCGTCGGCCTCGACGACTGGGAGTGGGGCGTCACCCTCTTCGGGAACGACCCCGCGGACATCAAGGACATCGTCTACGAGATGCGCTTCGACGAAGCCACCTCGAAGTACGGCGAGTTCGGCTCGTTCTACGTCGGCCGGCGCTTCCCGCCGAGCGACCTCGACGCGTTCATGGCCGGCGACCCGGTCCCGGCACCCGAGGAGGAGGGCCACCACGGCCACGACCACGGTCACGGCGAGAGCGAGCACCGCGCCGAGAACGGCCGCCCCGACGACGCGGACGAGGACGGGGAGGCGTCGCTGCGCGACGAACTCGCGGACCTCGACGTGTACGCCGGGAAACCGCACGGCGAGGACGTCTACGCCGTCGGCCTCTACTCCGAAGCCGACGTGGACGAACTCGAAGACGAAGTCGCGGACCTCGCGGAGAGCTTCGACCACTACGACACGCACGTCGGCACGGACGTCTACGCGCCCGTCGACGGCGACGGCTCCGCCGCCGTCGTCTCCCTCTGGGAGACCCAGAGCGCCGCCGACACCGCCGCCGGCTTCCTCACCGACCTCCCCGGCGTCACCAGCAAGGTCGCCGACGCCGACGACGGCTGGGGGACCATGGGGATGTTCTACACCGTCAAGCCCGAGTACCGCGACGACTTCGTCGAGAAGTTCGACGCCGTCGGCGACGCCCTCGCCGGCCAGGACGGCCACCGCGAGACCCGCCTCCTCAACGACGTCGACGACGAGAACGCGTTCTTCATCGACTCCAGTTGGGAGTCCCGGGACGCCGCGATGACGTTCTTCCGCTCGGACGCCTTCCGCGACACCGTCCAGTGGGGTCGCGACGTCCTCGCCGACCGGCCGCGCCACGTCTTCTTGGCGTAATTCCCGCGAGCGACCGTCGAGGCTCCCTCGAGCGCGAGAACGGTGCGCCCCAAGGCGTATCCGGGGATCGCCCGAAGCCCCGAATATGGACACGGAGGCGTTCGCTGACGTGGTGGCGTTCGCGCGCGAAGAGCTAGACGACGGCCTCGAGATGATCGTGGCGTTCGACGAGGACGGCTACGAGGTGCTGTACGGCGAGGCCGCGTTCGAGCGGTTCTTCGACGACGTGGCCGAGCGCGACCCCGAGGCGTTCTATCGGGACGCGCTCGTCGACGCGAAGCAGGCGAGCCTCGACAGCGGCGCGTACCAGAGTTCGATCTACGCCGACGTGATGGTGACGGACGTCGGCGTCGGCTACCAGCTCTTCCGCTCCGATATCGCGAGCGTCTTCGTCTGGACCGACCGCGACGCCGACGTGGCGTTCCCCGCGTTCGTCGACGACTGCTGTCGCCACCTCCCGGACTCCGGCTGCGCGAGGTGACCCCCACGGTTCGCCTGGAAATCGCACGACTGCGGCGCGAAGTCTCCGCCAACGATCACTTTCACTCCGCAGTCCGCGTCGGCGAAGACGACCGGATTCGCCGCGACGGCATCGCTTTTCAGCGCGACGCGCGACCACCCACGCGCATGCTCGAACTCTACCAGTCCGAGGGCTGCCCGCACTGCGCGAAAGTCCGCGAGAAACTCAGCGAACTCGGCGTCTCCTACGTCACCCACAACCCCCGCCTCCCCGGCGGCCAAGGCGGCGACGTCACCAACGACGCCACGTACGACGAACTCACCGCCGGCGGCGAAGACCAAATCCCCTACCTCGTCGACACCGAACGCGAAGTCACGATGTACGAGAGCGACGACATCGTCGACTACCTCGACGAACACTACGCCTGAACGGGCAGAACAGGGATGCACCGGCGGGGAATTGAACGGCGTCAGCCGGTCGCTCGCGGTCGCGCTGCGGCTGACTGGCTCGATTCCCGCGAGCGCGTTCACTGCTCACTCCATTCGCAGTAGAACTGCACCGGCCGGGAATTGAACCCGGGCTATGAGCTTGGGAAGCTCATGTCCTACCACTAGACCACCGGTGCGCTCACTTCGTTCTCGCACCGTGACTCACAAACCCGTCGGGTTTGTTCACCACCGGTGCGCTTCGCGTCTCCCGCTACTCCGTTCGCCCACTTGAACGTAGCGCTTCGTCGGGAGTGGACGGGCGTCCACGAATCGGGTTGCGGCGAGTGGGTTTTAGTCGCGTGCGGGCGAAGCACCGGCGATGACGGACACGCCTATCGACCTATCGTTCTCCGCGGACGAACTCGCGGCCGTGCGCGAGCACGTCGAGTCGTTCATCGAGGCGCGAATGGACGCCGCGGGCGCGGAGCGCGCGGTGCTCGGGCTCTCCGGGGGGGTCGATTCGACGACGACGGCCTACCTCGCGGTGGACGCGCTCGGCGCGGACGCGGTGCACGGCCTCGTGATGCCGGGGGAGGTGAGCGACGCGGACAACATGAGCGACGCGGAGCGCGTCGCCGAAACGCTCGGCATCGAGTACGACGTCCTGGAGATCAATCCGATCGTGGACGAGTTCCTGAACGCCGTCCCCGAAGCGGAGGGCGATACGGTCGCGGTCGGGAACGCTCGCGCGCGGACGCGTGCGGTGCTGAACTACCTCGTCGCGAACCACGAGTCCGGGCTGGTGCTCGGCACCGGGAACCGCACCGAGGCCGCCATCGGCTACTTCACCAAGTACGGGGACGGCGCCGTGGACTGTCACCCGCTCGGGAACCTCTACAAGCAGCAGGTCCGCCAGCTCGCCGCGGACCTCGGCGCCGCCGACGACCTCGTCGAGAAGACGCCGACCGCCGGCCTCTGGGCGGGCCAGACCGACGAGGAGGAGATCGGGATGGACTACGACACGCTCGACGCGATCGTCGCGCTCACGATCGACGGCGGCGTCCCGCCGGACGCGACCGCGACGATCGCGGACACGACCGTCGAGAACGTCGAGCACGTCCGCGACCTCAACGCCGCGAGCGAGCACAAGCGCCACGTCCCCCCGGCGCCCGACCCGGTCTTCTGAGTCGGCGTTCCGGCCGACGAATCCGGGTTTTCCAAAGGTCTTTGCCGCTCGCCCGGCTACGTTCGGACGATGGAAGAGGCCGACCGCGCCCGCGCCGCCGCGCGCGAAGCAGTCCGGGACGTCGAACCCGACGACCTCCGCGCCGCGATCGACGACCGCCTCGCGGACGGGTCCGTCGTACCGGGCGCGCTCACGATCCTCTGCGCGAGCGCGAGCGCCGGCCACGCGGACGCCGACGCGATATCCCGGCGCGCCGCCGGCGTCCAACTCATCTACGAGGGCCTCGCGCTCACGCGAACGCTCGCCGCGGAGGAGCCGTGGGCGAGCGATCCGAGCGCCGACCAACCAGCGGACCTCCACGTGCTCGCCGCGGACGTCCTCGTCGCGCGCGGCTTCCGCCTGCTCGCCGCCACCGACGCCGCCGACGCCGCCGTCCGCACCGTCCGCGAGTTCGGACGCGAGCGCACCGACGCCGCCGCGGGCCGCGAACCGTCCGCGCGCACGCTCGAAGCGTCCGTCTTCGACCTCGCCGCCGTCGCGGGCGCGAGCGCCGCGGGCGGCGACCCACCGCTCGCGCTCCGCCAGTACGCGGTCGGCCTCGCGGACTCGTGGGGCGACCGCCCGCTCGGCTCCCCGACGGAGGTTCTCCCCGAGACCGTCCTCGACGTCCTCGCGCGCGTCTCCGGCCCGCCCGCCGCCGACAGCGACGACCCGGTGCGGCCGTCAGCGACCGACCACTGACGGCTCCGAATCGAAACCGATAAAGCCGAAACCGGGCTACGGAAGAGTGCCTGCCTGGGTAGCTTAGCGGTAAAGCGCGTCCTTGGTAAGGACGAGAGCCCGGGTTCAAATCCCGGCCTAGGCTTCTTCTGAGGACCCACGCGCCGAGCGATAGCCGTATCCGGGCGTTTATCGAGTGCACTCCCGACACGGCGGGGGGAGCCACATCTACGCGGCGGAGGCGGCCCGACAAGAGGCGGAACGGATAACTGCGTGAGTGCCGTTCGGTGACGACGATGGAGCGCCTGCGGCATCCGCTGGTCGTGCTCGGTGCCGTAGTCGCGCTCACGGCGCCGTGGCTGCTGTTCCGGGGGTTCGGGCTGGTCTCGACGCTCCCCGTCTCCGGCGTCGTCCTCGCGAGCGGTGTCGCCGTCGTCGGGGCGGCGTTCGTGCTGACGTGGGGGGCGGAGACCGCCGAGGCCGACGTGCCGCGGTCGTTCGCGCTCGCCGTGCTCGCGATAATCGCCGTCGCGCCGGAGTACGCGGTGGACGCGCTCTACGCGTGGGAGGCGGGGGCGGCGCCGGGGACGCCCGCGTCGGCGGCCGCCGCCGACCTCGCCGTCGCGAACATGACGGGCGCGAACCGGATCCTCGTAGGTCTGGGATGGTCGCTCATCGCGCTCTACGCCGTCTATCGCGTCCGGACCGGGGCCGACGAGGCGGTGGTTCGACGCGACGGCTTCCTCGCCGACGGGGTTCGACTGGAGGAACGCATCAGCGTCGAACTCATCTTCCTCGGTGCGGCGACGGTGTACGCGTTGTTCGTCCCGTTCTTCGGCGGTATCGACGCGCTCGACGCGGTCGCGTTAGTCGGACTGTACGCCGCGTACGTGGTCGTCATCCTGCGCGGGGAACCGGCGCACGAACCGCAGGGGGGCGTCGCGGGCTACCTCCAACGCCGGCCGCGCGCGCGTCGCGTCGCGGCGGTGCTGGTGATGTTCGCGTTCGCCGCGCTCGTCATCCTCACGGCGGTCAAGCCGTTCGCGAGGGGGCTGGAGACGCTCGGTCCGCGACTCGGGCTGTCGTCGTTCTTCATGATCCAGTGGGTCGCGCCGTTCGCCAGCGAGAGCCCGGAGCTCATCGCGTGCGCGTACCTGGTTCGGAAGTTCCGGACGACGTCGGCGTTCAACGCGCTCATCTCCTCGAAGCTGAACCAGTGGACGCTCCTGATCGGAACGCTCGTGGTCGTCTACAGCCTCTCGCTCGGCTCCTACGGCGTCCTCCAGTTCGGTCAGAAGCAGGCGGGCGAAATCTGGCTGACGGCGGCGCAGAGCTTCTTCGCCGTGGCGCTCCTCGTCGATTTCGAGATCAGCGTTCGGGAGGCGCTCGCCCTCCTCGGCCTGTTCGCGCTGCAGTTCCTCCCGGTCTTCCAGGACTTCCGGGGGCTCGTCGCATTCAGCGGGCTCTATCTCGTCCTCGGCGTGGCGCTCCTCGTCCGGCGACGCGACGCCGTGCCGACGGTGTTCGCGCGCGCCCGGAAGCACGCGCGCCGACGCGGCTGACGCGTCGGCGACGGCGCGAGAGCCGCGATATGCGGCGGCCGCCGGTCGGCGGCGCGTAACGGACGGCTAACCAAATCGCTGCGAGTCGACGCCTCGCGGTATGTCGAGTACGGACGCCGAGAGCGGGGCGGCGAGCGACGCGGCAGAGCGCGGCGTCCGTCCGGCGCTCGCGCGGATATGAGCGTGTCGCGGCGGGTCTCCCAGGAGGCGCTGCTCGCCGTCGTCACCGCCGGGACGGCGTATCTCGCGCTGTCGCCGGGCCTGCACGAGGCGCTGCACGTCGCCTACAACTACGCGTTCACGGGCGGGCACGTCGCGGGGTGCGGGCTGGGGCCGTGGACGCTCGACGGCGGGCGGATGGTGACGTGTTTCGCGCCGGGCGGGCGGCCGGCGCTGAACGCGCTCCTGACGCCGGTGACGACGGCGCTCGCCGGCGTCGGACTGATGTGGGCGAGTCCGCGGGCGCGCCGGGCGGGCGTGCGACGCGGCCTGCTCGTCGCGGGTGCGGCGGCGTGGCTCGTGCAGTCGCTGTACGGGATGGGGTTGTTGACGCCGCCGGCGCTCGATAGCCACGGCGTCACCGTCTGGGGGGACGGCATCGCCGCGCTCGGCGCGTTCGGCTGGCCCGCCGTCGCGCCGGGCGCGTGCGTCCTCGCGCTGGGCGCGCTCGTGCTCCGGCGTCGCGTCGCGGTCCGCACGCGGGACGCGACGCTGTGGGCGTGGAAGTGAGAGAACGGGGTGGGGGCGCGCGAGTGTGGAGCGTGTGAGTGCGCGCACCCGGAGGGTGGACGAGCGGCTACCTAAATCCCCGTCAGACGCGCGGCAGGGCGAAGGCAGACGGGGGTAGGTGCACTGACAGGTCGGCTGCGCGGAGCCGGTGTGGCGGCGGCGACGCTAGTCGACGAATCGGGAGACGTGGACCACGACGCGATTCGCGCTCGTCGGAGCGTTCGGTGCGCGCGGCGTCGACGTCCCGGGGGCGCGCGGGTCGGTGAGAGGGCGGCGCGGCCGCTCTCGTCGGTGGGGTTTATCCGGTCGACGCCCGGAGCACGGGCATGGAACGCTGGGACGACCTCTTCGAGCGCGGCGGCGCGTACGACGTGACCGTCGCGGACGTCCGCGAGGCGCTCGCGGCGCGACGAGAGCGATGAGTGCGGACGACCACCCGGACGTCTCGCGCGTCGTCGCGGACGCGGACATCCTCGCGGCCGACCTGCTCTGCGGCGGCGCGGCCCGCGACGCGCTGGACGTCGTGCGCGCGCACTCGTGGGTGACGCTCGTCGCGAGCGACCCCCTCCTCGACGACGCCGAAGCGATAATCGAGGCGTGCGCGGACGCTCGCCTCGCGGCGGACTGGCGCGAGAAGGCCGCGTCGCTCGCGTACGCCGTCGACCACCCCGAGGGCGACCATCCGGCGCTCGCGAGCGCCGCCGCCGCGAACGCCGCGCACGTCCTCACGTTCGACGAGCGCTTGCGGAGCGCGCAGACGAACGCGACGCTGAAGCGCTACGTCACCACGAGCGTCACGGCACCGGACGGGTTCGCGCGCCTCTTCGACCCCGAACGCGTCTACCCAGAGGTGGTGGGCGGCGACTATCCGGGGCCGGACCGCGACCCGCGCGCTTAGGCGTCCGCGAGCCAGTTCGCGAGCTTTTCGAGGGCGCGCCCGCGATGCGAGAGGTCGTTCTTCTCCGCGGTGGCCATCTCCGCGAACGTCTCGCCGTCGTGCTCGAAGATCGGATCGTAGCCGAACCCCCCGTCGCCGCGCGGCGCGACGATAGTGCCGGGGACGGCGCCGCGGAACGTCGTCACCTGCGATTCGTCCGCGTACGCGACGACGCAGCGGAACGACGCCGAGCGGTCGTCCAGGTCCTCGGCGAGCTCCCAGACGCGCTCGACGCCGAGCGTCCCCTCCACGTACGCGGAGTACGGGCCGGGGAAGCCACCGAGGCCGTCGACGAACAGGCCGGCGTCGTCCACGATCACGGGGTCCTCGCCGCCCGCGGCCTCGAACGCCTCGCGCGCGCCGCGCGCCGCGATCTCCGCGAGGTCGTCGCTCTGGATCTCCGCGTAATCGTAGTCGAACTGTTCGACGTCGGTGATCCCGGCGAGGTAGTCGCGAGCCTCGCGGACCTTCCCGTCGTTGGTCGTGACGAATCGCAGCGGCATACGTCCGAGTAGGGCGGCGACCGGAAAAGAGCGTTCGGTCAGTCGTCGACGACGACTTCGACGGCCTCGTCCACCGCGTCCTCGCCCTCGCCCTGCTGTTGCTGCCAGAGGAGGACGCCCGCGACCGCGAGCACGATCCACGCCCGCCAGTTCGCGAGGTTCAGCGTGTACCCCACGCCGAACGGCTTCTCGACGAGCATCCCCTCTCCCGGCTGCCAGTACGCGGACAGGAGGTTCGAGAGGGAGGGGCGTTCGAAGTTGTACGGGACGCCGAACAGTTCGCCGGACGAGGGCTTCTCGGGCATACTCCTCGATACGTCGGCTGACGTAAAAGACGTTGGGGGTCGGCGGGCGCTACTGGTAACGCCCGCGTCCCTCGATCTCGCGCACCTGCGCGAGCACGTCCGGGTCGCCCGCGGCCCGATACGCCGCCTCCGCGGCGGCCACGAGCGGTTCGGGGTCGTCCGCCGTCCCCTCGATGGCGCGCGAGAAGACGTGGACGTCCATCGCGTAATCCTCCACGTCGTCCGTGTAGTAGCCGAGGCCGAAGTCCACGAGGTAGACGCGCTCGGCCCGCGACTCGCGGGTCGCTGCGTTCCGCGCGACGCGCGCGTTCCTCGTGGTCGGGTCGCCGTGAACGAACCCGGCGTCGTGGAGCGCCGCGAGGTGTTCGGCGACCGCCTCCACGCGCGCCTCGGTGAGCGCGTCCCGCAGGTCCGCGTCGCCGACGCGCTCCAACGTGAGCGTGCTCTCCGGGACGTCCACGTCGAAGACGACGGGCGTCGGCACGCCCGCGCGCCGCGCCTCCGAGAGTAGGCGCGCCTCGTGCGTGGTGCGCTCGCGGCGCAGTCGCGCGTCGAGGGCGTCGTGCCGGTACGCCTTCGGGCGGCGCGTCTTCGTCACCGTCTCCGGTCCGACGTCGACGACGGCCTCGGCGCCCCGGACGGCCGCCTCCGACTCGACGCCCGCGAGCAGGACGTCCTCGCCGGCGTCGCGCCACGACACCGGCACCTCGTCCGGCCGGAAGTCAGGGTCCACCGCGGACGCCTCGATATCGAGCGTGTCGCCCGCTCGGTACATCTTCGCGCCGAGCACCGCGATCATACCCGCGTTGTCCCGCAAGAAGCGCGGTTCGGGCGCGTAGAAGGACGCGCCGCGCTGCTCGCACATCGATTCGAGCATCTCCCGCAGGCGCGCGTTCTGCCCGACACCGCCGCCAAGGACGAGTTCGTCCCGCCCCGTCAGCGACAGGGCGCGCTCCGCGACTTCGGTCAGCATCGCGAACACCGTCTCCTGGAGGCCCCGGCAGACGTCCTCGACCGGCACGCCGTCGTCGTACGCGGCCTTCGCCGCGCTCATCAATCCGGAAAAGGAGAAGTCCATCCCCTTCACCACGTACGGGAGTTCCAGGTAGTCGCCGTCGCGCGCGTGCGACTCCACCTTCGGCCCGCCCGGATGAGACCACCCGACGTGGCGCGTGAACTTATCGAGCGCGTTCCCGACGCCCGTGTCCATCGTCTCCCCGAGCACCCGATATCGGCCGTTGTGGTAGCCGAGCACGTGCGCGTTCGCCCCCGACGCGTTCAGGCAGACCGGCGACTCGAAGCCCGAGCGATGCCGGCCGATCTCGAGGTGCGCCACCATGTGGTTCACCCCGACCAGCGGCACGTCCAGGGACTGGGCGAGCGCGCGCGCCGCCGTCCCGACGATCCGCAGACACGGCCCGATCCCCGGCCCGCGCGAGAACGCCACCGCATCAATGGGGCCGTCCGCCGCGTCCAGCGCGCGCTCGATCACGGCCGGAACCGACTCGCGCATGTGCTCCGCCGCCTCGCGCGGATGAATGCCGCCGCTCTCCGGCTCGTACGCCTCCGAGACGATCGTCACGTCGTCCGCGTCGGCGTCGAACACCGCCGCGCTCGCACACCACGCCGTTCCCTCGACGCCGACGACGCGCATCGAAAAACGCTACGTTAGTTCCACTCGGTGTAACCGCACTTCCCGCAGTGCTTGCGGTCCGAGTGCTCCGCGAGGAACGTATCGCCACAGCGCGGACACTGCTCCTTGTCCGTCGACCCGTCCTCGTTGTAGTAGTCAGCGCGCGGCATTACTCCTCGACCTCCGCTTCCTCGGCCTCGGCGTCGGCGTCGGCGCTGATCTTGTTCCGCTCCAGCATGTGCTCCTGCTCGACGTCAGTCGCCGCCTCCGGGGACTCGTAGACCTTCGCGTAGCCCACCGTCTTCCGCATCCCGAACTTCGTATCGAGGCTCTGCACCACGACCTCGTCGCTGTCCTTGTCCAGCGCCGCCGCGAGCGAGTCCCGAACCGAGAGCCGGGACGGCGTCGCCTCGTCGTGCGCGATCTCGAACTGGACCTGCCGCCGGTGGAGGAGGGGATTCTCCTCCTCACTGAGGATGTCGATTTCCATGGTCAGTTACGAGGACCTAGGCGCCGAGCTGAGTAAAAGGATTACGAACGACCTTTTGGTGGGCGCGCCCCGCGGGCGCGCTCTGCAAAAGCTCGACCTCCGCGAGAAATCTCCGATTTCTCGCTGATCCCGCAGAACGCAGAGCGTTCTGCGGACAAAAGCCGACAGCCCTCCTACGAGGGCTTCGGACCTCGCGCCTCCGGCGCGAGCGGGTGCGGTAGGGGCCGCCTACCGCGACAGCCGCCGCGCCACCGAACGCTTTTCTCGCGCGCTCTCGTGTCGGCGCGTATGCCCTCCACGGTGATTCGGTGAGCACGGCCTCCGTCCAGCGCGTGGGTCTCGCGCTCGTCCTGCTCGGCGGCTTCCTCTCCGTCGGCGCGTCCGGCGGCGTCGCGGGATACGGCGCGATAGCCGCGGCGCTCGTCGGATTCCTCGTCGTCGTCGTCGCGTGGCTACACGATATCTGACGCCTACTCGCGTTCGACGAGACGCCAGAAGTCGTCGGTGGTCTCCAACTCGCCGGCGAGTTCGCGCACGCGGTCGCGGAGGCCGGCGGTGACGTTCGCGCGCACCATCCCCTCGCCGGGTTGGCCGTAGACGACGGTGGTCTCGGCGGGCGCGTAGAGGACGGCGGGGACGGTGGCGAGGTCCTCCTCGCCGGTGACGACGATGCGCGTCGGGGCGTCGGCGTCGATGGCGTCGACGAGCGCGGTGAGGAGGTCGGCGGAGACGGTCGCTGGGTCGGATTCGACCTCGACGGTCCGGGACGCGGTAGGGAGGTTCGCGGCGAGTTCGGGGTCGACGGCTTCGCGTTCGGTCTTCCCGTCGACGACGGCGACGTGCGGCGTCACGCCGGCCTCGCCGAGGTGGTAGGTGACGACGTCTCCGACGGCGAGAATCGGGTCGCCGGCGCCGTCGAGGAGGTCGACGGCGTCGGTGAAGACGGGGCCGAGCGGCTCCTTGAACGAGGCGCGCGCGCTCTTCGGGAGCGTCGCGACGGCGGTGGGCATTACCGGACTTTCAGCGCGTACTCGCCCGCTTCCGTGACCTCCATCTTCTTCGCGATCTCGGAGGACTCCGGGTGCGTGATGACGACGTAGCCCGCCCAGTCCTCGGTGAGGTCGTTCGACCCGCAGTAGGGGCAGGCGTCCTCGTCGGGTTCGACGATGCGGTGGCAGTCGTGGCAGGCGAGACGGTTGGACGCCATCTACTCCTCCACCGTCGGGTTCTCGTCGGCCTCGCGGAGCCAGCCGTGCTTCCCGAGACCGGGCTGTTTCGCGGTGAGTCCGATCTTGGACTCGCGCGGGTTGCGCTCGTCGATGCTCTTCGTGACGATGCGCGCGCGGACGGCGTCGTCCACGCCGAGCACGTCGCTGGACTCCCGGGAGGCGAGCTGTTGGTTCTGCTCGTCGTACGCGAGATACTCATCAGAGATCTGGCTGACGTGGAGCAGGCCGTCGACGGGGCCGATGCCGACGAACGCGCCGAAGTTCACGACTTCGACGACTTCGCCGTCAACGACCTCCTGCATCTCGGGGTCGAACGTGACGGCGTCGAACTCCGCCTCGTAGTAGACGCCGGGCCGGTTCGGGAGGACGGCGCCGTCGCCGATGTCGTGGACCTCGGTGACGGTGACGACGCTCCCGAGGTCCTCGTCCATTCGCCCCTCGAGTTTGTCCTGGAGCAGTCGTTTCACCAGATCCGGCGAGACGTTCGCCAGGTGTTCCGGGGGTACCTCAACCGTGTCCTTCAGGCGTGCGCGCTTGTACATCTATGGATGAGTGCGTGTCAGTTGCGCCCGGCCCCTTAAATGGATTACCGGAACGCCCGCCGCGAGCACGCGCTCGCGAAGCGGTCCGTCGTTGGTGCAGACGGCGTCCACCGCGCCCGACTCCGCGAGCGCGACGAGGGCGTCGTCCGCGTACTGTCCGTCCGTCTCCTGTTCCGCACAGCGGGTCGCCAGGTCGAGCGCGACGGACGCCGCCGTCGCCGCCTCCCCCGCGCCGTCCGCGAGCTTCGCGAGTTCGTCCGCGACGACGTCGGGGACGACCGGGTCGTAGTCGCCGCAGACCCGGTCGAGTTCGTCGAAGACGCGAACGCCCGCCTCGACGGGCATCATGAGCGCGTTCGCGTCGACGGCGACCCGTTCAGTCATGGTTCTAGTCCTGGAGGCGTCCGATGCCGATGAGCCGCCAGCGCGCGCCGACGCGGCGGTTGATGGCGATGACGTCGCCGGGTTCGGCGCACACCGGCCGCTTCAGGTTCACCTCGCACTCGCCCTCGCGCGCCGACGTGACCGCGCCGACGGTAGTGGCGGTGCCGACGGTGAGCATCAGCGGTTCGCCGGTGTTGATCGGTTCGACCGTCTCGCCCTCCTCCGCGCCGACGAGGCGCTCCAGGAGGTCGACCTCCATCTCGAAGGACTCCCACGTCGGCGGGATGGCGTCGGGGTGGCCGGCGACCTGGCCGGCGAGCGCGTCGCCCTTCGTCAGGCTCGGATCGAGGCCGGTGCCGACGCCGAGCAGGCCGCCCGGCGAGACCGTCTCCGCGGCCTCACCGCCCGCCTGCAGGGAGCGGACGTTCGTGGTGATCGGGCGCCACTCGGACTGCCCCTCCTCCTCGACCTCTCGGCCCGGGCGGAGTTCGAGGTCGTCGCCCTCGTCGAGTTCGCCCGCGACGAGGCTACCGCCGAGGACGCCCCCGTTGAGTCCCTCCCAGGTCGTGCCGGGACGGTTGATGTCGAAGGAGCGCGCGACGTACATGCGCGGGTCCGCTTCGGGGTCGCGCTCGGGCGTCGGAATCTCCTCCTCGATGGTCTCGATGAGAACGTCGAGGTTGATCTCCTGCTCCGCCGAGACGGGGACGACGGGCGCGTCCTCCGCGACGGTGCCCTCGACGAACTCCTCTATCTGCTCGTAGTTCTCGCGGGCCTGCTCGCTGTCGACGAGGTCGATCTTGTTCTGCGCGATGACGACGTTCTCGATGCCGATGATGTCGAGCGCCATCAGGTGCTCCTCCGTCTGGGGCTGGGGCACCTGCTCGTTCGCGCCGACGACCAGCACCGCGCCGTCCATCAGCGCCGCGCCGGAGAGCATCGTCGCCATCAGCGTCTCGTGGCCGGGCGCGTCCACGAACGACACAGTCCGGAGTACGTCCGTCTCGACGTCGTGCTCGTCGCAGCGCTCGTCGACGGTGTAACACTCGGGCGGCTCCTCTTCGGGACAGCGACGGAACGTCGCGTCCGCGTAGCCGAGCCGGATGGAGATGCCGCGCTTCATCTCCTCGGAGTGCTGATCGGTCCACTCGCCGGACAGCGCGCGCACGAGAGTCGTCTTCCCGTGGTCGACGTGTCCGACCAGACCGATGTTCACCTCCGGTTGCCGGTTGGTTCCTGCCATGAAGTAATCTTGGGCAGGACTTCGCCCCGGAGAAATGATAAAGCCCCCGATTCGGCCCGCTCGCGCGCTTCGCGACGCCGTCGCCTGCGCTCGGTCGTCGCGGCGCTCGCGCCCGGTCGTCGCGCCAGCGCGAGCGCGAAAACCTTCTTCGTGGACGCGGCGAAACACGGGGTATGGACCGTCACGCGAGAGCACACCCGCCGGCACGCGTCCGGGCCCGCGTCGGCCGATGAGCGCGGCGTCCGACGCGTTCGTCTCGCTCGTCGGCTCGGACCCGGTCTGGCAGGCGCTCGCGGGCGGCGTCGTCATCGCCGCGTTCAACCTCGCGGGCGCGCTCGGCATCCTCGTCTGGCGGAACCCCTCGGAGCGCGCGCTCGACGGCGCGCTCGGCTTCGCGGCGGGCGTGATGCTCGCCGCGAGCTTCACCAGCCTCATCCTCCCCGGCATCGAGGCGGGCGGCCTCGTCCCCGTCCTCGTCGGCCTCGCGCTCGGCGCGTTCCTCCTCGACCGGGCGGACCGCTGGGTGCCCCACGTCCACGTGCTCGTGACGGGACGCCCGCGCGCGGACGCCTCGCAACCGGGGGAGGAGGCGCCGGACGGGTCGCGCCTCGACGACGCCGGCCGGCTCTCCGGCGTCCTCCTGTTCATCGTCGCCATCACGCTCCACAACATGCCGGAGGGGCTCGCCGTCGGCGTCGGCTTCGGCTCCGGGCGCCTCGCGGAGGCGCTCCCGCTGATGCTCGCCATCGGCATCCAGAACGTCCCGGAGGGCCTGGCCGTCGCCATCGCCGCGCGCAACGCGGGGCTCGGGTCGCGGTTCTACGCGATGGTCACGGGCCTGCGCGCCGGCCTCGTGGAGGTCCCGCTCGCCGTCCTCGGCGCGTGGGCGGTGGTCGTCGCCGCGCCCCTCCTCCCGTACGCCATGGGGTTCGCCGCGGGCGCGATGCTCTACGTCATCTCGGACGAGATAATCCCGGAGAGCCACGCGCGCGGCTACGAGCGCGTCGCCACGCTCGGGACGATGGCGGGGCTGATGGTGATGCTCACGCTCGACGTCGCGCTCGGGTGACGCGAGGCGTTTAACCCCGCGGAACGCCTCACGTTCCGCGTGCGCGAGTACGCGTTCGAGGTTCGGCTCTGCGCGCGCCTCGAATCGGAGTATCCCGTGGTCGCCCGCCAACTCGGCACGAGCGTCCGCGCCAGCGGCGGCCGCATCGTCGACGTCGTCTGCGTCACGCCCGGCCCCGCGTTCGACGAACGGATCGGACTCACCCCGCACGCGATTCCCGCCGGCGTCGTCGAGGCGGACGTCGGCGTCGGGCGCTGGCGGCGCGTCACGGACGCCTTCGACGGCCCGCCCGCGAGAGCGCGCTCGCTCGCCGAACGCGGCGTCGACGCCGGCTTCCTCGAGTCCGCGCGCCGGGACGGCCACGAGGTCGTCCGCCAGGTCGCGCGCTACCCCGACTGGGTCGGGGACCTCGTCGGCGTCGAGAACAAGCCGGACCTCGGCACGCCCGGCGACCTCGAAGCACAGGTGCGCCACGACGTCAGCCTCGGCGTCCTCGACTACGCGATACTCGCCACGGAGTCGTACGTGACGCGCGCGCACCTGAACCGCCTCCCGGACGCGGTTGGCGTCTGGCGCGTGGACTTCGACGCGGAGGAACCGATCGAGGTGGTGCGCGAACCGGAGCGCCTCGACAGTTCCGGCTGGGGGCTCGAACCCGGCGACGCGCACGCGGGCCGCCGGGACGTCGCGCCGATTCCGCCCGCCGAGAAGGCGCGCCAGCGCCTCCGGGTCGCGGAGCGCGCGTACGGGAAGGGGTGGCGGACGTACGACCTCCCGGGGTGTGCGAACGCCGAGTCGGGCGCGGAGGCGGGCACCGCGGGCCTCCCGTACTGCGCGTACGAGGGCCGAATCGTCGACCCGGCGAGCGAGTGCGGGCCCGACTGTCCCGGATACGACCCCGCGGACCCGCCCGATATCGACCTGGACGCGGAGCGCGCGCGGCGGCAGGCGTGGGACCTCGGCGCGGGCGGGCGGCGCCGACAGGCCGGCCTCGGGGAGTGGCTATAGGTCGAACGTCTCGCCGTCCACGGCGAGCGGCGGGTCGAACGCTTCGTCGGGCGGGTATCGGTGGGCGGCGTGGACGACGCGGAGCGTGTCTGCGTTCAGGTCGTCCGCGAGCGCTTGCGCGCCCTCCTTCGTCATGTGCTTCGTGCCGAACGTCCGGGGCGTCCCGTCCGGGCCCTCGTCGCGCCCGCCGAGCGGGTGGTACGCACAGAGCGACGCGGGGACGATGCCGTCCGCGAGCAGGAGGTCGGCGTCCCGCAGGGCGTCGCGGGAGTCGTCTGGAACCCGATAGCTCGTGTCGCCGGAGAGCGCGAGGACGGCTCCCGTCTCCGGTTCCTCCACGCGGAGGCCGTACGTGAGGAGGGGCGGGTGGTCGACGGGGACGAGCGTCACGTCGAACCCGCAGACGCAGAAGGACTCGTGCGGGGAGCGGGGGAGGACGGAGACGGCGTCGAGGTAGTCGTACTTCCGCCGAATCGTCTCCGCGACGCTCTCTCCCGTCTTCGGGTCCGTCTCGTCGGCCGCGTAGACGGGGAGGTGGTCGAGGAGGCGGTAGACGTTCCCCATTCCGTCGAGATGATCGAAGTGAATGTGCGTGACGACGGCGGCGTCCGGGAGCGCGACGTCGTTCGCGAGGAACTGCTGGCGGAAGTCCGGGCTCGTCTCGATCAGGAGGACGTCGCCCGTCGTCTCGTTGACGACGTGGACGGACGAGCGCGTGCGCTCCACGCCGCGCTCGCGGGCCGCGAGACACGTATCGCAGTCACAGCCCGGACGCGGCGTGCCGGCGGTGTCGCCGGTGCCGAGGAGCGTGACGCGCATCTAGTCGTCGGCGTGCGCGTGCTCGTGGTCGTGGTCGTGGTCGCGCTCCTCGTCCGGTTCGATGGCCTCCTCGAGGCTGTCGAGGTTCCGGAGGTGGTCGCGCTCCTCGAAGGACTCGACGGCGGCGAGGAGGTCCTCCTGCGAGAGCGTCGTGCGGTCCTCGACGAGCGCGTCCAGCACGGCCTCGCGCAGCACGAGGCGGAGGTCGCTCCCGGTCAGCCCGTCGGTGTTCGCCGCGAGCTCCTCCGGGTCGAACTCCTCCACGTCGATGCCGCGCGTGACGAGGCGGAGGATGTCCGCGCGCATCGCCTCCGTCGGCTTCGGGAAGCTCAGAATCTCGTCGAAGCGCCGCCACACCGCCGCGTCGAGTTCGTCCGGGTGGTTCGTCGCGCCGACGAGGAGGACGTCGTCCTTCACGAGGCTCATCTCGTCGATGGCTTTCAGGAGCGTGTTCACCGCGCGCTTGATCGCGGCGTGCTCGTCGCTGGTGCGGGTCTTCGCGACGAAGTCGAACTCGTCGATGAAGAGGATGCAGGGCGAGAGTCGTTTCGCCACCTCGAAGACCTTCTCGACGTTCTTCGCCGTCTCCCCCAGGTACTGGCTCGTTATCATCGAGAGCTTCACCTCGACGAACGGCAGGTCGAGGCGGTGCGCGAGCCCGCGCGCCGTGCTCGTCTTCCCGGTGCCGGGCGGGCCGACGAAGAGCAGTTTCCCGACTTCGACGAGGCCGACCTGCGCGAGGTAGTCGCGGTGCTCGATGGCCTTCGAGACCTTCATCGTCTCCGCGCGCTGTTCGTCGGTGAGCACGAGGTCGTCGAGCGTCGTCTCTATCTCCGCGGGCGCCTGCACCTCCACGAGGTCGAGCATCTCCTCGTCGTCCTCGTCGAACATCTCGTCCAGTAAGCCCTCGATCCACTGCGGGTCAGCCGCGACGGGGCGGTTCGCCTCGCGCGCAGCCTCGTAGTCCACGTCCTCGAACTCGTCCTCGAAGACGGACGCGAGCGCGGGGTTCGACGCGATGCGCTCCGCGTCCGCGCGGTCGGCGTACCACTCCCGAGCCATCTCGTCGTCCACGAGGCGGATGCGGCCCGAGAAGGAGTCGCGGTCGGTGAACATCAGTCCCGCGACGGCCTCCCACGGGTCGTCGAACCCCGTCGCTTCGGCGACGGACTCCTCGGTGGCCTTCGGCGGCCGGGAGACGCCGCTGCCGTCCCAGAGCGCGCCGCGCACCGCCGGCGGGAGGTCGTTCTCGTCGAGGTCGGTGTCGCGCTCGTAGACGCGCGCGGTCAGGAGGAACTCCACGACGTCGAGCGCCCGATCAGTCATTACCACCGAATTTGACGGCGGCGCGGCTTAAGACCGTCGGAGGAAGACGCGAGCGCTACTTCCGCACGAAGAAGACGAGCGGCCGCCCGGACTGATAGCCCTGATAGTGTCGGACGTCGTACTCGCTGGCGTCGATGGTGGCGCGCACCGCCGCCTCGTTCTTCTCGAGGGTGATGACGACGGGCGGGTCGTACTCGGCGAGCTGTTCGCTCCGCGTGGTGCTCGCGACGCGCGTCCCGTAGCGGTCGAAGTACCACGGGAGCGGCAGCCGTTCGAACCACGCGGCGTACGTACCGTTCGCGGCGCTCAGACTCGACTGCTCGTCGAACTCGCCGGGCGTGTAGAACTCGTCGCCGTAGAACATCACGTCGATGCCGTCGTGCTCGGCGGAGATGTCGCGGATGTCGTGGAGCGTCGGCTTCATCTCGCCCGCCGGCTGCGCGTACTGGACGAGCGGGTTCGACGGGTCCTGCGAGTGCGTGTAGGACGTGTAGGCGGCGGTGCCGCCGACCGTCGCGGACGCGAGCAGGAGGAGCGCGGCGGCGACGCCGAACGCGACGCGGTCCCCGGAGCGACGCGCGTTCGAGCCGACGCGATAGACCCACGCGAGGCCGGCGGCAGCCGGAATCGCGAGCGGCGCGACGACGTGAACGGCCGCCCACCCGCCCATGACGTCCATGATGATGGCGTACCCGAGGATGCTCGCCGCCCCCCAGTAGAAGCAGAACTCCACGAGGTCACGGGACTCCCCGCTCCCGTAGCGCTCGCGGACGAACCCGACCGTGGCGAACGCGAGCGTCACCGTCGCCGTGCTCGCGAGGATGGTGCCGAAGCGCCGGAGGAACGACACCGTCGAGTGCTCGCTCATGTGCGCGCCCGTCCACGTGTCCACGAACTTGTCCCACGACCCGAGCGTCGCCGAATCGAGCACGCTCACGAACGCGTCGGGGCTGGAGAACATCCCGTACACCTCGGGGATGGGCGCGTAGAGCAGGACGACGACGACGGCGAACAGCACGAGCGAGGCGGCGAGGTGGCCGAGCCACGGCCGGAGGCCGCGCGCCGTCGACGCGACGAGCGCCCAGAGCCGTCGCGCGACGCCCTCGCCGCGGAGGCGCGCGACGAGGAGGTGTCTGTCGACGACGAGCGCCAGCGCGCCCAGCCACGCGACCGGATAGAGGAGCGCGTTCTCCTTCATCGTGAACGCGAGCGCGAACACGAACGTCCCCGCGTAGAGGTAGCGCGCCTTCCCGCTCGCGCGGGCGTGCAGCCAGCAGCCGAGCGCCGTCATCATGCTCGCGACGACGAACGGGTCGTAGCGCAGGAAGCGCGTGTAGTAGAGCAGCGCCGGGGTCGCGGCGAGCACGAGACCGAACGCGACGACCTCGTCGTCGTCGAGGTAATCCCGGTAGAGGTAGGCGGCGAGCGGGAGGAGACCGCCGACGACGGCGGGGAGGAGTCGCATCGTGAAGTCGCTCATCCCGAACGCCTGGAAGACGTACGGGACGACGTGCGGGAGGAAGCCCGCGTGGATGATCGCGCGGTACTCCCACGCGCCGGTCTGCATGTACCAGAATATCCAGTCCGCGAGCCGTCCCTCGTCCTGGTGGGCGACGCGCGCGCCCAGCCAGAGGAGTCGTGCGGCGAGCGCGAGCGCCGAGACGACGAGGAGGGCGGGGAGGGGGCGTCGGAGGCGGGAACGCAGCGACATGGCGGTATCGTCGGGCACGGGTCGTAAACTCCTTGCGTTAGTCGTCGGCGGGGTGACAGCGGTCGATGGCCTCGCGGACCGCCTCCTTCCGGCCGAGGAAGGTGAGGTGGTCGCCGGATTGGAGCGTGAAGTCCTCGCTCGGCACCGAGTTCTCGCCGTCGCGACCGACGAGCGCGATGATGCAGCCGTTCGGCAGGTGCTCGTCGAGTTCGCCGATGGTGCGCCCGACGAGGTCCTCCGCGGTGACCTCTATCTCCTGGACGTCGCCGCTGCGCCCGATCTCGGTCATCCAGTTCGAGAGCGCGGGGCGCTCGATGAGGTTGTCGATGCTCCACGCCGTCGCGAGCGACGAGGAGACGGCGCGCACGCCGAGTTCGCTGAACGCGTCCACGTTGTCCGGGTTGTTGACGCGCGCGATGATCGTCTCCGGCTCGAACTTCGCGTCGACGAGCTGGCTGACGAGGAGGTTCGCGTCGTCGTCCCCCGTCGCGGCGACCACGATTTTCGCGTTCTCAACGCCCGCCGCGCGCAACTCGTCCATGTCGGTGCCGTCGCCCATGTGGACGGTGAAGCCGCGTTCGCGCGTGAGTTCCACGACCGATTCGTCCTGTTCGACGATGACGACGTTCTCACCGCGGTCCTGGAGGCGCTCACCGAGCGCCCGGCCGACGGTGCCGCCGCCGATGATGATGACTCGCATTGGTATGACGTCGAGGTATTCCGCGATGTGCCGCGCGAGGCCGCCCTCGAAGACGACCGTGAGGAGGATGGTGAGGAAGACGACGCTGACGAGCGCGTTCGCCGCCGGCTCCATCCCCGCGTCGCGCAACTGGACGGCGAAGAGCGTCGCGACGGACGCGGGGATGATGCCGCGCGGGCCGACGGCGCTGATGAACGCGCGCTCGGAGAGCGTGAACCGGTCGCCGACCGTCGCGAGGAAGACGCCGACCGGCCGCACGACGGCCGCGGCGAAGACGGCGACGGCGAGGCCGGCGAGGCCGAACCGGAGGATGTCGTCGAGCGAGAGCAAGGAGGCGAGCGCGATGAAGACGAAGGAGAGGACGACGAGCGTGATGTCGCCCTTGAACGTCTCGATGTCGTCCTCGTAGGGCAGGTCGGCGTTCCCGAGGAGGATGCCGGCCGTCGCGACGGCGGGCAGGCCCGCCTCGCTCAGCCCGGAGAGCTCAGCGAGCGCGTACGCCGCGAGCGCGCCCGCGAGCACGACGAGGCGGGCGTTCTGCACGGCGTTCCCCGGGGAGAGGTCGAGGCGGCGCAGCACCGCCCAGACGACGGCGGCGACGAAGAGGCCGGCGACGATGCCGACGCCGATGCGCGACGCGAACCCCGTCACGACCTCCTGGGTCGTCGCCTCCGTGGAGACGACCACCTCGAACGCGACGACGGCGAGCACCGCCGCGGTGACGTCGTTCACCACGCCCTCCGTCTCCAGGGACGCCCCGACGCGGTCGCGGACCGGGACGACTTCGAGGATGGGCGTGATCACCGTCGGGCCCGTCGCGACGAGGAGCGCGCCGATGAGGAAGGAGACGTCCCACGGCTGGCCGAGCAGGAAGCGCACGAGGACGGCGGTGCCGACGAGCGCCACCGCCGCGCCCACCGTGACGAGGCGCAGCGTCTCGCGCGGGGCCTCCCGGAGCTTCTCGAGTTTCAGGTGGAACGCGCCCTCGAAGACGATGATGGCGACGCTCAGCCCGACGATGCCGGAGAGCGCGCCGCCGAACGTGTCACGGCCGATGACGCCGAGGACGGGTCCGAAGATGACGCCCGCGAGGATGAGGAAGAGCACGCTCGGCACGCGCAGGCGCGCGGCGACGAGCTGTGCGAGCACGCCGAGCACGAGGATGAGCGCGACGAGCGTGATGAGTGAAGATGCGGCCACGGTTCCAGTAGGTCCTTTTGGGTGGTAGGGGATAAATCCGGGCGGTCCGTCGCCGCCCATCGGGGAGGGCGACGGGCCGCCGCCGGTCTACTCGGCGCGGTCGAGGGCGTGGAGGACGCCCCGGACGTTCATCGCCGTCTCCGCGCGCGCCCGCCGCTCGGGCCACACCGCGCTCAACTCCGGGCGCTCCGAGAGCGCCTCGACGACGGCGTCGTCGTCCCCGAGACGTTCGCGCTCGCGACGCACCTCCTCGACCCACGACGTGAGCGTCGCCTCGTACTCGTCGAGCGCGCCCTCGACGTCCGCGCGCCCCGGGCCGAAGTGCGCGTAGAGCAGCGTGTCGGGGTCGAGGCCGCGGATCGTCTCCACGTCCGCGAGACACTGTTCGAGGTCGAAACTCGGCGGCGGACTCGTCGGCTCCACTCGGTCGAGCGCGGGCACCCAGATGCCCGCCGCGTCCGCGGTGAACACCGCGCCGTCACGGTCGTCCGCGTAGACGACCTGATGGGGCGCGTGCCCGGGAGCGTGGTGCGCGGTGAACGTTCGGCTCCCAAGGTCGACCGTATCGCCCTCGGAGAGTTCGACGATTCGGGACTCGCCGAGGGGTTTCGGCTCCGCGTAGAACGCCCACTCGCCGGCGACCGCTCGCTTCGTCCCCTCGACGAGTCGCGCGGGGTCGACCAGGTGGGGCGCGCCGAGTTCGTGGACGTAGACGGTCGCGTTCGGACACGCCTCCGCGAGGTAGCCCGCGCCGCCCGCGTGGTCGAGGTGGACGTGCGTCAGCACGATGGCCGAGAGGTCGTCGCGCGCGACGCCGACCGCGTCCATCGCCGCGAGCACTCGCTCGTAGTGCGCGCCCGTCCCCGTGTCCACGAGCGCCGGGCGCTCGGCGTCCACGACGTACACCGAGCCGTACCCCTGCATGTCGAACATGCCGGTGTCGACGTAGTGGACGTTCGCGCAGGCGTCCACCGTCGCGACGTCGCCGGGTTCCATACGTCAGAGGGCGTCGCGGAGCGCGTTAAGTCCTTCCCCGGGCGCGTCCCGTCACCGTTTTGCCCGCCGGCCGAGAACCGATTCGCATGCTCAGCCGACAGTTCGTCCGGGAGAACCCCGACGCCGTCCGCGACGCCCTCGCGAAGAAGGGCGTGGACGCGGACCTCGAACGCATCCTGGAAGTGGACGCGGAGTGGCGCGAACTGAAGCAGGAGGGCGACGACCTCCGCCACGAACGCAACGAAGTCTCCTCCGAGATCGGACGCCTGAAACAGGAGGGCGAGGAGGAGGCCGCCCAGGAGGCCATCGAACGCTCCCAGGCGCTGAAGGACGAACTCGAAGCCGTCGAGGACCGCGCGGACGAACTCGAAGCCGAACTCGAAGCGCTCCTCCTGACGCTCCCGCAGGTCCCACAGGACGACGTCCCCGTGGGCGCGGACGAGTCCGAGAACGTCGAGCGCCGCCGCGAGGGCTTCGACGACCTGCGCGACCTCCCCGAGGCCGTCGTCCCCCACTACGACCTCGGCGAGGACCTCGATATCCTCGACTTCGAGCGCGGCGCGAAAGTCACGGGCGGCGGCTTCTACTTCGCGAAGGGCGACGGCGCGCGCTTAGAGCACGCGCTCGTCCAGTTCATGCTCGACGTCCACCGCGAGCAGGGCTACACGGACGTCTTCCCGCCCATCCCCGTGAACTCCGAGTCGATGCAGGGCACGGGCCAGTTCCCGAAGTTCGTCGAGGACGCCTACCGGGTCGGCGGCGAGAACGACGCCGACTACGACGAGGACGACCTCTGGCTCCTCCCCACCGCCGAGGTGCCGGTGACGAACATGTACCGCGACGAGATCCTGCTGGACGACGACCTCCCGCTGAAACACCAGGCATATACTCCTAATTTCCGCCGCGAGGCCGGCGAGCACGGCACCGAGACGCGCGGTATCGTTCGCGTCCACCAGTTCAACAAGGTCGAGATGGTGAACTTCGTCCGCCCCGACGAGTCCGACGAGCGCTTCGAGGGCCTCGTGGACGAAGCCGAGGAAGTCCTTCGCCGCCTCGAACTCCCCTACCGCATCCTCGAGATGTGCACCGGCGACCTCGGGTTCACGCAGGCGAAGAAGTACGACCTCGAAGTCTGGGCGCCCGGCGACGACATGGACGACGGCCCCGCGGAGGGCGGGCGCTGGCTCGAAGTCTCCTCCGTCTCGAACTTCGAGGACTTCCAAGCGCGCCGCGCCGGCATCCAGTATCGGCCGGAACGCCACGAGTCCGCCGAATACCTCCACACGCTCAACGGGAGCGGCCTCGCCGTCCCGCGCGTCGTCGTCGCCATCCTCGAATACTACCAGAACGAGGACGGCACCGTCGACGTCCCCGACGCCCTCCAGCCCTACATGGGCGGCCAGGAGGTCATCGAGGGCCACACGAAGGTCGGCGAGAGCGCGCTCGGCAGCGGCGAACGCGAGTAACCGCGGTTCCGGAGGAACCGCGAAACAGCGAGCGGGGAGTAGTCGGGCTTTTGGCCGTTCGTCACCTTCGATAGCTCGAATGGAGCTCCACGTCCGCTACGAGGGCGACGACGACCCGGCGAAGTGCACGGCGCGGAAGCTCGCGCGCTTCGACCTCACCGCCCTCCACCGCTCCGATCGGGCGACGCCGTTCGGCGTCGTGCTGAACCCGCACGCGGAGACGGCGCTCTCGCCGATGGACGCGGACTACGCGAATCTCGTCGCGCTCGACTGCTCGTGGGAGAGCGCGGAGCGCGCGATGTTCGAACTCCCGGGGGAGCACCGCGCGCTCCCCTTTCTCGTCGCCGCGAACCCCGTGAACTACGGGAAGCCGTTCCAGTTGAACACCGCGGAGGCGTTCGCGGGCGCGCTCTGCATCCTCGGCGAGCGCGAGCACGCCGAGCGCGTGCTCTCGAAGTTCACGTGGGGGCACACCTTCCTCGAACTGAACGAGGAGCCACTCCGCAGGTACAGCGAGTGCGAGACGTCCCGCGACGTCGTCGACATCCAGCAGGAGTACCTCGACGCGGGCGAGGCGTAAGGGGGAAGAAACCGCCCACATGTTCGCGGACCGAGCGGGTCGAAGACCCCGGTAGGTCCGCGATTCTCTCGCCCGGAGGGCGAGGTCCGAAGCCCTCCAGAGGAGGGTGAAGGACATTTTGGTCGAGCTTTTGCAAGCGCGCGAAGCGCGCGCTGCAAAAGGTCGTTTAGAGGAACTGTTCGAGTTGGCGGGCGCGGCGTGCGACGTCGAAGTGGGGGTCGAGGTCGGGGTCCGTGTCGATGCGTTCGAGGAAGCGGAGGACGTCTGCGCCGCGGGTTTCGGCGTAGGTGGCGACGTGGTCGAGTTCGTCGCGGTAGAGGACGAGGGAGTCGAGGAGGGCGAGGAGGCAGGCGAGCGCGGCGCCGGCGTCGTCGTTGACGGGGAAGGCGTCGCTGACGGCGCGGAAGTCGGGGTAGTCGGCGGGTGGGTCGTCGACGGGGGCGACGGCGAGACAGCGCGTGCAGAGTTCGGCGCCGGCGCGGTCGTCGGGGAGGTGTTCGCGGAGGTCGTCGGGGATCGGGAAGGCGACGGTGTCGGCGCCGCATCGCTGGCAGGGCATACGCGTGCTGTGCGCTACGCGGGGATAGGACTACTGGAGACGAAGGTGAGGGGAGGGGTCAGTCGGCGGCTTCGGCCTCGGCGCGCGCGGCGCGCTCCTCTTCTTCTTTCTTGTTCTTGACCTTCTTCATGCGGAAGGTCTCCTCGCGCTCCTGTTCTTCGAGCTTCTGCTCGATGTACTCCTGGGAGTCGTAGAGGTCGGGGAGCACGGTGAACTCGAGGGCGTTCACGCGGCGCTTGGTGCGCTCGATCTCTTCGAGCATCTTCTTCATCGCCGTCTCGACTTCGGCGGCGAGGACGATGGTCTCTAAGAGTTCCTCGTAGGCTTCGGCGGCCTCGTCGATGCGCGAACTCGTGCCGAGGATGCCGTAGCCGCGCTGGTCGAGGGTCTTCCGGACGCGGGAGGCCTCGATCTGCGGGACGACGACGCCCATGATGTTCTTGGATTCGACCGTGATCTCGGGGTGTTCTTTGAGCGCGGCGGCGGCGCCCCGAACGGCGACGTCACCCTCCATGGCGCGCGCCATGTTGATGGTCTGCTGGGCGTCCTCGTAGTCCTGTTCGAGGTCGGAGCGGACGTCCTGGGCCTGATCGAGGATGTCCATGAACTCCATGATGAGGCCGTCACGCTTCTGTTCGAGCGTGTCGTGGCCACGCTCGGAGAGGTCGATGCGGTCCTCGATCTCCATGAGGTTCTTCCGCGTCGGCTTGACGTCCTCTGCCATGGGTTATGCCTCCGCTTCCTCGCTCTCGCTCTCGGCCTCTTCGTCGGCCTCGTCGCCGTGGTAGTACTCCTCGATGAACTCCTCGTCGACGCGCGTGAGTTCGTTCTCGGGGAGGATGGAGAGGACGTCCCACGCCGTATCGAGCGTCTGCTCGATGGTGCGGTCGGTGTGGAATCCCTGGCTCACGAACTCCTCTTCGAAGGTGTCCGCGAAGTCGAGGAACTTGTTGTCGCGCTCGTCGAGCGCTTCGCGACCGACGATGTTCACGAGGTCGCGGAGGTCCTTCCCCTCCGCGTACGCGGCGAACAGCTGGTCGGAGACGCCGCTGTGGTCGGCGCGCGTGATGCCCTCGCCGATGCCGTCGTCCATGAGGCGGGAGAGCGACGCGGAGACGTTGATCGGCGGTTCGACGCCCTGACTGTTCAGTTCGCGGCCGAGGACGACCTGGCCCTCCGTGATGTAGCCCGTGAGGTCGGGGATCGGGTGGGTGTCGTCGTCGCCCGGCATCGTCAGGATCGGGATCTGGGTGACGGAGCCGTCGTGGCCTTCGATGCGGCCGGCGCGCTCGTAGAGCTGCGCCAGGTCCGTGTACATGTAGCCCGGGTAGCCCCGGCGGCCCGGGACCTCCTCGCGGGCGGCGCCGATCTCGCGCAGCGCCTCACAGTAGTTCGTCATGTCCGTGAGGATGGTGAGGACGTGATAGTCCTCCTCGAACGCGAGGTATTCGGCGGTGGTGAGCGCCATGCGCGGCGTGACCGTCCGCTCGACTGCGGGGTCGTCCGCGAGGTTGAGGAAGACGACGCTGCGTTCGAGCGCGCCGGTGCGCTCGAAGTCGTCCATGAACTCGTTCGCTTCCTCCTGCGTGATGCCCATCCCGGCGAAGACGACGGCGAACTCGGTCTCCTCCTCGCCCTCGGCGACGTCCTCCGGGACGGTGGACTGCCGGGCGATCTGGAGTGCGAGTTCGCTGTGCGGGAGGCCGGACGCGGAGAAGATCGGGAGCTTCTGACCGCGGACGAGCGTGTTCATCCCGTCGATGGCGGAGATGCCGGTCTGGATGAACTCCTCGGGGTACTCGCGGGCGTTCGGGTTGATGGCGTCGCCGACGATGGTGCGGCGCTCGTCGGGGACGATGTCGGGGCCGCCGTCGATGGGGTTCCCGGAGCCGTCGAGGACGCGACCGAGGAGGTCCTCGGTGACCGGGAGCTTCAGGGTCTCACCGAGGAAGCGGACGGACGCGTCCCGCCCGATGCCCTCGGTCCCCTCGAAGACCTGGATCGCGACGAACGATTCGGCGGTCTCGAGGACCTGGCCGCGCTTGACCTCGCCGTCCGGCGTCTCGATCTCGACGATCTCGTCGTAGCCGATGGGTTCGTCGGTCTCGACGTACACCAGCGGGCCGCTGACTTCCGTGATTGTCTGGTACTCTTTCATTAGTACAGGGCCTGGAGCTGTTCCGCGATGTCTGCTTCGAGCTCGTCGACGTACGCCTCGTAGTCCTCCTGGGTCGCGATGCGGTTGAGGCGGGGGGCGGCGTCGATCGAGGTGATCTCTTCGACGGGCGCGCCGGCCTCGAGGGCCGCGAACGCCTCGTCGTTGTACGTGTGGATCGCCGTGAGGATCTCGTAGGTCTTCTCCGGCGGGCAGAACGTGTCCGTGTCGTGGAACGCGTCCTGCTGGAGGAACGCCTGCCGGAGGTAGCGCGCGACCTCGAGGGTCAGGCGCTGGTCGTCCGGGAGCGCGTCCCGTCCGACGAGCTGAACGATCTCCTGGAGTTCGTCCTCCTCGTCGAGGACGTCGACCGCCCACTGGCGCTCCTCCGGCCAGTCGGCCGCGACGTTGTCCTCGAACCACGGGTCGAGCTGGTCCTTGTAGAGCGAGTAGGACTCCGTCCAGTTGATCGACGGGAAGTGGCGGGCTTCCGCGAGGTCCGCGTCGAGCGCCCAGAACGTCTTCACGATGCGGAGCGTGTTCTGGGTGACCGGCTCGGAGAAGTCACCGCCGGGCGGGCTGACCGCGCCCACGACGGAGACGGAGCCCTCCTCGCCGTTCAGCGCCTCGAAGCGGCCGGCGCGCTCGTAGAACTGCGCGAGGCGCGCCGCGAGGTAGGCGGGGTAGCCCTCCTCGCCCGGCATCTCTTCGAGCCGGGAGCTGATCTCGCGCATCGCCTCCGCCCACCGCGAGGTGGAGTCGGCCATCAGCGCGACGTCGTAGCCCATGTCGCGGTAGAACTCCGCGATGGTGATGCCCGTGTAGATGCAGGACTCGCGGGCCGCGACCGGCATGTTCGAGGTGTTCGCGATGAGGCACGTCCGGGCCATCAGCGGGTTCCCGGACTTCGGGTCGGTGAGGTCGGGGAAGTCCTCGATGACCTCCGTCATCTCGTTCCCGCGCTCGCCGCAGCCGATGTAGACGACGATGTCCGCGTCGGACCACTTCGCGAGCTGCTGTTGGGTGACGGTCTTCCCGGAGCCGAACGGACCGGGGATGGCGGCCGTCCCGCCCTTCGCGATGGGGAACAGGCCGTCCTGCACGCGCTGGCCCGTGATGAGCGGCTCTGTCGGCGTGAACTTCTCCACGGTCGGCCGGGCCTCGCGAACGGGCCACTCCTGGTGCATCGTCACCTCTTCGCCGTTGTCGAGGACGACGACGGGTTCGGTGACGACGTGCTCGCCCTCGTTGACTTCGACGACTTCGCCGCCGTCGAAGGTCGGCGGGACGAGGACCTTGTGCTCGATGCTGACCGTCTCGGGGACGGTCCCGACCTGGTCGCCGGCTTCGACCTCGTCGCCGACCGAGACGGTCGGCTCGAAGTCCCACGAGTCGTCGAGGTCGATACCGGGCGCGTCGACCCCGCGGTCGAGGAACGCGCCCATCTCGTCTTCGAGGACGTCGAGGGGGCGCTGGACGCCGTCGTAGATGGTGTCCAAGACGCCCGGACCGAGGTCCACGGTCAGGGGTTCGCCGGTGTTCTCGACGGGCTCACCCGGGGAGACGCCGGACGTCTCCTCGTACACCTGGACGGTCGTGATGTCGCCCTCGATCTCGATGACCTCGCCCATCAGCCCTTCGTCGCCGACGTAGACGACGTCGTTCATCTGGGCGTCGAGGCCCGTGGCGGTCACGACGGGACCGCTCACGCTCGCTATTCGTCCGGAATCTGTGGCTGTCTGACTCATTCGTTCTCACCTTCGTCTTGCGCCATGAGGTCGATCCCGATGGCGCGCTTGATCTGATCGCGCAGTCCGCTGCTCCCGCCGGCGCCGCCGCCGATGGTGACGACCGTCGGCTCGACGCTCGTCTCGACGCGCTCGCGGACGGTCCGCGAGAGGTAGTCGAGGTCGTCGGCGTGCATCACGACGATGCCGACGTCCGACTCGTCGAGGACGTCCTCGACGACGGCGTCGAGGTCGTCGTCCTTCTCCTCCTCCGGGACGTTCCGGAACTCGCGAACGCCCGCGAGCCGGAAGCCCGTGGTGAACTCGGCGGTGCCGACGACCGCTATCTCCTGACTCATAGCAACACCAGCTCCGCTTCGATCTCGTCCTGGCTCAGTCCGACCTCGCGGCCGCGCGCGATGGCGCGGACGTTGTCGACCTCGCGCTGCTTCGCGAGGACGTACGCGAGCGCGGGACAGACCGAGAGCGGGAAGAGGTGCGAGAGGTGGTCGGAGTACGCGAGGAGCGCCTGGTCGAGCGCGTGCTCGAAGCCGATGAGCGTCTCCGTCGTCTCGAGGCGCTCGAGGGCGTCCTCGAGTTCGTCCCCGTACCGGCTCTCGCGGAGGCGCGCGACGAGTTCGTCGACGTTCTCCACGAGCGAGGCGAGTTCGTTCGCCTCGAAGAGTCGGCCACCCTCGATGTAGTACTCGCCGGGGTCGATGTCCGCGCCGCTCCGGGCGAGGCGGAAGGCGTTCCGGACGTTCCGGAAGTCGACTTCGGCCTGCAGGAACTTCACGAACTCTCGCGTCCCCGACCCCGTCGCGGCGTTCAGGCCGCGCAGGAGCGTCTCGTAGAACGTCCGGTCGACGGCGTTCTCGAGCGGGACGAGCGCGCCGGACTCCTCGAAGTCGTCGAACGCGTCGGCGAGCGCGTCACCGAAGACGGTCTCGGAGAGCGTCTCGACGACCTCCTGGACGGTCGTGCACTCGGTGAGCCGCGAGAGTATCGCGTCGTCGAACTCGCCGGCGCGCACGAAGTCCGCGTCGATGGTGTCCGCGTCGGCGCCGGAGTAGACGCCGCGGATCGCGGTCTTGACGTTCCACGCGTCGAAGCGACGGAGGTAGCGCGAGATGAGGTCGTAGAGCGTGCCCTGCGACCAGTCGAGCAGGTCGCGGAAGTGGCGCGCGAGGTTCGCGTTCAGCGCGTACTCCACGAGGTCCACGCCCGAGTAGCGCGAGCCGAGCGCGTCTATCTCGGGTTCGTACTCGCTCTCCCCGAGGAAGCGCGCGATCTCGCTCGGACCCATCCGCATGAGGTCGTCGTACTCCTCCGGCCCGAGGAGGGCGGCCCAGCGAGAGCGCACGCGGGCGTTGACGTAGGAGTAGTTCGACGCGTCGCGACTGACGGTGTTCATTGCTCGTCGAACAGCCGATTGGAGATCCGCTTCAGTTCGTCCTCCCAGACGTCCGCGAGGACGCTGTCGAACGTGTTCTTCACCCGGACGCGCGAGGTCTCGCTCTCGACGACGACGCCGCCGAGCGCGTCTATCTCGCCGGCGGCGACGACGTTCGGGCGGTCCGCGACGAGGTCGGTGACGAGGGAGTCGTCGCCGGGCGCGTAGTGCACGGCGAGCTGTTCGTCCTCGTCGAACTCCGCGAGCGACGTCTCGAGGAGCGCTTCGGTGAGTTCGCGGCGCTCGTCGCCGTCCACGTCTTCGATACGTGACTCGACACGGTCACGGACGTCGTCGAGCGCCTCGCGGCGCGCGCTCATCCGCTCGTGTTTGGCGTCGAGCTTGGCGCTGGAGAGCTCCTGCTCGCGCAGCTGGTCGATCTCGCGCTCGACCTCCGCCTCGGCCTGCGCGAGGATCTCGTCGGCGTCGTCTTCGGCCTGCTCGACGATCTCCTCGGCCTCCGCCTCGGCCTCCTCGCGGATGGCGTCGGCGCGTTCCTCGGCGTCTTCTCGGATTTCTTCCGCGACCGTTTCGAGACTCATCGTGGTGTTACTGGACGAGGAAGATCACGACGATCGCGAGGATGACGAGCGTCTCCGGCAGGACGGTGAACAGCAGACCGATCCCGAAGAAGTCGCTGTCCTCGGCGATAGCGCCGACTGCGGCGGCACCGATGCCGCCTTCCGCGATACCCGCGCCGAGCGCGGCGACGCCGACGCCGAGCGCGGCGAGGCCGATCTGGATGTTCCCGGTGAGCTCCGCGGGGAGCAGGGCGTCGTTGAGGAGCGGTGCGACAGCGTTGACGAACGCGATGGTGAATTCGAGCATGGCTGGTTAGTCCTGTGTAGTGTAAGTTCGCTGGTGGCCGAACGGTTCGTATTTCTCCCCACCGCCTTCATAAAACTTCCCAAAGAACTCGACGTATTCCAGACGAACGGCCTGTAGGCCGGCGCTGGTGACGCCGAGGGCAAGCACTAAGGCGTGACCGAGCACGAAGATGACGAGGCCGCCGACGACGGCCGCGATGGGGCCGTGGACGAGGCCGCCGAACATCAGCTCGGCGCTGTGGTGGTGTTCCTGTACGTAGCTCCAGTCCGTCCCGGTCATGAAGTGGAACTCGCCCTCTTCGGTGCGGTACGCGCCGAAGAAGAGGAGGTTGACGACGAACGCCATCCCGCCCTTCGCGAGCATGACCGCGGCGAGCCGCGTGTAGGAGAGGACGTGCGTGAGCGAGTTCAGCGCGCCCTCGACGGCGCCGATGGCGCCCTCCGCGTAGACGAGGAGGGCGTAGCCGACGAGACCGATTGCGAGCGCCCCCCACCCGACCGTCGCGGAGAAGCCGGTGAACGCGAGCGGCTGACCGGAGAGCGCCTGGAAGAGGATGTCGGGCTTCGCGGCGTCGAGCGCGTGGCTGAACACCCACACCCAGAGACCGATCATGAGGATGGCCCAGGAGGCCCCCTCGGTGAGCGCGTCCCAGGCGCCGTGGTGGAGTCGCTTGTACGTGTCGATGGCGTAGCCGACCGTGAGGTGGCCGAGCGCCACGAGCACGGAGACGATGAGCCAGAGGCGCGCCCACTCGTTCTGCGCGGGCATCAGGCCCTTGTGGAGCGGGGGCGTCCCGTGCCAGACGTACTCCGTGATGAGGTGGAATCCGAACACCTCGCCGTAGAGGATGCCGAACACCACCGTCGCGATGCCGGAGATGACCGCGACGCCGCCGAGCGCGGCGAGCGCGTCGCTGTCGAGTCGCGTGTACATCCACCATCCCGCGGCCGTGTACAGCAGGCCGTAGCCGACGTCGCCGATCATGAAGCCGTAGAAGACCGGGAACGTCAGGAAGAGGATGATGGTCGGGTCGATGTCGAAGTAGTTCGGACGGTTGATCACCCGGACGAGCATCTCGAACGGCTCGACGACGCCGGGGTTGTCCTGAACGACCGGCGGTCGGTCGGTCGTCCCGCCGTCCGCCGCGACCTCCTGTTCGCCGTGCCCGACGTCGTGGGCGGGCGGCTCGTACTCGGCGCGTTCGAGCTCTTCGACCTCGATTCGCTCGCCGAGCGCGTCCTTCAGGGAGCTCGCGTAGTCCTCGTAGTCGCGCGTCGGAATCCACCCCTCCGCGAAGAAGGCGTGCTCCGTCGTCGCGAAGTGGAGCGGCGCTTCGGCCTTCTCCACCTCGATGCTGAGCTTCTCCTCGGCGGCGAGGAGGAAGCCCGCGTGTTCGAGGCGCAGGCTCTCGAGCTGGCTCTCCACGCTCTCGAGGTCGGACGCGAGCTGCTGCTTTCGATGCTGGAGGCGCTCTAAGTACTCCTCGGGCGCGTCCTCGGAGTCCGGCACCTCGTAGCGGTCCAGGTCGAGGCCGACGAGCGCGTCCTCGAGCGCACCGGCGGGCGCGCCGTCCTCGGGGTAGGCGACGGCGGCGAAGACGTCGTCGTCGCCGAACACC
>Ga0207755_100152_pt1 | contig 46031 bp, 40 predicted proteins | sample A23P2SouthBayCA_FD_187734 | JGI IMG/M metagenome (GOLD analysis project Ga0207755, IMG submission 187734) | Aerobic enrichment media microbial communities from Bioluminiscent Bay, La Parguera, Puerto Rico - A23 P2 (SPAdes) | ecosystem: Environmental > Aquatic > Marine > Unclassified ...
AGGACCGCTTCGCGCTCGACCAGCTCGCCCTGCGGTTCCACCACTCCGGCATGCCCAAAGACCTCGTCGAGGACCAGATCCGCCTCTTCGGCGAGGAAGTCGTCCCCGCCTTCGACTGACGACCGCTCGCGGAACCGCCTCGCCTCGAACGGGGTCCGACGCCTGGCCCGACCGCAGACGCACGGATGCTGGGGCGACACAGTGTTCGGGATGTGGGACCGGCGACACCGGGGAGCGGACAAAGCGCTTATGCCGTTGCCGCGGGTGCCGTCGGTCGTGAACCCTCTCGCAGACAACCCTCTCGAGAGCCGTACCGACTTCCAGCGGGCGGTCAGGTCGCTGTTCGCTCCGGTCGAGCCGTACTACAGCCCCGGTAGCGCCCGGATGACTCCGGGCGAGACGGGCGCACACTTCCCGGCGGTCGGGGCCGATTTCGAGGGGTTCTCCCGACCGCTGTGGGGGCTCGTGCCGCTCGCGGCGGGCGGCGGTGAGTTCGACCGCTGGTCGCTCTACCGGCGCGGCCTCGCGAACGGGACGGACCCCGACCACGAGGAGTACTGGGGGCCGGCGGACGACTACTCCCAGCGACTCGTGGACATGGCTGCCGTCGGGTTCGGCTTGGCGCTGGCGCCGGGAGAGCTGTGGGACCCCCTCGACGCCGGCGCCAGGGCGGACCTCGTCGCGTGGCTCGACCAGATAAACGACGCGGCCCTGGTCGATAGCAACTGGCAGTTCTTCCGGGTGCTCGTGAACCTGGGGCTGCGCGAGGTCGGCGCCGAGCACGACTGGGAGCGAACACAGAAGACCCTCGACAGGCTCGAGAGCTTCTATCTCGGCGACGGCTGGTACGCAGACGGACCCGCCGACGAGCGTCCGTGCGACCACTACATCCCGTGGGCGATGCATTTCTACGGGCTGGTCTACGCGGCCGTCGCCGACGGGGACGACCCCGAGCGGGCCGAGCGGTTCCGCGAGCGGGCAGCGGCGTTCGCCGACGAGTATCGCCACTGGTTCCACGCCGACGGACAGGGGCTCCCGTACGGTCGGAGTCTGACGTACCGATTCGCCCAGGCGTCGTTCTGGGGTGCGATGGCGTTCTCCGGTGTCGACGGGTCGACCCTCTCGTGGGGGCAGATCCGCGGGCTGTGGGCCCGGAATATCCGCTGGTGGGCCGAGAGACCGATATTCACCGCCGACGGCGTTCTCACGATCGGGTACGGGTACCCGAATCTGAAAATGAGCGAACCCTACAACTCCCCGAGTTCCCCCTACTGGGCGGTGAAGGCGTTCCTCCCGCTGGCGCTTCCCGCCGACCACCCGTTCTGGCGGGCCGAGGCGGAACCGCTTCCGGGAACTGCCGGGCGCGAGGTCCAGACCCACCCGAAAATGGTGGTCTGTCGCGACGACGGGGCGGACCACCACTACGCGCTGACGGCGGGACAGAACAGTACCTACCTCGAAAAGTACACGAAGTTCGCCTACTCGACCGAGTTCGGCTTCAGCGTCCGCAGTCGCGCCACGGGCCTGGCGGGGGCCGGCCACGACAGCGCGCTCGCGCTGAGCGAGGACGGGACGCGCTACCGGATCCGCCTGGAGGTCACGGACGCCGTCGTCGACGAGTCGCCGGCGGCCGGGCCGGTACTCTACTCGCGGTGGACCCCCTGGCCGGACGTGACCGTGGACACCTGGCTCGCACCGGCCTCGCCGTGGCACGTCCGCGTCCACCGCCTGGAGACCGGTCGCCCGCTCCACAGCGGCGAGGGCGGTTTCCCGCTCTCGATGGACGGTGACGGCTTCCCGGGGGCGTACGACCGCGTCGAAACCGACGGCGCGGCGCTCGCGCGCTATCCCGCCGGAACCACCGGAATTCGCGACCTTCGGTTCGGGCGCGACGACGACTGCGAGCGGGCCAGACAGGGACGTGCCGTCGACCAGGACCCGAATACGAACGTCCTCGCCCCCCGGACGGTCGTGCCGACGTTGACCGCCCGCCACGAACCCGGAACACACTGGCTTGTCACGGCCGCGACGGCCGCGCCGGGGAGCGGCGACTGCGAGTGGGGCCGTCCCCCCATTCTGGCCGACGACGGGGAGAGGCCGGTCCTCCGGAACCACACCGGCGACCCGCTCCTGCACTGTGACGAGAGCGCGCCCGGTTCTCTGGCAGCGTTCGCGCCGCGCTGAGCGACCCGAGACGGTCTCACCGGACGGGAGCGCCCGATCCGCCGGGGAGACAGACCCACTGGCGACGAGACGGTCACCAAAACATATATGTATCGAATAGGCGACCGTGAGGGCATGGACGCGCTTTCCGTAGACCACAGCTTGCCGGACCCGGGGGAGTACGACCCGGAGATCGGGGTCGTCGGCTGTGGCAGCATCTGCGAGTACCACCTGGAAGCGTACGCGGACGCCGGCTACGACGTCCGGGCGCTGTGTGACATCGACCGCGAGCGGGCCGTGGCGCTGCGCGACCGGTTCTACCCGGAGGCCACGGTGTACGAGGACCACGAGACGCTCCTCGCGAACGAGGACGCCGAGGTCATCGACGCGACGACCTACCCCGAGCCGAGAGTCGGGATCGTGGCCGACGCCATCGACGCGGGTCGACACGTCCTGAGCCAGAAACCGTTCGTCACCGACCTCGCGGACGGCCGCCGCCTCGTCGAACGGGCGGACGACGCCGGAGTCACGCTGGCGGTCAATCAGAACGGTCGCTGGGCGCCACAGTACCGATACATGCGCGCGGCCGTCGACGCGGGCCTCGTCGGCGACGTCCACTGCGTCTCCCTCGAGCGCCACTGGGACAAAAACAGTATCGCGGGCGACGACATCGAGCACCGGCTGTTCTTCTACTACGGCATCCACGTGGTGGACATGGTCCGGTGTCTCCTCGGCGGCAACCCCGAGCGCGTCTCGGCGGCTACCGCTCGCTCGCCGGGACAGGCGCCCGAGGAACCGCTGCTGGGCGAGGTGGTGCTCGAGTACGACAGCGCCCTGGCACGGCTGACGTTCAACGGTGACGAGCGCGGAGTCGAAGTCAGTCGCGGCCGCGTGTCGGGGTCCGACGGCACGATCACCAGCGAGGGCGAGGACCAGAACGCCGAGACAGTGTGCGTCCACCGCGAGGAGGGGACCGTCAGCCCGGCGCTGTCGGGGTCGTGGTTCCCCGACGGGTTCGGCGGTGCGATGGCGGAACTGCTCGCGGCCGTCGCAGAGGACCGTGAACCGGTCCACAGCGCCCGGGACAACCTCGGGACCGTCGCGACGACGATCGCCGCCATCGAGAGCGCACGGCGCGGCGAAGCCGTCGAACCCGCTGCGGTCGAGCGCCTCCCGTAACCCCCTGCGGTCGCCGTCCCGCCGGGCGTCCGACCGCGTTCGCGGCGCGACCGCGGCCGGCGAGGCAGGCCCATCGAACCCACCCCGGTGACGCACCGTTTTATTACCGCCGAACGGTACCCTGCGAGCATGGAGATCACCGACCTGGAAGCCGTCCCTGTCGCGGCGGACGTGAAACCTCTCGACGAACCGGGCGGACTGGCGCCGTACGTATCGAGTACCGGACGAGTCACCACGGCCGAGCGCCTGCTCGTTCGACTCGAAACTGACACGGGGGTCACGGGATGGGGTGAGATCCTGCTGGAACTGTCACCAGCAGCCACCGTCGCCGTCGTCGAAGAGGAGATCGCGCCACGCGTCGTCGGCCGCGAGGTCTGGGAAATCGAGGCGGTGATGGACGAGTTCTTCTACTACTACGTCGACGTCGATTCGCTGCTGGGCGCCGTGGAGATGGCGATGTGGGACGCGCTCGGCAAACACTACGATGCGCCGCTCCACCAGTTACTCGGCGGGAAGTGCGCCGACGAGGTGCCGGTCGCCTACTGCGTCGGCATCCTCGATCCCGAGCAGTCCCGCGAACACGCCCGGTACGCACTGAACGAGGGGTACGACGTGCTCAAGACGAAGGGAGGGCGCGACTGGGAGACCGATGTCGAGCGGTTGCGTGCGATTCACGACGAGGTCGACGGCCAACTGGAGTTACGCGTCGACGCGAACCAGGGCTGGTCGTTCGAGGACGCCGTCCGCGTCGGTGCGACCCTCGAGGACGCGGGCGTCTACCTCCAGTACCTCGAGCAGCCGACCCGGATCGAGACCTACGGCACCTACGAGCGACTGCGGAGTCGCCTCCGACAGCCGATATGCGTCAACGACGATACGTACTTCGACCACAACCTGTTCAACATGGTTCGGGAGGACGCCGTCGACGTCGGGGTTGTCGACGTCGCGCCCTCGGGGATACGTGGCGTGGAGCGAATGGCCGGCGTCGCCGCCGACGCGGGGGTCTCGCTGGCCCACCACTGCGGGTTCGACCTCGGGGTGAAGACGGCCGCGATGCTCCACACGGTTGCGAGTACGCCCGCCATCGGCCTGGCGAGCGACACCGTCTACTACGCCTGGGACGACCACGTCGTGGAGTCGCCGTTCACCGTCTCCGAAGGGGCGCTGTCGGTCCCTGACGGTCCCGGACTGGGTGTGACCGTCGACGAGAGCCGCGTCGCCGATCTCCGGATCGACGTCTGAAGTCGGGACCGTGGGGCGTCTCCGGCCCGGTCGGCCGCTACGGCCGTGCGTACAGCCCGCGCCCCTCGCGCTGGGCCACCTCGATCAGCCAGTCGAGGGTGTCGAGATACGCCTGTGCGGCGTCCTCGTCGACGACAGCGGCCTCCTCGACCATGTCGGCGAGCGTCCCCCGTGCGCGCCGGTAGTCTGCAACGGCCCGTTCGGCGCTCCGGCCGGAGAGCGAGGCGTACGCGTCGGCGCGCTCGTCGACGTCGGGCGGCAAGAGGGCGCCGCCGAACTCCCCGAACAGGTCGAAGCCGTCGGGGACGTGCGGGCCGAGGACGTGCCGGGTCAGGTCCTGGCCGAACGACCAGTCGGTCTCGGACCCGTCGCGTCGCCCGGGGGCAGTCTCGGGCGCCTCGTCGCGCCACATCCGGTCGCCCAGCACCGCGACGGCCGACGGGAGCGCTCGCCGCTGGAGCGCTCGCCAGGAGTCGTCTTTCCAGCCGTTCCAGGCGGGGATTTGGCTTCCGAGCAGGTCCCCCGCGGTTTCCCGGCCACCTCCGCTCCCGTCCCCGTCTCCGCTTCCCGCTGTGCCTCCGTCCCCGTCGCTCGTCGGGAACTGGCCGGGCGTCCACTCGCGGGCGAGTGCCCGCTCCAGCCCGGTCGTGACGTAGGTCGCCTGACAGTAGCTGTTGACGACGTCGAACCCTTCGGCGAGGAAGCGCTGCATGCTACAGCCCTCGACGGGGACCGGCACGTCCCAGTCCCGGTCGGGGTCCGAGACGGTCCAGAACTGGACGACAGTGTCCCGCGGGATGTCGGGGGCGGTCGACACGTCGATCATGTCGTTCCAGACGACCATTCGCCGGTCGAAGTCGTCGAGGATCCCGTGGAGGCGCCGGAGGAAGTACTGGAAGAGCCCCTGTAGCCCGTCGAGACCCTCCCGCTCGATCCGCGCCTGGCAGACCGGGCAGTCGTCCCAGGAGACGTTCAGCGCCCACTCGTCCCCGCCGACGTGGACGTACTCGCCCGGGAACTGGTCGACGACTTCCGCGAGGAGGGTCTCCAGAACCTCGTAGGTCTCCTCCGCCCCGGCACAGACCGTGTAGTCGCTCGGGTCGTCTCCCGCACACTGAACCTCCGGGACCGTCTCGATGAGGTGGGTCGCGTGCCCGGGCACGTCGAACTCCGGGACGAGGGTCACGTCCCGGTCGGCCGCGTAGTCGACGAGGTCGTCGACGTCCGTGGGGTCGTAGGTTTCCCCGGTCGAGAGGTCCGGATACGCTGTCGATTCGAGCGCGTACGTCTCGGTGTCGATCAGGTGGAACTGGAGTCGGTTGAGCTTTGCGCGCGCCGCGGCGTCGACGAGCGTTTCGACTCGTTCGGCCGGGATGTGCCCGCGAGCCGGGTCGAGCATCAACCCGCGCCACGGATACGCCGGGCGGTCGGTGACCTCACAGACCGGGAGTGTCACCGGCCCGCGTCCGTTTCCGTCCCCGGTGTCGCTCCCCGCCGGACCCTCGTTCCCGTCTCGGTCCCGCGGTCGGTCGGCAGCGCCCCACAGCGTCTGTGCACCGTAGTGGAGGCCGGTTCGGGTGGGCGCACCGAGTTCGATCCCGTCGGGAGCGACGGACAGGCGGTACGCGCCCGGACCGGCGCCCGTCTCGACGCGCTCGTCACGGAGCAGGGTGAGCGTCGTGCCGGACGTGCCGGTGGCCGCCTCGTCAGCGTCGGTCTCGGCGAGTCGGACGTCGAGGTCGAGCGACGACAGAACGGATCTCACGCGCGGAGTGGCCGCCGTCGCGGCCTCGCTGCCGTCGGTGACGAGCGTCACCGCCCTGTCGAGCGAGACACGGTCGCCCGTCTCGGAGACACTGTCGGCTCTGGGAATGACTCGGTCGATATCCATGCCTCCGGGTTCGGAACCCCGGTTGAATAACGTACCGCCGGCGGCAGGCGGGGGTCGGACAGCTGCCGCTATCGATTGGAGAAGTCCTGCTCGAGTCGCGTCTCGCCGTCGCGCGCGAGAAATCCGACCCGCGCCAGCCCGTGGAGCAGGTACTCCGGCCCGAGTGTCGATTCGTAGTGGTCGAGGGTTGTCGCGCCGCGCGGGAGCGGCGCCCCGTCGAGAAACCACTCGCGGACCCAGTCGGCCAGGTCGAGCCCCGCCGTCAGCCACTTCTCGTCGCTCTCGCGCTCGTACAGCGTCGCGTAGAGACCGAGCACCGTCCCGGGGTCGCGCGCTCGAATGCCGCGGTGGGGGTCGGGGAAACCGACGGTGCGATACAGTTCGCCGATCTCGACGGCGTGACGCCGGGCAATCGCGCGCGCCTCGCCGTCGAGGTGTCTGGCGGCGGCGAGACAGAGGAGCGCCTGCGTGGCGGCGATGCGGTCGCCGTAGGCGCTCCCCCAGAACGGCTCGGTCGTCCGGAGTTCGCGGTCCCGACTCACGCTCCCGACAATACGACCGGCGGCGTAGTCGTGGGGCGCGTCGACGACGCCCAGCACGTAGTGGCGGCCGCGCTCGCGGGCGGTAGCCGCGAGGTCGGAGTCGACGTCGGCCAGGATCGCCGCGGTGTCGAGCAGCGACGCCCCCAGCGAGCAGGTGACGTGGGTCAACAGCTCGTCGACGCGGTCCTCGCGGTAGTTCCGGCGCCGACTCTCCAGGGGGAGCAGGCCGTGTTCCCTGAGCGGACTCTCCCACCAGTAGTCGAGCATCTGCACGAGGTTCGCCCGGCGTTCCGGGCGCTGGTCTCTCGCGTACGCGAACGCCCAGTCGTGAGCGTAGAAGCCGCTGTGGCGCGGGTAATCTGTCCCGTAGCCCGGGACCGCGGCGTAACGCTCCACCTCGATCGGGGCATGGCGGTTGAAGTGCGTGCGCGTCTCGTCGGTCCAGTGCCAGCCGAGGCCGTCGGCGAACGCCTGAAGCGTCGCCGGGTCGCGGGTAGCGACCGCCTCGAGGAGGTACTCGGGCAGCAGGCCGAGGTGTTCGTGGACGGCACCCACCGGTCGCGGGTCGCCGTCGAGCGCCTGCGAGTCGCCCACGGCGTCGGTCTCGAGGTTCCAGAACGCCTCCTCGCCCATCGGCCAGAGTCCGGTGGCCGTGTCGGTACACGTCTCGACGAAGGTGTCGAAATATCTGTCGGCGGCGTCCGCGAACGTCGGATCGCCGTCGACCGTCGAGAGCGCGTCCCACGTCCGCAACAGGGGCTTCTCGTCCGCGAGGTTCGCACCGGGAAACACCCGGTCGTCCGTTCGCAACCCCTCGATGGTCGGTGGCATCGTCGCGAGCATCTCGCCGCTCTCGCGATCGAGGATCGACGGGAGCAGTCCGTCGTGAGCCTCGGCGGCCGCGAAAAGCCTTCGAGAGGCCGTTTTCACGTCCGCGACGACCGCGGCGCCCCGGGCCGTCGCGGACCTCTCGATGGCCGAACCGTCTCGGGTTGTTCCGGTGGCGACGTCGCGGCCGTCGATCCCGTTCTGACGACCGCCGTCAGCGCCTCCGTTCCCGGTACCGCCGGCGTCTCCGTTACCGCCGTCGTTCGTCCCGTCCCCGGTCAGTCCCGGACATCCGGACAGACTCGCGGCGCCGGCCGCACCCACGAGAGCGAGGTACTGGCGCCTGGTCGGCCGGGACTTGCCGCTGTCGCTCACCGGAGGCATACGCTCGCGTTCGGATCCCAGCGTAGTAAGCGTTTCCGCGGCGCTACGAGAACTTGGAGTTGACTTCGAGGATGTTCGCGCTCCGGCGGACCAGGTCGGGCAGGGTGTCGGTGAGGGCCTCCCCCTCGATGCGGCGGGAGGGGCCGGAGACGCTGACGGCGCCGACGACGCCGTCGGGGCTGGTCACCGGCGCGCTGAGACAGCGGAGCCCGCGGACGTTCTCCTCGTCGTCGATGGCGTACCCGCGCTCTCTGACGGTCTCGAGCGCGTCGATCAGGTCCTCGCGGTCGGTGATGGTGAACTCGGTCTTCTGTGGCAGTCCGTGGGCGTCGACTATCTCGTGGACGCGCTCCTCGGGCAGGTGAGCGAGAATGGCCTTGCCGAGCGCGGTGCTGTGCATGTGCTCGCGGTAGCCGATAGTCGAAGCGGTCTCGACCGCCGTCTCGCTCTCGGTCTTGTACACGTAGACCACCTGCCCGCGTTCTTCGACCCCGAACGAGGCGACCTCGCCGGTCTCGGACGCGAGACTGTCGATTTCGGACTCGACGGAGTCGTAGATCGGGACCTGGTCTTTCACGTGTTCGGCCAGGTTGAGGAATTCGAAGCTGAGGCGGTACTCCTCGCCGTCGTTGACGACAAACTGGTTGTCCTCGAGCGTCGCGAGGTGACTGTGGACCGTCCCTTTCGAGCGGTCGATCCGCTCCGCGATCTCCGTCACGCCCGCGCCCTGGGTCTGTCGCAGTGTCGTGAGAATCTCGCAAGTTATCGTCACCGCGTTTACCGTTCGTGCACCCGTGGGATTCATAACGGTTTGTAGCAGCCAAACGCGTATCAAGCTTTCTCCGGGTCGTGTCGCCCGCACCCCCTCGCCCACGCTCCATCGGCCGCGACGTGGCCGACGCCCCGCGAAACGGTCAGAGCTCCGCTCCTCGGGCGAACGTCCACCGGTCGAATCGACCTCACGTCCCGCCGGACCGCGGATGCACCCAGGCGGACCCCGGAACCACTCGCCGCTCTCCAGTTCCCGTTGTCTTCAGCATCCTGTTCGCGTCGTGCGAACGGGATCGCCTCCCCCTGAACGGTGGTCGAATTCCCCCGCGCTGCGAGGAGTCCAGTGGTGCTCGCCGCACTGACCGCCACGTGAGTCGAAATCACCGCCCGCGCTCGCGGATATATTACAGTACTATTCCTGTAATCTATTTCACTCGAGCCGGTGAGTACGGTCGCCAGGCCCGTTCGTGAAGTGCAAACGCTCATTAATCGCGGTATATCGGGCAGTTCTACTGAATATGACGGTCTGAAACGGCGACCAAACGGTCTCTCAGTCACCCGAACCCCGGTATTCGTTTGCGCATCGCAAACGGAATGAGCGGCGATAGCGCGTCACTGTTCGAGAGTGAGCCCGCGGGGTCACGGGTCGTGCACGGAACGCATTTATGCCGGGCTGGAGAAGAGTGCGCAGATGTCTGGTGACGAAACACCGCCCGGAGTCGCGCCGCGAGTCTACCACGTGACCGACGAGGACCCCGTCGGGTTCGCCGGCCGAGAACTGGGCGAGTACCTCTCTCGGCTGCTCGGTCGTCGCGTCCCGGTCGCACAGCGGGACGCGAGCGAGCGCGACGGTCAGACCGACGCGCTCTGGGTGGGGCCCGCATCGGCGTTCGACGGCGTCTCGGCACCGCCCGTGGACGACCCCGAACTCGACGACGGAGTCGTCGTGGAGACGGACGGGACCGCCGGCCTGGTGGCGGGGACGAACCCGCGCAGCGTCCTGCTCGCGGCGTATCGCTACCTCCGGGAACTCGGCTGTCGCTGGGTCCGTCCCGGTCCGGAGGGAGAAGTCGTGCCCGAGCGCGAGTCGCTCCCGCCGGTGAGCCTGTCGACGGTCCCGTCGTATCGCTATCGCGGCGTCTGCCTCGAAGGTGTCGTCAGCGTCGACCACGTCACCGAGATGGTCGACTTCCTCCCGAAACTCGGCTTCAACAGCTACTTCCCCCAGCTACCGGAGTCGTACCCGTTCTTCGAGCGGTGGTACGAGGCCCACGACAACCCGTATCGCGACGGCCAACCGTTTTCCGGTGCGGACGCCCGCGAACACCGCCGCGAGTGCGCCCGGGAGATGGAAAAGCGGGGGCTGGTCCGGCACGACGTCGGGCACGGCTGGACGAACGAGGTGTTCGACACGCCGGCGAAGGGGTGGGACGTCTGGACCGATGGGGTCCCGGCCGACCGCCGGGCGTACATGGCCAAAGTCGACGGCGAGCGGGCCCTCCAGGGACGGGGCGCCGGCGTCCCGCTGAAGACTGAGCTCTGTTACTCCAATCCCGCCGCGCGGCGGGCGCTCGTGGACGTGGTGTGTGACTACGCCGCCGCCAACCCGGGCGTGGACTACCTCCACGTCTGGCAGTCCGACGGCCACAACAACCACTGCGAGTGCGGGGACTGCCGGGAGACGAGGCCGGCCGACCTGTACGTGCGACTGCTCAACGAACTCGACGCGGCCATGCGGGACCGGGACATCGACACCCGCGTCGTCTTCCTCGCCTACACCGACCTCCTCTGGCCGCCCGAGGAGACGCGCATCCAGCACCCCGACCGGTTCGCGCTGATGTACGCGCCGATTGCCCGGTCGTACACCGCCGGCTACGGCGACATCGTCGCGGCTGACGCGGGCCCGGAAATCGCGAAAACGGACCGGCCCCGGCCGACCGATCTGCCCGGGCGCGAGCCCTACGAGCGCAACGACGTCGAGTTCCCGTCGACCGTCGCGGGCAACGTCTCGTACCTCCAGGGATGGCGAGAGCGTTTCGACGGCGACGCCTTCGCCTACGAGTATCACCTCATGCGCAACCAGTACGACGACCCGCCGGGGATGGACATCGCGGCGACGCTGGCCGATGACGTCGCACACCTCGCTGACGTCGGACTCGACGGCCTCCTGATGTGCTGTACGCAGCGGACGTTCTTCCCGACCGGGCTCGGGATGTACACGCTCGGGGAGTTCCTCTGGGACCGCGAGCGGTCGTTCGACGCCGTCGCCGACGAGTACTTCGCGGCGGCCTTCGGCGACGGGGGCGAGGAAGTACGGGCGTTCCTGGCGCGCCTGTCGACCCTGTTCGACCGCTCGACGGTCACCGACGACCTCGACGACGCGTCGCCCGACGCGGCGGCGGCCTTCGAGACCGCGGTCACTGCGATCGACGACTTCCGACCGGCGATAGCGGACGGACGCGACCACCCCGACGCCGCGCGGGCGCGCTCGTGGGACGTGCTCGGGCACTTCGCCGACGTGGGAGCGGGGCTCACCGACGCGTTCGCCGCCCGCGCCCGCGGCGACGAAGCGGCAGCCGCTCGCCACTGGGACGCCGTGGAGGAGACCGTCTGGCGGGCGGAACCCGAGTATCACCGCGTGCTCGACTCGTACTGGTTCACGCGCCGACTCGGCGAAGGGTTCGCCGAGCGGGGCGAGATCGGACAGCTCTGACGTCGCCGACGCCGGCGAGCGCGCCGAATGGCCCCAAACAGCGAGTGCCCGCGACTCGTCGGTAGGTTTAATCCGCGGGCCGGACTCCGGTGGAACGATGGAGATCACTGACCTCTCAGTGTACGTCGTGAACGTCGGCGTCGTCGACCTCGACGACGGCGGGATCGCGCCGTACGTCACGAACCACGGACAGGTCGACGACGTGAACCGGGCGGTCGTCCGCGTCGAGACCGACGCGGGGATCACCGGGTGGGGTGAGATGCGGACGTTCCTCTCGCCCGAGGCGACCCGCGCGATCCTCGAAGAGGGGATCGCGCCGTGGGTCCTCGGCCGGTCGCCCTACGAACTCGAGAGTCTGCGCCGACAGCTGTTCATCGAGTACACGAACGCGGACATGTTCTTCGCGCCGGTCGAGACCGCCTGCTGGGACATCGTGGGCACGGACCTGGGCAAGCCGATCTACGAACTGCTCGGCGGCTGGACCGCGCCGTCGGTGACCGGTCGGACGGACAGCCCGGACCGGAACGCGACACAGCGCGTCGACGCGGCCTACTGCGTGGGGATCCTCCCGCCGGAGGAGTCGCGTGCACACGCGGCACGCGCCCTCGAGGAAGGATACGGCGTGCTCAAGACGAAAGCGGGTCGTGACTGGCGCACGGACGTCGACCGGGTCGTCGCGATGCACGACGAGGTCGACGGTGAGCTGGACTTCCGGCTCGACCCGAACCAGGGGTGGTCGCTCGAGGACGCCGTCCGCGTCGGCGCGACGCTCGAGGACGCGGGCGTCTACCTCCAGTACCTCGAACAACCTATCCGGGTCGACGCGCACGCCTCGCTTACCAGACTCCGACAGCGGACCGCCCAGCCGATCGGGCCGAACGAGGACACCTACATCGCGCGTAACCTGCGGGAGATGATAGAGCGTGGCGCGCTCGACGCGGCGGTGCTCGACATGACACCCGCGGGCGGGATCAGCGCGGTCCGCCAGCTCGCGGGCATCGCCGAGGACGCCGGCGTGCCCGCCGCTCATCACTGCGCCTTCGACCTGGGGATCCGAACCGCCGCTATCGCCCACACCGTCAGCGGCGTCCCGGGGTTCACGCTCCCGATGGACACCGTCTACTACGCGTGGGAGGACGACGTGCTCGAAGAGCGACTGACGCTTGAGGACGGTGGGATCGTCGTTCCCGACGGGCCGGGCCTCGGTGTCGAGGTAGACGAATCGGCGATCGAAAAGCACCGCGTGCTCTGACCGGCGGGCCGGACGCCCTCCCGCGGACGGTGGTCCCCGAGCTAAACTAGGCGGGCACAGCCGACCCTGACCGCCCGAACACCGAACCAGCCCCATCGGACGTCCGTGTGACGACACGAATCGTTTTATTACCTCCCGTCCACGAGCCGGTATGGTCTTCGACGTGACGTCGCAATCCTGGGCCGGGAAGCCGTACGACGCGATCGTTCGAACCGCCGAGCGCGACGGGTCGGTCGCAGTCGTGCCCGTCGGGAGCGTCGAACAGCACGGTCACCACATGCCGGTGGCGACCGACACCATCCTCGCCGACGCCGTGGCGACCCTGGGCGCCCAGCGGGTCGCGGATGCGGTTCCCGTGCTGGTCACGCCGCCGGTCTGGACGGGCAACTCGCCGCATCACATGCCGTTCGGTGGCACGGTTTCCGTCGGTGTCCACGGACTGCTGGACCTCCTCGAACGGATCGCCGACTCCGTGCTCGACAACGGGTTCGACGCCCTGGTCTTTCTCAACGGCCACGGCGGGAACGCGGCGACGGTCAACGACGCGGTTTCGACCGTCGGCGACGCCCACCCCGGAGCAGAGGTGTCCGCGCTCACGTACTTCGAACTCGCGGCCGATTTCATCCACGAAGTTCGCGAGAGCGATACCGGTGGCATGACCCACGCCGGGGAGTTCGAGACGTCCCTCATGCTCCATCTCGAACCGGACCTCGTCGACACCGACGCCCTCGAAGCGACACCGCTGGACGAGCCGTACGACCGTGCCGGTCAGGACCTCTTCGAGGGAGGACCGCTCTCGGTCTACCGGACGTTCGACGAGTACTCCGCGAGCGGCGCGATTGGGGATCCACATCTCGCCACCGCCGAGAAGGGCGCCCGAATTTACGACACACTCGGAGACGAACTCGCCGACCTCCTCTCGACCATCCACGATCAGACCGCCTGATACGGGCCGCCGTGTGCCGGAGCGGCGGCACGACGCCGTTCACGCATCCGTCGATACCGCTCACCGATCCTTATGAACTGCATCACGAACGGTGAAATCTCCGCTCCGAACCGCGAGAGGCCTCCTCTCGACGGTGATCGGCTACCGTGGGCAGCCAGGTCTCGGAGTGGTCGACAAGACCACCAACGAGCGCGAGACGGCCCGCCATCGACTCCCCTGGATATTAGATACGAAAACTTTTGTAAGTACATCCCGATCCATCTTCATGGGAAAATCACGTAGAAAGGAGATAAAACACCATATTTCTGAAACGAAACTCGACGAGCTACTTCGCGAGGCCGAAGACGAGCACAGGCTTCGGCGGTTGGGGTTCCTGAAGAACCTCTATCGTGGTGATTCGATCCCGGAGGCTGCCGTCCGCGAAGGCCGGTCCGTGGCCACCGGTGACCGGTGGGCAGAGGCCTGGAACGAGGGGGGCGTAGAAGCGCTGATGCCGAGTTTCGGGGGCGGCCGGCCTCCGAAACTCGACGCGGACGAACGCGAGGAACTGTTCGACATACTTCGGCGGGGACAGCCCTGGACGTCGCGGGAGATCGGGAGCCTTCTCGACGACGAATTCGGCGTCGAATACAGCCCGAGCTATCTCAGTCGGTTCCTCCGTGACCTCGGCCTGTCCTACGAGCGGTCGCGATCCGAGCGGCCGAGTCAACCGAGCGTCTCCGAAGCCGACGGCGATAGACCCGTCGGCGATACGCTCGACGGAGCCGACGGCGACGAACCGCACAACGAACCGGAGACGGACGGGAGAGGCGGGTGGGTGGTCGAGGACGACCGCTGCCCGGATGACGTGTGAACCACCACGGGACCTGCCGAGTGGGTCGGCTCTCAGGACCCCGTGATCCGGTCCGAACGACCGAATCCTGACCAGCCCGGACCCGAAAACAGTATCTACGAGTCTTCGAGGTGTAGTATAATGTATTCAACATAGATTTAGATTTACTGTCAGCGCTATCTGAGATCGCTATTTGTTTTCAAGAGATATCTCAGAGTCAGTCGAGTGTGGAAGTCAGTCTCGCCAGCGACGTGTGATATGAGTAGAGAGCTCAGTAGCGGAGAGGGGAGAAACCACTGGCAGCCGTCGCGAGGTCCGGCTTACCGATCACACACTGCGTGTGGGCAAACACTCTCGATACTGGTGCTGTCGATCGGGTTCGAATTCCGGAAATGCGACTGGATCCGCCCGCAGCCGAGGCTATCGACCGACGACGTGCCTGGATACGAATCGCCGAGAGGTAAGTGGCGCTGACCACACCCGCGCCGCTCCTACTACACGCGGCGAGCCCCGGGGTACTGGTTCGGTTCCGCCTACTCCCACTCGGTGTAGCCGCACTTACCGCAGTGTTTGCGGTCGCCGTGGTCGGCGAGGAAGGTGTCGCCACAGCGCGGGCAGGTCTCGCGGGTGGTCGTCCCGTCGTCGTCGTAGAACTCGTGGCGGGGCATTATGCTTCCTCGGCCTCGTCGGCCTCGCCGTCGGCGGTGATCTTGTTGCGGTCGAGCATGTACTCCTGCTCGACGTCGCGGGCGAAGTCGGCGTCGTCGTACACCTTCGCGTAGCCGACGGTCTTTCGCATGCCGAACTTCGTGTCGAGTTCGTGGACGACGACCTCGTCGGCGTCCTTGTTGAGCATCGCCGCGAGCGAGTCGCGCACGGAGAGTCGCTCCGGGGAGGCCTCCTCGTGGGTGACCTCGAACCGGACGTCCGTCCGGTGCAACATCGGGTTCTCGTCTTCCTCGATGATGTCGATATCCATGGTTCTTGCTCCCTACTCCCCGCGAAACGCGTAAAAGGATTTCGAAGCGAGGGGATCGACCCACGCTCGCCCGCGGCCCTCCCGATGGTCGCCGCACTCGTTCGACCGACCGACGCCGGTTCGCCCCGCGTCGTTACACCTGGCCGAACACACCCACGAGACGACATGTACGAGTATCATTCGTGGAAACTGGCGGGCCAAGCATATGCCGTCGTACCACAACAGTGTGGTAACTAACATGGCAGACGCGACGGCGGACACGACTCTGGATCGGGTGACGACAGGCGTCCCGGGACTCGACGAGGTGCTACACGGCGGACTGGTCGACGGGCGGAGCTACCTCGTTCGGGGCCGGCCCGGTTCGGGCAAGACGATCCTCGGCTTTCACTTCCTCACGGCGGGCGCCGCGGCGGGCGAGACGGCACTTTTCATCAATCTCGAGGAAAAAGAGCGGGACACGCGGGCCAACGCCGCCTCGCTGGGGTTCGACCTCGCGGGCGTCGAGATGCTGGACCTCTCGCCGTCGTCGGAGTTTTTTGCACGCGACCAGTCCTACAGCGTCTTCGGCGCCGACGAAGTCGAGGGCGACGACCTCACCGAGCGCATCGCCGACCGGGTCGCCGAGCTGGGGCCCGACCGGGTGTTCGTCGACCCCGTCACGCAGTTTCGCTACCTCACCAGCGACGACTACCAGTTCCGCAAGCAGGTGCTCTCGTTTCTGCGCTTTCTCGAAGAACAGGACGCGACGGTGCTCTTTACCTCCCAGCGGACGAGCGACTCGACCGACGAGGACCTGCAGTTCATGAGCGACGGCATCGTCGAACTCTCCTACAGCGACGACGTGCGCCGGATCGCCGTCCCGAAGTTCCGCGGGTCGGACCGCCAGGGCGGCCGACACGGGATGGCCATCCGCGGGGACGGTCTCCACGTCTTCCCAGAGCTCGTGCCCTCGACACACGGTGTCGGCTTCGACACCGAACGGATCTCCTCGGGGGTCGACGAACTCGACGCACTGCTGGGCGGCGGGATCGAACGCGGGACGATAACCGTCGCCAGCGGCCCGACCGGCGTCGGGAAGACGACGACTGGCACGCAGTTTCTCGCCGAGGCCGCCCGCCGGGGCGAGCGGTCGGCGGTCTACCTGCTGGAGGAGTCGGTCGACACCTTCGAGCACCGCGCGGCGGCGATCGGTCAGCCCGTCGAGCGCATGCGTGCCGAGGGGACGCTCGCGGTCGAACCGGTCGAACCGCTGTCGGTCTCGCCCCAGGAGTTCGCGCGGCGGATCCGGACCGAGGTCGAGGAGCGCGACACGCGCGTCGTCATGATAGACGGCGTCCGCGGCTACAAGCTCTCGATGCAGGGCGAGGGCGATGACCTCGTGCGGAAACTCCACGCGCTGGGACGGTACCTGAAGAACATGGGCGTGACGGTGGTGATCGTCGACGAGATCGACCAGGTCACCGGCGAGTTCCGGGCGACGAACTCGGGGATCAGCTACCTCGCGGACAACGTCCTGTTCCTGCGGTACCTGGAGATGGAGGGTGAACTCCGGAAGGTCGCGGGCGTGCTGAAAAAACGCGTCGGCGACTTCGAGCGGTCGGTGCGGGAGTTCGAGATCACCGAGGAAGGCGTCGCCGTGGGCGAACCGCTCACCGGGCTCCACGGAGTGTTGCGTGGCGCGCCGGAGTTCGTCGACGGGGGGCCGTGACGGTCCCGCTCGCGGCGCTGGAGCCCACGCGGATCCGCGTCCTCCTCACCCACGAGCGCAACCGCGAACTCGTCGCCGACTGGCTCGACGACGACTACGAGGTCCGTGCCGGCCTCGACGACGTCGGCGAACCGGCCCACATCGGGACCGACGACGATGTGAGCGGTGTCGGGACAGCCCTGGCGGGGACGGACCTGTGTCTGGTGGACGAGGCGGGCTTCGCGGCCCATCGCGAGCGACTGGCGGCGTGGAAAGACCGGGCGGACCCGGTGTTCGCGCCGGTGCTCCTCGTGACCGAGGACGCGCCGAGCGAGGACCTCGACCCCGAGGCGTGGGAGACGCTCGACGGCCTGTACGTCGTCGACGACATGGTCCAGATCCCCGTCGAGAAGGCGGTGTTCGCCCGTCGGCTCGAGAACCTGCTCTCGCGGCGCAAGCTATCGACGAACCTGACGCGCTCCTACCGGCGCAGCGAGGAGCGGTTCTCGTCGCTGTTCAACGGGACGCCCGACCCCGCGTTCGTCGTCACCGACAGGGAGATATCCTACGCGAACGACGCGCTCTGTGCGCTCTGTGAGGGGGACCGAGAGGCCGTCGTCGGGACGGCGCTCGCGGACGCGGCGTGGTTGCCGGCGGCGACCCTGGAGGCGCTGTCGACCCAGCGCGAGACGGCGCTGGCCGGCGGCGACCCCGACCCCGAGACAGTGGTCGTGGAACCGCCGGACGGGGGCCGGCGCTACGTCGAAGCGAACGTCAAAGCGTTGACCGGCGGCGACGTCGAGGGGGTCGTCGTGGTGATGCGGGACGTGACCGAGCGCCGCGAGCGCGAGCGGGAGATCGCCGAGCGCGAGGCGCAGTTCCGGGCGGTGTTCGAAGGCACCAACGACGCCCTGCTCGTCGCCGACGACGAGGGCACCTACGTCGACACGAACCCGGCCGCCTGTGACCTGCTGGGTCTGTCGAAAGACGAGGTGGTCGGCCAGTCCGTCGGCGAGTTCATGCCGGACTCGGACGGGTTGGCGGACACCTGGGAGCGCTTTCTCGCCGACGGGCAGATGCGGGGGACGTTCGAACTCGTGCGCGACGACGGCGAGCGCCGCGTCGTCGAGTTCTCGGCCCAGACGGACGTCCAGCCCGGCCGGCACCTCTCTGCGCTGCGGGACGTGACCGAACGCACGCGGATGGAGCGCGAACTCAGGCAGAGCGAGCGGCGCTTCCGACAGATCGCCGAACACGTCGAGGAGGTCATCTGGATGGTCTCGCCCGACGACGAGTCCGTCGTGTACGTCAGCCCGAGTTTCGCCGACCTCACCGGTCGGTCTGCCGGCCTCCTCGACGACGGCCTGTTCGACGGCCTGGCGACGATCGTCCATCCCGGGGACCGCGAGGCCGTCCTCGGGAAAGCCGAGGCGATGCTCGCGGACGGCAGGGCCGACGACGCCGACGAGGAGTACGCCTTCGCCTTCCGCGTCGAGCGGCCGGACGGCGAGACCCGGTGGGTCGAAGCCACCGGCTACCCGGTCGTCGACGAGGACGGCGCCGTCTCGCGGTTCGTCGGCATCATCGACGACCGGACGGACGCGATGCGTCGCGAGCGACGCTTCAGGGCCGTCTTCGACCAGACCTACCAGTTCACGGGCCTGCTCGACCCGGACGGCGAGATCGTCGACGTCAACGACGCGGTGGTGAGCGAGGGGCCGATCGACGCCGCGGACGTGGTCGGCGAACCGCTCCCGGCGGCGCCGTGGTGGCCCGACGAGGAGGCGCGCGAGCGGGTCGCTGACGCCGTCGCGACGGCCGCCGAGGGAGCGGTCGTTCGCAGCCAGGAGACCGTCCTGAACGGCGAGGGACGGGCGACCATCGACTTCTCGATCACGCCGGTCACCGACGAGACCGGCGAGATAGACCTGCTCGTCGCCGAGGGGCGGGACGTCACCGACCTCGTCGAGCGCGAGCGCGAACTGGAGCGCAAGAACGAGCGTCTCTCCGAGTTCGCGGGCATCGTCAGCCACGACCTTCGCAACCCGCTGCAGGTGTTCGCCGGCCGACTCGCCCAGCTCGCCGAGGACCGCGAGCGCGCCGACTCGCCCGCGGACGTCCCGCTGGACGAGCACCTCCCGTCGATGGAGCGGTCGGTCGACCGGATGCAGACGCTCGTCGACGACCTGCTCACGCTCGCCAGCCAGGACGCGGCGCTGTCCGAGACGCGACCGGTGGGTCTCGCCGACCTCGCACGGGAGGCGTGGACGACGACCGACGCCCCAGAGGCGACACTCGCCGTCGCGACCGACCGGACCGTCCGCGCCGACCCCTCGCGACTGCAGCAGGTCCTCGAGAACTGTTTCCGCAACGCCGTCGACCACGGGCCCGGCGACGTGACCGTCACCGTCGGCGACCTCGACGACCACGAGGGCTTTTTCGTCGCCGACGACGGTCCCGGCATCCCCGAAGCCGAACGCGACGCGATCTTCGAACAGGGCTACTCCACCGACCCCGACGGCACGGGCTTCGGTCTCGGCATCGTCTCGGAGGTGGCCGCCGCCCACGGCTGGACGGTCGTCGTCGTCGAGAGCGAGACTGGCGGCGCCCGCTTCGAGTTCCGCGGCGTGGCGTCGCCGGGCCGTCACGGCGTGGCGTCGCCGGGCCGTCGCGGTCGGAACTGACGGGTCAGCTACGGGATCAGCGCCGAGGCGGTGCCGAACAGCGTCGCGCCGTCGCTGCGAACGACGAACAGGACGTAGAAGAAGGCGAGATAGCCGGCGATGAGCACGGACCCCTTCGGGCGGCCGATGCCGTCGCCGTAGCGCATCATCCCGAGCGCGACGAGGGTGAAGGCGATCATGATCGGGAACTCGACGACCATCGTCTGGCCGGAGACGCCGATGGGGACGATCAGCGCGACGATGCCGATGACCGCGAGGATGTTGTAGATGTTCGACCCGATGACGTTCGTCACGGAGAAGTCAGCCTGCCCGCGGTAGGCGCTGACCAGCGAGGTGGCGAGTTCGGGCACCGAGGTCCCGAAGGCGATGATCGTCAGCCCGATGAACAGTTCGCCGAAGCCGAGATCCAGCAGGATGCCGCGGCCGCCGAGGATCAGCCAGCGCGACCCGATCACGAGAAAGAGCAGCGCGCCGACCGTCTTGGCGACGTGGTCGATCCCGATCGAGGCGGTGGCGGCGACGTCGTCGTCGATCTCGTCGCCGATGACCTCCTCCTCGTCGCGCTCCTGGGAGTCGCGGTAGAGGTGCAGGGAAAACAGCGCCAGGATCGCCAGCATGAACGCGCCGTCGAACGTCGCGAGACTGCCGTCGGCGCCCAGGACGACGAGCACGACCGCCGCCGTGAGCATGAACGGCCCCTGGGTGGCCAGCGCGTCCTTGTCGATCGAGATGGGGCTGACGAGCGCCGACGCGCCCAGCACCAGCCCGATGTTGGCGATGTTCGAGCCGACGATATTGCCGAGCGCGATCTTGTCCGAGGCCGCGATGGCGCCCATCGAACTGACGAACAGCTCCGGCGCCGTCGTCGCGAACGCGACGATGGTGACCCCGACCGTCGCCGGCCGGATACCGTACCCGATCGCCAGCGCGGCCGCACCGCTGACCAGTAGCTCCGCGCCGATGTAGACGCAGACGATCCCGAGAAGGAAGATCACGCCGTCCATCGAAACGACAGCCCCGAGTGCCCCTGTCATCGTCAGTATCGATCTCACCGTCACCGCTTCCCCTCGAAAAGCTATCGCTCGTGATATCAACCGTGATATTGAGCGTTCCGAACAGCTATCATATATGAGTGTGTGACAGTTTCGCGATCGATATCGGCCCGACGGGAGCCGTCGAGAACGGGGGCGCGCTCGCGGTCGGCCCCGCCGAAGTCACTGACCGGGCCTACGCGCCGTCGTCGGCGAGCTGGCCCAGATCCGCGAGGAAATGCGAGACGTGGAGTCGGTCGTTGGTGCCCGCCGAGAGGTCGACGTCGACGTCGCCGGCAAGGCGGTGGACGGCGGCGAGTCGGTCACCGGAGTAGCGCGAGCGGGCGACGGTGAGCACGTCCTCCATGACCTCGCTCCCGCTGTAGCCCTCGTCGACGAGCAGGTCGTCCAGCGTCGAGCGCGCGTCGGTGAACTCGCCCGCTTCGGCCGCTGTGATCATCTCCTGGACGCGCTCGTCAGTCCCCAGCGACCCGAGCACCTCGTAGGCCGCCTGCATCGTGATCTCCCCCTCCTGTTCGTGGGTGGTCTGGGCCGCGAGGATCGCTTTCCTGAGATCGCCGTCCGCGTAGCCGGCGACGTACTCGATGCCCTCGTCGTCGCCCGCGGCGCCCTCCGCCGCGACGATGTCTTCGAGGACCGCGACGGTCTCGGCGTGGGTCGGTTTGCGCACCGCGACGGGGAAACATCGCGAGCGGATCGGCGGGATGAGCGCCGACGGCTGTCGGGTGGCGATGACGAACTGCGTCGCCTCGTAGTACTGCTCCATCACCCGGCGCAGGGCCTGCTGGAAGTCCTCGCGGACGCCCTCGGCGTTGTCCAATAACACGGTCTTGTACGACCCCGAGACCGGCGCGTAGCTCGCCGACTCCTTGAGGACGTGGTTGATCAGGTCGGCCTTCGAGGACTCGCGGCGGCGCTTCGAGTCGATAAAGCGCGCGAATCGGGGGTCCTGACTCACTTCTTTTTTCGTCATGTCGAAGAAGTCGGCGACGTTGATCTCCACGAGGTCGGCGTCGGGGTTCACGTGGAGTTCGTCCGCGAGCGCGCGCACCGCGGCGGTCTTGCCCGCGCCGGGCGGCCCGTGGACCAGCAGGTTCATCGGCTCCTCGACGACACTCTGGAGGTGTTCGCGGACCTTCGGCTGGGGGAGATCAGCGAGCGCGGGCGCGTGGCGCTCGGTCCACAGCGGCCCCGCGAGCCCGTCGGCCAGGTCGTCGCCGTCCGCGTCTGCCATTACTCGTCGTTGGCGACCCGCCGGTATCAATCCATCCGTCTCGATCTGCGTGGGTCGCGGTTGTTGGATCGTGTGTGACCGTCACCGCCACAGCCTGAAAGCCCCTGCAGCAAAGACCGAAACCGTCACCGCACACAGCCTGAAAGCCCCGACGCGTTCGGCTCGCGCGCCTCGCTGCGCGCTTCCCTCCCTTCGGTCGGTCCAGTGCTTACGTCGTCGGGCGTCGCCGAACGCGGCGCCCCTTTCATTCCCGCCCGCACAGACTGGCCGATCAGCCGACGCGGGTGGGAATGAAAGGGGCCGGCCGCTCGTCGCCGCCCCGGCGAAGCAAGCACCGCAGGAGTGAGGGGTGCGAGGCGCGCAGCGCCTCGAATGCGAGCGGCTCTGCCGCGAGCAACGAGCGACGAGGCGCGCAGCGAGCCGCGGCGGTACGAGCGGACGGGGGCTTTCACGCTGTCTGCTGTGGCGGTCCCAGTAGTTGTTGCGAGGGATTTCACGCTGTTCGCGGTGGCTGTCACAGTCGGTCCTGCGGTGGGGATCCAGTTCGGTGTTGCAGGGGTTGTCACGCTGATCGCGGAGCGCAAGGCCGCCGCTTCACCGCCGACTCTCCGCGGGAACGCGGGGATTTTTGAGCGGCGGTGCCGTCGCCCGGTGTATGCGCGTCGCGTTCGTGTCGATGGAGACGTCGTTCCACCGCGAGGGCGACGGACTCGCCCGCTTCGAACGCGTCGCCAGAAACCTCGCACACCGCGGCCACGACGTGACGCTGTTCTGTGCCGGCTGGTGGGACGGCTACGAGGAACGCATCGAGCGCGACGGGCTGACCTACCGTGCGGTCACTGTCTCGCCCGCGCTCACCTCCTTCACCGCGCGGATCCCCGCCCTGCTCGCGGCCCACCGTCCCGACGTCGTCCACACACGCCCGGACCCGCCGGTTCAGACGGCTGCCGCGAGCCTCGGGGCGACGCTCGCCCGTGCGCCGCTGGTCGTCGAGTGGTTCGGCGACGAACCCATCGAACAGTCGCGCCTCTACGAGCGGGCCGCGAGCGGGCCCGACATGGTCGTCACGCCCTCCGAGATGGTCCGCACCGAGGTCCGCGAGGCCGGCGCCACCGCCGACACTTCCCGCGTGATCCCCGAGAGCATCGACATGTCGCTCGTGCGGTCGGTCGACGCCGCCGAGGAGGTCGACGTCGTCTTCGCCCACCCGCTCGACGAGAGCGCCAACGTCCAGAGTTTCCTCCTGGGGCTCGCGGAACTCCGGACGAAAGACTGGACGGCGACGGTCATCGGCGACGGGCCGATGCGCGACGACTACGAGGCCGAGGTTGCGGACCTGCGCATCGACGACCGGATCACCTTCGTCGGCGCCTGCGACCGTCGCAAGCGGATCGCCCTCTACAAGGGCGCCCACGCGTTCATCCAGACGGCCTACCGGGAGTACTTCGCGACCGAACTGCTGTGGGCGATGGCCTGCGGCTGCGTGGGCATCGTCGAGTACCAGGCCGAATCGAGCGCCCACGAACTCATCACCGAAGCCGAGCGCAGTTTCCGGACGACGAACCCCCAGCAGATCGCCGACGCCATCGTCGACGCCGGGGAGTTCGAGCGCTTCTCGGTCGACGAGGACTGGGCGCGGTTCGACCACGACGCCGTGCTGGAGGAGTACCTCGGCGTCTACGAGGACCTGCAGGACGCGCACGGTCTGTTCTGACCCGGGACTGCGCACCTCGCGGTCGAGTCAGCTCTCGAGAACCTCGTTACAGCTGGTGACGAACTGGCCGAGACCCTTGGCCACGTCGCGGTCGAGCGAGACGCCGACGCCGCTCTCGTCCGGGCGAGGGAAGATGAGGACGGCGGCCTCCTCGTGGAGTTCGACCGTCGCCTGGGTGTCACCGACGCCGTCGTAGACGTCGGAGTGGACGACCGGTTCGTAGCGCCGGGCGCGGTCGAGGAGCGCGGGGAGGGCGTCGCCGAGCGCGTCGGTCGCGAGGTCGTCGCGGACGTACAGCACGGTCGAGTCGTCCGCGTCGTAACTGATCGCGGTCCGGAACGCGTCGCCCGCCCGATTGCGGACCAGCTGGAGCAGTTCCTGGTAGCGCTCGTCGCTCATGTCCGACCGCTCAGTCTCGGGACCATTAGATGTGTCGGCCGTTATTTCCAACTAGAAATCCAGTCGTGTTGTCTGTTCCTCGTCGCCCGCCGACGGTGGAGCGTTGTTCGGGGCGCGTACCGGCGGCGGATCTCTGTTCCGCCCGGAACCGTTTTGCCCGCGCCGCCGCTGGTTCGGGTGTGTACGACCTCGAACGCTACCTCAACGTCAGGAGCGCCTACGGCGCCTCGTTCGCGCCCGACGGGACGCTCGCCTTCCTCACGGACACGACGGGCGTCCCGCAGGTCTGGACGCTCGACGAACCCGAGGGGTGGCCCGACCAGCGGACCTTCTACGAGGAGCGGGTCACCTTCGCCTCGTGGTCGCCCGAGCGCCGCGAACTCGTCTTCGGCATGGACGAGGGCGGCAACGAACGCGCGCAACTGTACCGCCTCGATCCCGACGACGGCACCATCACCGACCTGACCGCGACGCCCGACGCGAAACACCGCTGGGGCGGCTGGTCACACGACGGCGACCGCTTCGCGTTCGCGTCCAACCGTCGCGACGAGTCCGTCTTCGACGTCTACGTCCAGGGACGGGACGAAACCGGCGACGACGCGCGGCTCGTCTGCGAGGGCGACGGCTGGCTCTCCGTGGGGGGCTGGGCGCCCGACGACGACCGCCTGCTCGTCTCCGAGGCCCACTGGAGTTTCGACCAGGACATCTACGTCCTCGATATCGACTCGGGCGAGCTGACCCACGTCACGCCCCACGAGGGCGACGTGCGCTTCACGAGCGCGAGCTGGGGGCCCGACGGCGACGCTCTCTATCTCGTCACCGACTACGAGGCGGACACGCTGGCGCTCGCCCGACTGGACCTGACCGCCGACGCCGCCGCCGTCGACGACGTGGGCGAGCGCCTCGACATCGTCGAGACGGGCGGCGACTGGGACGTCGGCGGCGTCGCGCTCGACGACGAGACCGGCTGGCTGGCCTACTCGCGCAACGTCGACGGCTACACGGACCTGACCGTCGGCGAACTCGACGGCCCCACCGATATCGCGGAGTTCCCGACCCCGGACCTCCCCGGGAATCTGGCCGGCGGTGTGGCCTTCGACGACGACGCCGAGCGCTTCGCCATCTCCGCCACGGGCCGCACGGAGAACACGAACGTCTTCGTCGTCGATATCGAGACCGGCGAACACGAGCGCTGGACGCGCGCCTCGACGGCCGGCATCCCTCGCGAGACGTTCGTCGAGCCCGACCTCGTCCGTTACGAGAGCTTCGACGGCCTCGACGTCCCGGGGTACTTCTCGCTGCCCGACGACTGGGAGGCGCGAGCGGCCGACGGGGACGGCGATGGCGTCCCGGTCATCGTCGACATCCACGGCGGCCCGGAGAGCCAGCGTCGCCCCTCCTTCGCCGGTCTCACGCAGTATTTCTGCTCGCGCGGCTACGCCGTCTTCGAGCCGAACGTTCGCGGGTCGACGGGGTACGGGCGCGAGTACACCCATCTCGACGACGTCGAGAAGCGGATGGACTCGGTCGCTGACCTCGAAGCGGCCCACGAGTGGCTCTCGTCCCACGAGGCGGTCGACCCCGAGCGAATCGTCGCGATGGGGGGCTCCTATGGCGGTTTCATGGTGCTCGCGGCGCTCACGGAGTATCCCGACCTGTGGGCCGCGGGGGTCGACGTGGTCGGCATCGCGAACTTCGTCACGTTTCTGGAGAACACCGGATCCTGGCGTCGGGAGCTACGGGAGGCCGAGTACGGCTCCCTGGAGGAGGACCGCGAATTCCTCGAGTCCGTCTCGCCGATCAACAACATCGAGGCGATCCGCGCGCCGCTTTTCGTCCTCCACGGCGCGAACGACCCGAGAGTCCCCGTCGGCGAGGCCGAACAGATCGCCGAACGGGCCAGCGAACAGGGCGTCCCCGTCGAGAAGATGGTCTTCGACGACGAGGGTCACGGCATCTCCAAACTCGAAAACCGCATCGAGGCCTACACCGCCGTCGTCGACTTCCTCGACGAGCACGTCTGAGCCATGGCCGACGGACTCGACGGGGCGGACCGGGCGGCGGTCGAGCGACTCGCCGCCGACATCGCGGCAGCGGACAGCGTGGTCGCGCTGACGGGCGCTGGCGTCAGCGCCGCCTCGGGCATCCCGCCTTTCCGCGGCGAGACGCCCGGAACCGACGGAGACGACGAGGAGGGGACCGGAGACAAAGACAGTCCGCAACCGGTGTGGGAGCGGTTCGACCCGGCCGACTTCCACCGCCGCCGCTTCGCGGCCGACCCCGAGGGGTGGTGGACCGACCGCTGCGCGCTCCGGGCGGCGATGTACGGCGACGGCGTCGCGCCGAATCCCGCCCACGACGCGTTCGCGACGCTCGAATCGCGGGGTCACCTCGACACGCTCCTGACCCAGAACGTCGACGGACTGCACACCGCGGCGGGCTCTGAGTCGGTGGTCGAACTCCACGGGTCGCGGGCGCGCATCGTCTGTGACGACTGCAGGGCGGAACTGGCCGCCGAGTCGGTCTGGGGGCGCGTCGAGAGCGGCGACGTGCCACCGCGGTGTGACTGCGGGGGCGTCCTGCGACCGGACGTGGTCCTGTTCGGGGAGGGCCTACCCGACGAGCCTTTCGACCGGGCGCAGGTCGCCACCCGGAGAGCGGACGTGTTCCTCGCCGCGGGGTCGTCGCTGACGGTCCGACCCGTCTCGCTGCTGCCCCGGATGGCCGCCGAGGCGGGGGCGACGCTGGCCGTCGTCAATCTGGAACCGACGCCGGTCGCGGACAGGGCGGACTACGCGATACGCGGGGACGTGACCGAGGTTCTCCCGGCGCTGGTCGCCGAACTCGAGAAGAGTCAGTGAGCGGGTTCCCGACCGACCATCGAAAAGAGCCGACCGCGACGGTTACAGTTCGACGCCGCTGGGGATGAGGCTGTGCTGGCGCAGGAGGCTCCCCTCGTCGTCGTAGACGAGGAGGGTGCGTTTCTCGTAGACGGCGACGTCCTCGCCGTCGCGGCGGACGACGACGCGGTAGCGCCCCTCGTCGTCGTCGGTCCGGGCGCGGCGGGCGGCAGAGACGAGGTCGAGGATCGGTTCGGCCTCCGTGTTGACCTCGAGGACGAAATCGCCGGTGACGCGGTTGGTGAGGCCCAGGACGCCGGCCGGATCGTCGGCGTCGCTGGCCGTCTGGAAGCGGAAGGCGACGTCGATCCGTTCGGCGTCGAGCCGGTCGTCGTCGGCGTCGTCGAGGCGTTCCTCGAGGACGTCCGCCGGCCCGTCGAAGGTCAGTTCGGCCGTCGGTCGCTCGTCGCCGTCCAGGTCGGTGTCGCGGAGGTCCAGGGTGACGTAATCACGCCTCATTCGATACCGGCTCTAGGGAGTCAGACGGGAAGAACGTAACGCCGGCGGAACCGCCCGGTGGAACGGCTCGACGACGCCACCCGGTGGGTCGGTTCGACCGCCCCGTCCAGTGGGTCGGTTCGACGGCGGTTGACCCGATAGCTTTTCGACCCTGCCGGGCGGCCTCCGGAGTGATGGCGCTTGTTCGTTCCGAGTACGCGGGGGAGTTCGCGGTGGTCGCAGCGTGGATCTCCGCCCTGATGCCGTGGTCGATAACGTATTTCCGACCCGCCGAAGTCCCGCTCGAACTGGTGGTCGTCCGCTACGGCTACTTCCACCTGCAGTTTCTCCTCTCCGGCCCACTTCTCGACACAGAGACGTTCCTCCTGCTCCACGAGGCACACGGCTACGTCGCGTCGAACGTCCGCCCGGCGATCACAGTCGCGGCGGTCGCGGCGGTCGGCCTGACGCTCGCACTCGCGCTCAGCGTCGCCTACTACCACGCTGAGGCCCGCATCGAATCGCTCCCCGTCGACCCCGTGCGACTCATGGGTGCGCTCCTGGGGGTCTGCGGGCTCGTCTACCTCGGTGCCACCGCCCCCCTCTGGCAGGAGAAGGCCGGCACGACCGTCCCGGTCGCGCCGCTTTTCATGCTCGTCTTCGCCGTCTCGCTGCTGCGCGTGGAACGGGACTGACCCGCGTCCTGTTCGTCGATCCCGCTCGCGACGCCGATCCGGGCGCTATCTTGCGGTATGGGAGCGATACGCACGCCGAGATCATCGAAACATTTAAGTACTTTTCGGACTAACACAGAGTTAGGAAGCGCGGCGCTGGATTTTATGGCTTATGCCACCGGCAAGCCGCCCCGGAGCACCCACCATGAGCGATACCACAATACGAACGGCCAGTGAAGACGGAACCAGTGAACGACTACGCGACCGCGAGGAGGAGGTAGCGGCGGGCGAGGAGACGGTCGACGAGAGCGAGGCGGAATCGCAGTCCGAATCCGAGAGCGAACGCCAGTGTCCGGAGTGTGGCGGCCGGCTCGCCTCCGACACGGAGCACGGCGAGACGGTCTGTGCCGAGTGTGGTCTCGTCGTCGAGGAAAACGAGATCGACCACGGGCCCGAGTGGCGAGCGTTCGACTCCGCCGAGAAGGATCAGAAATCGCGCGTCGGTGCGCCGACGACGAACATGATGCACGACCGCGGGCTGTCGACGAACATCGGCTGGCAGGACAAGGACGCCTACGGCAACTCGCTGTCGTCCAGTCAGCGCCAGAAGATGCAGCGCCTGCGCACCTGGAACGAGCGTTTCCGGACCCGCGACTCCAAGGAGCGCAACCTCAAGCAGGCCCTCGGTGAGATCGACCGCATGGCCTCCGCGCTCGGGCTTCCGGACAACGTCCGCGAGACCGCGAGCGTCATCTACCGGCGCGCCCTCGACGAGGACCTCCTCCCGGGGCGGTCCATCGAGGGCGTCGCGACCGCGGCGCTGTACGCCGCGGCGCGCCAGGCCAACACCCCGCGCAGTCTCGACGAGATGGCCGTGGTCTCGCGGATCGACAAGATGGAGCTCACCCGGACCTACCGCTACGTGGTCCGCGAGCTCAGCCTCGAGATCCAGCCCGCGAACCCGGAGAGCTACGTCCCGCGGTTCGTCTCGGATCTCGACCTCTCGGACGGCACCGAGCGACGCGCCCGCGAGCTGATCGACGCCGCCCGCGACCGTGGCGTCCTCAGCGGCAAGAGCCCGGTCGGCATCGCCGCCGCGGCCGTCTACGCCGCGGCCCTGCTCACCAACGAGAAGGTCACCCAGAACGAGGTCAGCGACGTGGCCAACATCTCAGAGGTCACCATCCGCAACCGCTACAAGGAACTGCTCGAAGCCGCCGACGCTCCGGCCTGATCCAGCCGCCGTTTCGGTCTGATCGGGCCGACGCTCTGGCACTGCCGGGACACAGGCGGGTGACTCCCGGTCCCCGCGCAGGAACCTTTTTGCCCTTCGCACGCGTGTGAATCACACGCATGGATGAAGCGTACGTCCGTCTGCTCTGTCCGGAGTGTACGAAAGACTGGGAGTCGACGCCGTCGAAGTTGCCGGCGCACACGCGCGTTTTCCACTGTCCGAACTGCCACGCGAGCCGCCGGCTCGCGGAGTTCACACGAACCGAACACGACCTGCAGACCCTGAAACAGCTCAGCTAGGTCCGTCTCACCGCTGCCGTTTTCGCGACATTGCGCCCTCGCACTGTTTGGTAGCTGGAACTCTAACCGCGACCCCGGACGCCACCGCGACCGCACTTCTCGGAGTGAGATGGAAGCCCTCGCCGCGCTCGTGGTCGCTGCGCGGGATATTCTCGCTTTCCGCACCGCCCACTCGCGGCAGAGCCGCTCGCTACGAGGCGCAAGCACTTCGCACCGCGAGAATAGTGCCCGCGCAGCGACTGAACTGAACGCGAGCCCGCCTCACGGCGGAGCCGTTCGGCATCGAGGCGCAAGCGCCTCGCACGCCTCGCCCTTCCAGTCCGCCAGGGATCTGTGTGTGGCATCGAGCTGTCGACCGTTCAACGTCGGATCGGCCTGTGCGACCTGATTTTCCTGGTGGACTGAAAGGGCGAGGCCCGCTCGCGCTTGTGTAGTCGCCTCCGGGACCCCTATCCGCGCGGGCGTTGCCGAGAGCGCGGATATGTCCCGGAGCGACCGCGAGAGCGAGGCTCGACGAATGGAGAGCCTCGACCGCGAACGGCGCTTGTCGCCGTGAGCGAGCGGGTCGAGGGCTTTCGACTCTCAGGATCGAGTGCAGTGGCGGTGGCTGTGACTCGTAGCGAGCGGGCCGAAGACTCTCGTCTCTCGGAGTAGTCTGCAGTCGCGGTGGCGGCTTCCGAGACTAGCTCACCAGAAAAGACAGCTATCCGCTGGTCGCCGAGCGCGCGCCGCAGGCCTCACAGCGGAGCAGGAGGACGCCGCCCTCGCGCTCGAAGTGCGTGTCGGGGAGGCCACACTCCGAGCAGAGGACGAACTCGTCGAGGTACTCCTCGACCGCGCCGCGGACGCGGCGTTCGCTGAACTCCCCGGTGAGGCGCGCGCGGCCGCTCTCGTCGATGTGGCCGCTCGTTCCGAGCTCGTTCTGGAGGAACTTCATCACGTGGTCGTCCTCCCGGCCGAGCAGGTCACAGGTCCCCTGGAAGTTCTCGTAGACCGTGACGTTCCCCTCCTGGCGCACGTCCGGATCCGGGAGGTCGAAGCGGTCCGAACTCCCCTCGATGTCCGGGGTCTCCTCGAGCGCCCGGTCGAGCATGTCGTCGTAGTCCATACCGATGAGAAGCAAGTCCGCTCGTAAAAGTCTTTCAACCCGACCGCAGTCCGCTCGATACCCGGTACCCACCGACCCGCTCCCCCGATCTGCCCCCCGACCCGGCGGCACTGTCACTCGTTCACTCCGGCTGACATCCGATATTCGGGGTCTATCACGGTTGTAAACGGGATATCGGCCGAGTGTGTTAACGCGACTCAGGATACTACTATAACCCTCCAGTGGTAAGCCTGTGTTGACTATGAAAAAGCAGGAGCTCATTCACCTTCACGGCCTGCTTGCTCAGGTGGAGAACCAGTACGAGATGGAGACAGGGTGCGAGGTGGACCACGACGAATACACCGCCCTCGGGGTACGACCGACATCCATCCACAAATCAAAGACCGACCACAAAGACGCTGTTTTTGCGCTGGCGAAGGGTATCACGTCCGAAATGGAGACCGAGACGCGCGAGCGCGTCCCGGCCTCCGCTGACTGACCGGCTCGGGCAGTTACTCTGCTGCACTTCTCACCGCGGAGCCGCCGCTCCGTCCCACCGCGCGCCGACCCCGGGAAGCGACGCCCTGGGACCGCGACGCCCAGCGGATTGCGACACCCCGGGGACTAACGGCTCAGTCTCGAGTGACCCTGTCAGCAGAAGTCCTCGCCACGCGCGAATCGGCCGAGTCCGTGCTGCCCCGCCCGGATTACTCGTCGATGAGCTCCTCGAACTCGGGTAGCACTTCGTCGTCGTCACCCCGGGCGTCGTCCCGGTCGTCCTCAGCCGCTGCGGTCTCGTCGTCGGCCGCCGTCTCCTCGTCGCTCTCTGTCTCGAGTTCGTCTTCTTCCTCGTCGTCCTCGTCGTCGTCCTCTTCGATCTCTTCGATTTCGAGGACGTCGAGCGGGATGTTCTCGAGGCGCTGACCGATCTCCTTGCGGGCGATCCGCGCGGCGTGTTCCTCGCGCTCGACGTTGAAGACGGTCATCTCGAGTTCGAGCGCGACGAGGCTCTCGTCGGCCGCGATGAAGGCGGGGTCCAGACTCTCGCCGCAGTGGGGACAGGAGCGCCCGCCCATGTTGATCTCGACGTAGTTGAGATCCGGGTTCAGCATCTCACCCGTTTTCGAGATGGCGATCCGAACCGCCTCGTCGGCCGTCTCCACGTCGTAGACGGGGACAGCGGCCTCGACGACAACTCTGCAGTTCATGTGCGTGTATTTGACACGCAGCGACATGAAGGTTCGGCCGGGGTGCGCGCGCGACGGTCGCCCGGCGGGTCCACGAACCGGCGGCGGGTCCGCGAATCGGCACCGGCCGCGACTCGAAAGGCCGAAGCCCCACCTCTCCAAGGGACGGGTATGCACACCGGGACGATCCCGCTCGGGGAGCTGTCGGGCCCCTTTGACCTCCAGTCGACCGTCGAGAGCGGGCAGTCCTACCTGTGGGACCGCCCCGACGGCCGGATGTACGACGAGACCGGCGTCCACGGCGGCGACGCCTGGTACGAGACGGTCGCCCGCGTCGACGGCGACCTCGACGTCGTCCGCGTCCGACAGGACGAGGACCGACTCGTCTGGGAGTCCTCGACCGACGCCGAAGCGCTGCTCCGTGACCGACTCCGTCTCGACGACGACCTCCCCGCGATCCGGGCGGCGGTCCCCGACGACGACGTGATCGAGCAGGCCTTCGACGCCGCCTGGGGGATGCGCCTCGTCCGCGACCCCGCCTTTCCCTGCCTGATATCGTTCATCTGTTCGGCCCAGATGCGCGTCGCGCGCATCCACGGGATGCAGCGCAGTCTCGAACGCGCGTTCGGTGAGACGGCCGAGTTCGACGGCGAGACCTACCACGCCTTCCCGACGCCCGAGCGACTGGCTGACGCAACTGAAGCGGAACTGCGCGACCTCGGACTGGGCTACCGGGCGCCGTACGTCCGCGACACCGCGCGGATGGTCGCCGACGGCGAGGCCCATCCCGAGGAGGCGCTCGGACTCGACTACGAAGACGCCCGCGAGTCGCTCACGCGGTTCGTCGGCGTCGGCGACAAGGTAGCCGACTGCGTTCTGCTGTTCTCGCTGGGCTATCTCGAAGCGGTTCCGCTCGACACCTGGATCCGGACGACCATCGAGGAGTACTACCCGGACTGCGACCGCGGGAACTACGCCGACACCTCGCGGGCGATCCGTGCGGCGCTGGGTGGCGAGTACGCAGGCTACGCGCAGACGTACGTGTTCCACTACCTGCGCTGAACGGGGCTGAAGCTCCTGCGCCGAGCGAGGCAGAAACCGAAAAGAGCGGGCCGCGGTCAGTCCGAGGCGCTGCGCGTTCGGGTGCTGGACCCGGTCCGCGTGTTCGTGTCGGTCTCCGTCTCGCTCTCGATGGCCGTGCTGGAACGGGCGGTCGCTGGGTGGGGATTGTCGCCGCGGTCGTCGTAGTACTTCCGGCCGATGTACTGCTCGGGGAGCCAGCTGAAGAAGGTGTCACCGAGCTCCTGGGCCGATGTGAACCGCTCCGTCTCGGCGTGTTCGAGCGTCTCGGCGATGGTCGCCTCCTCGCCGGTCGGCGACTCGATCGGTGTCTCGCCCATCGTCTCGATGATGGTCTCGCGGTCGACGGGGTAGCTGTAGCGCTGTTCGAACGTGGTGTAGGCGTCTGTGGGTCGCATTGGTGTGTGGTTGTGTACTGCTGTGTGGTCGGTGGACGATAGCTCGGACCGGATCTGAGAACTGAGTTACTGTGGCGGTACGGACCGCCCTACACCGACCGCTGCGACGACCCGGGCAAACGTCGACGACTGGGTGTCGCACATCGTATCTACATCATAATGAACGACCATTATAAACTTGTCGATCGCCGCGGCGTCTTGCGGTGTTGTATGCCAACAGTACCCACATCGATCGCGTGCGACGGCGGCGCCTACCGTTGCGCGCGACGGCGACCACCGTTTAGTGCGAGGCGCATGAACCGGGATATATGAGCGACCGAACGCGCGCACACGTCTTCGTCAGCGGTCGAGTACAGGGCGTCTTCTACCGCGCGACGACGAGAGAGCAGGCCGGGACCCACGGTGTCGACGGCTGGGTCAAGAACCTCGACGACGGCCGCGTCGAGGCGGTTTTCGAAGGTCCCGAAGACGCTGTGGCGGCGATGGTCGAGTGGTGCCACGGGGGTAGCGACCGTGCCCGCGTCGAGGACGTGGCCGTCGAGTACGGCGAACCTGACGGACTCGACGGGTTCGAGATCCGGCGGTGATGGCGGACGCGAGACACGCGGCGCGATTCAGTCCTCCGGGTCGGGGCAGGCGAGCGACCACGCGCCCCGCAGTGCCAGCGTGACCGCGGGGACGACGAACCAGCCGTAGACGACCGCCCCCGAGACCAGGTCGTCCGTCGACGCCCAGGGACCGACGGCGAGCGCGACGACGACGGCGACGGCTCCGACGGCGAGCGCGACGACGACAGCGACCGGGGCCCGTGCGACCGGGTCCAGGTCCGTCGTCTGCACCGGGAGTTCGAACCCCTCGACGAGCGCGTCGGCGTCGACAACGGGCCCGAGGCGTCGCTCCGAGTCGTCCGCGTCCCACCCGGTCGTGACGGCGACGGTCGTGGTTCCGAACAGCCGATCGACGGGGCGGTCGGGGACGACCCGCACGTCCCTGAGCACGTCTACCGAGGCCGACCATTGCGGTTCGTCGACGAACGCGTCGTACGCGACGATGTGGTCGCCGTGTCGGCGATACTCCAGCGGGCCGTGCGCGAGGTAGTACTCGACGACGTTCGCCGCGAGGTACGCGAGATACAGCGTGAGAACGGCGACGGCGGTGAGGGCCGCGACCGGTGGCGACACATCGTCGGCGACCACCCCGACCGCAATCACCCAGACGAACACGAACGGCGGGAGGGCGAACGGCGCGAGCGTCGCGAGAACGTCGACGAGGCCGGTGTAAAACGCCGCTCGCCTGTCGACCGGGACGCTGATTCCGGGCCCGTCGTCGGGCACCGAGACTGAATCGTGCACGTCCGCCGACGCATCCGGCCCGGCCAGCCAGCCCGCCAGTCGCCCGCCGCCGCCCTGCGTCGCCCGGTAGCCCGACCACTCCACGAGGAGTTTCCCGGCGACCACCAGGCCGAACACGACTGCCGGACCGAGGGTGGTGATGCCGGGTGTCACGAACAGCACGAACGCGACGAAAAACGCCTCCCGGGCCGCCGTCTCGATGACCGAGTACGGCGACGCCGTCTCGTACCCGCCGTCCCGGACGTAGTCGCGCCACGTCTCGACGGACTGGCCGACGACAAGCCCGGCGAGGCTCACGAGCACTCCAGATCGACCGAGCGCCGCGCCGACGTCGACGACGTTCGAGAGGACGACCCCGATCATGATCACGAACCACACCGCACCGATGACGACAGCGGTGGCGAACGGGAGGTTCCGGGGGTACACCGGCGGGAGCCAGGACACCAGTTCGACGCTCCCGCGCTTGTCCGTCAGGTCGCTGGAGCCGCTGATCAGTGTCGATCCGTCCCTGTCGCTCGGCGACCGGCGCTGTGCGAACAGCGACTTCGCTCCCGCGAGCGGGAAGGAAAACAGCAACTCGAGCGCGTAGACGACGACGAGCGTCTCCGGGTTCCAGCCCAACTGGACGACGCCGACGAGCGGGAACAGGTTGGCGAGCAACACCGGCACGAATCCGGCGAGTCCCGCGGGTCGTTCGGGGCGAACGATGGAGGGCATCGTCTGTCGTTCAGCAGTAACTTCTGATAAAACCTGCTGAACGGCGTGTCGCCCCCACCCTTATGCGAGGGGCGGGCGAACGCCCGCTCATGATTACGGGAAGCGAGATGGCCGTCGTCGACGAGAACGCGGCGGCGCTGGGGGTCCCGCAGAAGCAGTTGATGGAGTCCAGCGGCAACGCCGTCGCCCGCGCCGTCCGCGAGGTGGCCGACGCCGGCGACGAGGTGGTGGTCGTCGCCGGCCGGGGGAACAACGGCGGCGACGCGCTCGTCGCTGCCAGATTTCTCGACGAGTTCGCCCTCTCGGTGACGCTGCTGGGCCGTCCCGAGACCATCACGACCGACATCGCCCGCGAGAACTGGGACGCGCTGGTCGCCGGCGAGTACGAACCCGAGACGGTCGGCGACTCGTCGGCGTTCGAACTGGGCGGCCCCGACGTGGTCGTCGACGCGATGCTCGGGACCGGTATCACGGGGGAACTGCGCGAACCCGAACGCACGGCCGCCGCGGCGATGAACGACAGCGAGGCGACGGTCGTCTCGGTGGACGTCCCGTCGGGCTTCGACGCCGAGACGGGTACGCTCGCCGACACGGCGGTCGCGGCCGACCGCGTCGTCACGTTCCACGACACCAAGCCGGGACTCGACGATCTCGATGCGGACGTGACGGTGGTGGACATCGGCATTCCCGACGCCGCGGAACTGTTCGTCGAGCGCGGGGACCTGCTGCGCCTCGACGACCGCCGCGCCGATAGCCACAAGGGGGAAAACGGCGAGGTGCTCGTCGTCGGTGGCGGGCCCTACGCCGGCGCGCCAGCCCTCGCAGCGAAGGGGGCGCTCCGGGCGGGTGCGGACCTCGTCCGCGTCGCCTGTCCGATGGTTGTCGGACGCGAACTCCAGGGCTTCGGCGAGGACCTCATCGTCCGCCCCTACCAGGGTAAACAGCTCGAATCGAAACAGGTGGGCTTTCTCCTCCAGATGGCGCGCCAGCACGACACCGTCGTCATCGGTCCCGGCCTCGGCGACGAAGAGGAGACGCTGGAGGCCGTCGAGGCGATCCTCTCCGGACTCACCGGCACCGCGGTCGTCGACGCCGACGCGCTCTCGCGGGTTCCCGACGTCGACACCGACGCCGAACTCGTCTGCACGCCCCACCAGGGCGAGTTGCGTGACATGGGCGGTCGGACCGACGAGAACTGGCGCGAGCGGATGGACCTGGTGGAGTCCTTCGCCGACCACCTGGGCCACACGCTCCTCGTGAAGGGGAAATACGACGTGATATCCGACGGCGAGCGGACGCGAGTCAACCGGACCGGCAACCCCGGCATGACCGTCGGCGGCACCGGCGACGTCCTCGCCGGCGTCACCGGCGCGCTCGCGGCGACCCAGGACCCGTTCGACGCCGCTGCGATGGGCGCCTACGCCAACGGCGTCGCCGGCGACCGGGCCTACGAGAAGGGCGGCAACGGCCTCGTCGCGACGGACCTCCACGACGAACTGCCGGGCGTGCTCTGGACCGACCGGGAGGGCGACGCGTGAGCGACGATCCCGCCGACACCGGTCCGGAAGCCACCGACGCCCCCGCCGACCTGACCCACACCGACGACTCCGGCGAGGTCGACATGGTCGACGTGGGCGACAAGCCCGACACCGCCCGCCGGGCGGTCGCGCGCGGCCGGATCGAGCTCCGCCCCGAGACGGTCGACGCCGTTCGCGACTCCGAGATCGGCAAGGGCGACGTGCTCGCGACGGCCCGCGTCGGCGCCGTCCAGGCCGTCAAACACACCTGGGAGACGATCCCGCTCTGTCACCAGATCCCCATCACCAACGTCGAGACAGACTTCGCGCTCGACGAGGCGGCCATCGAACTGACCGTCGCCGTCGAAACCACCGGCAAGACCGGCTGCGAGATGGAGGCGCTAGAGGGCGTGACGACAGGATTGAACGTCGTCTGGGACATGGTAAAATCCGCCGAGAAGGACGCCGACGGCCAGTATCCGGGGACTGGTATCGAAGGCGTCGAAGTCGTCGAGAAGGCGAAGCGCGAACTGTAGTCCAACGAGGTCCCACGCAGCCCGTCAGATCGTCAACTCTCTGTCGTCACTGCCTTTATTGTCAGTGCGTGTCTATTTATACCACCAGTCGAACCGGACACGACCGGAAGTTCCCACAATGCCAGACAGACCCAACATCCTAGTCCCGTTACGTGTTCTCGAAGGTGCATCAATCCCGGAGGGCGTCCCCGAACTCCTTGCGAACGCACACGTCGTCCTGCTCGGGTACCACGTCGTGCCGGACCAGACAGCCACCGATCAGGCGCGATACCAGTTCGAGGAGCAGGCCACCCGTCGTCTCGACGACCTCACGGCGATACTCGAACACGCGGGGGCGACAGTCGAATCCCGGTTCGTGTTCACCCACGACGGGCAGACGACGGTCGACCGGATGACAGAGGAGTACGACTGCCTCGCGGTACTGATTCCAAACGCCACGAGACCGCTGGAGAACGTACTCGTCGCGGTCCGCGGGATCGTCGGCATCGACCGGTTCGTCCGCCTGGTTACGGGACTGTTCGCGACGGCCAGCGTCGACGTGACACTGTACCACGTCGCCGGAGACGACGAAACCGACGCGGACGTGGAGACGTTGCTCGACGGAGTCGCGACTCGACTCTCCGAGGAGGGGGTCTCGGAAGACGCGATCGATATCGAGATCGCGCGTGAGGGGGCCCCCCAAGAGATGATCGTCGACGCGTCCGACAACTACGACGCGATCGTCATGGGGGAATCCGACCCGTCGGTGGCCACCTTCCTGTTCGGGATGACCGCAGACCAGGTCGCCAAGCAGTTCCTCGGCCCGGTGTTCGTGATCCAGCACGGGGAACTTGACGACGTCGAGGAGACCGACGAGCAGTGAGCGCGCCGGCGAACCGCGTGTGACGGAGCGCGGAAACCAGCTACTGGCGCGCTAAGACGACGGCCGGTATGCCGCCACCGGGTCAGAGGGGGCGGAGTCGTCGAGAAGTCGAAGCGACGGCTGTAATCGCATCGCTCGCCACGTGGTGCGGTACCGTGGGCCGTTACCTGCCAGATTTTTGTCCCCGTCGGCGGTCGGGTCCGGTATGGCAGCAGTCTTCTTCGACGTCGACGGGACGCTGGTGCGGTGGACCGACGGCTACGGTGCGGTTCTCGAGACCGCCGTCAAGCGAGAACTGGGACGCGCCGACAGCGCCTGGCTCGACCACTACAGCGACCGTTTCTTCGTACACTTCAGCGCGTTCGCGGACGACCCGTACCGGCGGGCGTTCGCGGACGCCTGCGAGCGGTTCGGCCTCGCCGCCGACCCCGAACGCCTTGCGTCGGCGCTCGTCGACGCCGAGTTCGCGGCGGTCGAACCCGTTCCGGGCGTCGAGCGGGCAGTCCGCTCCCTCGCCGACCGCCACACGCTCGGCCTCCTGACCAACGGGCTCCCGGATGTCCAGTTCGAGAAGGTCGACCGAATCGGCCTCGACGACGACTTCGACGTCCGGGTCGCGTCGCACGACCCCCACGTGCGGGCGACCAAGCCCGACGCGGCTATCTTCGAGGCCGCGCGCGAGCGGGTCGAGAGCGACCGGCTCGTGATGGTCGGTGACGACCGCGAATCGGACATCGAGGGCGCTCGCCGTCACGGTTTCGAGGCGGTCCACGTCGATTCCGAAACGAGCGGACTCAGCGCACCCGACTTCGAGACGCTGGCGACGCTGCTGTGAGCGCCGGGATCGCTGCTGTGGGCGTCACTCGCAGTCGCGGCACTGTCACGCCCCGCTGACGAAGATGGCGACCCACTCGCCGAGTTCCCGCCGGCGGGTCACCCGCACTTCTTCGACCCACTTCACCCACTGGAAGCCCCGACGGCCGGGCGCGACCAGTCGAGCGGGCGCGCCGTGGCCGTGCGAGAGCCGCTGGCCGTCGACGTGGGTGGCCAGCAGGGCGTCGCGGGCCTCCTCGCGGGGCAGGCTGAAGCGATAGCCGGTCACCGAGCGGAACTGGACCCACGCCGCGCCGTCGTGGGGGTCGACCGCGTCGAGCAGATCGCCGACGCGGACCCCCTGCCAGTCGTGGACGGAGTACCAGCCGCTCGTGCAGTCGAGGAGCGCGCGCCGTTCGAACGGCGCGGCGGGGTCGCCGCTGGTTCCGTCGACGTTGCTGCCCGCCGTCACCGCTTCGTACTCGAGTTCCAGCGGCTCGGCGACTGCGCCGTCGACTGCCAGGGTCCACGCGTCGCGGTCCACGGGATCGGGGTCGTCGGCCACCCAGGACGTGACCGGGAAGCGGTTGCCGTCGTCGGAGCCTTCCTCTCGCGAGCCGGTGAACCGGCGTTTGGCTCCGGTGGTGTCGAAGAGTCGATTCGCGCTCTCCTGGGCGCGCCAGGCGACCGCGCCCGACCCCACGAGCGCGGCGTAGCGGAGCGCGTTGCGCCGTTCGGTGACTGTCTCTCGGTTGGGAAGCGCGAAGCGCGACCGCAGGTGGACGAGGAGCAAGAGCGGGACGAGCAGGCCCAGCCCGATGTGGAGGTTGAGCAGGCCCCAGCCGCCGAGGTCGAGGCTGCCGCCGAACACCCACCAGATCCCCGTCGCCAGCGCCGCGGTCGCCGTGACCGCGAGCAGTACGGAGACGACCCGCGTCGCGTCGAGCGCGCTGGGGGTCACGCGGTGGCGCACCCGCCGGAGTTTCCAGCCGAGCAGGACGACCGTCGACAGGCCCGCGACGGCGTGGACGTCGAACACCCACGCGCCGGAGGGCCGACCGGAGACGAGGCTGTACAGCCCCGTGGCGAGGAGGGTGAGCACCGCCGCGAGCAGGGAGGCGTCGACCACCCGCGGCGGCGGTTCGAGGTCCGCGAGCCGTCCCATACGCCCGCGTTAGAACTCGACGGGCTTGACTGACAGGGTGGATCCGGAGTACTGTTCGGCGAACTGGCAGTGCAGGCAGATCCAGTGTGAGGATGTCCGCAGGAACGACCGAGACAGCAACCACAGACAGCGTGAAAGCCCCCGGCCGCTCCGGTCGCGCGCCTCGCTGCGCGCTTCGCTCGTTGCACTCGCTGTAGTGCTTATGTCGTCGGGCTTCCCGGAGCGGCCGGCCCCTTTCATTCCCGCCCGTGTCGGCTGGTTCGACAGTCTGTGCGGGTGGGACTGAAAGGGGCGACTCGTTCGACGACGGCGGACGAAGTAAGCACTGGACTGAGCGGTGCGAGGCGCGAAGCGCCTCGAAAGCGAGCGGCCGTGCCGCGAGCGGCGAGGGAAGCGCGCAGCGAGGTCATCGGGCGCCTTGCGCCCGATTGCTCGAGGGACCTTTGGTCCCTCGCTGCCCCCGAGTCGAACGAGTCGGGGCTTTCACGCTGTTTGCGGTGGCGGTCGCACTCACTCCTGCGGGGGCTTTCACGCTGTTTGCGGTCGCTGTACTCCTGACCCGTCGCGGAGCTGCCTCGTCGTTCACCGTCGCAATCTCAGTCACGCAGGTTTCGCCAGCGCTCGCGCTCACAACGGCTAGCCACCACTCACAACGTCGAACTCACACAGTTACGACTCACGACGGCGAAAACGCAGAGAAAACCGTTCGCAGACGACCGCTTACAGCAGCCCCGTCTTCTGGAGCTTCATCAGGTCCTCGGTGTCGAGGGTCTCGCCTTCCTTGAACTTCTGGTAGATCTCCTCGGCCTCCTCGCGGGCGGCCTCCTCTTTCTCCTGGCGCGCCTCGCGCTCTTCTTCTTCTTCCTTCTTGTCCAGTTCGCGCAGGCGCTTCTGGACGCGCACGAAGTCCTCGTGGTGCTGGTCGGCGGCCTCCTGGGCCTCCACGAACTTCTCGTGCATGTCGTCGGCGTCGTCGCGGATCTCGTCGGCCTCGCGGTAGGCCTCGATCATCTGGTTGTGGTGTTTCTGGGCCTCGTCCGCGAGCTCGGTCACCTTCTGGTGGTGCTTGGACGCCTCGGAGCGGATCTCCTCTGCCTCGGCTTTGATCTCCTCGAGGTCGTCACCCTGGTCGAGCTTCTCCTTTTTCTCGGCCAGTTTCTCGCGTTTTTCCTCGATCTTCTCGATGAGTTCGCGCTCGTCCTCGGTCGAGAGCACCTCGGTCTGCTGTTTGAACTCGAGGTCCTCGATCTCGCTCTCGAGTTGCTCGATGTCCTTGCCCTCGTCGAGTTCGAGGTCGTCGCGCATCTCCTCGACCTCGTCGAAGAGCTCGTTGGCCTCGGCATTGAGCTCGTTGCGCTTTTCCTTGTGTTCCTGGACCTGCTGGTTGAGCTCGTCGCGGCTCTCGCGGTGTTCCTGGGCCTCGTCGACCTTCTCGCGAGTCTTCGCGTTCAGGTCGTCGCGGTCCGAGGCGCGTTCGGAGGCGAGCTGGTTGAGTTCGTTTCGTCGGTCCCGGAGCTGCCCGGCGAGCTTGATGAGCTCGCCTTTGGATTTGGTCTCCAGTTCCTCGTCTGTTACCGATACGTTCTTGGATTCGTCTATCGATTCTGCCATAATTGTACCTCGATGCCATACCCGCTCCGGCGCTCGACAGTCGACCCTCTTCGGAGTGGCTGACGCCGACAACAAGGGTTCCCTGTCATGCTGGGCGAAATGCGATACTGCCTGAACGCCGGAGACGTTCTGGTGACCGCTAGTTGCGTTTCCCGTGGTTTAAACGTTCCGGTCAGCGATACCCCTGTTTTACACCCACACGGGCCGATACGGGCCGTGTGGGCCGTTCCCACACATCAGGACAGGCTTATAAACGATAGGAGTTGGTTACCGACCGCTCGGCCGTTCGGACTTCGAGGTCGACCGAGTCCGCATCCTGGGGGATCGAGACGGTCTCGACGGTTGCGCGGCCGGTCGCGCCGACGGTGAACTCCGCGGAACCGGTCTCTTCGCCCGCCTCCCAGGCCACGGTTCCGGAGACGTTCCGCGGCGTGTCGTTGCCGACGACCAGGTCGCACTCGCCGGCCGAGGCGCCGACGAGGAACGCCTGAATCGGCTCGAACGCGGCCGCCAGTTCGTCGGCGGCGTCTTTGGGTTCGCCGTTGCGGGCGAACACGCCCATCCCCGCGGCGTCCGTATCGCGCAAGGCGTTCGCGACGACGACCGGACTCCCGTCGGTTCGCAGTCGCTCGGCGACTCCGCGGACGAGTTCGGCCTGGTAGGCCTGTGAGGCCGCGGGGTCGTCGCTGCCGACCACGGCGTCGTGTTTCGCGCGGTCGAAGTCCGCGATGGGCGCGCCGTCGCTCCCGCCGCTGTCCCCATCGCCGTCTGCGGCCGCGTCGGTGAGCGAGGCGGCGCCGAACTCGCCGACCACGTCGCCCAGCCCGTAGCGCTCGCACACTCGGCCGAGATCGTCGACAGAGCCGTAGTCCCAGCCGGGGTACAGCGCCGCCGCGTCGGGGTCGGTGCCGGGTTCGCCGACGACCGGATACACCGGGCGGTCGTCGGGGAAGCCCTCGGCCACCTCGTCGGCGGCGCCGTGGTCGTAGTCGCTGCGCCACGCGCGCCAGCGCAGTCGCAGGCGGTCGAACAGGCCGCTGCCGACCCGCTCGGCGAAGGTGTCGGTCGGCTCGTCGTGGACTGCAAACGCCGCGAGACTCGGGTGAGCGCCGTAGGCGTCGGCGAGGCGACCCGCCAGTTCTTTCCCGCGGCCGATGTCGAAGATGCCCGGTCCGGTCAGGGGAAGGTCCTGCCAGACCAGCAGCCCCGCCTCGTCGCAGGCCTCGTAGACCGCGGGCGACAACGCGTGTGCGTGAGCGCGCACGAGATTCGCGTTCAGTTCGACTGCTCGCTCCACGTCGTCGACGGTGCCGTCCTGGAGCGTGACGCCGCGGACCGGGACCGCTTCGCCGTTGACGGCGATGCCGTCGTCGGTCTCGGAGACCGTCACCAGTCCGGTCGTCGCCGTCTCGACGGCGCCGTCGAGTTTCGCTCGGACCTCGTAGCGGTTCTGCGCGCCGTGTTCGCGGGGCCACCACAGCGACGGGTCCCGCAACTCGATGGTGTGTTCGACGGTCGTCTGCTCGCCCGCAGCGGCCGCGACGCTCGCCCGGTCCATCATCCCGCGTCCGCGGCGCTCGCCCGCGGGTCGGGTCGTCAGCGTGATCCGGTCGTCGACGGCCGCGTCGGCGTACACCTCGACGGCCGCGTCGATTGCCGCTCCGTCGCCGGTGACTCTCGGCGTGACGTCTACGTTCACGACGAACGTCTCGGGGTGGGTCGTCACGTCGACGCCCCACCAGATGCCGGGGACGCTGTCCTCGGCCGGGATCCGGTCGGTGTCGTGGGTCCCCCCGTAGCGGTCGTCGGGCGCGCGACATTCGACGACGAGTTCGTTGTCTTCCTCGGGGACGAACGGCACTCGCACGGGCTCGAAGACGGCGTCGGATTCGGCGACGAGGTCGTCGTTGAGCCAGACGTCGGCGCCGGCGTACAGCCCTCGCAGTTCCAGCAGCGCCATCGCCTCGTCGGGATCGCGCGGGTCGGCGAACGTCGTGCGGTAGGCGACTCGCTCGGCGCCGGCGAACCTGTCGGGTCGACCCGGCACCGACACCGCGTGCCACTCGGCCGGCGTCGGTTTGCCGCCCCCCGGCTCGACCGTCGCGGCGCTCCACTCTCTCGGCATATCTGCGTGGGCGTGCGCTGGTGGTATATCCTTTATGTCCGCCACGCGAGACGGGTCGTGCGCGCGTCTGTCATCCGTCCAGCGACGGATTTCTCGCTGTCAAGTCACGCAGCCCGCGGCCGTCAAGTCACGCAGCCCTCGCCCGTCCAGTCGCGCACCCCTCGACTCCCCCTATCAACGGCCGATCGACGACCCACCCCGACGCCGTCTTTTACTTTCACTTTCACTCCGGGGACGGCTCGCCTTCATATGTCCCCCGGTCGATCTGTCTGGTATGTTGAGCGAGATCGCGTGCCGGTGCGAGGCGGAGGGCTGCTCGCGCGAACTGACCGACGGCGACTGCCAGCTGGTCTTCCGGACCGCCGGCGGGGAGCGACGCGCCTACGAGTGCGACTGCGGGTTCGTCACCGTCACGGTCGCGCGTCCCAGCGAGTAACGTCGGGGTTTTCGGACCGGTCGCGGATCGACCGGCTGAAGTGCGCCGCCGCGGACCCTCGAACATGGACGGAGACGCTGACGTGGCGGCCGACGCCGACGGCGGCGAGCCCGGTGCCGGAGCGGACGGCGAGGCACTGGTCGAGACCCTTCACGCGACGGGCCACGAGAACGTCACGGGCGAGCACGCGAGCACCCTCGAAGTCACGAGCGACGACTGGCTGACGCCGGCCGGCGACTGCATCCTCGCCGTCGAGGCCGACCGCGTCCCTGCCGACTTCGACGACGAGTTCCTCGCCGCCTGCCAGTCCCGCGAGGCGACGATCACTCTCACTATCGAAACCGACGGCCACACCGAGCGTGTCGCGGGGCGCGGCCACCCCGACTTCTCCTTCGAGAACGAGCGCTCGCTCGTCTGCCGGACGAGCGACTACGTGGACGACCGGACCGTGATGGTCGACGCCGACGGCGCCGCGACCGACGCGGACCGCGACCTCGTCGCGGCGCTCGCGGATGGTACGGACGCGACCGTTCGGTTGCGCGTCGAGTGATCGGTTTTCGTTCCGCGTCGTGATCTGGAGTGTTCGGTGACAGCGACCGCGGACAGAGGGATTGTTGCACTCAATGCGACAACCGCCACCGGAAACAGCGTGAAAGCCCCGAACGGGACCGCTACGACGATTACTGCAAACAACCTGAAAGCCCCGAACGGGACCGCTACGACGATTACCGCAAACAGCCTGAAAGCCCCGAACGGGACCGCTACGACGATTACTGCAAACAACCTGAAAGCCCCGAACGGGACTGCTACGACGATTACCGCAAACAACCTGAAAGCCCCCGCTCGCTCCGGTCGGGGGTCTCGCTGCGCTCCTCGTCGCTCGTTACACTCGCTTCTGCGGTGCTTGCTTCGTCCGCCTTCCCGGAGCGAGCGGCCCCTTTCATTCCCGCCCGTGTCGGCTGGTTCGACAGTCTGTGCGGGTGGGACTGAAAGGGGCCGCGCGCTCGTCGCCGCCCCGACGAAGTAAGCACTGCAGCGAACGGAGTGAGCGAAGCGCGCAGCGAGGCGCGGCGGTACGAGCGTGCGGGGGCTTTCACGCTGTTGGCGG
>Ga0207755_100153_pt1 | contig 45974 bp, 48 predicted proteins | sample A23P2SouthBayCA_FD_187734 | JGI IMG/M metagenome (GOLD analysis project Ga0207755, IMG submission 187734) | Aerobic enrichment media microbial communities from Bioluminiscent Bay, La Parguera, Puerto Rico - A23 P2 (SPAdes) | ecosystem: Environmental > Aquatic > Marine > Unclassified ...
CGACCTCCTGATTGTCGAGGTTCGTCCCGGTCGCCGCGGCGACCTGCAGCCGGTTGGTCACCTGCTGCCCTGACTGCTGGCCGGTCTCCTCTGATTTGGTCTGCAGGAACCCTGCAGTGTTGATCAGTACGCCCGCCGCGATCGCCGCGACCAGCACCATCGCGATGAACACGATGAGCGTGCCGATCCCGACCTGACCGCGTTGGTCGTCTGAATCTCTTGTGCGCAGTTCTCTCATCTCTGCTCGAAGTGAGGATACTCTCCTATTAAACTGTCGTGGCCGAATTATTTTCGCTGATAATTGCCGTCACGTGGCCGCTATCCGGATATCTCCAGTTGAAACGGACCGTGTCGACCGGTGCCGCTGTCGGTCCGGAACTGGAGGTCACGGCCGGGTCGATACGGCGAGGCGAGGCCGGTCGGACTCCCGGGATCCGTCACCGCTACGAGTCGTACGCGCCGTCGCGTTCCCGGCGCGCTCGTTCGCGGACGACACCCGGCGTTCGACACCGACCCGGCGCGCCGGTCACCTGCGGCACGGTGCAGTTGTTACAGCTCGCACAGAGCGCGCCGTCGCCGCGCTCGCGCGCTTGCGGTCCGAGCAGTCTGGCACCCAGTCGCGGCTCCGCGTAGAACGGCCGGCCCATCCCCACCAGGTCACAGGCGGGCTCGGGCCCCCCGAGCAGTCGGTCGCAGGTCTCCCGGTCGCGGACGCCGCCCTCGCAGCCGACCGGGACGTCGACGCGCTCGCGGACCGACCGGCACAGCTCCGCGTTCCAGGCCGTCTCGGCCGGAAATCGCCGACTCTGGAGCCGGTTGAGCGCCGCGACGGCCTTCGCTCGCACGGGCCCGCCGAAGGCGGCGGCGTAGCCCGACTGCATGTCCGCCGCGTCCCACGCGCGGTCGGGGTAGGCCCCGCGGACGACGCTCATGTCCCAGAACGTCGAGACGACCACCGGCACGAGCGCGTCGTAGCCCACCGCGGCGAGGGCCTCGCAGATCCGGACGGCGTCCGCGCGCGTGAGGTGTCGGCGGACGAACCGCGGCGCGACCGACTCGTCGGGGACTTTCGTCGCGAGCGGGACCGACCCCGCGTGCTCGCGGACGGCGTCGTGGACGACCTCGAGAAAGCGGACGCCCCCGGATCCGGGCGGCCCGTCGCCGTCGCCGAACTCGTCGTCGCGGCGGTTGTAAAACGGCGAGAGGAACTGCTGGACGATGCCCATGTTCGCGCCCGAGAGGTGGATCCCGTCGTAGCCCGCGTCGACGGCGTAGCCCGCCGCGCGCCCGAACTGCTCGGCGAGGCCGTACACCTCGTCGGTCGAGAGGACCTCGGGCGCGATATCGACCAGCCCGAGCCGGTCGAGCGCGCGAAGCTGCCAGGGCGGCCGCGAGACGGCGAGTTCGCTGTGGTCCGGATGTCGTTCGCGATAGCCGGCGTGCCAGACCGCCTGGCTCCGCAGGCCGCCGTGGGCCAGTTGCACGAAGATGCGTCCGCCGTGGTCGTGGACGGCGCCGGTCAGTCGCTCACAGCGCGCGACGAACGCGGGGTCGTGAAATCGCGTCATGTTCGGCGCCGCGCAGCCGCCCTCCCCGGTGACGATGGTCGCCCCCTGGAACATCAGGCCGACGCCCGAAGCCGCCGTCGGTTCGAGCTCCGCGACGAGCGTGTCGACGGCGTCGGGCCCGGTCCCGGCACACTCCAGAAGCGGCGCGCGGTAGAGCCGGTTCGACAGCGTGACTCCGCCGACCGAGACGGGGTCGTCGAGCGTCGGTCCGGCCGTGTCGTCCGTCCCCTCGTCGTCCGGCATCAACCCCGCTCGGCCGTCGCTCGTCGCCATACCGGCTGTTGGGTGCGCCCGACTTTCAACCTCCCGGCGGGCGCTGCGAGAGCGACCGGGCGCCGACTCCGCCGCGGTCGGTAATCGCCGGTTTCTTGCGACATGTTTACATATCCCACAGATACTTGGCTCGCTCCCGCGTCCGTTCGACCGACCGCCGATGACTCGCACGATACTGCTCGCGCTGGACGGGAACGAACCGGGGGACCGAGAGACCGAGGCGCTCGTCGAGCGGGCGCTGACCCTCGCCGAGGAAGAGAGTGGTGTCGTCCACGCGCTGTACGTGGTCGACACCGGCCGGTACGGCGAACCGGCGCTCAGTAGCGCCGAGATCGTCGTCGACGAGCGCGAGGACGAGGGTCACCGCCTGCTCGGGTCGGTGACCGCCAGCGGGCGCGCTCGCGGCATCGAGGTCGTCCCTCGCTGCTGTCACGGCCGGCCCCACGAGGAACTGGTCGCCCACGCCGAGGAAATCGACGCCGACGTGGTCGTCCTCGGCGGGCGCCGCCGCCCGCGCAAGACCCGCGACGCGCTCGACGAGGTCGTCGACCGGATCGAAGTCGTCGCCCCCGCGGCCAGCGCATGATAGTGATTACTGTAGTCATTTACCAGTACGCGCCGACGATGGGGTCGGCGCGCTCCGGAAATAATCTACAATAATCACTATGACTCCCCGTTGACCGCCCGCGTCGCCCGACCGAACTCACCGACAGGACTTACTGGCGCTCGCTCGACGGACGATCCATGCGTGTGGTAGTCGCCGGCACGTTCGGTCCGATACACGACGGACATCGGGCGCTGTTCGAGACCGCCCTCGAACGCGGCGACGAGGGCGTCGTCATCGCGCTCACGAGCGACGCCTTCGCCCGCGGCAAGCGCGACCGGCCCGTGCCCGACTTCGCGGACCGGCGCCGGCGCGTCCGCGCGGAACTCGACGCGCTCGACGAGTGGGGCCGCGAGGTGGAGATCCGGGCGATCGACGACGAACACGGGTTCGCGACGACCGACCGCTCGATCGACGCCGTCGTCGTCTCGCCCGAGACTGCCGGCGAGATCGCCGCGATCAACGAAGCCCGCCGCGAGCGCGGCCTCGACCCGGTCGAGGGGGTCGTCGTCCCGTACGTCCGCGCCGCCGACGGCGAGCGCATCTCCTCGACGCGGGTCGTCCGCGGCGAAATCGACGAGCACGGCGGGCTCGTCGACGGTACCGGTGACGGCGAGTGACCGCGAGAGAACGGCGGACCGCTATCGGACGACCGTCACGGGGACCGTCGAGCGCTCGACGAGGCCCTTGGCGACGCTCCCGAGGACGCGCTCGTGTTCGTCCGAGAGGCCGCGATGGCCGACGAAGACGCCGTCGTAGTCGTCGGTCGCGGCGACGTCCGGGATGGTCTCGACCGGGTTACCGTACAGGAGTTCGGACGCGGCGTCGACGCCGGTCTCTCGGGCGCGCTCGACGGCGTCTTCGAGCAGGCGGTCGCCGCGCTCTTCGGCGTCCGCGACGCTCTCGACGACCAGTCGCCGCTCGGCGCCCGAGAGCCCGGCGACCGGTTCGCTCCCGCCCGTGTCGTAGACGTCCGGGTCCACCGAGTTGACGATGGTCAGCGAGGCATCCGCCGCCTCGGCCATCTCGGCCGCGTGGTCGATCGCTCTGTCGCTCTCTTCCGACCCGTCGATCGCAACGAGGAATTTCATGGGTTAGTGTAGGGTCCGTGAATTCGTAGGCGTTACTCCCCGTCGTCGTCGGCGGGTTCGTCGCCGCCGGCAGCGTCGGCGTCCGTTTCGGCGCTGCCTTCTTCCTCGTCCGCGGGCGCACGCACCGTCAGCACCGGTACGTCGGCCGTCCGGACGACCTTCTCGGTGACGCTGCCCAGCAGGTACCGCTCCAGCCCGGTCCGGCCGTGGGTGCCCATCACCACGAGGTCGACGTCGTGGTCTGCGACGTACTCCGTGATGGCGCGGTGGGCGGTGCCGGTGGTGACGTGGCCGACCGCCTCGACGTCCGCGTCCGCCGCACGGGTCACCGCCGCGTCGGTCGTCTGCTCGCCCATCCGCTCGAAGGACTCGACGAGGTCGACCGCGCCCGCCTCGGGCTGGACGGCGCCGACGTCGACGACGTTCAGCGAGTGGATCGTCGCGTCGAACTGCTCGGCGAGCGCGATACCCTCGTCGAGCGCCGCGCTCGCACCCGCGCTCCCGTCCGTCGGGACCAGGATGGTCTCGTACATATCTGGACGTTCGTTTCCCGGAGATAAACGATCGGTGGTGATTCCCGCCGGTCGGGAACCCTATTTCTCCACGTCGAGCAACGCGACGCGCTCGCGGACCAGGTCGGGGAGGTCGCCCTCGACGGCCGCGAGTTCCGCCGCGCCCACCTCGAAGAAGTCCCGGACGCGCTCGGGGTCGTAGTCGCCGAGAACGCTCTCGTCCGCGTCGATAGCGAGCGACTCGCGCAGCGCCGCGACGGCGCGCGTCTCGCTGTCGATCCCCTCGGTCGGCCCGTCCGCCGGGTCAGTGTCGTCCGGGCCCACGTCGTCCGGGTCTGCACCGTCCGGGTCCGCGCCGGGGTCGTCAGCGAGGACGACCACCGGATGTTCGCCCTCGCTGACGCCCATCTCGAACGCGCGGTTGATCTGGCGGCGGCCGGCGGCGTACAGCAGAATCTCGACGGCGTGGTCGTCGGCGACGTTCTCGCCGCGAGCGATGGCCCGGTCGGCCAGTTCGACCGCGCGTTCGAGATGCGCGCGGTCGACGACGTAGCGGGCGTCGAACGCCTGGACGGTCACGCCGTGGTCGGCGGCCACTCCCGCGAGGCGCTCGACGAACGCGTCCACGTCGTCGATGTCGACGGTGCCGGCCAGCAGTTTCATCGGGACCCACCGCCCGTCGACCGGCCGCGGCCGTTCGCCGCCATCAGAAATCACCGAGGCTCGACTGGTCCTCGTCGTCGGGGTCTTCGTCGCCCGCCCCGTCCGCGTCCGCGGGGCGGGCGTCGGCGTCCGGTTCCACCTCGTCCATCGCGGGGTCGCGGTGGCCGACGTTCTCCAGGATGGTCTCGGCGGTGCGCTCGCGCCCGCGCAAGGCGCCGAGGACGACCGGTTTCTCCGCGTCGCGCAGTTCGGCACGGTCGGTGATGCCGGCGTCGTAGAGCCGGCGGGCGCGCTTGCGACCGACGCCGCGGACGCCCGCCAGGTCGGTCAGTTCCTCACCGACGCCGTGTTCGGCCCGGACGCGGGCCTCGCGGATGGCGGGCGCGAACCCGAGGCCGAGTTCGCCAGCCAGCGACTCCGCCGCGCCGAGCAGCCACTGGACCGACTCGACTTTCCCGCGCACGTCGCCCGGCCCCACGTCGTAGCGCTCGGCGATGGCCTCCTCGTCGACCTCGCTGGCCCAGTCCTCGAGCATTCTGGCGGTTTTCAGCGCCGACAGCCAGTCCTCGAAGGCGGGGTCGAACTCGCTCGGCATCGCGCCGAGGAACTCCGACTCCCGTTCGAACGCCAGTTCCTGGTACTCCTCCTCGTCGCCCGAGCGCAGGTACAGTTCGTACATGTCCGGCGTGCGCGCGACGAGGTGATAGAGCCCCAGCGCTGTCGGGTCCGGCCGCTCGGCCTCGTCGTCGCCCTCGCTCTCGGCAGCCAGTTCGCTCGCGGTGGTGAACCCCGGCGCGTCCGCCGTGTCGGCGTCGGCCCCTTCCTCGCCAGCGTCGGCGCCGGCTCCCTCGAGGGGTTCGGGATCCGCCGTCGGTTCCGGTTCGGTCCGCGCCCGCCCCTCGCCCCGCTTCCACGCGCGCAGGCCGTCGATGATCTCCGCGGCGCTCATCGGGTCGAGATAGAGCCGCGAGACGGTGTGACCGAGCGACGTGGCGACGAGCGCGTCGGGGTCGTCGTCGGTTCCGCGCTCCATGAACTCGTTCAGCTCCAGGTACTCGATCATGTCGTCCATCACGCGCTCTAATCGCCCGCGCTCGGTCGTCTGCGAGGCGTACAGGGTGCGCTCGAGGAACTCCAGCAGTCCCTCGCGGGAGTTGGCGAAGCCGGAGGCGACGGTGGCGAGGATGTGCGTGCGCAGCGCGGGCTCGGCGGCGAGTTTCGATTCGACCGGTTCGGGGTCGGCCCAGACGTAGCGCTCGAACAGTTCGTCGAGTTCGTCGTGGCTGTTGGCGAGCAGGAGCGCCTCGCCGTAGGGATCTCTGCCGGGTCGCCCCGCTCGGCCCATCATCTGGTGGACCTCCAGGACCGAGAGCGGTTGCATCCCGCCGGCGGTGCCGTCGTAACGGCGCCAGTCGCGAACCACGACGCGCCGCGAAGGCGTGTTGACGCCGGCCGCGAGCGTCGGCGTGGCGGAGACGACCTTGATCAGCCGGTCGCGGAAGGCGTCCTCGACGAGCGATCGGTGGTTGCCGGTACAGCCCGCGTGGTGGAAGGCGGCACCGGACTCGACGGCGTCGGCCAGGTCTTCGCTCGTCTCCGTGTCGCTCACGTCGCGGATCTCGTCGGCGATGCCCCGCAATCGCTCGCGCTCCTCGGGCGTGAGATGTGGCTGGACGGTGTTGGCGAGCCGTCCCGCGGCGGCCTCGGCGTTGCGCCGCGAGTTGACGAACACGAGCGTCGACCCCTCGTCGCCGAGGGTGTCGCGGACGATGGCGGCGGTCGGCTTCTCGCTGTTGCGGACGGGGAGTTCGGACTGGCTGCCGTCCTCGAGGTGGAGCGCCTGCCCGTAGTGGACCCCCTTCTTCAGGTCGATGGGCCGCCAGTCCGAGTCGACGAGTTCGGCGTCGAGCCACTCGGCCAGCGCCTCGGCGTTGCCGATGGTCGCCGACAGCGCCACCGTCTGCAGGTCGGGGTTGAGCTGTCGGAGTTTCGCGAGCGTGACCTCCAGCGTGGGGCCGCGCTCGGGGTCGTCGACGAGGTGGACCTCGTCGGAGACGACGCAGGTGAGTTCGTTCAGCCAGGGCGCGTCGTTGCGCACCAGCGAGTCGACCTTCTCGCTGGTGGCGACGACGATGTCCTTCGAGGCGAGCCAGCCGCCCTCGGACTCGTAGTTGCCCGTCGAGACGCCCACGTCGAGGCCGTACTGCTCGAAGCGCTCGAACTCCTCGCGCTTCTCGCTCGCGAGCGCGCGCAGGGGGACGATGTAGAGCGCCTTCCCGCCGCGCTCGACCGAGGCGAGCATGGCGAGCGTGGCGACCAGCGTCTTCCCGCTGGCCGTGGGGACGCTGGCGACCAGATTGGATCCCTCGGTGACGCCGGCGTCGACGGCCTCGGCCTGCGGGGGATAGAGCGACTCGATACCCTCGCCGTGCAGGTGCTCGGCCAACCAGTCGGGCACCGCCGGGATGTCCGCGACGTCCATTACCGCAGTGTTGCGCCCTCCGCGATTTAAACTGTCGGGACCACCGCTCTCGACCCCGGACACTGCATCCGCCCCACCGCCGCACTCGCCCCATCGCAACATTCCCTCGATCATCGCACCCCCCGAAACTCGCTATCGCTCGTCGTCTCCCGCGGGTCGCCACCGGCAAGCACGTCCGTTCGGCCGGGACGGACGCGGACAGCTATCGATCGAACGGGTCGTCGGCCGTCGTCAGTCGCGTGATCCCGTCGAACCTGTCGAAATCGTCGTCGAAACTGTAGAGGACAGCCGTCTCCGTCCGTCGCATGTAGGCGACGAGGATTGCGTCGGTGATTTCGAGACCCCCTTCGCGTCTGAACAGCGCGCGACCCCGTTCGAAGTCCTCTTTCGCGACCTGGCGAACTCGGAAGCCGCGACTCTCGGTCAGAAAGTCCATTGTCTCGACAGCGCGGTCGTGGCCGGCGAACTTCGCGATCGGATTGAGTACCTCCGGGAGTGTGTAGTTCGTCACGACCCCTCGCGGCAGATCACCACCGTCGATACGTTCGACGATCGGCACCGACCGGTCGTGGTACTGGTCGCGACTGTTCCGATAAGCGAACAGCACGTTCGAGTCGACGACGGCCTCGGCCATCAGGACCACTCGTAGCTCTCGGTTACCTCGACGGCGTCGGTTTCGCCCATGTCGACCGGTTCGAGGTCCTCGGCGGCACCGTAGTGCTCGTGAACGATCTCGGCGACGAGCCGACCGTCCTCGTCGACCGACCAGCGAAGACGGTCACCGGGTTCGAGGTCCAGATCCTCACGGACTGACGCGGGAATCGTGACCGCGTAACTCCGATTGACTGTCGTCTCGTCGTCGGCTGCCATATCCGCGCGTACTGGTTCCGGCCGGATAACAATTACTCCGGAAATTGGGAAAATTGACACTGTGGAGATGAAAGGTATCTCTGTCCAGTATCACCCATTTCATCCCCGTCGCTTCCACGTCTCCACAGTGAACCCCTCGTAGGTCTCGGAACCGACCAGATCCCACTCGTCGCGGTCCCACTCCGGGAAGTAGGCGTCGCCCTCGTACTCGCCGGGGACCCGCGTCAGGACCATCCGGTCGAGGTGTGGCTGGAAGAGGTCGTAGATGCCCGCGCCGCCGAGCACGTAGGCCCGCTCGGCGCCCAGCGACTCGGTGATTTCGACGGCCTCGTCCACGTCGGCGGCGTAGTGGGCGGTCTCGACGTCGAACGCCCGTTCGGTCCGGCTGAGGACGATCTGGGCGGTCCCGGGGAGGTCCTCGAACATCTCGAAGGTTCGCCGGCCGAAGATCACGGGACTGTCGGCGACGAGCGCGCGGTACTGCTTCTTGTCCTCGGGGAGGTCCCACGGCACCGCGTCCCCGCGGCCGATGACGCGGTTCTCGGCGAGCGCGGCGACCGAAACGAGTTCCATGCCCGCGCTTCGAACGCGAGGGGGATAACGGCACCTTCCGAGCGGCGGTCGCGAGCGGGCGTGGGGAACTCGGGGCCGCTAGAGGTCGGCGGCGTCGAATCGGGATCAGAGGTCGGCGGCGTCGAACCGGTAGTAGCCGACCGCGAGCGGGACGACCAGCCAGAACAGGAGGATGGCGAACCCGAGTTCGGGCGTGGCGTAGAAGACGTCGACCTCCTCGGCGCCGCTGTCGGTTCCGACGCTGTCGGCCACGTCGGGCAACAGGGCGATGAGCGAGAGGACGTACGACGACGACGGCGGGACCTGCGTGACGAGATACACCCAGTCGGGCATCGTCTCCGGGAGCGAGAAGCCGTTGACGACGTATACCAGCAACATCGGAATCGCGTCCCAGACGAGTTCGAACAGGAGGAAAAAGCCGATCGCGAGCGTCGTCGCGCGCGTGGTCGACCCCGTGGTCGCGGAGATGGAGACGACGATGCCGACGTAGGCCACCGTGAACACGAGCGTCAACAGGAGGAAGACGAGCACTGGGACGACCTCGACGGTCCCGATCAGGGCGAAGCCGATGCTGTAGCCGACCGCGAGCCCGACCGCCACCGCGGCCACGAGCACGCCCGCCCGTCCGACGAGTTTGCCGACGAAGACGTCCCGGCGGGTGTGGGGCAGCGCCAGCAACAGCTTGATGCTGCCGATCTCGCGCTCGCCGGCGATGGACTTGTAGCAGACGACGATGGCGGTCAGCGAGACGAACAGGCCGACGGCACTCGCCATGAAGAAGACGAGCCCACCGACGCTCGCCTCGTCGGTTTCGGCGATGGTCGTCGGGAACTCCGCGTAGGCGTACGCGAGCAGCGACGCCACCCCGACGAAGACGACGACCAGCCCCCACAGCGCCCGCGACTGGCTGGCGTCCCGGAAATCCTTCTTCGCGACGGCGACCCAGCTCATGCCCGCACCTCCTGTTTCTGGGTTGTGTACTGGACGAACAGGTCCTCCAGGGAGTACTCGTCGACGGAGAAGTCGCCGACCTCGACGCCGGCGTCGTCGAGCGCGTTGAGAACGTCGAACTTCGAGCCGTCGCCGCTCATCGTCACTCGCAGCGTGTCGCCCTCCAGCGTCGCGCTCTGGACGCCGCCGAGCGCCCGCACCATCTCGGCGTCGTCCTCGCCGGCGTTCGAGACGGTGATCTCGAGGGTGGTCGTGGTGTCGCTCGAGCCGCGCAGCCCGTCGATGGAGTCGACGGCGACGAGTCCGCCCTTGTTGATGATGGCGACGCGGTCGCAGATCGCCTCGACCTGCTCCATGATGTGACTGGAGAAGAAGACAGTCGTCCCGCGGTCGTTCTCGGCCCGGATGATCTCGCGCATCTCGCGGGCGCCGTTGGGGTCCAGTCCCGTCGCGGGCTCGTCGAGGATCAACAGGTCGGGGTCGCCGACCAGCGCCATCGCGAGGACGAGTCGCTGGCGCATCCCCTTCGAGTAGCCGCCCGCTTTCCGGTCCGCGGCCTCGAGAATCTTCGTTCGCTCCATGATCGCCTCGATATCGGCGTCGGCGCCTTTCGACTCGACGACGAACTCCATATGCTGGCGACCGGTCAGCCGGTCGTAGACGTGGTAGGCGTCCGGGAGCACACCGATGCGCTGGCGTACTTGCAGACTCTCCTTCTGGGCGTCGTAGCCCAGCACGCTCGCGGTTCCGCTCGTGGGCCGCACGAAGTCCAGCAGGATGTCGATCGTCGTCGACTTCCCCGCGCCGTTCGGTCCCAGAAAGCCGAAGATTTCGCCTTCCTCGACCATCAGATCGAGGTCGTCGACCGCGAGCACGTCGCCGAATCGCTTCGTCAGTCCGTCGAGTTCTATCGCTGCCATCAGTATCACGCCGTCTCCAAACGTCCGCCGAGGGTCACAAGAGTATTCACAGCTAAAACTATGGATTGAGTGACAATAACTGCGAACGCTCGTTCCCACGATCTGAGATCCGCCCCGTTGGTCGCCAGCACGGTCAGTCAGTCGGGTCCGACGGGACGTCTGCGTCGGCCCCGCGCTCGCTGTCGCCGGCCTCGCGGTCGTCGCGGGTCTCGCTGTCCCCGCCGCCGCGAACGTCGCTCTCCCCGCTCCCGCGCGCGTCCATCATCGCGGCGGCTTTCGTCGCCCAGTCGCCGCGGGCGAAGCCGTAGCCGACCACCGCGAGGCTCCAGACGAACTGCAGGGCGACGCCGGCGTAGACGCCCGTCACGCCCCACCCGAGGACGACGCTGGTCAGATAGGAGAAACCGAGCAGGAAGCCGAACAGGCCGGTGGTGCGGGCGAGGAAGGGCGTGCGGGTGTCGCTGCCGCCCTGGAGCGCGCCGGCGAAGACGAGGTAGGCGGCGAGGGCGGGCGCGGCGAGGCCGTACGCGCGGGCGAACCCGGCGGCGTAGCGGGCGGTCTCGGCGTCGTCGGTGAACAGCGCGACGAACTCGCGGGGGAAGACGGCGAGCGCGAGACCGATACCGCCGACCGTCAGGACCGCCAGGGCAGCGGTCGCCCACCCCTGGAAACGCGCGCCGTCGACGTCGCCGCTCCCCAGACTCTGCCCGACGACGACGCTCGCGGCGGTGTTGTACCCGCGCGCCAGCGGGGCTGTCACCTGCTGGTAGGCGCGCCGGCCGATCTGGTAGGCGGCGTTGACCTCCGTGCCGAAGCCCAGAAGCAGGGAGTTGAACGGGAACTCCGCGGCGGTGGCGACCAGCCCCTCGCCGATCCGGGGGGCGCTCACCGCGAGGAGTTGTTTCGCGATGACGACGTCGCGGGGCCGCCGGAAGGAGGCCTCGGTCCAGTCGCCGTAGATGGCGACCAGGAGCGCGCTCGCGGTGACGGTGTTGCCGACCGCCGTCGCGAGGCCAACGCCGACGATGCCCAGGCGGGGGGCGCCGAAGAGGCCGAGTCCCAGAACCGCCGACCCCGCGATGTTCAGCATCGAGGAGGTCACGTCGACGTACATCGGCGTGCGGGTGTCGCCCGTGCCCTGGAGCGCGCGGGCGCCGATCAGCGCGACGTGTCTCGCGGGCGCGCTCGCGAAAACGATAGCGAGGTAGGTCCCGCCCATCTCGGCCACGTCGGCCGGCGCGCCCAGAACCGAGATGGCCGCCTCGCCGAAGAGAAACCCGAAGGCGACGAACGGGAGCCCGCTGAGGAGTCCGATCAGGAGGGCTTGCGTGACGGCTTCGTCGCGGTTGGCGACGGCCTCGCCGCCGGTGTCCTGACTGGACAGGGCGATGGCGCCGCCGCCCAGTCCGAGGCCGATCCGCAGCGGGAGACGAGCGTACAGGTCCGCGAGGCCGACTGCGGCGACGGCGGCCGGCGAGAACAGGCCGGTGACGACGATGTCCGTCGTCCGCATGAGCGTCCGGAAGACGTGCTGGACCATCACCGGCCACGACAGGTCCAGCACCCGCCGCCAGACCGTCAGCGCGCGGTCCCGGGCGCTCACGTCCATGCACCCGCGTTGGGAACTTCGGGGGTTGAAGCTACCGACCGCGGACAGACGGGCCGACGGCTCTGGCTCGACGGACGGGAACGTGTGGGTAGTGTGCCCCACACTAGGTTTTTATGTGAAAACGACGAACCGACCGGTATGAGCAGTAAACCGGTAGACGCCGAGAGCAAGGTGTCGGGAAATCAGGCCAACATTCCGGCTCGGATCCGGCGGGAACTCGACATCGAGGACGGCGACCAGCTCCGCTGGCGGGTCGGCGATGACGGGACGATACAGGTCGAGGTAGTCAACCAGCGGCGCGGGACGTTCTCCGAGTTCGAGGGATACGAAGGCACGGACGAAACAGACGCAACAGCCGAACACGACACCTGGGGCCTCGAATAGATGCCCCGTGCGCTGTTGGATACCTCCGTGTTGTTCGCCGCAGCGTACCAGCACGACGACGCGCACGAGATTGCCCTCCCGATCCTTCAGGGCGTAGACGACGGGAAACTCCCGGAGGGAGTAGTACTCGATTACGTCTTGGCCGAGACGCTCAACGGACTCGGGGCCCACGCTGGGCAAAACGCCGCCGTCGATTTCCTCGACCGCCTCGAAGAGAACGAACGGTTCCACGTCGAGACACTCGCCCGCGACACGCGAGCGACGGCGAAGGCGCTGTTCCGACAGCACGGTCCGCTCTCGTTCGTCGATGCCGCCATCGTCGCCTACATGCGCGACGACGGCCTCGGCTACATCTACGCGCTGGACGACGATTTCGACGGCCCAAGCGAAGTCTATCGTCTCGATACCGCGACAAACCCGTACGATCCCGAATAGCTTTTCCGCCGATTCGACGTCTAGAATGTCGAATTCCACTTTCACTCCGGATGGCTCGGGTTGAAGTACCATCCCGCCGACGTTCGAGTCGTCACACGCTCCCCGGTTTTCCCGTAGACCTAACTCGCGAGCGGCGCAACCGTTGGCCATGATCGACCTGGACGACGTGCTGGCCGCTCGCGAGCGGGTGGCCGAAACGGCCCGGCACACGCCGCTCGACTACTCGCACACGTTCTCGGCGATGACCGGCGCCGACGTCCACCTGAAACTCGAGACCTTCCAGCGGACCGGCTCGTTCAAGATCCGCGGCGCGACCAACCGCATCGCCACGCTTTCGGACGAAGAGCAGGCGGCGGGTGTCGTCACCGCGTCGGCGGGCAACCACGCACAGGGCGTCGCCCTCGCCGCGACCCGCATCGGCGTCGGCTCGACCATCGTCATGCCCGAGCACGCACCCGTCTCGAAGGTCGAGGCCACTCGCAGCTACGGCGGCCGGGTCGTCCTCCACGGCGCCGACTACGACGAGGCCGCCGAGCGCGCCCACGAGATCGAACGCGAGGAAGGGCGCACCTACGTCCACGCCTTCGACGACGACTACGTGATGGCCGGCCAGGGCACCATCGGTCTCGAAATCCTGGAGGACCTCCCCGGAACGGAGACGGTCGTCGTCCCCATCGGCGGCGGCGGGCTCATCAGCGGCATCGCCACCGCCGTGAAGGCGAAAAAACCCGACGCTCGCGTCATCGGCGTCCAGGCCGAGGGCGCCTCCAGCGTCGCCGAATCGCTCGAGAAGGGCGAGCGGATCGAACTCGCGGGCGTCGAGACCATCGCCGACGGCATCGCCACCCGGACCGTGGGCGAGCGTACCTTCGACGTCATCCGGGAGCGCGTCGACGAGGTGGTCACCGTCGTCGACGACGAGATCGCCGTCGCGCTGACGACACTCCTGGAGCGGGGCAAGACCCTCGTCGAAGGGGCGGGCGCGGTGCCGCTGGCCGCCCTGCTGGCGGGCAAGTTCGACTACGCGGACGACGAGACAATCGTCCCCTGTCTCTGCGGCGGCAACATCGATCTGAACGTCCTCACGACGGTCATCATGCGCGGCCTCGTCGAGACGGGGCGGTATCTGCGACTCAAGACCGTGCTCAAGGACAGGCCCGGCGAACTCGAACGCCTCGTCGAGGTCATCAGCGCCCACCGCGCGAACATCTACGCCATCGAGCACGACCGCACCTCGCGGGACCTGGCGATGAACGATGCCGAGGTCGAACTGGACCTGGAGACGCGGGGGCCCGAGCACGTAGAGGAACTGTTAGGGGCGCTGCGGGCCGAGGGGTACGAGGTCGACGTGCTGGTGTAGCGTCGGGGTGACCTGTCGAGTTGCATCGACCCCGACGACAAGCGTTTTTGCCGCTCGTCGCCCAGCGGTGGGCATGGATCTGTCCGAGATCGAAGCCGAGATCGAGGCGTCGATCCCCGACTCGCAGGCGCGGGTGACACGCGCTCGCGGGCCGGCGGACGACGACCACCTCGCGGCCGAAGTCGTCTCGCCGGTCTTCGAGGGCGAGTCGCTGGTCGACCGCCACCAGCGCGTCTACGACGCCCTCGACGAGTACATGACCACCGATATCCACGCCCTCGAAGTCGAGACGTTCACCCCCGAGGAACGCGAGAGCGAGTGACCGGCGGCGCCGCGGCCGTCTCACGGCCGTGACGACGTCGGCCACGGCGTGTGCGACAGAGGTTTCCACGTGGCGCTCCAGTCTTCGGGTATGACGTTCGACCCCAACGAAGGCCTCCCTCAGGAGGAAGTCACCGAGCGCGTCGACGCGGCAATCGAGGACAACGAGGTCGTCCTGTTCATGAAGGGCAACGAGCTGATGCCCCAGTGTGGCTACTCCGAGCGCGCGCTGGCCCTGCTGGACAAACACCGCGAGGAGTTCGAGACGGTCGACACGCTGCAGTCCCTCGACGAGTTCCGGGCGGCGCTGGAACGCCACAGCGACCGCACCACCATCCCGCAGACGTTCGTGAACGGCGAGTTCGTCGGCGGCAGCGACATCCTCGCCACACTCGACGAACGCGGCGAACTCGCCGCGAAACTCGACGCGTAACCGACTCTCTTACTGCGCGACCGTTCCCCGCCGAGCCGCCATCTCGACGCGACCGTGCTCGTCGAGTCGCGGCAGGAACTCAGCCAGCGCCTCGACCAGCGCGTCCTCGTCGCTGATCTCCGACCGTTCGAACGAGCGGGTCGGGCGGTACCACCCCGGGCGGACGAGTTCGACTTGGTCGTCGGTGACGCGGTACCCCTCGAAGGCGTCCCAGTCGGTCATCGAGCGGTCGACGCGCAGGCCGGCGTCGGTCACGGCGAGTTCCGTCTCGTCGTCGTTGGCGAAGAGCAACAGTACCGTCGAGAGGCTCCCCAGTGCGGTCGTGAGAGAGCCGAAATCCCCGCTGTCGGTGAACGCGACGAACGCGCCGACCGCGACCATCGCGACGCCGAACACCACGGCCGCGGCGATCACCGGCCAGTTCCGGCCGCCGCCGATACCGTTGTCGCTCCCGCCGGCGTCATCGTCGCCGCCGACGGTGACGACCGCGATCTCGGTCGCCCCGGTGCGGAGCCGGCGGTTCCGGACGACCGCGGCGCTGACCGGGACGCCGATACCGGGCACGACCGCGAGGAGGCCGACGACGGCGACAAGCGCGTCGGCCGATCCGGGACCGGTCGCGACGATCATGTAGGGCAGGTACGCGAGCGGCGGGACGACCGTCAGCGCGGCGACCCACCACGACGCCAGCGCGGCGATGAGGTCGTCGACGGTCCGCGCGGCGAGGGCGCTCGCGAGGCCGGCCGCGAGGGCCGCGGCGACCGCGCCGGGGAGCGCAATCTGTCCGGTTTCACGGCCCCACAGGAGAGCAGCGGGGCCGAGCAGCGTCGCGACGTAGCACGCCAGGAGGGCTTCGGGGACGCGTCGCTCGTCCATGTTCGCCGATCGGTCCCGGCGAGTGAAAAGATCCGGCGACTCGAGCTGATGGGACTGCGTTGCGGGTCCAGACAATGGTGGTGACTGCGACCGCAGACAGCGTGAAAGCCCCTGCCGGAGCGAGCGTCACGGCAACCGCAGACAGCCTGAAAGCCCCCGCAGGAGCCATCGTGACTGCGACCGCAGACAGCCTGAAAGCCCCCGCAGGAGCCATCGTGACTGCGACCGCAGACAGCCTGAAAGCCCCCGCAGGAGTCATCGTGACTGCGACCGCAGACAGCCTGAAAGCCCCCGTCCACTCCGGTCGGGGGCCTCGCTGCGCGCTTCGCTCGTTGTACTCGCTCCAGTGCTTACGTCGTCCGCCTTCCCGGAGCGGCCGGCCCCTTTCATTCCCGCCCACACAGACTGTCGAACCAGCCGATACGGGCGGGAATGAAAGGGGCCGCGCGCTCGTCGCCGCCCCGACGAAGTAAGCACCGCAGTGAGCGCAGCGAGCGAGGAGCGCAGCGAGGCGCGGCGGTACGAGCGTGCGGGGGCTTTCACGCTGTTTGCGGTCGCGGTCCCGATAGTCGTACCCTCAGAGGCGCACACACAGTCGGTAGCCGAACGAGCGGAGCCAGCGCGAAAACCGAACTGAACCGCTACTCGCCGGTCCGGAAGGAGTAATCGAGCGTCCGCGCGGAGTGAGTCAGCGACCCCATCGAAACCACGTCGACGCCGGTCGCGGCGTAGTCGTCGACCGTCTCGACAGTGAGACCACCGGAGGCCTCCGCGAGCACTTCCCGTCCCAGTTCTGCGGTACGCTCGCGGAGCATCTCGACGGCGCGCTCCGTGGTGTCGGGGTTCATGTTGTCGAGCAGAACGATATCGGCACCGGCGGCGGCCGCGCGGGGCGCGTCTTCGGGTTCCTCGACCTCGACTTCGATCTTGGTGGCGAAGGAGACGCGGTCGCGGAAGTGTTCGACCGCGCCCTCGAGCCCCATCTCGGCGACGTGGTTGTCCTTGACCATCACCATGTGGGACAGATCGAGGCGGTGGGTGTCACCGCCCGCGGCGGCGACCGCGCGCTTCTCGACGCCGCGCAGGCCGGGCGTGGTCTTGCGCGTCGCGGCGACGCGGACGGCGTCGTCGGGCGACCCCTCACGAGCGGCGGCGACCGCCGCGTCGGTCTTCGTCGCGATCCCGGAGGCGTGACCGGCGATATTGACGGCGACGCGTTCGCCCCGGAGGACGTCGCGAGCGGGGCCCGAGACGGCGAGGACGGTGTCGCCCGCCTCGATGGCGGTCCCGTCTTCGACCCGGTCGGTGACGGTCACGTCGAGGTAGTCGAACACCGCCGCGGCGGCGTCGAGGCCGGCGGCGACGCCGTCCTCTTTGGCGACGAGGCGGCCGGTCGTCTCGCCGGGGACCTGATTGGTCACGTCGTGGTGGCCCACGTCCTCGCGGAGCCAGGTCTCGATCTGAGAGTCGGTGATCATGGGGTGGGGTGGGGTGGAAATCGCGCTCGGCGGGCGAATCAGTCGGCGCTGGCCTCGCTCTCGACGAGGTTGTGCGTGCCGATGCTCTCGGTGTTCTCGGTGGCGGCGCGAGCCACGAGCAGCGCCGTCACGGAGGCGTTGCGCAGTTCGTACAGCGACCGCGAGGTGCGCGTGCGGACGTAGGCGTCGACCTCGCCCTTGAGTCGGCGGAGGACCGCCTGCGCGCGCCCGAGGTCGTCGGGATGGCGCCTGAGGCCGACGTACTCGTCCATCACGCGGCGCAGGCGGACGAACTTCTCGCTGGCGAAGTTGTCCGGCAGCGCCGGGTCGCGGTCGAGCAGTTCGGGCGCCTCGACGATTTCGGCTTCGCGGCCGGCCGCGTCGTCGCCGGCGCGCAGCCCCCAGACCAGCCCTTCCAAAAGCGAGGTCGAGGCCAGTCGGTTCGCGCCGTGGACGCCGGTCCGGGAACACTCGCCGACGGCGTAGAGGCGGTCGAGCGAGGCCCGTCCACGGTCGTCGACGGCGACGCCGCCACAGAGGAAGTGCTCGGCGGGGCCGACCGGGATGCCCCGCTCCCAGTCGACGCCGCGGGACTCGCACTTCTCGACGAGGCCCGGGAAGTCGCCGGCGAAGTCGATGCCGGACACGTCGAGGACGACTTCACCGGTCGCCTCGTGCTCTTTCTGGACGGCGCGGGCGACGACGTCGCGGGGCGCGAGTTCGGCGTCGGGGTGGTAGTCGGGCATGAAGCGCTCGCCCTCGGCGTTGAGCAGGTGGGCGCCCTCGCCGCGGACGGCCTCGCTGACGAGGAAGGGATCCTCTCCGGTGTACACCGTGGGGTGGAACTGGATGTACTCCATGTCCTCGACGTCCGCGCCGGCGAGCGCGGCCATGGCGATACCGTCGCCGGTCGAGCCGTCGGGGTTGGTCGAGCGCGGGTACAGGTCGCCGATGCCGCCCGTAGCGAGAATGGTCGCGCCGGCGAAGGTGGGCGCGACTTCCCCGTCGTGTTCGAGCAAGGCGCCATGGACGCGGCCCTCGTGAGTTATCAGGTCCATCGCGGCGGTGTCGTCGCGGACGGTCACGCCATCGTGGTCGTCGAGGTAGTTGAGGAAGGGGACGTGGATGGCCTTGCCCGTCGCGGCGTCGACGTGCATGATGCGAGCCTCGTCGTGGGCGGCCTCGCGGCCGAAGTCGTAGTCGTCGCCGTTGGTGTCGAAGTCGACGTCGAGCGTGTCCACGAGCACGTCGCGGACGGCGTCGTTGGCCTCGTCGACGAGCACGTCGACGGCCGCGGGGTCGGCGGTGTCCGCGCTCGCGGTCAGGATGTCCCGCTTGAACTGCTCGGGGTCGTCCCGCGAGACGGCGATGCCGCCCTGGGCCCACCACGACGAGGCGCCCTCCGGACGGGTGGCCTTCGTCGCGACGGTCACGTCGCTCCCCTCGCGAGCGGCCCCGAGCGCGGCGGCGAGACCGGCGATACCCGAGCCGACGACGAGCACGTCCGTCTCGCGGTAGTCGTCGTAGTCCTCGAGTTCCGTCGCGGTGTCTTGGGTCGCCATGTTAAATCTCGAGCATCCGGTCGAGCGCGACCTGTGCGAGTTCCTTCTCCTCGGGGGCGACCCGGATGACGTTTCGCTCGCGACCCTCGACCAGTTCTTCGAGCACCCACGTCAGGTAGTTCGGGTCGATCTGGCGCATCGCGTTGCAGTCCATGCAGGCGTCGCCACAGAGCGGGAGCACCTCCACTTCGGGGTGCCAGCGGTCGAGGTGCTTCGCGAGGTGGATCTCAGTGCCGATGGCCCACGTGTCGCCGGGCTCGGCGTTCTCGACGGTCTCGCAGATGGTCGAGGTGGAGCCGACCACGTCGGCGGCCTCGACGACCTCGCGGCGACACTCGGGGTGGACCACCACGTTCGCGTCGGGGCGCCGTTCGCGCAGGTCCGCGATGTGGCTCTCGCGGAAGCGCTCGTGGACCTGGCAGTAGCCGTCCCAGAGGACGATGTCGTTGTCCACGACCTCCTCGGCGTCCTTGCCCTCCGGGTCCCACGGGTCCCACTCGGCGATTTCGTCTTCCATGCCGAGTCGGTAGGCCGTGTTCTCGCCGAGGTGCTTGTCGGGGAGGAAGAGGACCTTGTCGCCCCTGTCGAAGGCGTACTCGAAGGCCTTGTGGGCGTTCGAGGAGGTACAGACCAGCCCGCCCTGCTCGGCGCAGAAGGCCTTCAGGTCCGCGTAGGAGTTCATGTAGGTGATCGGGATGATGTTCTGGTCGGGCGCGGCGGCCGTGATCTCCGCCCACGCAGCGTCGACCTGCAGCGCCTCGGCCATCCCGGCCATCGGACAGGACGCCTCCATGCTCGGGAGGATCACCTTCTGGCTGTCGTCGGTGATGATGTCCGCGGACTCGGCCATGAACGTCACGCCGCCGAAGATCACGTACTCGGCGTCGGCGTTGGCGGCCTCCTTCGAGAGCTGATAGGAGTCACCGATGAAGTCGGAGTGTTCGACGATCTCGCGGCGCTGGTAGTTGTGGCCGAGGATGACCACGTCGTCGCCGAGCTCGTCGAGGGCGGCCTCGATGCGCTCGGTCCGCTCGGCCTCGTCCAGGTCGCGGTAGGCCGGCGGGAGCTGTTCCAGGTTGTCGTACTTGAAGAGACTGAGGTCAGTCTCGAACTGAGCTGTTTCCATTTCCGGCACGGGTAGTCACTCGAGTTGCCCAGTCTACGGACCGCCGTATTGAAAAGATTTTGCCTTCAATATTCGCCACCGGTGGGAATATCGGAACAAAACTCCGGTTCCGTCGCTCCGAGAGAACAATGGCGGTGTTCGAACGGTGTGTGTTATCTAATGACGCGGTGGGTCGGGGAGAGTGTGTGTCTGCGGGTGTTATCCGACCACTCGCCGCTTCGGTACTAAAGCCGCCGAAACCGGAGAGATAGCGTGGCTGTCGGTTCCGGTTCGTCGTCTCGAGCGCAACCGCATCCGTCACCGTGACCGCTACCGCAGTCGAACCTGAGCGCTGAAAGCCCTCTACATATTTGGTGGATGGAATTTTCACTGCGACTGCAGACGCCACCGCAACTGATCCTGAGCACTGAAAGCCCTCGACCCGTTCGCGGTCGCTGTCTCCGGAAATCACAGATTTCCGGGATCGAGACGGAGCAAAGCTCCGTCGGACTCGTCGGAAGAGCTCTGCTCTTCCGAGATGACGAGAGAGCTTTGCTCTCTCGAACCAAGCGGGATATCCGCGCTCTCCGCACCGCCCGCGCGGATACTGGCCCCCTCAGGCGACTGAAGTGAACGCGAATGTGTCTCGCCCTTTCAGTCCACCAGGACCGCACCACTACCGCACTACGACCGCCCCGTACCACTACCGCACCACGACCGCCCCGTACCACTACCGCACCACGACCGCCCCGTACCACTACCGCACCACGACCGCCCCGCCCCGCACCGCAACCGCAGACAGCCGCACGCCTCCCCAGCCGATTGCGTTGCTCGTTCCTGTGCTACTCATCCCTCGCACGGTACGTCGCGCCACAGAGGGCGCGACGGCGCGCGCCACCGCGACGGTCGCTGCCGGTAAGCAGACCCCGAGTCACCCCTCACTCGTAGCGCAGCGACTCGATCGGATCGAGTCGGGACGCGTTCCACGCGGGGTAGAGCCCGGCGAGGACGCCGACGAGCATCCCCACGGCGACGGCGATGCCGAACCACTCCAGCGGGAACTCGAGCGGAAAGTCGAGTAGCGAGGTCGCGGCCCAGCCGCCGGCGATCCCGAGAAGGGTGCCCAGCACCGCGCCGATGGCGCCGATGATCGACGCCTCGACGAGAAACAGTTGCAGGACGTCCCGGCGCTGGGCGCCGACGGCTTTCATGATCCCGATCTCGCGGGTTCGCTCGGTGACGCTGACGAGCATGATGTTCGCGATGCCGATCGACCCGACGAGCAAGGAAAGCAGGGCGATCCCGGTGACGAAGCCTGTCAGCTGGTCGAGCAGCGACTGGATCTGGGCGACGAGTTCCTCGTTGGTCCGGACGGCGAAGACGTAGCCGCTCGGGACCAGTTGCGCCGCGTCGGAGTCCTCTTCGAGATACGAGCGCACCCGGTCCTGGACGTCCGGGAGCGCGCCGTGGCCCGTGGCGGTCACCGAAATCGTCCGGTACACCCGCGCCTGCTCGCCGGTCGTGGGAGTGGTTACGGTGTCAGTGTAGAACGTGTCGACCGGGACGTACACGCGCGGAGAAGTCGAGAACCCCTCGAACGGCCCGGTGCTGGTGGACTCCTCGAGGATCCCGACGACCGTCACCGCACGGGTCGAGCCGTTCGCGAGCGTGATCGTCAGCTCGCTGCCGACGGTGACGTTCGTGTCGAACTGCTCGGCGGCGCGCGGGTTGAGAACCGCCTCGCGAGTCCCGGACTCGAAGTACCGCCCCTCGCCGAGCGGTTCGTCTTCGAGGTAGGCGGGCGTGACCGCGACGATGCCGTCGCTGGCGACCCGGTCACCCCCGTACTCCAGCGCCGTCGTCGCGACGCGACCGTACGGGTCGACCGAGTCGACGCCGTTCAGCCGCTCCAGTCGGTCGACGTCGTGTTGCGTGAGGACGGGCTGGGCGCCGAAACCCGGGCCGCCCTGGCCGCTCCCGACGGCGTCCTCGGGGCCGGCCCAGACGTTGACGACGGGCGGCTGGTCGCCGCCCACGTCGCCGATAACCGCCGCCTGCAGGCTCGCCCCCAGCGTGACGAAGGTGATCACCGCCGCGATGCCGATGACGACCCCCAGCGTCGTCAGCGCCGAGCGCAGCTTGTGCGAGCGGATCGCGCTCCAGGCCATCCGCAGCGACTGGACGAACTCCATCAGCGCCCACCCCACCGGGCCATCGCGTCAGGCCTCCTCGGTCGCGGACGCCGAGTCCGACTCCGCCGCCGCGGTCGTCTCTCCCTCCGCACCGCTCGCCCCGTCACCGCTCACATCGGCCGCGAGCGCGGCGTCGGTCTCGGGCGTCCGCCGCTCATCGACCGTCTCGACCCGTTCGAGTTCGCCGTCGAGCAGGTGGACGATCCGCTCGGCGTGCTCGGCGATATCGCGCTCGTGAGTGACGACGAGGATGGTGTTGCCCCGCTGGTAGAGCCGTTCGAACAGCGCCATGATCTCCCGACCGGTCTCGGTGTCGAGGTTGCCGGTCGGCTCGTCGGCCAGCAAGAGCGTGGGGTCGTTCGCGAGCGCGCGGGCGATGGCGACGCGCTGGCGCTGGCCGCCCGAGAGCTCGTTCGGTCGGTGGCCGGTCCGGTCACCCAGTCCGACCTGTTCGAGCAACTCGGCGGCGCGCGTCGAGCGCTCGCCCCGCGAGACGCCCTGGAACACCATCGGGAGCGCCACGTTCTCGGCGGCAGTGAGTTTCGGCATGAGGTTGAACGTCTGGAAGACGAAGCCGATCTCGCCGCCGCGCAGTCGCGTCCGCTCGCGGTCGCTCATCGCCACCACGTCCGCGCCGTCGACGGTCAGCCCGCCCTCCGTCGGCGTGTCGAGACACCCCACCAGGTTCAGGAGGGTGCTCTTGCCCGACCCGCTGGGCCCCATCACCGCCGTGTAGGAGCCGCGGGGAACCTCCAGGGAGAGGTCGCGCAGGGCGTAGACCGTCCCTCCCATGTCGTAGGTCTTGGTGACGTCGGCGAGCGAGACGGCCGCCTCGCTCTCTGCTGTCGAAGCCATACCCGTCCCTGGGGCCGGAGTCTACAAAAAGACGCGCCCAGAATCGGGAGCGACAGCGCGCCTCGCGGTCAGGAGCGGGGCTGTTCGCCGTCAGGGGACGACCCGCTCGCGGTCAGGGGACGATCTGTTCGCCGTCGTCGTCGTAGACGGTGATGGCCTCGACCGGACAGGCGCGGGCGGCGAACTTCGCGTCGAGTTCGGCGCTCTCGGGCACTTCGCGGACGAAGACGTCCTCGCCGTCTTCCTCGCCGTCGACGAGGACGGCTTTTCCCGCGTCGCTGTCGCGCTCGAACCCGTCCCACTCGGCGACGCACTGGAACATCCCGATACAGGTGTCGCGGTCGTACTCGACGTGCATACCGGGCGTTCGTCGGCGACCGGCATAGGGGTGACGGGACCGGAACACGCGCCCAACCCCGCCGAGGCGACCGAGAGCGAGAGTGGGCAGTTCTCGTACGGAGAGCTATCGCCGGTGAACCGGCAGGGAACGACAGAAACCCTCGGAAAACGGTATCAGACTCGGAAAACGGATCAGAGCATCCGCGCGCCGCAGGCGCGCGGTTCACCGAGCGCTTCGCGCTCGGCTTTTTTGGTCCAGCTTTTTTCGTCGGGGTCGAGCGCTCGCCGGAGGCGAGCGCGACGCCCCGGCGAAAAAAGGTGGTCTAGTAGGAATCGACGTCCGTCCCGACCGAGCAGACGTACTCGCCGGTGGCGACCTGCGGGAGCCGGCGAGCGCGCCAGAACACGCCGCTGGAGTCGGCGGTGACCTCCGTTTTGACCGAACCGAAGGTGTCGGTCACCGTAAAGAGGGTGTCGCCGCTGGCGACGCGCTCGCCGAGGGCGGGCCCGATGTCGACGAGACCGCCCGCGGGCGCGCCGTACTGCTCGAAGCCGCTGGCGCGGGTCTGTGGGGTGAGGTCGGCCTCTTCCGCCAGAAAGCCGTAGTACCGGAGGACGTTGAACACGCCGTCGACGCCGACCTGGATGGAGTGTTCGTCCCAGCCGACACACCCACCCAGCTCGGGGTCGATGGTGGGGACGCCGTCGTCGGGCGCGGCGCGGGCGAGCTGGCCGTCGGGACCTTTCTGGTCGAGGACGTAGCCACAGCCGAACACTTTGGCGAGTTCGAGGCAGGCGTCGTGGAGTCGGTGGCGCTTGCCACAGCGGACGCGACACTCCTCGATCATCTGGGAGGTCGACCCCTGGTGCAGATCGAGGATGAGGTCGGCGCGGGTCGCCGCCTCGAAGGTGGCGGCGGCGATGCGCTCGGTGGAGGTCCCCGACGCGTCGCCGGGGTAGGCACGGTTCATCTTCGTGTCGTCGACGGGGTTGCGGTGCTCGGCCACCTGGAAGGCGTGGTAGTTGACGATACCGACCACGAGAACCGTGCCCGAGAGTTCGGCGGGGTCGAGTCGCGGGACGACCCGCTGGACGACGCCGAGCCCGTTGAGTTCGTCGCCGTCGCTGACGGCCTGGATGTACAGCGTCTGGCCGTCGTCGGCGCCGTTGATCACGGCGACCGGGAGACCGACGTCGGTTCCGTCGCGCGTCTCGCCGACGGAGAGCCGACCGGTGTCGACCTCGCCGGGCGCCGCCTGTGCCGTCCCCAGGGTCGTCATTACTCCTACTCCGGGACTGGCACGTCTTTAGCGGTTCGATATGTCACGCCCGCAACCGCGAGAGTCCGCCGGAATCCCGACCCCGACAGCGACGAGTCACGGTATGCGATCGACGCGTCTTTGCCGCTCGTGACCGTAGTCCGGGGTATGGCAGAGGGCGGCGAGCAAAGCGAGACAGTGCCCGCGGACGGACCTGCTGCGGACGGAGCGACTGCCGACGGACCGGTCCCGGCGGAGGGGGCCACACAGCGCAGCGGCAAGGTCGTCTTCATGGAAGCGCTGCGAGTCAAACGCAACGCCAAGATCGGCGCGGCGGTCGGCCTGCTCTTCGCCGCGTTCGTGTTCGTCTCCTTCCCCGGCGCGTACGCCCCCTCGCGCTCGACCGCGTGGTACGTCGCGCTCGCGTTCGTCCTCATGTTCTCGATGGCCGGCCTCGTCGCGTTTTTCCTGACGCTCGGGCGCGCGGTTCGCCTCTCCAGAGACCTCTGACAGCGATCGCCACCCCGACCACGAGGAGACCCACGCCGGAACCGAACTCGCAACCGTTCGCCAGAAGCGAACACCTGCCGCCGGGACGCGGCCGGCCACGCCACGGACGAACGGCGTCACGAGCGGGGAGACCGATCGGGAGTGTTCGACGAATCCACGCGGAGAATGCTTGAATCCCGAATTCTTGTCCTGGCGGGCGCGGTCGACCGGAGCGAGACCTGTCGCTCGGATCCGATGTTCGGGGGGAAACACGTCGCTCGGAAGGGGTTCGAGTGTACGATCGGTTGAAAAGGCGTTCCGTTATTGGGTACACGTTCACAGACGAACGGTAACCCTTTTGACCGGGCCAAAACTACCGTAGTGGTATGACTGACGAGCTTCAGAAAGGGCTCGAGGGTGTGCTGGTCGCCGAGTCGGATCTCAGCAAGATCGACGGCGACGCGGGCAAACTCGTCTATCGCGGCTACACCATCGAGGACCTCGCGCGCGGGGCGAGCTACGAGGAGGTCATCTACCTGCTCTGGTACGGCCACCTCCCGAACGCGGACGAACTCGCGAGCTTCGAGGAGTCGATGGTCGCCGAGCGGGCCGTCGACGACGACGTCCTCGCGGCGGTCCGCGACCTCGCCGAGGCCGACGAGGACCCCATGGCCGCGCTACGGACCGCGGTGTCGATGCTCTCGGCGTACGACCCCGACGCCGACGAGCCGACGACCGACACCGAGGCTACCCTCCGCAAGGGTCGGCGCATCACCGCCAAGATCCCCACCATCCTCGCCGCGTTCACCCGCATCCGGAACGGCGAGGAGCCCGTCGAGCCCCGCGAGGACCTGGGCCACGCCGCGAACTTCCTCTACATGCTCAACGACGAAGAGCCCGACGAGGTGCTCGCCGAGACGTTCGACATGGCGCTTGTCCTCCACGCCGACCACGGGATCAACGCGTCGACGTTCTCGGCGATGGTCACCGCCTCGACGCTCTCGGACGTCCACAGCGCCGTCACCGCCGCCATCGGCACGCTGAAAGGCCCGCTCCACGGCGGCGCCAACCAGGACGTCATGGAGATGCTCAAGGAGGTCGACGACGCCGCGATGGACCCCCTCGAGTGGGTCGAGAACGCCCTCGACGAGGGTCGTCGCGTCTCCGGCTTTGGCCACCGCGTGTATAATGTCAAGGACCCCCGCGCGAAGATTCTCGGCGAGCGCTCGAAGGAACTCGGCGAGGCCGCTGGCTCGCTCAAGTGGTACGAGATGTCCTCCACCATCGAGGAGTACATGGCCGACGAGAAGGGTCTCGCTCCGAACGTCGACTTCTATTCGGCCTCGACGTACTACCAGATGGGCATCCCCATCGACATCTACACCCCGATCTTCGCGATGAGCCGCGCCAGCGGCTGGATCGCCCACGTCGTCGAGTACACCGAAGAGAACCGCCTCATCCGCCCGCGCGCCCGCTACACCGGCCCCGAAGACCAGACCTTCACCGGTCTCGACGAGCGGTAGCGATTCGTTCGCGACCGCGAACTGTGTGAGCGACCGTCTTTGTCCAGCGGTTTCGAGGACCCCTTCCGCAGCGAGTCGACGGCTCGCGAGTGACGACAGGAGCGCCGACGCTACAGGTAGTCGACGGTCTGTCCGCCAGCGGTGTCGAACCCCTGGCGTTCGTGTGACCACTCGGAGACGGGGTCGTCGCGGCGCTCGGCGAGGAAGTCGACGATCGCCGCGCCCACGTCCTCGCCGTAGAGGTCGGGGCCGGACTGCAGTCGATCGCGCACGCCGTCCGTTTCGAGCGCGTACGTCACCATCTCGCGGACGAACTCGCCCGACACTGGGGGGACGAGCAGGTTGGTGTTCGCCTCGAAGACGGTCTCCGGGCGGTCGGTGTTGAAGCGGGCGGTGAGACAGCACGCCTCGTCGATGTAGTTGAGTTCCTCCTGCATGCTCCCGGAGTCGGTGAGTTCGGCGAGACACTGTCCGGACTCGAGGAACTCGTAGACGTGGGCGTGTTTCTTCCAGAGGCCGGTAAAGAGGAAGTTCTCGCGCTCGTCGGCCAGCCGCGTCAGACGCTCGCGGTAGCCGTGGCGTTCGAGGGCGTGGCGCGTGGCAGTCAGTTCGACGAAGTTGACGTTGTAGCCGTCCTCGACGAGGGCGATCACGCCCTCGACGAGCGCCCGGAAACGGCCGGGAAGCAGGTTCGCGCGGCGGTGGATGTCGACGCGGATCCAGTCGTCGCGCGCCTCGAGAACGGGGTAGACGTCGAAGACGCTCTCGCCGTCGTGGTCGGCTTTCATCCGGATCGCGTCGACGACGGAGTTGCCGACGACGGGGATCCGCTCGTCGCCGTCGACCGTCCGGGGGTAGCCCTCGGACTCGAGGTGTTCGCGGTTGAGGTCGACGGGGGCGAACTGGTAGCGGGCGGCCGCGGAGCCGACGAACGTGTCGTACTGCTCGGGGAACGGCTCGGTGCGGTCGACGGTCCACTCGCCCGACCACTGCTCGTCGACGAGCGCGGCGGGGTCGGGGTAGTCGCCGTCGTCGGTCGCGGCGGACGGGACGGCGTCGTAGTCGGGGGCCATGGCGCGGAGGCCGGCCTCGTTGTGGGAGACCTGCTGGTTGGTGGCGAACAGCCAGGCCTGCGGGAATATCGCCGCGGCGTGGGTGTCGCCGTGGACCAGCGGGAGGACGGTCGTGTCGGGCCACTCGTCGAGTCGGGCGGCCAGTTCGCGGACGGCGAGCATCGTCTGGGCGGTCTTCTCGCTGAGGTCGCCGCGGATGCCCAGGTCGGCGGCGATCGCGGGTTCGAGGTCGTACTCTTCGAGGCCGTGGCCGAGCACGTCGTCGTAGTGCTGGCCGGTGTGGACCACGAAACAGGGGAGACCGCGCTCGCGGGCGGCGGCGACGACCGGCGCCTGCTTGTAGAAGTCGGGTTTGGTCGCGGTGACGACCGCGAGGACGAACTCCCCGCGGTCCATCTCGGCGGCGAGTCGCTCGTCGTAGATCGTCGGGTCGGCGTCCATATCGCCGCCTCGACCGGACGACGTTTGTAGGTTTACACTTCCCGGCCCGCGACCGGACCGGTCGTCCCGCTCAGGCGCGTCGACGGGCGCCCGCGGCGACGAGTGCGAGCGCGAGCACGACGGTGACGACACCGAATCCGGGGCCGCTCCCGCCGGACCCGTCCGCGTCGCCGTCGGGGTCGCTGTCCGTCGGCGTCCCGTCACCGCCGAACGGTTCTTTGCCGGAGGCCCCGTCCGTCGGTGTTTCCGTAGCGACCCCGTCGGCGGGCGTCGCGGTCGGAGCCGATGTCTCGCCGGAGCCAGGAGTGGCCGTCGGCGTTTCGGGTGCATCGGGCGCGGTGGTCGCTGTCGCGGGCGTCGCGGTCGGTGTCGCCGTCGCGGTGGGCGTGGCCGTCGGTGTCGGGGTCGCGGTCGGAGTGGGCGTACTCGTCGCGCCGTCGAACGAGCCACCGACCGTGAGGTTGTAGGTCGACCACACTTCCGCGGCCTCGTCGCCGTAGGCGCGGAGATACAGCGTGCCGTCGGTGTCGACCTCGTGCTCGAGTCGGTATTCGATGCGGTCCCAGGCGGGCTCGCTCACGTATTCGGCATCGGCGAGTTCGTTGCCGTCGGCGTCGACGAGGACGAGGTCGGGGTGGATGTCGGCCTCGTCACCGTCGCTCTGTTTGGGGACGGTCATCGTGACGTCGAGCGTCTCACCCGCGTCGACCGCGAGCGCGTAGTTGTCCCGTTCGACGTCGAGCAGCGTGAGGTCCGTGTACGTACCGGGGCCGAGATCCGGGGCCTTCGAGAGGACGCCGTTGGGCTCGAAGCGGTCGTTGGCGCCTCGCCTGATCGTCAGGTCGTAGGTCGTCGCCACCTCGGCGGCTTCGTCGCCGTAGGCCCTGATATACACCGTCCGGTCCGTGTCGGCCTCGTAGCCGAAGGTGTACTCGACGGTCGCGGCGGCCGGCGACGTCCGGTAGTCGCCCTCGTCGAGTTCGTTGCCGTCGGCGTCGACGAGCGCGAGATCGGGGTCGTTGTCGGGCTCGTCGCCGTCGTCCTGTTTCGGGACGGTCATGGTGACGTTGAGCGTCTCGCCGGCCGCGACAGACACCGCGTAGTTGTCCTCCTCGACGTCGAGCAGCGTGAGGTCGGTGTAGGTACCGGGCTCGAGAGCGGTAGCTTTCGAGAGCACGCCGTTGGGCTCGAAGCGGTCGTTGGCGCCTCGTCTGATCGTCAGGTCGTAGCTCGTCGCAACCTCGGCGGCTTCGTCGCCGTAGGCGCGGAGATACACCGTCCGGTCCGTGTCGGCCTCGTAGCCGAAGGCGTACTCGACGCGGTCCCAGGCTGGTTCGGTGCGGTAGTCGCCCTCGTCGAGTTCGTTGCCGTCGGCGTCGACGAGAACGAGGTCGGGGTCGTTGTCGGCCTCGTCGCCGTCGGCCTGTTTCGGGACGGTCATGGTGACGTTGAGCGTCTCGCCCGCGTCGACCGCGAGCGCGTAGTTGTCCCGCTCGACGTCGAGCAGCGTGAGGTCGGTGTAGGTGCCGGGCTCGAGAGCCGTGGCTTTCGAGAGGACGCCGTTGGCTTCGAAACGGTCGTTGGCGCCTCGTCTGATCGTCAGGTCGTAGGCCGCCGTGACGTCCTCGTCTTCGTCGCCGTAGACGCGGAGGTACACGGTCCGGTCCGTGTCGGCCTCGTAGCCGAAGCCGTACTCGACGCGGTCCCAGGCGGGTTCGGTCCGGTAATCACCTTCGTCGAGTTCGTTGCCCTCGGCGCCGACGAGCGCGAGATCGGGGTCGTTGTCGGGCTCGTCGCCGTCGTCCTGTTTCGGGACGGTCATGGTGACAGCGAGCGTCTCGCCGCGTTCGACCGTGACGGCGTAGTAGTCGTTTTCGCCGCCGACCAGTTCCAGATCGGTGTACGTTCCCGGCGAGAGCTCCGCGGCCGAGCCGATGTCGTCGTTCGGTTCGTACTCGTCGGCGCCGCTCGCGACGCCCGCGACGGCGCCGACCCCGACGAGCGCGACGAGTGCGACGCCGACTGCGACTCGTCTCCGGGTCGCCGCACCACCGCACACGGCGTCGGTTCCGGCGGTGGCGCACCCAGCGTCTCCTGTCGTCTGCGAACTCATTGCTACCCGCGTGACGTTCCGTCGTCCGGATAAAATCACTGAAGCCGGAACGGCGACCGGACGACTGCGGCGGTGTGGACACCCCGTTCAGGCCGGATTCGGATCGAAGATCTCGGGATTCGGCTCGCCTCCAACGTCGACGACAGCCAGCGCACCCTTCCGTGCGACCCGGGAGAGGGCGTGGTCGACGAGTTTGACGGGACCGGGCACAGGGAAGTGCATCGTCGCGACCGTACAGCTGCCGGGCATCACCGGCGTCGTCTGGACGTTCGGGTGTGGGTCGGACTCGACGGCGCCCTGCGGGTACACCTCGTCCCAGACGCTGCCGATGGGGTGGAAGCTGCTGGTGAGGTTCGGCCCGCCGACGCAGTAGAACACCCGCGCGGACTCGCCGCGCTCGGCGGTCATGTCGGCGTAGTTGTCGGGCGTGATGGCGTACTTCTCGCCGTTGATCAGGACGTAGGTCGGGTCCTCGCGGGCCATCGCGCCCATGTCGAAGCGGTGGTGGCCCTCGGCGCCCGTTTCGCCTTCCGTGTAGAGCTCGTGCTGGCCGAGGTAGAACTCGCGGTCGACCTCGGGAAGGCCCTCCTCGGGTTCGACGAGGATCATCCCGAACATCCCCGTGGAGATGTGGTAGTCGAGGTTCGCGACGGCGCAGTGGTAGATGAAGGCACCGGGGTAGGTGACTGTGAAGCGGACCCGCTCGGTCTCACCGGGAGCGACCATGGTCGCCTCGGCGCCGCCGCCCGGCCCCCGCACCGCGTGGAGGTCGATGTTGTGGTTCATCGCGTTGCCCTCGGCGTTGTGGATGGTGAGATCCACCGTGTCGCCGACGCGGGCCCGGATCAGCGGGCCGGGCACCTGCTCGTCGAAGGTCATGTAGTCGACGGTGACGCCGGGTTCGACCTCGGCGACGACTTCCTTCGTCGTGAGTTCGACCTCGACGGTGGCGGGCTCGTCGCGGTCGATAGGGGCGGGGATATCGGCGGGGTCGGCCGCGACGCGGTCGACCGTGGTCTCCCGCGCAGGCTCCAGGTCCGCGCTGTCGGTCGTCGCGGCGTCGGCCGCCTCGCTGTCGACCTCGGAGACCGTGACGCGGTCGTCGGGGATCTCGGCCGTACAGCCGGCCAGCGCGGCGGCGCCGGCCGCCGCGCCCGTCTTCAGGAACGTCCGTCGGGTGGCAGTGGGTTTTCTCATGGGCGCTCTACCTGAGTGTCGGGCGAGGACACGGATATACCGGAGAGGGACTTCTCGCCGGCGAAGACGGGATGCGAACATGTTCGGTCGTAGGTGCGGACGTTCTCAAATCGCAGGAACGCGCTCGGTCGGTTATGATGGGAGCGTCGCAACCTGCAGGTATGAACTCGGAGTACGACGGCATCGACGACGAGCGCCGGACGCTGCTGAAGACCATCGCCGCGGGCGCGACGGTCGGCGGGGCTGCCGCGGCGGGGGTCGGCCCGGCCGCCGCACAGTCCACCGACCTCTCGGGTTTCTTTTCGAACACCGGGAACGCGGGCGAAGTCACCGACAAGACGGGCCAGGACGAGGTCACCGTCGAAGTCGGGACCGACGGCAACGGCTCGGCCTTTGGCTTCGGGCCGGCGGTCGTCCGCGTCGACCCCGGGACGAACGTCGTCTGGGAGTGGACCGGGAAGGGCGGCCAGCACAACGTCGTCGCCGACGACGGGAGTTTCGAGAGCGAGTACTACTCCTCGAGCGGCGACACCTTCGAGCACGCCTTCGAGAGCGCGGGCGTCACGAAGTACTACTGCGCCCCCCACGAGATGATGGGGATGAAAGGCGCCGTCGTCGTCGGCGACACGCAGGTGTCGCTCGGCGGGTCCGGGGGCACGGCCGCGCCGGGCGGCGAGAGCGGTTCGGGGGACGGCGGCGGCGCGGGTGACGGCGGCGGGGCGAGCGTCGACCCGGACTACGGCGACTGGTTTTCGAACGTGAGCAACTTCGACGGCACGGTCGACAGGACCGGCGCGGACGAGGTCCGCATCGAGGTGGGTGCCGAGGGCAACGGCTCCAGCCTGGCGTTCTCGCCCGCGGCGGTCCACGTCGACCCCGGCACGACGGTCGTCTGGGAGTGGACGGGCGACGGCGGCGGACACAACGTCTACAGCGACGACCCCGCCTTCGAGAGCCCGACCCAGAGCGAGGCGGGCGCGACCTACGGCCTGGAGTTCGACGGCGAGGGGGTCTGTCGGTACGCCTGCGCGCCACACGAAGGTGCGGGGATGAAAGGCGCCGTCGTCGTCGGCGAACCCAGTGCCGCGGGCGGTGGCGGCATCGTCGACATCGAGACGGTCCTCTGGGGGCTCGCGGGTTCCATCGTCGCAGCGCCCTTTATCGCCAGCCAGATCGTCGCGAACCGCCGCCGCGACGACGAGGAGCGTCCCGGCGGTCGTCCCGGCAACCCCGCGGACTGACCGCTCGGAGCGTGTCGGTCGCGTTCGCGCCGTCACCGCCGCCTGAAGCCGACGAAGTACGCCGGCGACCTGCTCCAGCGCCGCTCGAAGACGGTCTCGACGGCGAAGACCGGGTCCCAGCCGCCGGCCCGCTCGAAACGGCGCCGGAGTTCCGCGGGCGTGATCCCGTAGACGCTCCGCGGGTCGGAGCGCGCGTCGCCGAGGACGCAGTAGCGGCCGCCCGACCGGACCACTTCGCCGAGGCCGGTGACGAAGCGGTCGCGCTCGCTGTCGCCGAGGACGTGGAGCATTGCCGAGTCGACGACGGTCCGAAAGGTCAGGCCCGCGTCCCGGAGCGCGGGCAGGTCGAGCGCGTCCATCACGAGAAATTTCGCCGGAATCCCCCGCCACCGCGCCTTCTCGCGGGCCTGTCGGACGGCGAGCGCCGAGATGTCGACCCCGAGCACGTCGTGGCCGCGCCGCGCGAGATACAGCGCGAGTTCGCCGGTGCCACAGCCGACGTCGAGCACCGGGCGCTCGACCAGCCCCGCGTCGGCGAGGCGGACGAACGCCCGCTGTGGCCGGCCGATGTCCCAGTTCGGGGCGCCCGCGTAGGCGGCGTCGTAGACGTCGGTGATCGGCCGCGCGGGCCACGGGGCGTCCGCCGAACCGCTGGCGCCGGGTCGCGACATACTCTCTCTTCGGCCGAGCGACACGTAACCGTTGGCGTCGGATCCGGAGCTCACGCCGCCACTTAGTCCACCGGGAATCGCAAGAGCGCGCCGACACCGCCGAAGGCGTCGGTGAAGCGGGCGCCACGGTCTGTCTCGGCATCGACGACGTGGGTCTCGCCGCCCTGGCGCTTGGCGGCCGTCGCAAGCGCCGCGCGGCGGTCGCGGTCCAGCGCCGACGAGACGAGTAGCGTGTCGACGGCGCGAAACTCCAGCGCGCGGTCGACGGCGTCGCCGTAGGCGACCGGCCGGTCGTCGCGCAACCGGGCGACGAAGTCGTCGAGTCGCTCGCGAGTCTCGCGGCGCTCGGCGTCGAGCAGGTCCGCACCGGCCGCGTCGACGAGCTGGCGGAGGCCCTGCTCGGTGGCGTACTCGACAGCGTAGGTGCCGAGCAGGCGCTCGCGCAGGCGGTGATCGAGGTAGTCGCCCTCGACGAACGCCCGGGCGCTGGAGAGGGTGCCGCCGACGGCGAGGCCGGCGACCGGGTCGTCTCCGAGGAAGGCGTCGTTCGCCGTGGCGGCAACCTCGGTGTAGAACTCGTGGACCTGCCGCTCGCGCTCGCGAGCGAACCGCGCCGCGGACTGGCCGCCGGCGCGGGAACTGCGCATCACCCGGCTCTCGACGACGCGGACCGGGACGACTCGCTCACCGACGAGGCGACCGACGGCGGCGCCGCCACGCTCGACGACGACGAGTCCGAAGGTTTCCTCGGGCGCGACGGCCGCCTCGAGCGGCGCGACGTCGAAGCGGTCGTCACAGCGATAGGTCGACGCGGCGACGGGCGTCGGCAGGTCGTCGAAAACCGCCGAGACCAGGTCGCCGTCGACGACGCCCGCGTAGATGGCGAGGCCGGATTCGGGTGTCTCGTCGTACTCGTCGAGGAGCGTCTGGATGCGTGCGAGCGCCCGCTGGACGCGCTCTCGAGTGTGCTTCGAGCGGATGTTCTCGGCGCCGGCGTGCTCGCCGGCGACGCGCTCGCGGACCGACGCGATGGCGTCGGCCGGCGGGACAGTGAGCGTGACGAGTTCGGTGCCCTCGCCCTCGAGCGCGGCGAGGCGGTCGATCCGCTCGCGCAAGTCGAAGTCGGTGTAGTCGTGGCTGGTGCGGTCGGTGCTGTGGTCGTGGTCGTGACCAGTGGGGTCGATACTGTTGTCGTGGTCGTGGTGGTCGCGTGACATCGGTGTGGGTGGCTGGTGGGTGAGTCGCGTGTCGATACCCGTGGCCGGGGCTCCGGCCTGACCACCGCTTCAAAGAACGGACGCGCCACTCACGACCCGCGTGCGGTCACGGTGACCGGTCGGTGAGTGGTCCATACCACTGATCGGGGACTGCCGGTGAAAACGGTTGCGCCGGCGTGTGTGTCGGTCACGGACCCGGTCGCCGGGCGGTAGATAGACCTTTCAGCGCGCCGGGCGAGCCAGGAGGTATGCAAGTCGACATCGGCAACGCGCTCGCGTCGGTCGCCGAACCGGGGCTCGACGAGGACGCCCTCGCGGCCCTCGACGAGCGCGTCGCGGACGCACACGAGCGCATCGCCCGCGGACGGGAGAACGACGAGTTCGGCTACGCCGCGCTGAATCTCCCCGAGCGCGTCGACGCCGCCGAAATCGAGCGCGCTGTCGACGGGTTCGACCCCGCGGCCGTCCTCACGGTCGGTATCGGCGGGAGTTCGCTCGGCGCGGTGACGCTGACCCAGGCGCTCGCCGACCAGTGTTCGGTCGACCACTACGCGCTGGACAACGTCGACCCCGCCCACGCGTCGCGCCTGCTCGCCGACCTGCCGCTCGGCGACACGGTCGTCCACGTCGTCTCGCGCTCGGGCACGACCGCGGAGACACTGGCGAACTTCCTCGTCGTCCGCGAGGCGATGGGCGCGGCGGGCGTCGACTGGACCGAGCGGACCGTCGTGACGACCGGCCCCGACGGCCCGTTGCGCACCCTCGCCGACCGCCACGACCTCCCCGCGCTCGACGTGCCCGAGGGTGTCCCCGGCCGCTTCTCGGCGCTGTCGTCGGTCGGGCTGGTCCCCGCCGCCCTCGGCGGGCTCGATATCGAGGGGCTGCTTGCGGGGGGACAGGCCGGTGCCGATTCGCTTTCGGGGTCGCTGCACGACTGCCCGGCCTACGCCTACGGTGCGGTGACGACCGCGCTCGAGGACCGCGGCGCGACTGCCAACGCCGTGATGCCCTACGCGGAGGCGCTGGAGCCGTTCGCGGAGTGGTTCGCGCAGCTGTGGGCCGAGAGCCTCGGCAAGGACGGCCGCGGGCAGACGCCGCTGCGGGCGCTGGGCGCGACCGACCAGCACTCACAGCTCCAGCTCTATCGCGCCGGTCGCCGGGACAAACTCGTCACGCTCGTCCGCCCGCGCGAGCGCGCCGAACGGACGATTCCCGAGACCGACATCGAGGACCTCGCGTACCTCGGCGGCAAAGGTCTCGGCGACCTGCTCGACGCGGAGTTCGAAGCCACCGAAGCGAGTCTCGCGGCGGCGGGACGGCCGAACGTTCGGATCGAAATCGACCGACTGGACGCCGAGAGCGTCGGCGAACTCCTCTACGGGATGGAGGCCGCGTGCGTCCTCGCGGGCGAACTCGCGGACGTGGAGACGTTCAACCAACCCGCCGTCGAGTGGGGCAAGCGAGCCGCACGCGGCCTGCTCGGTGGCGGCGACTTCGCGGAGGCCGAGGCCGTTCGCGAGAAACGCGAGTTCGTGGTCGAGTAGTCGGTGTGTCGTCGTTCGGTTCCCGGCGCGTCGGCGAGCCGAGGTAGTGTTCGGAGACACCGCCGGAACGGGGACCGCGAGCGCAAACGGCCTGAAAGCCCCCGCAACAGTGATCGCGACAGCCACCGCTAACAGCGTGAAAGCCCTCGAAACAGTGGCCGTGACAGCGACTGCCGACAACCTGAAAGCCCTCGAAACAGTGGCCGTGACAGCGACTGCCGACAACCTGAAAGCCCCGACGCGTTCGACCGTCCGGGCCTCGCTGCGCGCCTCGGCCTCGGTCCTCGTTCGCTTCGCTCACGAGGACGTCGGCCTGCGGTGCTTACGTCGTCCGGGACGGGTCGAACGCGTCGCCCCTTTCATTCCCACCCGCACAGACTGATTGGCCGGCCGATACGGGTGGGAATGAAAGGGGCCGCCGTCTGCGCGAACCCCGGACCCGTAAGCCGTGAGGCGTCGGAGACGCCTCGGCCCGTGCGAACGGCACCGACGGCGCCGTGCGCAGACACCACAGCGAGGGGTGCGAGGCGCGAAGCGCCTCGAATGCGAGCGGCTCTGCCGCGAGCACGAGCGAGGAGCGCAGCGCGGTCCGCGGGAGCGCAGACGGCGGGGGCTTTCACGCCGTTAGCGGTGGCGGCCTCAGTCACTCTGGTCGGGGCTTTCACGCTGTCTGCGGTGGCGGCCTCAGTCACTCTGGTCGGGGCTGTCAAGCTGTTGGCGACGGGTCTTACGCGCTCTTCTCTGAACAGTGCCCGCGCCGACACCGGAGTAGTCAAACCCGTGGAGTGCCAACGCGGGGATAGCCGATGGCCTCGGACTACTACCGCGTCCCCGACTGGGAGACGCGACTGCAGACGCTCTCCCACGGCGTCGGTCTGGTCGTCGCCGGCGTCGTGTTGAGCCTCGTCGCGGCGACGATCGGTATCACCCTCTTTCAGGGGCTCGGGCTCACCTTCGAGACGACGGCGGATCTGGCGCCGCTGCCGTACGCGACGCTGAACGCCATCCAGTTTCTCGGCTACTACGCGGCCAGCCTCCTCTACCTGCGGTGGCGCGACTACCCGGACCTGTTTCGGGTCGCGCTGCCCTCGCTGCGTGACCTGGCTCTCGTCGTCGCCGGCTTCGTCGCGCTGTACGCGCTGGCCTACGCGCTCACCGTCGTCTTCTCGGCGCTGGGTATCGAGTCGGCGACCAACAGCGTCGTCGACCAGGGCCGCGAGGACCCCGTTCGCTTCCTCTACCTGATCCCGGTGACCTTCCTGTTCGTCGCGCCCGCCGAGGAGATACTCTTCCGCGGCGTCATCCAGGGGATGTTCCGGCGCGCCTACGGCGTCGTTCCCGCGGTCGTTTTCGCGAGCGCCATCTTCGGGCTCGGTCACTGGCTCGCGCTGCTGGGCTCGGACACGGGAAAGGTCCGCTACGTCGTCGTCGCGGCGATGCTCGGACTCGTCCTCGGGGCGCTGTACGAACTCACCGAGAACATCCTCGTTCCCATCCTCGTCCACGCGGTGTGGAACTCGGCGAGTTTCGTGTCCAACTACGTCGACGCGACCGGTGCGATCTGGGTCGTCGATCTGCTGCCCTGACCGCGGGGTCTTCGGGTTCCGAGCCGACCACAGGGCCGCGCTCGCGTCTGTCCGAACCGCGTCGGACGGGCGTCTGACTGGGACTTAAGCGGATTGCGCGGCGATCGGAACGTATGCCGACCCGTTACACGGTCGTCTGTGACGACGACCTCGCCCGGGACGTCGAATCCATCGCCCGGGAGTACGACCTCACCGAGGAGGAGGTCCTGCGCCAGCTCATCGACGAAGGGCTGGAGAACCTGAACTGATACGGTCGGTTGTAACGATGTACCGGTAATTCGCCGAGCGGTCCGGCGAATCACGAAAATGACTTACAACCGACCGTATGAGGACGAACGGCTGGGAACCCGAACTGGAGCTTAGGGGTCGGTGCGGGGGCGTCCAGAGCTATCGAGCACGTTCGACGCGAGCGGTGCCGGACGCGGCGATTCAGGCGCTGGAGGGGTTCTTGCGAGAGAGCGAACTGCCGCAGATCGGACAGCGGTCGTGGTTCTCGTCGAACTCGCGGCCACAGCCGGCACACTGGAACCGCCAGTCGCGCTGTTCGGCGATGCCCTCGCGGTCGATGACTTCGACTGAGACTTCGAGCTTGTCCGCGACGTTCTGCATGGCGTAGTCGTCGGTCACGAGTCGCGCGTCGAGTTCGAACGACGCCGCGAGCAGGCGGATGTCGGTCTCGGAGAGCTCCGCGAGGTCGCCGGTCTCGCCGGCGGCACGACGGATGCGGTCGACGGTTTCGTCTTCGGGGATGTGGATGTGCATCCCCGACCCCTCCATCGCGTCGAAGCGGTAGGCGCTCTCGTCTTCGAGTTCCTCCCGGACCATCGGGATCGTCGAGATCGGTTCGTCGGTGTGGTACTCGTTGATGAACGCCGAGGCGTCGAGGACGTACATTTAACGCTCTACGATCATGTGGTCTTTGACTGCCTGCACGCGGTCGACAGGGACGAGGAGATGCCCCTGTTCGTCGACCTCGAAATCGCCCGGGTCGAGGTGCTCGTTCGGGTCGATGATCAGGTTCTCGAGTCGCCCGGAGTCGATGTCCATCGTGATGTTGTACAGCATTCCCATCTCCGCACCGTCGCTGCCGGTGACCGCCTTCCCGGAGAGGTTCTCTGCGAGTATCTCTGCCATACTCCGATTACCGAGTCCGCCCCCATAAACGCCACGGGAACGTCTGACACGCGTGGTGCGCGGGGTCTGCCGGACGTCTGACGGCTCCCGCGCACGGCGTCCCCGACCGAGCGCTACCCGGCCGCGAACCGGGAGCGCGCGAGATACGTCGCGAGGGTCGCGCCGGCGGCGACGGCGAGGGCGACGCCGACTTTCGCCGGAACCGTGACCGACTCGCTGCCGACGAGTTCGTACCCCTGCACGAGCAAGAGAAAGGCCAGCCCGCCGACCACGCCCCACAGCAGACTGGCCTTGACTTCGGGGGTGAGGCGGCCGCTGGCGGGCGGTTCGCCGCTCGACTGAGTGTCGCTCATTTCGTCGCGATCGCCTCGATTTCGACGCCGACGCCTTTCGGGAGCGCGTCGACGCCGACGGCGCTGCGGGCCGGCGGGTCGCCCTCGAAAAACGTCGCGTAGGTGTCGTTCATCTCCTCGAAGTCCTCGATGTCGTCGAGGTAGACTGTCACTTTGAGCACGTCGTCGAGGCCGGAATCGGCTGCTTCGAGGACCGCTTCGACGTTCTCGAGTGCCTGCTGAGCCTGGACGTCGATAGCGGCCTCGTCGAGGAGGTCGCCGTCGGGGGTCAGGGGGATCTGTCCCGCGGTGAAGACGAGGTCGTCGGTTTCGGTGGCCTGGCTGTACGCGCCCACGGCGGCCGGCGCCGCGTCGGTGCTGACGGTCCGTCGCATACCCGAACGCGCGCCCGCCAGCGGCTTAAAACTCGCCCGGGAGCGCTGGCGGTGTTTACGTGGGCACGGTCACCGGGCGTGACGACGCGAGCGGCTCTGCGCGGCGGCTACACACGACCGACGCGCTCTTCTGGGTCGCGTCCCTACTCGCCGGCGATGCCAACTCTGGAACTGTACGAGCTGGAGGGCTGTCCCTACTGCGCGAAGGTCAAGACGAAACTCGACGAACTCGGGCTGGCGTACGAGTCCCACATGGTCCCGCGCGCACACTCCGAGCGGACCGAAGTCGAGGAAGTGAGCGGGCAGACCGGCGTTCCGGTGCTCGTCGACAGGGACAACGGGGTCGAGGGCATGCCCGAAAGCGACGATATCGTGGCGTACCTCGAGCGCGAGTACGGGAGCTAACGCCCACCTCGAGCGCGAGTCCGGGAGCTAACGACCCCGACCGCGAGTGCGGGTGTCGACGGCCCGGACGGAACACTCGCGTCGCCTCGTTCTGCGTTTCCGGTCCGAGACGCCGTCGCGCGCCGTTCACAGCAGCGACCGCATCGACCGGGTGGTCACGCCGCAGTCGGCGGCGTACTCGCAGGGGTCGCACTTCGCGCGGTCGTCGGTCCGCGAGGGCGGGCCGTCGATGGCGTCGGCCGTCCGGACCGCCGACCGGTAGGCCGCCTTCCGGCGGGTCGTCAGGTCGACCTCGCGGACCACACCGTGGGCGGGATACTCCGCGAAGGCGGTCTCGACCGGCCGCCCGCGCTCCCAGGCCAGCGCCTTCGCCGCGGCGACGAGTCGCACGGTCTGGGGCTCCCAGACGCCCTCGTCGGGCGGGTCACCCGCGAACACCAGCGACGGCCGCGGCGGGTCGTCGACCACCTTGTGCGCGACGCCCCGACATTCCCGGCCGGCGAGGTGGACGTCCCGCTCGTCGGGGTCGGCGACCCCCTCCCAGTCGTCGAGGCGCGCGCGCAGTCGCCCCAGTCGCGAGCGGTACTGCGTCGGCGTCACCGCGATGGGCGCCGCGAGCAACTCGGCGTCGGTGTCGAGGAGTTCGTCGTACCGGAAGGCCAGTTCGCGCCGCGCGGCGACGCGGTCGGGCACGTCGACGTCGGCCTCGGGGTCGCGGTGCCGGTAGTAGAGTTTGCGCGGGCAGTACGCCGCGGTCGCCACCTCGCGGAACGTGTGCATGGGCCGCTGTGGCCGCGCCATCCGTCATAAAGCTCAGCCGCCGGGCCCCGGGTCAGAAGGAGACGTCCGTCTCGATGTCCTCGGCGGCCTCGTCGAGGCCGTCCTCGCGGACGCCGCCGGCGTACGCGCCGGAGAGTGCGGCGTCGGTGAGGATCTCCTCGAACTGCGTGCGGTAGCGGTGGTTCGCCGCCCGGGCGGCGTCCTCGGCGTCGACGACCCGGCGCGCCCGACGGACGGTCGCCGCGTCGACGTCGAGCGCGTCCGCGATGGCCGCGTCGTCCTCCTCGCGGCGGTCGCGCACCTCGCAGGCGTCGACCGCGTCGAGTTCGTTCCCGCGGAGCAGGTGCAGGTCCATGCGTGCGCGAAACACCTCGCCCGCGGTCGCCTCGAGGTCGTCGTCGTTCGGTTCGAGCGCGGCGGCGATGGCGTCGTCGTCCTCGTCGTCGTAGAACGCCCGCACGATCCGGACGTACGTCCCCGTCTCGAAATCGGTCGCGAACGACTCGCGGTCGCGCATCGTCGCGACGACGTCGCGCAACTGCTCGCGGTCGTCCCCCTCGTCGGCGGCCAGCGAGCCCCGCGTCTCGGCCTGGGTCTCCGTGACGGTTTCCTCCTCGGAAACGTCCATGAAGATATCGCGCAGGTGTTCTGTCTTGTCGTCCATCCCCGACACACGATCCGGTGACCGATACGTAAATATATGGTGGCGACTGCGGCGTAGTGCGGGCTTACCGTCCGCTCCGCGGTCTCGCCGGTTCGGGTTTCGCGGCGGCGGTGGCGACGGCGCGGGCGACAAAAGACCTATCCTGCCGACAGTCCGAGGTGGGGTATGACCGACGAGGTGGACCTGGCGTTCGACGAGCAGGGGCGACTCCCCGCCATCGCCCAGGACGCGGACTCCGGCGAGGTGTTGATGCTCGCCTACGTCACGCCCGAGGCCGTCGAGCGAACGCGGGAGACGGGGCGCGCGCACTACTACTCGCGCAGCCGCGAGGAACTGTGGGAGAAAGGCGCGACCAGCGGCCACACCCAGGCCGTCGAGGAGATCCGCGTCGACTGCGACGGCGACGCGCTCCTCTATCTGGTCGACCAGTCCGGCGGCGCCTGCCACACCGGCTACGAGTCGTGTTTCTACCGCACAATCGACGACGATGTCGTCGGCGACCGCGTCTTCGACCCCGACGAGGTGTACGAGTGATGTCGTCCGCTCCCGCAGACCCATGAGCCAGCACACCGCCGGCGCGACCGACGACGACCCGCTCGCCCGCGCCGACTCGCTCGTCCGGGACCTCGAATCGGCGGCCGACACCCTCGACCGGACGCGCGAGCGTGTCGACGAGGTCGGCGAGGCGAGCCTGCAGGAACTCGCGGACGCCTACCGGGATCTGACCGCCCTGTTCGACCGCTACGAGGAGGAGGTGACCGGCGACGGCGACTTCCAGACGTTCATCGCGTTCCAGGGGAAGATCGCCGAACTCACCGAGTCGCTCTCCGGGGACCTGCGCCACCGCGAGGTCTTCGAGGAGGTCGACGACTTGCTCCAGCAGCGCCGGCTCACCGAGAGCGACTGGGAGCGGGTCCGCGCGGCGCTCGAACCGGTCCGCGCGGACGTCGAGCGCCTCGAGGACCGCGCCGAGGCCCGCGAGGCCTACGGCGACGCCCGCTTCGCCGTGGAACGGGCGGTCGGCGACCTGGCCGAGCGCATCGACGACCTCGAACGGCTCGAACGACTTGGTGACGCCGACCTCGACGCGCCGACCGAGCGCCTGCGCGAGCCTATCGAGGCGTACAACGACGCCGTCACCGACGCCTTCGAGGAGTTCCGCCGCGAAGCGGGCGCCCGCGAAGTCCTCCGGTTTCTCGACGCCACCGGGGCGTTCCCGCTCGTGCCCTTCCGCTCGCCGCCCGACGACCTGCGGGAGTTCGTCGAGACTCACGAGGTCGGAACCGAGTCCGTCGGACAACTCCTGGAGTACGCCGGCTACTCGCAGTCGAAACTCGACCACTACGTCGCCGACCCCGACGCGCTCAAGCGAGCGGTCGGCACCCGCCAGACCTACCTGCAGCGACTCGACGCCGAGCCGCTCACCGTCGACTGGCCGCCGGCCGAGGCCGCAGTGCTCCGGTTTCGAGCCCGCGAGCTGACCAGCGTCGTCGCGCGGTTCGTCGACGAAAGCGACGCGCACGACGATAGCGCGGGCGCCGAAGGGGGCGACGACGCCGACCGGTCCCCGCTGGTCGCGCTCCGCGCGGTCCGCGCGCTCCCCCGCGAGACGGACTACGAGCGACTGCGCGACAGCGCGCAGGCCCGCGCGCAACTCGGCGCCGAAGAGCGCGAGCGACTGGCGTCGGGCGCGGTCAGCGACGAACTCGACGCCTGCCGGACGGCGAAGTCACGGTTGGAAGACGCGCTCGAGACGCATCCGTCGCTGTAAAACCAGTCGGTCGGAAGCGGCGGCTCAGTCGGCCGTCCGGCCGGCGATGGCGCCGTTGAACACTTCCGCGAGTTCCTCGGCGCGGGACTTCGAGCCGGCCTCGGCGTAGATCCGGACGACCGGTTCGGTCCCCGACGGCCGGGCGAGCACCCAGCCGTCGCCGAAGTCCAGCCGGTAGCCGTCGGTCGTGTCCAGGTCGCCCTCGGACTGTTTCGCGGTTCGTTCGATCGCGGCGAGCATCGCCGCGCGCTCCTCCTCGCCGTCGTAGGCCAGGTCCAGTCGGACGTTCTCGTAGCCGTCGTAGCGGGCCACGAGCGCGCTCGTCGGATCGTCGCTGGCGGCGAGCAGTTCGACGAACCGCGCCGCGGTGTAGGCGCCGTCGCGGGCGAGGCGGTACTCGGGAAAGAGGATCCCGCCGTTGCCCTCGCCGGCGACGGGGACCGACGCGCCCGCGCGGCGCAGTTCGCGGATGCGCGAGACGATGTACGTGCTCCCGATGGGCGTCAGCGTCAGGTCCGCCCCGGCCCGCTCGACGACGTCGACCAGCCGCTGGGTCGCGTTGACCGCCGAGACGACCGTATCGCCGGGGCCGAGCGCCGCCTCGGTCAGCGCCGCCAGCGCCGCGCCGCCGGCGACGAACTCGCCGCGCTCGTCGACGAAGATGGCCCGGTCGGCGTCGCCGTCGTGGGCGACCCCGAGGTCGGCGTCGGTCGCGCGGACGAACGCCTGCAGGTCGCCGAGGTTCGACTCGACCGGCTCGGGGTTCCGGCCGGGGAAGTGGCCGTCCGGTTGTGCGTGGATCGTCCGCACCTCGCAGCCGAGTTCGCGGAAGAAGTCGGGGCTGGTCAGCGACCCGGCGCCGTGGCCGGGGTCGAGCGCGACCGTCAGGTCGGCGGCGGCGACGGCCTCGCGGTCGACCGCCGCGAGCAGGTCCGCGACGTACGCCCGGCGCGCACCCTCGATACGCTCGCTTTTCCCGGTCCGCTCCCAGGACACGTCGCGGTTCTCGTCGGCGAACAGGCGCTCCTCGATCGCCTCGATCTGCGCGCGCGAGCACTCGACGCCGTCGTCGCTGACGAGTTTGATACCGTTGTACTGCGGCGGGTTGTGCGACGCGGTGATCATCAGACCGTAGACGCCCTCGCGCTCGGCGTAGGCCTGCAGTCCGGGCGTCGGGATCTGGCCGAGTCGGTCGACGTCGAGTCCGACGCTCGCGAGGCCGCTCGCGGCGGCGTCGGCGAGCATCTCGCCGGTCAGACGGGTGTCGCGACCGACCGCGACCCGCCCTTCGCCCCAGACCGACCCGGCGGCCGCGGCGACTGCGACCGCGTCCGCCGGTCGCAAGTCCTCCCCGACGACACCGCGAACGCCACTGGACCCGAACACCTCCATACCCCTAGTCGGCAGTCCCTCGGGATAGTGGTTCCGGACCCGCGCGGCTCGCGACCGGGCGGGCAGTCGAACACGGAGACGGAGAAAAAGCGGCAGTCAGCTCGCCCGAACGCGCGACCGGTCGGGCGTCAGGAGCGGTCTGAGCCGGATGCCGAGCAGATAGCCGACGATCCCGCAGGTCACGCCGTAGAGTAACACCGTCTGTATCGGGAAGCCGACGGCGTAGCCCGGCGAGATGGGGCCGGCCCAGTAGTTGACCGCCCAGCCCGCGACCGGGGCGCTCGCCAGCAGCGTCGAGGGGAGCGCCCCCGCGCCGGAGAGCGACCCGACGGCGGCGAGGGTCACGAGACCGAGCGCCGCGACGATGAGCAGCGCGTGCACCTCACTGGAGAAGGTCGGATACAGCTGTTCGATCAGCTTGTAGGAGTCGCCGACGGCCACCTCGCGGGCGACCAGCGCGCCGATGACGACCGCCGACAGCGAACTCGCGGCCGCGCGCTCGGTGCGCCCGACCAGCAGCGACCACGCGGCGCCCGCGGTTTCACCCGCCGTCTCGCCCGCCGTCTCGCCCGCGGCCGACCCGCGGTCGAGCGCCGTCGAAACCGTCGTGCTCGCGGTGGTCGTCGCGCTCCCGACGACCGACGCACTGGCCGTCGAGACCGCCTCGCCCAGCGAGGCCGACCCCGCGCCGGCCGCGGCCGTTCCGGTCGGGGGGATCGCGTCGCCCTCCGGGACGGCCGCGAGGTCGTCCATCACCGCTTCGGCGACCCGGTCGGCGCCGTTCTCGAACGACGGTGCGGCGGGCGGGTCGGCGGCGACGGCACACACGTCGGCGGTCGTCTCCGCGACGGTGAAGCCGGTGACCGCGCCGCGCTCGATGCGCTCGCCGACGGCTCGCTGTTCGGAGGTTTCGGGCACGACAACACAGGGCGTGCCGGCGACGGCGGCGTCCATAATCGTCGAGTAGCCCGAACAGACGACCAGATCCGCGCCGCGGATGTAGGGCAACAGCGACGGGACCGCCTCCCAGTCGTCGTCACCGACGTTCAACACGTCGTATCCGTCGGCTTCGAGCGCGGCGGCGGTCTCGTCGAACGACGAGTAGTGACTCGGAACGAGGACGACGTCGGGGGCGTCGTCGGCGACGCGGCCGTCGTCGTCGAGCGCGACCGGCGGAATCCTCGTCGCGTCGGGTGGGTCGGTGGCGTCGCTGGGCCAGATCGCGGGGTAGAAAAACTCCCGCGTGACCGACAGCTGAAACCACGTGTGAAAGCGGGCGCCCGTCCGTTCG
>Ga0207755_100159_pt1 | contig 43983 bp, 42 predicted proteins | sample A23P2SouthBayCA_FD_187734 | JGI IMG/M metagenome (GOLD analysis project Ga0207755, IMG submission 187734) | Aerobic enrichment media microbial communities from Bioluminiscent Bay, La Parguera, Puerto Rico - A23 P2 (SPAdes) | ecosystem: Environmental > Aquatic > Marine > Unclassified ...
CCGCGAGGCGCTGCCCGAGGGGATGGCCTACCTCGGTCGGGTACCCCCGAACCCGGATCTGGAGATCCCGGACCGCCACCTCGGCCTCCACATGGGCGGGGAGTCGCCGCTCCCGACGGAGGCGCTCGACGCGGCGGCCGAACGTCTCGACGCCGAGGCGCTGGCCGACCTCGCGCGCGAACCGCCGCGGCCCCCCGAGCGCGACACCCGACCCGCGACCGGGAAGCGCGTCGCCGTCGCCGACGACGCCGCCTTCGCGTTCCGCTACCCGGCGACGCTGGAGCGCCTCCGAGAGCGCGCCGAGGTGGTCACGTTCGCGCCGACCCGCGACGACCCGCTCCCCGACTGCGACGCCGTCTACCTCCCCGGCGGCTACCCCGAACTCCACGCGGGCGCGCTCGCCGACTCGCCCGCGCTCACCGCCCTCCGGGAGCGCGCGTCCGCGGGCCTCCCGATACTCGGCGAGTGCGGAGGGCTGATGGCGCTCTGCGAGACGCTCACCACGACGGACGGCGAGACGCACGAGCTGGCTGGCGTCCTCCCCGCCGACGCGCGAATGTGCGAGCGCTACCGGGCGCTCGACCACGTCGAACTGCGCGCGCGCCGCGACGCGCTCACGGCGAGCGCGGGCGAACGCGTGCGCGGCCACGAGTTCCACTACTCGACGCTCGACGTCGCGAGCGACGCCCGCTTCGCCTTCGACGTCGAACGCGGCGACGGCGTCGACGGGGAGCGCGACGGCCTCACCGAGCATCGAACCCTCGGCACGTACTGTCACGTCCACGCCGAGAGCGGCGCTTTCGACGCATTCATCGACGAACTATGACCGACGACACCACCGACACGACCGACGAATCGACCGCGACCGACGAGGCGGACGACGGGCACGCCAGGACGCCCGGGAAGGGGCGGACGCCGACGGCGCGCGCCATCGAACCCGCCGCGCCCGACGAGTTCGGGTGCGTGCAGGTCTGGTGGGGCGACGGGAAGGGGAAGACCACCGCGGCGCTCGGGATGGCGTTCCGCGCGGCCGGCCACGGCTACCGCGTGCACGTCCTCCAGTTCATGAAGGGGGGCGCGGCGAGCGTCGAGGACGTCCGCGGCGAGTACAACGCCATCGACGCCCTCCCCGGGATCACCTACGAGAACTCGGGGCACTACGGCTGGCACGCCCTCCGGGACGGGAGCGACGACGACGAGCACGCCGCGCGCGCGTCGGGCGGCCTGCGACGCGCCCGCGAACTCGTCGACGCCGCCCGACGCGTGGACGGCGCACTCCCGCTCGACGGCCCGCCCGAGGACGGCGTGCACATGCTCGTCCTCGACGAGATACTGTACGCCGTCTCGCAGGGCCTCCTCGACGAGTCAGACGTCATCGAACTCGTCGAGTCGAAGCCCGCTGATCTGGAACTCGTCCTCACCGGGAGCCACGAGCGGCCCGCCTACCTCTCCGAGTACGCGGACCTCGTCACCGAGGTGCGAAAGGAGAAGCACCCGATGGACGCCGGCCAGCGCGCCCGGAAGGGCACCGAGTACTAGATGGCGCGCACGCTCCTCGTCGCGGGGACGGCGAGCCACGTCGGGAAGTCCACGGTCGCCGCCGGCATCTGTCGCGCGCTCGCGGATCGGGGCGTGGACGTCGCGCCGTTCAAGGCGCAGAACATGAGCAACAACGCCCGGGTCGCGCGCACGCCGGACGGCGAGTGGGGCGAAATCGGCGTCTCCCAGCACGTCCAGGCCCGCGCGGCCCGCGTCGCCCCGACGACCGACCACAACCCCGTCCTCCTGAAGCCCCGCGGGGGCGGCGAGAGTCAACTGATCGTCGACGGCGAGGCGGTCGGCCACTACGCCGCGGGCGACTACTACGACGACCACTGGGAGCGCGCCCGCGCGGCCGCCGTCGCCGCCCACGAGCGTCTCGCCGCCGCCCACGACGTGATCGTCGCGGAGGGCGCGGGGAGCATCGCCGAGATCAACCTCCACGACCGCGACCTCGCGAACGTCGAGACGGCGCGCTTCGCGGACGCGGACGTCCTCGTCGTCGCGGATATCGAGCGCGGCGGTGCGTTCGCGAGCCTCTACGGCGCCCTCGAACTCCTCCCCGACGACGTCCGCGAGCGAGTCGTCGGCGCCGCCTTCACGAAGTTCCGCGGCGACCGCGCCATCCTCGACCCCGGCATCGACGAGATAGAGGCGCGCACGGGCGTCCCCGTCCTCGGCGTCCTCCCGCACGACGACCCCGGCCTGCCCGACGAGGACAGCCTCTCGCTCCCCGAACGCGGCGAGACGGCGACCGTCGGCGGCGACGACGGCGTGCCCGACGAGCGCGCGGTCACGGTCGCCGCCGTCCGACTCCCGCGCGTCTCGAACGCCACCGACCTCGCGCCGCTCGCCGCCGTCCCGGGCGTCCGCGTCCGCTACGTCCCGCCGGACGGCCGCTTCGACGACGCGAACGCGCTCGTCCTCCCCGGGACGAAGAACACCGTCGACGACCTGCGAGCGCTCCGCGACGCCGGCTTCGGCGACCGATTGCGCGACTTCGACGGCCCCGTCGTCGGCGTCTGCGGCGGCTACCAGCTCCTCGGCGAGCGCCTCGCGAACGCGAGCGTCGAAGCGACGGACGACACCGACAGCCTCGACGGCCTCGGCGTCCTCCCGGTCGAGACCCGCTTCGCGCCGTCGAAACGCGTCGAGCGCGTCACTCGCTCCGTCTCGGGCGTCGGCCCCATCGCGGGCGCGAGCGGGACCGCGTCCGGCTACGAGATACACGCCGGCCGGACGACGTGGACCGACGCCGCGCGCGACGACGCGTCGCGGCCGCTCGGCCCGGAGAGCGCCGCGACGGCGGACGCGCTCGGCACCTACCTCCACGACGTCTTCGCGAACGAGTCTATCCGCGACGCGTTCGTCGACGGCCTCTACGAGCGCGCCGGCCGCGAACGCCCCGCCCGGGACGCCGAACGCGGATCGCCGTACGAGCGCGCCGCCGCGCTCGTCGAAGCGAGCGAGGGACTGGTCACCGCCGCGACGCCCGACTAGCGGGCGAACAGCGCGCGCTCACCGCGCTCTTCGATCCCCGCTCGTTCGATGCGCGGCCCCCGTTGTCTGCGGGCGACCCACGAGTCGCCCGCCGGCCAGAGGGACGGCTTTGCCGTCCCTCTGCTCGGCCGCGGTGCCTCGCGTGTCGCTCCCACGGGTCGCTCCCGCTCGTTCGATGCGCGGCCTCGCTTCGCTCGGCCGCGGTGCCCCCGAAACGCCCGTGGTCCTCGGGCGCGTAGAGCGAGTATGGCGCAGTGGCGGTGTCTCGACTGCGGGGCGCGGTTCCGGGAGCGGCCCGCGTCCTGTCCGGACTGCGGGGGCGACGTCTTCGAGCCGGTGGTCGGGGAGCGCGTCGTTCCGGAGGGAATTCCGACGTCGGCGGCGGCGGTGCGGCGGGAGGCGCGCGAGCGCGAGGTGGTCGCGCCGGTGTCGCGGCGCGGCCTCGCGTTCGTCGTGATAGTCACGACGGCGTTCGTGGTGGTGACGACGCTCGTCGCGGCGGGCGTCCTCTAGGCGTCGCCGGTGACGATAGCGGCGACGTCGGCGCGGTCGAAGAGCCGTTCGTCTTCGGGAATCTCGGGATAGGGCTGGCCGGCCTCGTAGGTCGGCCACGCGCCGAACTGGTCGGGGTAGAGCTGTTTCGCGGTCATCTCTAGCTGGAAGAGGTTCATCAGGGGGCCCTGGACGGGGTGGCCGCCGGGGTAGAAGCGGTCGTTCTGGACGGCGCTGAGGTTCTGCCCGGCGGGGTCGCTGGCGAGTTCGTCGCGGATGGCGGGGACGTCGTAGTAGGAGGCGATGCCGTAGCGGTGGAGGACGACGTCGGGGTCGGCTTCGAGGAGCGTCTCGACGTCGAGCGAGGCCTCGAAGGAGACGTCGCTGGACGCGAAGACGTCGGTGGCGCCGAGCGGGCGGACGTGCGCGTTCGCGAACCCGGCGGTGTTGATCTTCGAGGGGTAGAACGTGCCGTCCATGTAGATGACGGAGGCGACGGTGGGGCGTTCGTCCTCGGGCGGGAGGTTCGACCGAATCGTGGAGACGAGGTCGTCGTGGACGCTGGCGAGTCGCTCGTACTTCTCCTGCTCCTGGAAGACGTCGGCGACCCGCGCGGCTATCTCCCAGAGGGTGTAGTACTGGTAGTCGTCGGCGTAGGGTTCGGGGGGCGTGCTGTCGTGGCGGCTGTAGATGTTGCCGAACCAGGGGGCGACGTTGTCCCGTATCTCCTCGATATCGCTCTCGTCCCAGCCGTCGAAGGAGGCGACGAGCGCGGGGTCGACGAGGTGGAGGTCGGAGTCGAGTTCGTAGAACAGCTCCTTGTCGACGCTGACGCTCCCGGTGCCGGAGTTGAGTTGGGTGAGGTCGGCGTGGTCGAAGGAGACGCCGTCGAGGCGGTCGTAGTAGGCGTCGAGGGTGTTCCCGCCGGCCTGCGAGTCGAAGCCGAGGGAGTTGACGGCGTCGCCGTGGCCGTAGGTGACGGCGGCGTCGGCGTAGATGAGGCTGTACACCATGACGCGCTCGGGGACGGCGTCGAAGGCGACGTCGCCGACGGGGGAGATGGCGGCGGTGTACGTCCCGTCGGACGCGCTGGTGGACGTCTCGCTGGTCGTCTCGTCGTCGGACTGCGTGCCGCTACAGCCGGCGAGGAGTGCGGTTCCGAGCGCGGCGCTCCCGGCGAGGTACGAGCGCCGCGTCCGATGCGTGCCGTCGGAGTCGGAGCGGACCATATGGTTTTAGGTGGACCTAATCGGTATAGGCGTTACGTATTTTAGGCACACCGAAAACCGAAGCCTATTTGTGTTTTAGGCTGGCCTAAAACAGGTATGGATCGACGCGCGTTCCTCGGACTCGGCGGCGCCGCACTCGGCGCGACGCTCGCCGGCTGTACCGGCGGCGACGGATCGACCAGCACGAGCACCTCGACGAGCACCGCCACCTCGACGTCCGCGGCGGACGACTCCTACACCGTCTCGATGGCTCCCGTCGGCGACGTCACCTTCGACGACGTGCCCGAGACGTGGGTCGCGAACAACGGGAGTTGGGCCGACATGGGCGTCGCGCTCGGCCTCGAACCCCCGAAGGGCGTCTGGCTCACCGGCCGCTACCACACCCAGTACTACGACGCCATCGACGGCCTCAGCGTCGACACGAGCGACATGGTCTCGCTCTACCAGGACGGCGTCTCGAAGGAGCTGTTCTACTCGCTCGACCCCGACGTCTTCGTGATGGACCCGAACTTCCTGACGAACCGCTTCGAGGGCTGGAGTCAGGACGACGTCGACGAAGTCGAGGCGAACGTCGCGCCGCTGTTCGGGAACTGCATCTACGCCCAGCACTACCCCTGGCACGACGACTACCGCTACTACACCCTCATGGAGGGCTTCGAGAAGCTCTCGCAGGTCTTCCAGCGCCCCGACCGCTACGAGGCGTTCGAGGCCATCCACGCGGACTTCGACGACGCCGTCGCCGACGTCGTCCCCGCGGCGGGCGAGCGCCCGTCCGCCGCCGTCCTCTGGGGCGTCGGGAACGAACCCACGCAGTTCTACCCCTACGTCGTCGGCGGCGGCACCGGCTTCAAGCACCTCCGTGACCTCGGCGTGACCGACGCGCTCGCGACCACCGACGTGAAGGACTTCCACGGGAGTCGCGCCGCCATCGACCTCGAAACCGTCCTCGACGTCGACCCCGAGGTCCTCCTGCTTCGCGGCTACGAGTCGATGACCGCGGAGGCGTTCGAGGACACCGTCGTCTCCTACCTCGAATCCGACGACACGGCGAAGCGCCTCACGGCCGTGCAGAACGGCGACGTCTACCGCGCCGGCGGCCTCTACCAGGGCCCGATCACGAACCTCGTGCTGACCCAGCGCCTCGCCGCCGACCTCTACGGGGTCGAGACGACCCTCTACGACGAGGAACGCGTCGTCGCCGCGGTGAACGGGGAGGCGTAGATGGCGGACGTCGTCGTGGTCGGCGGCGGGCCGGCGGGCAGCACCGCCGCCGTGTTCGCCGCGCGCTACGGCCTCGCCACCGTCGTCTTCGACCGCGGGAACGCGGCGCTCCCGCGCTGTGGCTACCTGGAGAACTATCCGGGGTTCCCCGGTGGCGTGGCCGTCGAGACGTTCCGGGACCTGCTCGCCGCGCACGTCGCGGAGGCGGGCGCGGCCCTGCGCGCGGAGCTGGTCACGGCCGTCTCGCGCGACGGCGAGGGCTTCGTCGTGGAGACGGACGAGGGGCGCGAGATGGCGACGTCGTACGTGGTCGCGGCGGCGTGGTACGACGGCTCCTACCTCCGCGGCCTCGGCGACGACGCGGCGATGTTCGAGACCCACGAGCACCACGGGGAGAGCGAGGAGCGCTTCGCGCCGGACTATCCGGACGCGGACGGACGCACGCCCGTCGAGGGCCTCTACGTCGCGGCGCCGAACGGGGACCGGAACGATCAGGCCGTCGTCGCGGCGGGACAGGGCGCGCACGTCGCGCGCTCGCTGATCGAGGACGACCGGCGCGCCGCGGGCTACCCGGAGGGCGTGATTCGGGAGCACTACGACTGGGTGCGCCCGGAGCGCGAGTTCTCGGGCGAGTGGGCCGAGCGCGAGCGGTGGCGCGAGTGGTTCGAGAACGAACTCCCCGACGACCACGGCCTCGCCGCGGACGAACTGGTGGAGATGCGCGAGCGGTACGTCGACCGGGCGTTCGAGACGCGCGTCTCCCCGGACGAGGCCGAGGATCGGTGGGCGGACGGGGTGGCGCGCCTCGTCGAGGCGGTGGGGGAGGCGCGCGTCCTCGACGCGGTGGACGACGAGACGATTCGGGCGTACCTCGCCGATCGGTGAGCCGACCGCAACTGTTTTAGGCTAGCCTAAACTACGTGTCGGTGGACGTGTGTCCCGCACCCGCGGGCGCTCGCCCCCTGCGTTCGACGGTTGGCATCGCCGACGCGGGCGTGCGCGAACGTCCGGCCGCGTCTGTCCCACCCGGCCGCGTCGCGGGCACGTCGCTTCTCTTCCGACACCGATGCGTAAGGGTTAACGTGGTTTAGGCCGCCCTAAAGAGTGAATGAGTGACGGACACACCGACGGGACGCGCACGCGCTCCCGCCTCCCCGCGACGCCGAGCGGCCTCACCGGCGTCGCCGTCGCGAGCCTCGTCGTCGTCGCGCTCGCCGGATTCGTGCAGATACGATACGGGAGCTACGACATGTCGTGGGCGACGGCGTGGGACGCGCTCACCGCGCCCGCCGTCTGGGGCCACCCCCGCGTCCTCCTCACCCTCCTCCTCGGCGAACCGCTCGCGCGCGCCCTCGGCCTCTACGCCAACACCGACGGCCTCGCCACCCCCGCCGTCGTCGTCTGGACGCTCCGCATGCCCCGCGTCGTCGCCGCCGTCCTCGTCGGCGCGAACCTCGCCGTCTCCGGCGCCGTCTTCCAGGCGCTCACGCGCAACGAACTCGCCAGCCCCTACGTCCTCGGCGTCAGCGGCGGCGCGGGCCTCGCCGTCCTCCTCACCCTCGTCTTCTTCGCCAGCGCCTCCCTCCTCCTCCCCTTCGCCGCCGCCGTCGGCGGCACCCTCGCCTTCCTCCTCGTCTACGCCATCGCGTGGAAGCGCGGCACCTCGCCCGTCCGCCTCGTCCTCGCCGGCGTCGTCGTCGCCACCGTCTTCCAGTCCCTCCAGACCGGCCTCTTCTTCTTCCTCGGCGACAGCGCCGCCGTCAAGACCGCGCTCGCGTGGATCACCGGCTCCCTCACCGGCGTCGAGTGGGCGGGCGTCCGCCTCGCCCTCGTCCCGACGCTCCTCGTCCTCCCCGCGTGCGCGCTCGCCGCGCGCCACCTCGACGTCCTCCTCCTCGGCGAGGACACCGCTCGCTCGCTCGGCATGGCCGTCGAGCGCGTGCGCTTCGCCCTCGCCGCGCTCGCCATCCTCGCCGCCGCCACCGGCGTCGCCGTCGCCGGCCTCGTCGGCTTCGTCGGCCTCGTCGTCCCGCACGCCGTCCGCACCCTCGTCGGGAGCGACTCCCGGCGCGTCGTCCTCGGCTGCGTCTTCGCCGGCCCCGCGCTCGTCGTCGTCGCCGACGTCGGCGCGCGCCTCGCGCTCGCCCCGCTCCAGGTGCCCGTCGGCGTCCTCACCGGCGTCATCGGCGGCCCCTACTTCCTCTACCTGATGCGCAAACACGACGACTTCAGCACCCTCTGAGCCATGTCCCGCACCACACCCGCCGACGGCCCGACGCACGACGCCGACGAACCGCGCGACGCCGACGACCCGAACGAGGTCGACGGCGCGAAGATTCACGTCGCCGACCTCGAACTCGGCTACCCCGGCCTCGACGACCCCGTCGTCGACACCGAGACGCTCGTCATCCCCGAGGGCGAAGTCACCGCGCTCGTCGGCCCGAACGGCAGCGGGAAGAGCACGCTCCTGAAAGGGCTCGCGCGCCACCTCGAACCCGACGCGGGCGAAGTCCTCCTCGACGGCCGCGAGATAACGACGTACGACTCGAAGGAGTTCGCGCGCGAACTCGGCATGCTCGCCCAGCAGAACACCGCCCCGGACGGCCTCACCGTCGAGGAACTCGTCCACCACGGCCGCTACCCCCACAAGGGCTTCCTCGACGGCCGCACCGAGGCGGACGAGGCCGCCGTCGAGCGCGCAATCGACCTCGCCGGCGTCGACCACCTCCGCGAGGCCGAACTCGGACAGCTAAGCGGCGGACAGCGCCAGCTCGTCTGGATCGCGATGGCGCTCGCACAGGAGACGGACACCCTCCTCCTCGACGAACCCACGACCTACCTCGACCTGCGCCACCAGCTCCGCGTGATGGACGTCATCCGCACGCTCAACGAGGAGCGCGGCGTCACCGTCTGCGTCGTCCTGCACGACATCACGCAGGCCGCGCGCTTCGCGGACTACCTCGTCGCGCTCAAGGACGGTGCCGTCCACGACTGGGGGCGCCCCGCGGACGTCGTGAGCGAGGAACTGCTCGCGGAGGTGTTCGGCGTGGACGCCGCCGTCGAGTACGGCACCGAACCCGTCATCACGCCCCGGCGGGCGCTCGACGACGCGGACGTCTAGAACGCGAGCGCGCCGGCGGCGACGGCCGTCGACGCGAGCGCGAGGACGGAGAGGCGCGCGAGCGCCGTCCGCCCGACCGGCAGTCGCATCGAGCCGATGGCGGCCGGGCCGTCGAGGAGCGAGCGCACGCGCTCGCGTTCGGCCGCGAGCGCCGGGTCCGACTCGTACGCCTCCGCGAGGCGCCGATCGACCGTCGAGAGCTCGTCAGGTTCGTGCGCCGTCGCGAGGTGGCGGACGTACGCGTCCCGATCCGGCAGCGAACTACCGCAGTACCGACACGATTCGGGCATCGTGCGGGAGGACGCCCGCCGCCGCCTTCGCCCTTCGCGTCCAATCCTCGAAGCGTCTCCGCCGCCGAGACGGACGTTTCGAGGGCTGGACGCGAAGCCCTATTCCCGCCCGCGCCCTCCCGTCGAGTGATGTCACAGTCACGACGCGAGGTGCGTTCCGGATGATACGGACGTCGCGCGACACCCTGCGGACGACGGCGGCGCTCGCCGTCGTCGTCCTCACCCTCGTCGCCGCGCCCACCGCCGCGGCCGCGAACCTCGGCGCGCAGCACGCGACGGGCGCGAACGCCGCGACGCCCTCGAACGCCGCGGCCGACGTCCACCACTACGTCGACGAGGACGGCGGCCACGAGCGCGACCACGACGGCGACGGCGCGGCCGGCGCGAGCGCGTCCGGGAGCGCGTCGCCGGGGTCGTCCGGGTCGAGCGTGACGGTGACGACGACGAGGGCGTCCTGATGGCGGGAACGGGCTGGACGCTCGCGCTCTGGTACGCCGACCGCGGGAGCGCCGTCGTCCTCTACCCCGCGCTCTGGGCGGCCGTCGCCACGGGCGCCGCCCGACGACTCCCCGTCCTCCCCGTGCTCCGCGACGCCTCGCGACGCCACCACGTCACCGTCTCCGTCTTCGCCGTCCTCGTCGGCCTCATCCACGGCGTCCTCGGCACCGTCGACACCGCCGTCATCCTCGACGGCGCCGCGCCGATGCCCGCGTACGGCCCCACCGTCCTCCTCGGCGGCGTCGCCGTCGGCGCCGTCGGCGCGCTCCTCACCGGAATCGCCGTCCTCGGCTTCCTCGACCCGCGACGCTTCGACCGTCCCGTCGTCGTACACGCGCTCGCCTACCTCGGGTTCGGCGTCGGGACGCTCCACGCCCTCCTCGTCGGCACCGACGTCACCGAACTGGTCGTGCAGGGCGTCCTCGGACTCCTCCTCGCCGTCGCGTTCCTCCTCGCCGTCCGCGTCCTCGACGGCGTGCGCGTCGGCGCGTCCGCCTCCTAGGCGGACCGCGCGCCGCAGGGGTTTTTACGCGTCGGGCGCCCCTCTCCGCGCGTGAACGACGACTCGGACGCCGACTCCCCCGTCCCCGGCACGTCCCGGCGGCGCGTCGTCGGGACGCTCTTCCTCGTGGTGTTCCTCGACCTGGTCGGATTCGGCATCCTCATCCCCGTCATCCCGCTGTACGCGAAGTTCTTCGGCGCGAACGAGTTCGTCGGCAGCCTCCTCATCGCCACCTACTCGCTCTTCCAGTTCGTCGGCGCGCCCCTGCTCGGACGGCTCTCCGACGAACGCGGCCGACGCCCCGTCATCCTCCTCTCCCTGCTCGGGAGCGTGCTCGCGTGGACGCTGTTCGGCCTCGCCGGCGAACTCGCCGGCCTCGTCGGTGCGTCCTCCGGCCTCGTCGTCCTCTTCCTCGCCCGCGCGCTCGCCGGCGCGATGGGCGGGAACATCGCCACCGCGAACGCCTACATCGCGGACGTCACCCCGCGCGAGGACCGCGCGAAGGGCCTCGGCCTGCTCGGCGCCGCGTTCGGCCTCGGGTTCGTCTTCGGGCCCGCCATCGCCGGCGTCGTCTCCAGTCCCGCCGCGCTCGCCGTCTTCCGCGACGTCCTCCCCGCCGCCGTCCCCGTGAGCGAGTACACGATGCCCTCCTTCACCGCCGCCGTCCTCTGCGCCGCGAACCTCGGCCTCGCGTACGCCGTCCTCCCCGAACCCCGCCGGCACGCGGCGACGGCGAGCGCGGGCGAATCGCGACTCGTGCGGCTCTACGAGGCCGTGCGCTCGCCCGCCATCGGCTCGCTCCTCGTCGCGTTCTTCCTCGCGTCCTTCGCGTTCTCCGCGTTCGAGAGCCAGTTCATCTTCCTGACGAGCGACCGCCTCGGCTTCGGCACCGCCGAGAACGCCGTCCTCCTCACGTACGTCGGCGTGCTCGTCGCCATCGTGCAGGGCGGCCTCGTCGGCCCGCTCACCGACCGCTTCGGCGAGTACCGCCTCGCGCTCGTCGGCGCCGCCGTCCAGGCCGCGACGCTCGCGCTCGTCCCGTTCTCGCTCTCATGGGGGTTCGTCCCCGCGCTCGGTCCCGTCGCCGCCGGCGGGGTGGCGCTCGCGCTCGTCGCCACGCCGCTCGCGTTCGGGAACGCGCTCACGAACGTCTCGCTGAACGCGCTCGTCTCCCTGAACGCGGGCGACGACGAACAGGGCGGCGCGTTCGGCCTCACGCAGTCCGCGGGCAGTCTCGCGCGCACGTTCGGCCCCGCGACCGCCGGCCTGCTCTACGTCGCCGTCGCGTACTGGTCGCCGTTCGTCGTCGCCGGCCTCCTCTTCGTGCCCGTCCTCCTCGTCCTCGGCGCCGTCGCGCGCGACGCCGTCGCCGCCGCCGGCGCCTAGGACCGAAGCGCCTCCACCGGGTTCCGGTTCGCCGCCTTCCACGCCGGGTAGAGGCCGCTCGCGAGGCTGGTGACGAACGCGAACGCGAACGCCGCCGCGAAGTAGCCGAGGTTCCGCGGCGCGAACGTGAACAGCGGGTCGCCGAGCACGACCTGATTGATGACGAGGCCCGCCGCGACGCTCAACAGGACGCCCGCGACACCGCCCGCGATACCGAGCAGGACCGCCTCCGCGAGCATGATGACGAGCACGTCGCGCTTCTGGTAGCCGACGGCGCGCAGGACACCGATCTCCTGGCGGCGCTCCACCGCGCTCATCAGCATCACGTTCAGGATGCTCACGCCCGCGACGACGAGCGAGATAGCGCCGATTCCCACGAGGAACGTGTTCACGACGTCGAACACGCTCCCGATCTGCTCCGAGAGCGACGCGTACTCGAAGACGGTGACGCGCTCCTGGCGCGCGTTCAGTCGGTCGCGGATCGCCATCGCGGACGCGTTCGCGGCGCGCGCGTCCGCCGCGCGGACGACGATCTGATCGTAGCCGCTCCCCGCGACGGCCGCGGGCGGGAGGACGACCCCGCCGCCCGGATTCAGCGCGGTGATGCCGGACTGCTGGGCGAGCACGGCCTTCACGCGATACGTCTTCCCGTCCACCGTAACGCTGTTCCCCGCGTGGACGTCGAGGCGGTCCGCGAGCCCCGACCCGACGAGCGCGCCGCTGCGCAGCGGCGTCGGGATGCGGCCGTCGGACGCCGCCAGTAGCTCCCCCGGCCGCTCGATGCCGTACACCGGGACGATGGAGCGCTCCCGGCCGTACGACACCACCCCCCGGTCCTGCTTCACGGGCACGACGACGTCGGACGCGGCCGCGCGCTCGACGTCCCGGACGTCCCGGTCGGTGAGCGACTGGACGCCCTGACTCGTCGCCGGCGACACCGTGAGGTCGTTCCCGATGTTCCCGAGGTTCTGCGTCACCGAGAACTGGAGCGTCGCGCCGAACACCCCGAGGGAGGCGATGGCGAGCACGCCGATGACGATGCCGAGCGCCGCGAGCGCCGACCGCACCGGGGTTCGAGCGACGTTCCGGCGCGCGATCAGCAGCCACGGCACCCGCTCGTAGATCGGGTTCATCGCGTCAGCTCACCGTCCACGATCTCGACCGTTCGGTCCACGTACTCCTCGACGAGTTCGTCGTGCGTCACCGCGATCACCGCGACGCCCTCGTCGCAGATGCGGCGGAACTCCGCGAGGATGTCCGAACTCGTCTCCCGGTCGAGGTTCCCCGTGGGTTCGTCCGCGAGCACGAGGCGCGGTTCGTTGACGAGCGAGCGCGCGATGGCGACGCGCTGCTTCTGCCCGCCGGAGAGCTCGCTCGGCCGGTGGTCGAGCCGATTCCCGAGGCCGAACTTCCGCAGGAGGTCGGCCGCCCGCTCCGGCGTCTCCCCGTCCCGGTCGAGCAGCCGCGGGATCTCGACGTTCTCCCGCGCGGTCAGCGTCGGGATGAGGAAGAACTGCTGGAAGACGAAGCCGACGAAGCGCTTGCGGGTCTGCGTGCGTTCGCGCTCGTCGAGCGCCGTCGCGTCCCGGCCCGCGATGGAGAGACGCCCCTCCGTCGGTTCGTCGAGCAGGCCGAGCATGTTCAACAGCGTCGTCTTCCCGCTCCCGGACGGCCCGACGATGGAGACGAACTCCCCCGCCTCCACCGCGAAGTCCACGTCCACGAGCGCGTGCACCGTCTCCGGGCCCGATTCGTACGTCTTCGTCAGTCCGCGTGTCTCGATGACCGGCACGCTCACTCCCGGCGGTAGTTCCGCCAACCCACGTACATCAGCGCGCCGACGCCCGCGACGACGACGAGGCCGACGAGCGCCGGAACGAGCCATCCGCCCCCGGAACTCCCGCCCGTATCGGCGGGCTGACTCGGCGACGCGCCCTCGATGGGGACGGTGACCGTCTCGCTCTTCTGCACGCCGTCGGCGAGATACGACACCTCCAGCGGCACCGCCGTCGCGTTCGCCCCGACGGCCGCGTAGACGTCGAAGCCGACGAAGTCGCTCGCCGGAATCGTCCCGACGAAGTACTCGCGGCCCGGATACGCCGGTTCGACGCCCGCGCCCCGCCGGACGCTCACGACCGCGCTGTTCACCGATTCGAGGCCGACGTTGCTCGCGCTCCCGGAGACGTGGAGTTTGCCGTTCTCGCGCTCCATCGAGACGCCGGTGAGGCGCACGCGGCCCGGGTTCGCCGCCACCGTCGACGTCGTCTCCGCGGTCCGTCGGTCCGTCCCCGGCCCGTAGTCGTACGCGGCGCTGACGCGCACGCTCGCCTGCCCGTCCACGTCGCTCGCGTTCAGGACGACGGTGCGCGCCTCGCCGGCGGGCACGAGCGACGTCGTCGCGCCCGTGACCGTCGCCGCGTCGCTCTCCCCGGTGACCGCGACATCCCGCAGCGCGGCGTTCCCGAGGTTCGTGACCGTCACCGCGAGCGCGCTCCCCGCGGCGGTGCGGCGGGTCGCGAGCGAGACGTCGTCGCGGCGCTCCGCCACCGCCACCGTCGCCTCGCGGGTCGCGCTCCCGGCGACGCCGTCGCTGCTGTAGCGAACGGTCGCGGTGACGTTCGTCTCGCCCGCCCGTTCCGCGCGCACGTCGAACGTCGCCGTCGCCTGCTCGCCCGCGGCGACCGTCGGGAGGACGCGCCGCGACTCCGCCGCGGGGACGCCGTCGAGGTCAACGCGGACGTTCCGCATCGGCGAATCGAGGCCGTTCGTCACGGTGACGTTCAGCGGGGACGTCGCGTCCGCGACGACGTCGCTCCCGTCGAGTTCGACGCTCGCGGCGCGGTCGTTCACGTGGACGACGACGGGATACGTCACCGTCTTCGAGTGACCGTCGTCGGTGGTGCCGCCCGCCTCCACGCGGAGTTCGTGCGTGCCCGGCCGCGAGAACGACGCGGTGAGCGGGACGGTCAGTTCGCTCCCCGGGCCGAGCGACCCGAGGTCCGAGACGTACGCGCGGACGCGCCCGTCCTCGACGATTCGGACGTACCGGAGCGTGAACCCGTTCGCGCTCGACTGGAGGTTCCGTACCGTCGTGGAGACGGTGAACGTGTCCCCGGGCGCGGGCGCGCTCGGCGTGACCGTCGCGTCCGAGATGGAGACGTACGTGTCGCCCGCCGCGAGCGCCGGCGACGCCGACGCGACGAGGAGGCTCGCGAGCGCGACCGCGACCGCGATTCGGCGCGCGCGACTCATCGACGACCCCCGGCGACCGCCCGTCCTGTCATATCGTGTACTGGCATCGTGCGTTGTTAACGCTGCCGCTCAGACCAATCCCACGAGCTGGTAGAGCGCGTAGATGCCGACGGGCACGAACACGGTCAGCGCGGCTCCGCGCGTCGACAGGTCGCGGGCGTGCTTCAACGCGAACGTCCACACGAACCCCGAGTAGAGCAGGAAGACGACGCCGACGACGCTCGACGCGACGACGAGCGGGCGATGCTGGAACTGTCGGGCGAACGCCTGATACTGCGAGACGTCGCTCGGCGGCGTGACGTCCCGCAGCGCGAGCGCGCTCAGGGCGAGGCCGACGACGTTCCCGACGACGCGCGGGACGAACCCCCAGCCGACGAACGCCGCGGTCTTTCCGAGCGACCCCTCGCCGTCGAACACGACGCTCACGAGGAAGAAGACGACGGACGCGACGCCCCAGACGACGTACGCGCCGACGAATCCGCCGAACACCGCGGCGCCGACGGCGATGCCGCCGACGCCCTGCACGTCGCCGCCGAGCGAGCCGAGCAACTGGGACATCACGACGTACGCGCCCGCCGCGCTGACGAGCGCCGTGACCGTCACGACTCCCGCGGGCGACGCGTACCCCCAGTCGTCTTCGAGGGCGGCGAAGAATCGATTCGGATCTGTCAGTAACGTCACGATGGAGGGCATCGTCCCGCAGTTTCGGCCCTGAACCCTTGATACTTGTCCACGCGGAGCCGAACGACGTGAGGGGCCGCGGACAGAGCGAGCGCCGCAGGCGCGAGTCGCGTCGGACCGTAGGTCCGACTGCCTCGCACGCACTCCGTTCGCGCGAGTCGCGTCGGCGAGCGCGGCGAGCCGACGACCCGAACGACGGACGGGAAAGCGAGCGACCGGGATGCGGTGTCGGGCGGCGAGGCTATACGTCCGGGGGTCGTACGGCCGAGTCATGCCCACGCTCCGACTGGATCCGCACGTCCACTCGGACGCCTCCTACGACGGCCACGAACCGGTGGAGCTCATCCTCGAGCACGCCGCCGACATCGGCCTGGACGGCGTCGTGATCACGGACCACGACGAGATTCACGCGTCGCTGCACGCGGCCGACCTCGCTCCCTCGTACGGCCTCGTCGGGGTGCCGGGCGTCGAGGTGTCGACGCGGCACGGCCACCTGCTCGCCATCGGCGTGACGGAGTGTCCGAAGCCCGGCCGGGGGTACGCGGAGACGGCGGCGCGCGTGCGCGAACTCGGAGGGGTGGCCGTCGCCGCCCACCCGTTCCAGCGCTCCCGGCACGGCGTCCGACGACGCCACCTCACGCCCGACGACGCGGGCGACGACTTCCCGGTGGACGCCGTCGAAGTGTACAACTCGATGCTCTTCACGGGCTTCCGGAACCGGCGCGCGCGACGGTTCGCGCGCTCGAACGGCCTCCCCGGCCTCGGGTCGAGCGACGCGCACTACCTCATGAACGTCGGGCGCGCCGTTACCGAAATCACCGTCCCGGGCCCGGACGCGCCCGCGAACGTCGACTACGAGGCCGTCGTCGACGCCATCCGGGAGGGCGCGACTGCGGTGGCGGGGAAGCGAACGCCCGTGCGTCGGAGCGCCGCGCAGTACGCGAAGGGCGCGGTCCGCAAGAGCGTCTTCGAGGTGACCTCGCACGCGCCGTTCGTCCCCGCCTATCCGGCCTCGATGCGGGACGCCTAGCGCTCGACGCCCAGTTCGTTCGCGCGCTCGGCCGCCAAGCCCGCGACCTCCTCGACGTCGAGGTGGGATTGGTCCGCGAGCACGCGACAGAGCATCCCGAGCTGGGTCGCCGCCGCGCGCTGGAGCGCCACCGGATCCTCCGACTCGTTCGCGAAGTAGAACTCGTTCTCCTCGGACTCGTCCAGCAGGCCGACGTAGACGGAGCCCAAGTCCTCGCGTTCGAGCGCCTCCCGCGCCGCCTCGCGAACTCGATCGAACTCCTCGCCGTCGTCAGACGTCTCGCTCATGGGCGTGCGTCGTCGCCCCGCCGCAAAAAGACCGCGCTCGACGGCGCGACTCGCGCCTGCGGCGCTCGTGCTGTTCGTCGGCTCCCTACGCTCGCCGACGTGGCTCGCGGGTTGTGCCTCCCCGCTCGTGCTGTTCGTCGGCTCGCTACGCTCGCCGACGTGGCTCGCGGCTATCGTCGCTCACGGCTCTCGCCGGTCGCCGTTCGCGCGTTCCGCGGTCCCTTCGGGACCGCGTGCCGCTCGTGCTGTTCGTCGGCTCGCTACGCTCGCCGACGTGCCCTACACGACCGGTAGTTCCGTCTCCGATTGGACGCCGGACGCGACGGCGTCCCGGACGCGCGCGAGGCGCTCGCAGCCCTCCATCTCGCTCTCGTTCTCCATCAGCACCGTCTCGCTCGGGAAGAGGCGTTCGCCGAGCGTGAGGCCGTGCTCGCGGGCGGTGGAGCCGGTGACGGTGAGGTAGACGCCGAGGCCGGCGTCGGCGATGGCGGCCTCCTCCGTCTCGCCCTCGTCGGGGTAGACGAACTCGACGTCGCGGAGGGCGTCGAGGCCGATGACGGCTTCGACGAGGCGCTCGTAGCGCGGGGAGATGCAGAGCGGGCCGGCGTAGCGTTCGAGGAACGTCCGGTCGAAGGCGTCGACGTCGTGGGCGTCCGCGTCACCCATCAGCGTGTGGTATACGGTGTCGCCGAGGCCGGTGACGACGCGGACGTCGGTGTCCTGCGGGTCGATGCGCTCGTTCACGTCCGCGATGGAGCCGAGCGGCTCCTCGCGGAGGCCGACGACTTCTTCGAGGACGAGGTCGGCGCTGTCGAACCCGAGCGCGAACTCGTGCTTGCGGAGCGCGCGGAACGGCTCCTCGCGCCCGACGAGTCGGACGGGGACGTCCGCGACGTCCATGGTGAGGCTGTCGAAGACGACGCGGCGCGGCTTGCCCGCTCGGTCGTCGCGCAGGAGCGTGTAGTCGGGCGCGTACGGGTCGTCCGGGTCGCTGTACGCGGCGAGGCGCTCGTAGACGCCGCGCTCGGCGGGTTCGCGCCCCTTCGTCACCGCCTTCTCGCGGCGGAGCGTCTCGGTCACCGACTCCGTGGCGCGCCGCGCGGCCGGATGGCTCGCCAGCCGGTCGAGGACGGCTTCGAGCGGGCGGCCCTTGCGCGGAACGGCGACGGTGACTGGACTCATCTACCCGGGCCAACGGGACGCGGGGGTTTACCGGTTTTGTTTCGTGAGACGGCCTCACACGGCCGTTAGAGGTCGATGCGGTCGCCGATCTCGACGAGGTCGAGGTCGGCGGGGTGCTCGAAGCTCTTCGCGTGGTGGTGGAGGACCTTCGGGTCGGAGGTGAGCCCCTTCCACATGTCCCAGTGGGTGGGGACGAGGCGGTCGAGGCGGAGGTCGCTCGCGGCCTCGATTATCTGGTTCTCGTCGTTGTACCAGCGCGTGCGTTTGGGCTCGCGCGTCTGCTTGTCGGGGATGTTCCCGACGGTGCCGAAGGCGAGGATGCCGGCGTCGATGTCGAAGCGCTCGCCGAGCGCGCTGAAGGAGTCGCTCGGCTTGCTGTCGCCCGCGTGGAAGAGCGTCCCGCTCTCGTGCTCGAAGACGTAGCCGACGGGGTGGACGGCGTCCGGGTCGTGCGTCTCGACGACGTGGACGGTGAGCTCGCCGAGGTCGAACGTATCGCCCTCCGCGACCTCGTGGAACTGGTCGTCGCCGACGTCGTAGTCGGCCTGCCAGTCCTCCTCGTCGCGGGCGACGTCGAGGCCCGCGTCGGGCGCGTAGAAGTCCGCGCCCGTGGATTCGAGGATGGGCGCCTGACTCGGCCCGTGGACGTGGTCGGTGTGCTCGTGCGTCGCGAGGACGGCGTCCGCCGCCTCGACGTCGTCTGGATCGAAGGGGACGGGTATCATCCGGATCGTCCGCGGCGGATCGCCGAGGCCGACGTACGGGTCGACGAAGACGGTGGTGCCGTCGCTCGCCTTCACGACGAATCCGTTGCAGCCGAGATACCACGCGGCGAGGCCGTCCGGGTCGGCGTCCGCGACGGCGCGCGGGAGCCAGTCGCCCCAGTCGCTCACTGTCATGCTGCGACGTGGACCCGCCCGCGCCCTAAGGGTTCCGGAGGCGGGCGCGGAGCGCGGAGATTATACGGCGCGACGCAGTATCCGTTGGCAATGAGTCAGGAGGAGCGGTCGGCCGGCGACCTCCGGAACACGGGGATGTCGCTGAAGCACGACCGGACGTGGGACTACGAACTCGACCGAATCGTCGAGGCAGTCGAGGAGCGAGACGCGGAGAAGGTCGGCCTGCAGTTCCCCGAGGGACTGAAGCGCCGCGCGCCAGCCGTCGCGGACGACCTGCGCGAACTCCTCCCCGAGGAGACGCGCGTGATGATATCGGGGAAGCCCTGCTACGGCGCGTGCGACCTCGACACGTACGTGATGCGGCGGACGGACGTCTTCGTCCACTTCGGCCACTCGCCGATGAAGGAGTCGGAGAAGATCATCTACGTCCCGCTGTTCTCGAACGTCGAGGTCACCCCCATCATGGAGGACTCCCTCGACGAACTCGAAACGGGCGACGTCGGCCTCGTCACGACCGCACAGCACATGAACAAGTTCGACGAGATGCGCGAGTGGCTGGAGGAGCGCGGCTTCACCGTCCACACGCGCCGCGGCGACGAACGCCTCACCCACGAGGGCCAGGTGCTCGGGTGTAACTACGCGTCCGCGGACATCGACGCGGACCAGATCCTCTACGTCGGCGGCGGGAAGTTCCACCCGCTCGGCCTCGCGATGGAGCACCCCGACAAGAACGTCGTCATCGCCGACCCGGTGAACAACGTCGTCACCGTCGCGGACACGGAGAAGTTCATGAAGCAGCGCTACGCTTCTGTACATAAGGCGATGGACGCCGAGAAGTGGGGCGTCATCTTCTGCACGAAGATCGGACAGGGCCGCTGGGACGTCGCGAACGACATCGTGGAGAACAACGAGAACGCCTACCTCATCACGATGGACGAGGTCACCCCGGACCGCCTCCGGAACTTCGACATGGACGCGTTCGTGAACACCGGGTGTCCGCGCATCACGACGGACGACGGCCCGCGCTTCCACAAGCCGATGCTCACCCCCGGAGAGTACGAGTGCGCCGTCGGCAACAAGCCCCTCGACGAGCTCTCCTTCGACACGTTCCACGGGACGTGGTAGACCGTCGTTCTGAGCGCTAGCGAAGAACGACGTTATCGCGAGCGGGAGCGACCGCCGGGAGCGACACGCGAGCGTCACGGGACGGCGAACGGCGAAGCCGTGAGTGGCGTCGTTCTGAGCGATAGCGAGGAACGACGGGAACGCGGCGACCGCTACGCGCGTCGCGGGGAAACGGCTTTCACCCTCCCCGTGAAAGCGTCTCGCATGATTACGTCTCGGGAATCTTGGGGAGTAGCGCCGGCCGACGAACCGGCGGCCCGCTTCGCGGGCCGCGGGGCGCGCTAGTGCGGGCATCGGGGGACTGCTGATGCCGAAGCACTTGGAGCGCGACCTGGGGCTGCTCGCGACGACGACGATCAGCATCGGCGCGATGGTGGGGAGCGGCATCTTCGTGCTGCCGGGGTTGGCCGCGGCGAAGGCGGGGCCGTCGGTGGTGTTGGCCTATCTGCTCGCGGGCCTGATCGTGCTGCCGGCGGCGCTGTCGAAGGCGGAGATGGCGACGGCGCTCCCGGAAGCCGGGGGGACCTACCTCTACATCGATCGAGCGATGGGGCCGCTCCCGGGGACTATCGCGGGTCTGGGCGCGTGGTTCAGTCTCGTGTTCAAGTCGGCGTTCGCGCTCGTCGGCCTCGGCGCCTACCTCCTCCTGTTCGTGGACGTCCCGCCGGAACTCCTGACGTACGTCGGTCTCGGCATCGCGGCGCTCCTGCTCGTGGTGAACGCGGTCGGCGTGAAGCAGACGGGGCGCTTGCAGGCGGCCATCGTGAGCGTCGTCGTGCTCTCGCTCGTCGGGTTCGTCGCGGACGGGAGCACGTACGTGGACGGGGCGGCGTACCACCCGTTCTTCTCGCACGGCGTCGGTGGCCTGTTCGCGGCGACCGGGTTCGTCTTCGTCTCGTACGCGGGCGTGACGAAGATAGCGAGCGTCGCGGAGGAGGTGGAGGATCCGGGGCGGAACATCCCGCGCGCCATCATCGGCTCCGTCCTGCTGATGATGGCGATTTACACGTTCGTCGTCTTCGTCGTCGTCGGCGTCACGCCGCCCGCGGCGTTCCACGAGAGCCTGACGCCGATGGCGGACGCGGCCGCGCAGTTCGCCGGGCCGGTCGCGCAGGCCGTCGTCGGCGTCGTCGCGGTGCTCGCGCTCACGAGCATGGCGAACGCGGGCGTGCTCTCCTCGTCGCGCTACCCGCTCGCGATGAGCCGCGACTCGCTCGCGCCCGAACGGTTCGGCGCGATCAGCGAGCGCTTCGGCACGCCCGTCGCCGCCATCGCGTTCACGGGACTGGTCCTCGCTGTGCTCGTCGCGTTCGTCCCGGTCGGCGACCTCGCGAAGCTCGCGAGCGCGTTCCAGATCCTCGTCTTCGCCATCATCAACGTCGCGCTCGTCGCGTTCCGGGAGAGCGAACTGGACTGGTACGCGCCGGAGTTCGTCGCGCCCGGCTACCCGTGGGTGCAGGGGTTCGGCGTGCTCGGGAGCGCGCTGTTGCTCACGCAGATGGGGCTGTTGCCGCTCGCGGGCGCGGCCGGCATCGTCGTCGCGGGCGTCGGCTGGTACCTGGTGTACGGGCGCGCGAAGACGGAGCGGGAGGGCGCGGCGCGCGACGCGGTCCGCCGGTTCGTCGGCCGGCAGACGCTCACGCGGACGGAGCGCGCGGGCGACGCCGACTACGCGCGCGTCCTCGTAGTGGTGGACGACGAGACGCCGGCGGCGCGACTGCGCGCGCTCGCCGAACTCGGTGCGGCCGTGACGGACGCGGACGGCGTTCTCGACGTCGTGAAGATAACGACCGTCCCCGAGCAGACGACGCTCTCCTCCGTCGCGACCCAGACGGACGCGGACCGTGCGTTCGAGCGCACCGTCGCGGACACGCTCGCCGACGCGGACGTCGAGGTGGTGGTGGACGAACTCGTCACCCACCGTCCGAACCGCGCGGCGCTCAACCGCGTGGCGGAGACGGACGCTGACGCGCTCTTCGGGGCGTGGGAGCCGGGAATCCTGCACGCCGAACTGCTCGGGCGGGACGTCGACTGGTACGTGGAGCGCGCGGACTGCGACGTCGGCTTCCTCCGGGACCGCGGCACAGCGTCCCCGGAGACGGTCACCGTCCTCGTCGAACCCGGCATCTACGACGCCGCGAAGGTGTCCGTCGCGAGCGCGCTCGCCGCCTACCACGGCGCGACCCTCCGGTTCGCCACCGCGGTGGACGCGGACGCCTCGAACGACCTCGTCGGCGCCGTCGAGGACGTCTACGAGACGATAGCGGCGCGGACGGACGGCCCCGTCGAGTGGACGATCGCGCGCACCGACGACCGCATCGGCTCGCTCGTCGAGGCGGCGGGGGAGGACGACCTCGTCGTGCTCGGCGTCACCCCGCACTCGCGGCTCTACACGCTCCTCTTCGGCGACGTCGCGGCGCGCGTCAGCGACCGGGTCGCGGGGAGCGCGCTCCTCGTCGCGCCCGACGAGCACGCGAGCCGTCCGCTCCTCCGGAAGGGCGTCGAGCGCGCCGCGTTCGGCGCGGCGGACACGCCCGCCCCGGATCCGCTCGTCGATGCCGAGGACGGCGACGAGCGAGACGGCGCGCGCGACGACGGCGACGAACACCGAGACGGCGCGCGCGACGACGGCGACGAACACCGAGACGGCGGCGGGGCTCGATCCTCGAACTGACACAACGCTTTTCCCCCGGGATTCTGTCCCATCGGCATGGACCCGACAGTCCTGCTGCCGCTCCAACAGGTCGACCCGTCACAGGTACAGAACTCCATCGGCGTGGGGGGACGCGCGTTCGGTTCGTTCCTCGGGACGCTCATCGTCGGCGCCATCGTCCTCGCGTTCGCGAGCGACTACGTCGAGCGCATGATCGACGTGGTGCGCGAGAAACCCGTTCCGTCCTTCTTCTGGGGGCTCGGCGTGCTCGTCGCGCTCGCCGTCGTGACGTTCGTCCTCGTCATCACCCTCATCGGAATCATCGTCGCCATCCCGCTGCTCATCGTCGCGCTCATCGTGAACTTCATCGGGAGCGCCATCGTCTACGTCTACGTCGGCGACCGCATCGCGGACGCCGCGGACTGGGAGACGACCCGGTGGGGCCACCTCGTCGTCGGCGCGGTCATCGCCGGCGTCGTCGCCGCGCTCCCCCTGGTCGGCGGCATCCTCAGCTTCGTCGTCAGCGGCATCGGCGTCGGCGCCATCGTCGGCTCCTGGTACCGGAACCGGTAGTCGACGCGGCTTTCCGCCTCCGCGCCCTCCTTCTCGCATGAAGCGCGCGCTCGAACGGCGCCTCGCGGCCGTCGAGGGCTTTCGAGACCCCGACGTCGCCCGCGAGCAGTATCCGACGCCCGCCGAACTCGCCGCGCACGTCCTGCACACCGCGGACCTGCGCGGCGACCTCACCGGCACCGTCCTCGACCTCGGGACGGGCACGGGGATGCTCGCGCTCGGCGCCGCGTGCCGCGCGCCGGCCCGCGTCGTCGGCGTGGACGTCGATCCGTCCGCGCTCGCCGTCGCCGCGGAGAACGAAGCGCGCGTCGACCCGCAGACGCCGGTCGCGTGGGTGCGCGGGGACGCGACGCGGCCGCCGCTCGCCCCCGGCGACGTGACCGTCGTGATGAACCCGCCGTTCGGCGCGCAGCGCGGGAACCGGCACGCGGACCGGCGGTTCCTCGCCGCGGCCGCCGACCTCGCCGCCGTCTCGTGGTCGATCCACAACTCCGGGAGTCGGGAGTTCGTCGAGTCGTTCGCCACGGACGCGGACGCGACGGTGACGGACGCGTTCGCCGCCGAGTTCGACGTCGCCCGCCAGTTCGACTTCCACACGGCGGAGCGCGCGACGCTCGACGTCGAAGTCTTCCGGATCGACTGGACCTAGGCGTACGTCTCGCGCGCGGCGACGGTGACGCGCGTCCCGTTCCGCACGGCGCGCACTCGCTCGCCGTCGCGTTCGAACGTCAGACCGCCTGCCGTCGTCGTCGCGTTCGCCGTCGGGAGCGCCGCGCGCCCGAGCGTCTCGTTCGCCCGCGAGACGACGAGCGAGAACCCGTCCGTCGTCGCGACGGTGACGTTCCGGCCGGCTATCGTCGGACTCGCCGTGGCGTTCGCGGAGGCGTAGACGGGCCTCCACGTCCCGTTCGGCGCCCGGAGCGACACCCGATATGCGGTCGGACCGCCCGCGGTCAGCCACCCGGTCCGGTTCGCGGCCACCGTCTCGCGCCATCCGAGTCCGCCGACCGTCACCGACGCCCGGCCGTCGAACGCGAGGCGGCCCGCGGAGGCGGCTTCCGTCCAGATGTGCCGGCGGGGGTTCGAGACGATGACGCCGCTCGCGGTGACGTTCGTCGTCTCGTTCAGGAAGGAGACGTCGACTGCGCCGACGCGCTCGTTCCGGACGTTCTCCGCGTACGTCACCGAGTAGTCGCCGACGCGGACGGCGTCCCCCTGCGGGGTATGGTCGGCGACCGTGCGGAGGTTCACGGGCACGGCGACGAACGCGGTGACGACGAGCGGGACGCAGAGCGCGAGCGCGGCGGCCTGCCGGCGCGAGAGGTCGAGGCCGAGGCGTGGCGCGAGCGCGCGCGGGCCGGCGCGGACGCCAGCGGCGACGAGGAGCGCGAGCGCGACGACGAAGAGCACGCCGAGGCCGCGGTAGAGGACGTACGTACCGGGGCCGCGATACCACCAGAGGACGTAGAGCGGGACGCTCGCGGCGTAGACGACGGCGCCGCCCCAGAGGCGGAGCGCGCTCGGGCGGGCGTCCCGATGAGCGACGAGGAGGGCGCCGAGCAGGACGCCGAGGAAGACGCCGGTCGCGTGGCCCTGCACGGCGATGCCCGCCCACCACGGCCCACCGTAGGACGGCCCGGCGGACGCGACGACGACGGGGTCGCGCAGCGCGTAGTAGAGGGTGGACGCGAACCCGCTCGCGGCCGTCGCGGCGACCGTCGCGGCCGGGTAGCGCGTGAGCGCGAACGCGCCGAACGCGAACACGACCCCGGAGAACCCGATGATCGGCCCCCACGCGAGCGCGCTCGTGAGCACGGCGACGCAGGCGACGGCGAGCGGGAAGACGACGAACGCGCGCACGTACGGGTTCTCGACCCACGATCCGAAGACCGTCGACCCGCGCCGCTCGGGGTAGTGGCTCCACGCGTACTCCGCGAGCGGCGCGTAGACGGCCGTCGCGAGGAGGTTCCCCGTGACGTGGCCGATGCTCGCGTGCGCGAACGGCGCGGTGAGCACGCCGAACGGGTAGAGGTACGACCACGACGTGAACGGGAGCGTGAGCGGCGCGTTCGGATGCGCCCACCCGCCCTGCGCCACCCAGTAGAAGCCCGCGACGCCGAGAATCGAGACGAGCGACCCCCACGGGACGCCGCGGAGGAACCGCGAGCGCAAGCGAACCCCCCACGCCGCCCGCACGCCGTCGAGCGCGCGCACGACGCCGAGCGACGCGAGAATCGCGAGCGGGACGGCGAGCGCGAGCGCCGTCGACGCCGAGAGACCGACCGCCGCGGCGGCCGCGACGCCAGCGAGCGGCCCGCCCGGGAGGCCGACGCGGAGCGCCGTCCCGGGACGGACCGTCCGCGTCGCCCCGGCGGCGAGCGAGAGCGCCCACCCCGCGGCCGTCGCGGCGACGCCGGCGAGTAGCACGGCCGAGACCATACCCGAGCGCTCGCCCCCCGACACCTTAAACGGCGGTCAGTCGGCGTCGCCGGCGACCGGAACGTTCAAACGGCGCGCAGGCCGACCGTACGTGCATGGACCTCCGCGTCGTCGAACAGCAGGAGACCGAACTACGCATCGAAATCGCGGGCGAGGACCACACGTTCATGAACGTCCTGAAGGGCGCGCTCCTCGAACTGGACGACGTCGCCGCCGCGACGTACGACATGAACCCCGAGCAGTCCGGCGGGCAGACCGAACCGCTCCTTACGATCAAGACGGAGGGCGCGGACCCCATCGACACCCTCGAACAGGGCGCTGCGCTCGTCGGCGAACAGACCGCCGCGTTCCGCGACGCCTTCGACGCCGCCCGCTGAACCCGCTCGTTCTCCCGTTCTCTCTCGCCGCGAGCGACGCGTCGCGTCCGTCACGCGAGCGACGCGCGTCGCGTCCGTCACGTCTCGCCGTCGTCCGCGCCCGTTGATTCGGCGTCTCGTTCCGCTCTCGCGGGCATCTGGGAGAGCGTCCGCGGGAGCGAGAAGACGACCGTCGTTCCGCCACCCGGGCGGTCGCGCTTGGTGAGCGTCCCGCCCGAGCGCGCGGCCGCCCAGTGCATCATCCAGAGGCCCAGGCCGGACGCGTGCGCCAGCGGCTCCTCCGTGCGCTCCACGATCGGCGCCCACTCGGCGGCCGGGATCCCCGGCCCCTCGTCCCCGACCGCGACCTCCACGAACCCGTCCGCGCGCGTCACGCGCACCGTGACCGCCGGCGACGACGCTTCCGCGTGAACGATCCCGTTCTCGATCGCTTCCTCGAACGCGTCACCGATCGCCGGCACCGTCTGCACCCACGCCTCCGCCGGTGACTCCACGACGACCGTCGCCTCCGGGTGCGCCTCTCGAACCGTCTCGGCCGCGCTCTCGACGAACGCGGCGACGTTCCGCGTGCGGACCGTGCTCTCCAGTTCGAGGCTGTTCACGCGCTCCGAGAGCGACGACAGCCGGTTCGCGGCCCGGGAGATCCGCGCCGTGTAGTCCCGAACCTCCTCGTCGCCCGCCTCGGCGATGCGCGCCGCGTAGCCGTCGATGATCGAGAGGTCGTTCCGGAGGTTGTGCCGGAAGATGCGCTGCATGACCGTGCGCTGCTCCTCGAGGATCGCGTCGTCGGTCAGGTCGCGGAACACGCCGAGCGCGAGCGTCTCGCCGGTGCGCGAGTCCGGGATCCGTTTCGCCCAGAGTTCGACGTCGAGCAGCGTCCCGTCCCGCCGCTGGCGTTTCGTCCGCACGCCGTCGAGGGCGCCCCCGTCGCCGATCTCGTCGAGGTGGCGTTCGAACTCGCCGGCGCGGTCGGGCGGAACGATCGGTGCCGACCCGCCGATCACGTCGTCGGCGGGATAGCCGAATAGTTCCTCCGCGGCGGCGTTCCACATCTCGACGCGCCCGTCGGTCGTCACCGCGACGAGCGGGAGCGGCGCCTGATCGAAGAGCGTGCGGAACTGTTCGAGGTGGACGTTCGCCCGCTCGCGCTGCTGGTACGCCCGGTCCTGGAAGTAGCCGGTGACGAAGCCGCCCAGGCAGCCGAAGACGACCAGCCGAAAGACCATCTGGGCCGGGTTGAGTGCCGCGACCGACCGCAGGGTACTCCAGACGCCGAGACCGCCCAGCACGAACAGGAATCCGCCGCCGGCGAGCGTCCACGCGAGGATGCGCCGGTCGTCGGTGTCGCGGCGGTCCTGGAACGTGAGCCAGACGCCCCCCGAGAGCAGCCCGAGGCTCGCGAGGCTCACGTAGACCGCCTGAACGGTGTCAGCCGTCACCTGATAGCCCACGAAGGCGTCCATAACGCCGAGAAGGAGGCTGAGCGTCCCGATGAACGCGAGGAGGTGGCCTGCTCGAAGGGGGTTCGACACGCGTGCCGTCATCCCGCTACGTCACCCTCGCGCCGTCGCCGTCGTCCCGCGGACGCCCACCGTCCGCCACGGGACGCTCGGCCACCGCGTCCGACGCGCGCACCCCGACCCGCTGATCCATTGTCCGGAGGGACGAAAGGGTATGTAATAAAATCTATCACGTATCGGGGACGGCCGCGCCACGTCGGGCGGCCTCCCGACCGCCGCAATCGTCGCGCCGTCGCCGCCTCAGAGCCGAACCGGAACGCCGTGGTCGTCGAGGTACGCCTTGACTTCGCCGATGGTGTACTCCTCGAAGTGGAAGATGGACGCCGCGAGCGCGGCGTCCGCGCCCGCTTCGAACGCCTCGCGCATGTGCTCGGGTTCGCCGCACCCGGAGGACGCGATGACGGGCGTGGAGACGGCGTCACAGACCGCGGAGGTGAGCGGGAGGTCGTAGCCGTCCTTCGTACCGTCCGCGTCGATGGAGTTCACGAACAGTTCGCCCGCGCCGCGCGCCTCCGCCTCCGCCGCCCACTCGACGACGTCCACGCCCGTGCCCTCGCGCCCGCCCTTCACCGTGCACTCGAACCAGCAGGACTCGCCGTCCACTTGCGCGTAGTGCTCGCCGTCCTCGTCGAAGCGCCGGCGCGCGTCCACGCTGATGACGATGCACTGACTCCCGAACGCCTTCGCGCCCTCCGTGATGAGCGCCGGGCGCTTCAGGGCGCCCGTGTTGATCGATACCTTGTCCGCGCCCGCGCGCAGCGTCTCCTTGATGTCGTCGGTGTCCCGGATGCCGCCGCCCACCGTCAGGGGAATGAACACCTCGTCCGCGACGCGCTCGACGACGTGGAGCATCGTCTCGCGGCCGTCCGCGCTCGCCGTGATGTCGAGGAAGACGAACTCGTCCGCGCCCGCCTCGTTGTACTTCTTCGCGAGTTCGACGGGGTCGCCCGTGTACTCCAAGTCCTCGAAGTTCACGCCCGTGTACACCGCCGCGTCCCCGTTCTCGTCGAGGTCCACGTCGATACACGGGATGACGCGCTTCGTCAGAGTCATATCGGGAGATAGGCAGGCACCCCCTGAAAAGGTGTCCGACTCCCGTGACTCCTCGGGGGGTCGCCCGGGACGCCCGCTGTCCGGCCGCCGCGACGCCCGGCCCCGCCCGTTAGCCGGCGGGTATCCGCCTCGAACACCGCCCGCGCAGGCAGTTATCCCACGATGTACGCGGCCGTGTCCCGCGGCCTAACTCGGCCCGCAGAAGTCTCACCCTACGGATAACAATGCGCGGCTTACACGAACGGCTCACCCGGCCGGACCCCGAGGGCGACGCGCCCTCGGCGGCCTCCCGGCGTTCGCCCCACCGCGGGCGAGACCACACAATGCAACGACGAAGTATGCTGAAGACGATCGGTGGAATCGGTGCCGCGAGCGTCCTCGGAAGCGCCGGACTCCTCGCGAGCACGGGCTCGGTCGCCGCGGCGTCGAGCGACCTCACGGTCAGCGACCCGAGCACGGTGACGACGGACGCGGGCCAACTCAAGTGGCTCGCCGTCACCGCGGAACTCCGGACGGAGTGGGACGGCTTCGACGAGGACGTCCACTACGCGCGCTACATCGACAAGGTGACGCTCCGCCCGAACTCCGACGACCTCACCTACGAGATAAACGACACGTTCACGGACGACTTCGGCGACGGCAAGTCGCAGGGCGGAGACGGCTGGGGCGGCGACGGCGAGTACTACAGCGCCGCGGGCACGAGCGGGTTCGTGCACGTCGACATCGACTGGGGGATCTGTCAGGCGAACCGCGACCACCTCTACGACAGCGGCTACGGCCTCCCGGCGAACCCCGCGCCGGTGGCCCCGCTCGAAGCCGACAGCGACGGCGAGACGATGGACTCCACGGTCGTGCTGACGAAGCAGATTCGCCTCTACGGCGCGGGCACGGACGACAGCGGCACGCCGAACAACCCCCTCACCGGCCCGAGCAGCCCCAACGGCGTGGACGACCCGACAGCCGAAGCGACTATCGACGTCTCGGTGACGAATCAGGCCGCGACCAGCGACAGCGACGGGAGCGGGAGCGCCACCCTCGCCGGGTCGGAGTGACCGCGCGCCTCTCGGCGCCCCGCTGACCGCGCGGCGGCGGACGCGCGCCTCCGTTATCGGCACGTCACGCGGTTATCGGAGACGCTGGCGTTCTCCACGTCGTCGCCGACGCGTATCTGCGGGTCGGCGTTCCCGCAGACCGTGTTCTCGCGGACCGCGACGTCGCGCGAACGGTCGAGCAGGGCGACGCCGTTCCGCGCGTTCTCGCGGACGATATTGTTCCGGACCGTCGCGGGCCCCGCGGCCTTCAGCACGACGCCGTACGCGTCGTTGTCGCGTACCGCGTTCCCGGCGACGGCGTCGACGCGGCCGACGTCCTCGAAGTCGATACCGGACCCGCCGTTGTCGCGCACCTCATTGTCCCGGACGGTGATCCCGTCGCTCTCGTCGAGGTCCATGCCGGACCCGCCGTTCCCGACTACGGCGTTCCCGACGATGGCGACGTCCCGGTCGCCGTTCGTCGTGTCGATGCCGTACCGCTCGTTGTCCCGCACCGCGTTGTCCCGCAGGACGAGGCCGTCCCCGCCCTCGAAGGCGACGATGCCGATGCGGTTCCCGCGCGCCGCCGTCTCACGGACGACGTTGTCCGAATCGAGTTCTTCGAGGTAGACGCCGCTCTTCCCGTTGTCGCGCGCGCTCGACGCGGCGACGACGCTGTCGCGCGCGTCCGCGAGAACGACGCCGTCGCCGACGTTCGAGACGCTCGCGACGGCCCGGACGGTGGCGTTTCGCACCGCGCGCCCCGTCCGCGCGTCGCCGACGCGCACGCCCGTCCCCCAGTCGCGGACCTCGACGTTCCGCACGACGACCGAGCGCAGCGTCGAGCGCCGGTCCGCGCCCCCGACGGCGATACCGACCGACTCGCTCCCGTCGCCGCCGACGACGCGATGGCCGTTCCCGTCGAACCTGACGCGGTCCGCGGTGATGCGGATGCACGTCCCGCCGTCGGCGCTCCGCACGTCCCGCGTGAGCGCGTACGCGCCCGCCCGGTCGATAACCGTACAGCCCTCGACGGGCGTGACGTCAGACCCGCCGCCCCCGCCGTCGTTCCCGCCCCCGCCGTTCGCCGCGCCGAACTCCGCCGGCGTGAACGCGAGGCCGTCGTAGCGCAGGAAGTACGCGGAGTCCCCGCCCGTCTTCCGGAAGTCCGTTATCGTCCCCGTGACGCGGTAGGCGTCGCCGGACTGATCGCCCGTCGACCCGCGAACGGTCGCCGTCCCGTCGCGCGTCGTGATGCGGTCGTCGTCGTCCGCGCTGTGGCCGTCCGCGCTCGCCTTCTCGACGCTCCCGGAGACGGTGAACGCGTACCCGACTTCGGCGTTCCGGTCGCGCGAGACGACTTCGAGGACGTGCGCGCTCGTCAGGTCGTCGACGCTCGTCGGGAGGCCGTTCCGGACGAGCGTCCCGCCCGAGTCACCGCCGGTCTTCCGGAACGAGACGACGCGGCCCCGGTAGAGGAACGCGTCGCTCTGCTCGTTCCCCGTGGACCCCCGGACCGTCACCGTCCCGTCCCCCTCGTCGCGGACGGCGTCCGTCGACTCGGACTTGATGCTGTCCGTGACGCGCGTCCGCTGCACGGACCCGCGCACGGTGAACGCGTAGTCGTAGTCGCCGCTCCCGGTCGCCCGGACTTCGAGGACGTTCACGACGTTCCGCTGGACGTCCCGAACGGACGCCCGCGCGGGCGCGTCCACGGCGGGCGCGACGGCCGACGGCGTCGACACGTCAGTCCCCGACGCCCCATCGTCCCGCGACGACGTGTCCGTCGGCGCACTCGTCGCGGCCGTCGTGGTGGTCGCGGCGCTCGTACTCGCCGCCTCGCTCGCGTCCGTGGTGGTGCTCGTCCCCGTCGTCGTCCCGCCCTCGTCGGCCGTCGCGTCCACGGCGGGCGCGACGGCGGGCGTTCCGTTCTCCGCGGAGTGTTCGACGAGCGAGACTGGATCTGTCGGGCCGTTCGTGACTGCGAGCGCGCCGCCCGCGACGAGCGCGAGGGCGACGGCGAGTGCGACTGCGCGGCGCATACGCCCGCTCGCCCCCGCAGCCGTTTCGTTATGGAGTTCGGACGACCGAGTACGGGCGACGTACGCGCCTATGGGGGGTGAATCGGGCGACCCTACCGGCGGGTCGCGCTCGGTAGGGTCGTCACGCTCGGGGCCGGACGCCGACGAGCGCGTACGAGAATCCGGACGCGAGGGCGTGCGGGCGCAGGCCCGCCGCGGCGAACAGCGCGGCGAGTTCGCCCGGCCGATAGAACGCCGAGTCGAACCCGACGAGGCGCTCGGCGGCGACGAGCGCGCGCCCCCGGAGCGTCCCCGGGTCGAACTCGCCCGCGACGAGCACGCCGCCGGGCCGGAGCACGCGCGCCGCCTCGTCGAGCGCCGCGGGCGCGTCGAGGTGGTGGAGCGCGTCGGTGACGACGACGGCGTCGAACGCACCGTCGCGAAACGGGAGGCGGGTCGCGTCCCCGCGCACCGCCGGTAGACCCTTCGCGCGAGCGCGGGCGAGCATCCCCGGTGCGGCGTCCACGACGGTCACGTCGCGGTCGGGGAGCGCGGCGGCCGCGCGGCCGGTGCCGCCCGCGAGGTCCAGCACTCGCTCGACGGGGCCGTCGGCGTACGCGAACCCGGACGCGATGCGCTCCGGGGCGGCGTCGAGCGCGAACCGGTCGTAGACCGGTGCGATCCGGTCGAACGTCGCGGCGTCCATACCGTCCGCGTCGGGCGCGACGACCGTAGGTCTAAGGCCGCCGAGGCCCCATCGTCGGTGTGGAGTACGCCGTGATCGGTCGGCCGCCCGACGCGCCCCGCATCAGACTCGACTGGGAGCGCTTTCGCTACGCGGGGAAGTTCGTCACGCGCGACGCCGGGAAGGCCGTCGCCGTCGCCGACGGCGTGCTGGACCGAGAGGGCTGGCCGCCGGACGCGCGCGACGCCGAGGCGGAGGGCGTCGTCGGCGCCGTCTCGTTCAACCCCGACCGGAGCGACCCCGACACGGTCGTCCTGCGCTACGTCACCGTGCGCGACGACCGGCGCGGCGAGGGGGTCGGCGCGCGCCTCTGCGCGTTCGCCGCGGACTGTCTCCGCGAGGACTACGCGCGCGTCCGCATCGACGTGAACAACCCCTACGCGTACGAGGCCCTGCACAAGGCCGGGTTCGGCTACACGGGCGAGCGCGTCGGCCTCGCCGAACTCGTCCTCGAACGCCCCTCCGCGACGCGCGAATCGGTCTACGTCGACGGCCTCGACGCCTTCCGCGGGCGCGACCTCACGGACGCGGAAGTCGCGTTCCTCGACGCGCGCGACGGCCCGCCCCCCGTCGTGGACGCGCCGGAAGGCGAATGTTAAGGCGCGGCCGACAGTAGCGCGAGTATGGGAAACGCGGACCTCCGCCAGCTAGCCGTCATCGAGGAGGTGGCCTTCGACGACCTCGGGGGCGGCGTCGTCGCCGTGGACGCGCACAACTGGCTCTACAAGTACCTCACCACGACCGTCCGGTTCACGCGCGACTCGGCGTACACGACGAGCGACGGCACGGAGGTCCCCAACCTCATCGGCGTCGCGCAGGGCCTTCCGAAGTTCTTCGAGCACGACCTCACGCCCGTCTTCGTCTTCGACGGGCGCGTCGTCGACCTGAAGGACGACGAGGTGGAGTCGCGCCGCGAAGAGCGCGAAGCGCGCGAGAAACGGCTCGAAGAGGCGCGCGAGCGCGGCGACGCCCTCGAAGTCGCGCGCCTCGACTCGCAGACCCAGCGGCTCACCGACGTCATCCACGAGACGACGCGCGAACTCCTCTCGCTGCTCGACGTCCCCGTCGTCGAAGCGCCCGCGGAGGGCGAAGCGCAGGCGTCCTACATGGCCCGGACGGACGACGGCGTGGACTACGCGGGGAGCGACGACTACGACTGTCTCCTCCTCGGCGCGCCATACACGCTCCGACAGCTCACGAGCTCGGGCGCGCCCGAACGCATGGACTTCGAGGCGACGCTCGCGAAACACGACGTGACGTGGGAGCAACTCGTCGATATCGGCATCCTCTGCGGCACCGACTTCAACGAAGGGCTCTCCGGCTACGGCCCGAAGACCGCGCTGAAAGCGATCAGAGAGCACGGCGACCTCTGGGCCGTCCTCGAGACCGAGGACGCGTACATCGACGACGCCGACCGCATCCGCGAACTCTTCCTCGACCCGGAGGTGACGGACGACTACGACTACGACACCGACGTCGACCCGGACCTCGACGCCGCGCGCGCCTACCTCACCGACGAGTGGGAGATTCCCGACGACGAGATAGCGCGCGCGTTCGAGCGCATCGAGGAGTCCGTCACCCAGACCGGCCTCGACCGCTGGACCTGACGAGGTCGGCGTCCCGACACGTACGCGAGCTTTATTAGGATCGCTCGGAGAGTCGTCCCAATGGCAACCGACGGCGCGGCATCCGACCTCCACGCGGGCGACTCGTCGATCCTCCTCGACGCGGTCCCCGACGAGAAAGCCGACGACGCGGCGTTCTGGCGGAGCCTCTTCGAGACGACCGTCGCGTCCTTCCCCGAACCGGTGATGGTCGTGAACGCCGACGGCGAACTCACGCACTGGAACGACGCGAACGAGGCGACGCTCGGCATCAGCCGCGAGGACGTGCTCGGCGAGAAAGCCCACGACGTCATCGGCACCGAGGGCCAGTCCGAGACGCTCGCGGAGAAGATAGTCCGCGAGGAGCGCACGATCCAGCAGGACGACCTCCTCTCCGGGACCGATCCGGACGGGAACCGCTGGCACATCCAGGCGTCCGGCTTCCCGCTCACCGACCAGGACGGCGACGTCGTCGGCGCGTTCGAGATGACGATTCACGTCACCGACCTCGTCGAACAGCGCGAAGCCATCGCCGACCTCCAGCGTCGCATGGCGACCGAGATAGACGACCGGATCGCGGAACTCCGCGAGTCCGCGGGCACCGTCGCCGACGGCTCCGAGGAGATCGGTGCCGCCATCGTCGAGCAGTCCGACGACCTCGCGTCCGTCAGCGAGGAGCACGAGACGTTCAGCGCGACGACCGAGGAGATAGCGTCCGCCGCAGAGGAGGTGAACGCGCAGAGCGAGGCGACCGCGGAGCGCGCGAGCGAGTCCTACGCGAGCGCGAACGCCGTCGACGACCTCGTCGAGGACGCCGCGGACGCGAGCGAGGACGTCACCGACGCCATCCACGGCCTCCAGGAGCGCATCGACCGCATCGACGCCGTCGTCGAGGTCATCGACGAAGTCGCCGACCGGACGAACATCCTGGCGTTGAACGCGTCCATCGAGGCGGCGCGCGCGGGCGAAGCGGGGAGCGGGTTCGCCGTCGTCGCGGACGAGGTGAAGGACCTCGCCGCGCAGTCCAAACAGGAGGTCGAGGAGATAGAGTCGCTCGTCGAGGAGATACAGGAGAGCGCCGACGAAGCCGTCGAGCGCGTCGAGGACACCCACGACCGCGTCGAGGAGGCCGCCGAGGAGACCGACGACCTCGTCGAGAACCAGTCCACGATCCTGAACGCCGCGCGGGAGATGTCGAGCGCGACCGACGAGATAGCGAGCGCGACCGACGAGCAGGCCGCGACCTCACAGGAGGTCACGCACACCCTCGACCGAATCGCCGCGCGCGCCGAAGACATCGCCGACGAGGCGACGGACGTCGCAGCGGCGAACGAGGAACAGCGCGCGATGATCGACGACATCGCGGAGACGCTCCGGGACGTCGAAGCCGAACTCGACGCGGAGCTCGACGACGGCCTCGACGTCTAGGCGCCACGGCGGCGAGTGTCGCGTTCCTTTTGGGCGTTCGCGTCGTCCCCTCCCGCATGGACCCATCCGAGGTCGAACGACTCATCGAGGACGGACTCCCGGACTGCGAGGCGACCGTGACGCGAGCGCGCGGCCACGACGACGACGACCACCTCGCCGCCACCGTCGTCTCCCCCGCCTTCGCCGGCGAATCGCTCGTCGACCAGCACCAGCTCGTGTACGACGCGCTCGGGGACGCGATGACGACGGAGATTCACGCGCTCGAACTGACGACGAAGACGCCCGAGTGACGGCCCGGGGTGAACGTTCACGGGGCGTCGGCACCAACGTCCGCGCGTGAACGACGTGACGCCCCCCTCGATTCCGAGTGACCGCCTCGAACGCGCCGGCTGGGCGCGCGCGGAGACGTCGACAGAGACGCTCGCCACGCTCCCGGCGTTCCGCGTCGAGGGCGCGACGGTCGTACACGAGGCCCCGGACGCCGCGTTCTTCTTCGCGACGCGCGTGCGCTTCGACCCGCGCCCGTTCTCGTCGCTCCTCGTGTCGAGCGCGCTCGGGCCGGTGACCGCCGCCGCCCAGCGGGCGTTCGTCGACCGACTCCGCGAGCGCGGCGCCACGGACGTCGAGTTCGGCCACAGCGAGGGCTTCCGCGGCGCGTCCGGTTCGCGGGGCACCCTCCGGAAGTTCCGCGCGCGGGACGGGGACGCCGCGCCCGTCGAAGGATGGCTGGCCGTCTGGCCGGTCGCGCGCGAGTACCGACTCGCCGGCGGCGCCTACCCGACCGGGGACGCCGCCGCCCGTGACATCCTCTTGGACGCGCTCGCGGCCGTCGAGTGACCGGCGCAGCCGCTCGGTGGAATGTGTGCGAAAAATACCGCGGGCCGCCCTATAGCGAGAACTCGTCCTCGTCGGGGTCGAACTCGCGGTTCCGCAGCGCCTCGCCGGTCTGCCGGTCGAAGAAGTGCATGGCGTCCTCGGGGAGGTGTGCGGCGATGTCCTCGCCCTCCTCGACGCGCGTGCGCCCGTCGACGTTCGCGATGAACGTCTCGCCCTCCGGGGTGTCCGGGAGGGAGAGGTAGACGTTGTTCTCGTCGCCCATCGGTTCGACGACGTCCACGGTCACCGAGACGTCGTGGTCGCCCTCGACGGTCTTCTTCAGTTCGACGTCCTCCGGCCGGATGCCGAGGACGAGCGCGTCCGTCGTGAGTTCGCCGCGGACGCTCTCGCTGAGCGGGAGGTCGAGGCCGTCGCCGGCGACGCGTTCGCCGTCGAGGTCCACGTCGAAGAAGTTCATCGAGGGTTCGCCGATGAACCCCGCGACGAACTCGTTCGCGGGCGTGTGGTAGGCCTCCAAGGGCGTGGCGACCTGTTGGAGTTCGCCGTCGTTGAGGATGGCGATGCGGTCGCCCATGGTCATCGCCTCGGTCTGGTCGTGGGTGACGTAGACGGTGGTGGTGTCGAGTTCCTCCTGGAGTCGCTGGAGCTCCGTCCGCATCTGCGCGCGGAGCTTCGCGTCCAGGTTGGAGAGCGGTTCGTCCATCAGGAACACTTCGGGTTCCCGGACGATGGCGCGCCCGAGCGCCACCCGCTGCTGTTGGCCGCCCGACAGCTCGGACGGCTTCCGGTCGAGCAGGCTGCTGATCCCCATCGTGTCCGTCGCGGACTCCACGCGCTCCGATATCTCCGAATCGGAGAGGTCGGTGGACTCCTCGAGGCCGAAGCTCATGTTCTCCCGCACGGTCATGTGCGGGTAGAGCGCGTACGACTGGAACACCATCGCGATGTCCCGGTCGCGGGGCTTCGCCTCGTTCACGCGCTGGCCGCCGATGCGGAGTTCGCCCTGCGTGATGGTTTCGAGACCCGCGATCATCCGGAGCGTCGTGGACTTCCCACAGCCGGACGGGCCGACGAGAACGAGGAACTCCCCGTCCTCGATGTCGATGCTGGCGTCGTCGACGGCGACGATGGTGTCGCCGTCGTCGTCGAAGTGTTTCGTGAGTGAGTCGAGTTCGAGTCTGGCCATATCAGGTGGACACCCCTTCAGCGAACTGTTCGCCGAACAGGACGTAGACGATGATCGTCGGGAGCGCCGCGACGAACGCGCCCGCCATTCGGATGCCGAAACCGACCTCCGAGAGGCTCGCGCCGAGCTGGGCGAGCGGCACCGTCACGGGTGCGCCCTGGCCCGGGCCGACGATGACCAGCGCGAACAGGAGGTCGTTCCAGATCTGCGTGAACTGGTAGATGAGCGTCACCGCGAACATCGGCACCGAGAGCGGCAGGATGATGCGCCGGTAGATCCCGTGGACGGACGCGCCGTCGATGCGCGCGGCCTCGATCATCTCGTCGTTGAAGTCCTTGTAGTACGTGCGGAAGAGCAGCGTACAGATCGGGATGCCGTAGGCGACGTGGGTGACGATGAGGCCCCCGAGGTCGCCGAGCCACTTCGGGATGCCGACCGCCGCGCCGTACTCCCCGAGCGGGAGGTAGACCGCCCAGAACTTCGAGACCGGGATGAGAACGGCCTGGTACGGGATGAAGATGCCCGCGATGAACAGCATCAGGATCGGGACCTGATAGCGCCAGTCGAGGGTCGTCAGCCCGTACGCGGCCATACTCCCGAGGAGCGCGGAGAGGATGGTCGCCGGGACGGCGAGGATGAGGCTGTTCACGAGCCCCCCCGCGAGCGCGTTCGCGGCCCGCGTCCAGTGGACCGCCGTGAACCCGTTCGGCGCGGGCGGGAGGAACGGTGCGGTGCTGAGCGCGTTGGCTTTGATGGACGTCATCAGCCCCGTCCAGAGCGGCATCATGTAGAACACCACGAGTGCCGCGAGGACGACGTACAGGCCGATTCGACGCCAGTCGCGGCCCGTCGAGCCGAGCGTGTCCGTCATAGCTCACCCCTCCGGTACTGGTAGGTGAGGTAGGGCGCGATGATGACGAGCGCCAGCAGGAACAGCATGATACCGATCGCGGCCGCGTACGCGCGATGGCCGACGTTGAACGCCTGCCGGACCATCATCGTCGCGAGGATGTCCGAGCCCTTCGGCGGATAGTAGCTCCCGCTGAGCGAGTAGAGGAAGTCGAACGCCTTCAGCGCGAACACCATCAGGACGACCGACGCGGAGATGGTCGCCCCCTTCAGTTGGGGGACGATGACGCGCCAGTACATCCGGAGGGTGGTCGCGCCGTCGACGCGCGCCGCCTCGAACTGCTCGGTCGGAATCGCGCGCAGGCCGGCGAGGTAGACGACCATCGCGTAGCCGCTGAACTGCCAGATGAGCGCGAAGACGACCGCGCCGAGGACGAGCGCCGGATCCCCGATCCACTCGTAGGGGCCGAGTCCGAAGACGCCGAGGAACATGTTCACCAGCCCGTTCTGCTGGTTGTACATCCAGAGCCAGAACTGGGCGGTGACCACGAACGACAGCGCCATCGGGAGCAGGTAGATCGTACGGAGCGTGTTCTCGTAGCGGATCTGCTGATCGACGAGGATGGCCACCAGGAGGCCCGCGACGAGACAGCAGAGCGTGAAGGCGACGAGCAGGGCGAAGGTGTTCTGTAGCGCACCCTGGAAGACGGGGTCGCCGAACGCCTGCGCGTACATCCCCAGGTCGAGGTTGCTGTAGTCGGGGTTGCCGAACTGCTGGAAGTCGGTGAGACTCAGCATGAAGTTCCAGGCGATAGCCCCGTACACAGCGAGCCCCATGACCACGAACGGCGGGAGCCAGTAGGGGAGCGACGAGACGAAGTCGTCGCTGACGAACCCGCTGGAGCGCTCCGTGACGACTTCCCCGCCGTCCGTGCGGGCACGGCGGCGGCGGAGGTGCGTCCGGACGAACGTCACGAGCTTCTCACGCATCGTCGCTCGTTAGTTGTTGAACGCGTCCACGAACGCCTGCGCGGTGGCGTTGGCGGATGCGTCGGTGTGCTCGGAGTAGTTCTGGTTGATGGCGGTGCTCAGGTTCCCGAGCACTTCGGGGCGCGTCGCGAGGCCGTGCGCGACGCTCGGCGGCTGCGCCTCCGAGTCCTGGAAGTCGCTGTACTGGTTGGTCTGGAACTCGCTGAACTCGTCCATCGGGACGTCGCTGCGCGGCGGGATGGAGCCCTTCTTCGTGTTGAAGCGAACCTGGGCGTCCTTGGTCCCGACGTAGCTGAGCCACTTCTGGCTCGCCTCCGGCGAGGGGTTGTCCTTGGGGTAGACCCAGGAGTCCATGTTGAGCGAGTAGAACGACTCGGTGCCGGGGAAGGGGACGTGGTTCCAGTCCTTCTTGTACTCGAAGTTGTCGTTGCCCGAGTACATGCCGGCGGCCCAGTCGCCGTTGTGGAAGAAGCCCGCCTTGCCGTTGATGAGGAGGTTGTTGGCCTCCTTCCAGCCGACGGTGCTGGCGTCCTTGTTGTAGTGCTCGCTGTACTTGTTCATGGTCTTGAACGCGTCGGCGATCTTGGCCTTGTCGCCGTTCCCGTTCATGAACGCCTGGAAGGCGTCCCAGCCGGACTGGCCGAGGAAGACGGCCGCCCAGAGCTGGATGGTCGTCCACGGCGCCTGCGTGGAGTGGGCCATCCCGACGGCGTCCGTGTTCGAGTCGACCTTCGCGATGGCGTCCGCGAGGTCGCTCGGGTTCTCGATGGAGGCGACGTCGACGCCGGCCTCGTCGATGACGCTCTCGTTGTAGAACAGGTTGTTCATCCGGTGGATGTTCGTCGGGACGCAGACGTAGTTCCCGGCGGGCTTGGCGGCGTCCTGCGGGCCGGGCAGGTACGCGTCCTTCATGCCGTTCTTGCTCCAGACCGACTCCTCGATGTCGCCGAGGAGGTCGGCGTCGGTGAACTGGAGGAGGTGCTTGCCGGGCCACGCGACGAAGGAACTCGGCGGGTTGCCGTTACCGAGGCGCGTGTTGATGCGCGTGTCGAGGCTGGTGTTGCCGCCGCCGCCGATGGACTTGACGTTCAGTTCGACGTCGGGATACTCCTGCTTGAATCCCTCAATCATGCTCTGGACCGCGGCGCCGCCGTCGCCGCTCGTCCAGCCGTGCAGGAGTTCGAGCGTGTTCATCGAGCCGCCGCTGCTGCTACTGCTGCTGGAGCTGCCGGAACTGCTGCTTTCGCCGCCGCCGTTGCCGCCACAGCCCGCGAGGGCCGCGGCACCGGTGACACCGGCCGCTCCCAGGTACGTACGCCGCGAGAGTCCGCTGTTTTTCTCGTCTGTCATAAGTATGCGTTCCAATCGAACCTCGTCGCCCCGTGTACAAAATAGTTATTATTAATCGCAGACCGAGTTAATCTTCTCACGACGCGGGACCGGTGGGTTTTACGCGCCCCGCCGCGAGTCCCCCGACTATGAGCGACGACTACCGGACCGAGTCCGACAGCCTCGGCGAGATGCAGGTGCCCGCGGACGCCTACTGGGGCGCACAGACCCAGCGCGCCGTGGAGAACTTCCCGATCAGCGGCCGCACCTTCCAGTCGCGCTTCGTGCGCGCGCTCGGCGTCGTGAAGAAGGCCGCCGCGCAGGCCAACCGCGACCTCGGCACCGTCCCCGAGGACAAGGCCGACGCCATCGTCGAGGCCGCCGACGAGGTCATCGCCGGCGAGCACGACGACCAGTTCCCCGTCGACGTCTTCCAGACCGGGTCTGGCACCTCCTCGAACATGAACGCGAACGAGGTCATCGGCAACCGCGCCACCGAGATATACGGCGGCGAGGTCGGCACGCGCGAGATCCACCCGAACGACCACGTGAACTTCGGGCAGTCCTCGAACGACGTCATCCCGACCGCGATGCACGTCGCCGCCCTCGAAGCCGTCGAGAAGGACGTCGGCCCCGCCCTCGAGACGCTCGTCGAAGCGCTCGCGCGGAAGGAAGAGGAGTTCGACGGCGTCGTGAAGACCGGGCGCACCCACCTGCAGGACGCCACGCCCGTCCGCCTCGGCCAGGAGTTCGGCGGCTACCGCGCGCAGGTCGAGAAGGGCCTCGCGCGCGTGGAGAACACGAAAGCCCACCTGCGCGAACTCGCCCTCGGGGGTACCGCGGTCGGCACCGGCCTCAACACCCACCCGGACTTCCCCGAACTCGCCGCGGAGTACATCAGCGACGAGACCGGCGTCCAGTTCCGCGAGGCCGACAACCACTTCGAGGCGCAGGCCGCCCACGACGCGATGAGCGAAGCCCACGGCGCCCTCCGCGTCGTCGCCGGCAGCCTGAACAAGATCGCGAACGACCTCCGCCTGCTCGCCTCCGGCCCGCGCAACGGCCTCGGCGAGATCGAACAGCCGGAGAACCAGCCCGGGTCCTCGATCATGCCCGGGAAGATCAACCCGGTCGTCGCGGAGTCCATCAACCAGGTCCACAAGCAGGTCGTCGGCCACGACGCCGCCATCTCCGCCGGCGCCGCCGAGGGACAGATCGACCTGAACCTCTACAAGCCCGTGCTCGCGTTCGACTTCCTCGAATCCGCGGCCCTCATCGCGAACGGGAGCGAGGCGTTCGCGGAGAAGTTCGTCGCGAAACTCGAAGCGAACGAGGAGCACTGCGAGGCGCAGGTCGAGCGCTCGATGGCGCTCGCCACCGCGCTCAACCCCGCCATCGGCTACGACAAGGCGAGCAAGGTCGCGAAGAAGGCCATCGCGGAGAACAAGACCGTCCGCGAAGTCGCAATCAGTGAGGGCTACCTCACCGAGGCGGAGGCCGACGAGGTCCTCGACCCCGAGAAGATGACGCATCGCGGCATCCTGGGGGAGTAGTCCGACGGCGAAGCCGTCGGACGAACGGACGAGCGGGGACGGAGGACCCGCGAGCGGCACCGTGCTTCGCTCGGCCCCCGAACGCGCCATTCCGCCACGTCGCACCCCTACCTTCTTGAGTGAGAGCGCCGCAGGCCGTGGTATGGAAGCCCTCCACTCCCGCGTCCTCGTGCTGTGGGTCGGCGGCGCGGCGCTCGCCGCGGCCGTGCTCGCCGCCGTCGCGGGCGCGCTCGCGTGGGCGGACCCGCTCGGGTTCGCGTTCCCGCCGCTCGCCGTCGCCGCCGGCGTCTTCGGCGTCGTCTTCGTGCTCGGCGCGGCGTACGCGGGCCTGCGCTATCGGCTGTGGCGTTTCGAGGTGCGCGAGGACACGCTCTACATCGAGCGCGGCGTCTTCACGCGCGTGCGAACGGTCGTGCCGTACGTGCGCGTCCAGCACATCGACAGCCAGCGCGGACCGGCGGAGCGCGCGCTGGGGCTGGCGACGGTGGTCGTCTACACCGCTGGGTCGCGGGGCGCGGACGTCTCGGTTCCGGGGCTCGCGCGGACGCGAGCGAACGACCTGCAGGAGCGACTGCGCGCGCTCGCCATCGAGAGCGAGCCGTCGGACGCGGTATGAGACTCCACCCGCTCTCCGTCCCGTACCGGGTCGCGAACCAGGTGGGGCGGTTCGGCCTCGGCATCGTCTTCGGGTTCGCGGGGCTCTCCTCGCTCCCGTTCGTCGACTCGCTGTGGCTGGTCGCCGCGGGCGCGCTCGGCCTGCTCGCGCTCGTCGGCTACGAGGTGGCCTACCATCGCCGGTTCGAGTACGCGCTCGCGGACACGACGCTCGACGTCGCGTCGGGAGTGCTCGCGCGCCGCGAGCGCGAGATTCCGCTCCGTCGCGTCCAGAACGTGGACGTCTCGCAGAACGTCGTCCAGCGCGTCCTCGGTATCGCGACGGTGCGCGTGGAGACGGCGGGGGGAGGGTCGACGGAGGCGGTCCTGGAGTGCGTGAGCGCCGCGGAAGCCGAACGCCTCCAGAACGAGCTCCGGCGGCTGAAGCGCGCGCTGGACGACGACGACGGGGCGCGCGCGGCCGCCGACGCGGACGCGGAGACGAGCGAGGAGGCGGCGGAGACGGTGTTCGTCCTGGATTCGACGGCGCTCCTGATCGCGAGCGCGCTCTCCTTCGACGCGCGACTCGTCTCGGTGGTGTTCGTCGCACAGCCGTTCGTCTGGCCGGTCGTCTCGGCGTACGTCCCGACGCTCGTCGGGGTGGCGCTCGCGGCCGCTATCGCGTTCGTCGTTCTCCTCGGCGTGGTGGCGCTCTGGGCGGTGAGCGCGCTCCGGACGTTCGTGCGCTACTACGACTTCCGGCTCACGCGCACGGGCGACGACCTGAGGTACGAGCGCGGCCTGTTCCAGCGCTACACGGGGACGATTCCGATGGAGAAGCTCCAGACGGTCGTCGTCCGCGAGACGGTCCTGCAGCGCCACTTCGGCTACGCGTCGCTCGCGGTGACGACGGCGGGCTACGCGCCGGGGTCGGGCCCGTCCGGTGGGTCGGAGGCGGCGGTGCCGC
>Ga0207755_100161_pt1 | contig 43565 bp, 32 predicted proteins | sample A23P2SouthBayCA_FD_187734 | JGI IMG/M metagenome (GOLD analysis project Ga0207755, IMG submission 187734) | Aerobic enrichment media microbial communities from Bioluminiscent Bay, La Parguera, Puerto Rico - A23 P2 (SPAdes) | ecosystem: Environmental > Aquatic > Marine > Unclassified ...
GCAGGCAGAATTTGAGTCGGCTTGTGAGCGGTTGAGGGTCGCGGTCTCAAAATCGGCGTTGCTTCCTTCGACCTCAGAGTTCGCTATTCAACAGAGCAGACTCAACATCTATTCAACACGGCAGTCCGAACCGTCACTCTTTGTTGGGTCGTGGAACCGGCCCTTCTCAATAAGGCCGTCAACTCGGCTAAATTCAGGCGTCTAAACAAGGTCACCTAACAGCTGTTTCAGCGGAAAGGTGTCGAACTAATAGGATTTCAACAGAGCCGTAAGTCCCTGTTTCACGTACTGGCGTCCCGGAGCGACAATTCATGTACCTTGGAATTGACGTTCACAAGCGGTACGCACAGGTGGCAGTACTGGACGAGGCTGGTGAAATCGTCGAAGAGGTTCGCGTCGAGAACGTGAACCTCGACGACATCGCCCAGCGGTATGTTGGTGCCCAAGCCGCGATCGAGGCGACCAGCAACTACTACCACATCCACGATACGCTGTCGGAGTATTTGGATGTGACTGTTGCCAGTCCTGGCAAGCTGAAGCTGATCGCTAACGCCGATACGAAGACTGATCGCGTTGACGCAAAAGAACTGGCGCGGATGGTGCGGTTGGATTCAGTGCCGGAAAGCTACGTTCCAACCGACCAAATCAGGGAAGCCCGCGCACTTGTGAGCGGGCGACAAAAGCTGGTTCAAAGCCGCACCGAGTACGCGAACAAGATCCACGGGTTGCTGGCTGATCACGGCCTCACACGGAAGATGATGCCGCTGAGTGTCGAGGGACGAGAGTTCTTGCGGGAACTCTCGCTCCCGGTCCCGTGGGACGAGTTGTTGGCGTCGTATCTCACGATGATCGAGACACTAACCGACGAGATCGATCGGCTCGAAGCCGCGATTGAAGACCGCGCTGGGTCTCTGGCTGAGACCCAGCGCTTGATGACGAATCCCGGCGTGAGCTATTATTCGGCGCTGATGATCTACGCCGAGTTGGGCGAGATCAGCCGATTTGACGGGGACAAAGCAGTGGTGAGCTACGCCGAGTTGAACCCGGTGATCCGCGAGTCTGGCGACTCGCGGTTCGAGGGTGGCATCTCGAAACAAGGATCAGGTCGGTTACGGTGGATTCTGGTCCAGTGTGCACGAACAGCAATCCATACCTGTGAAGACGAGTACTTGCGGCGGTTCTACGACCGGTTAGCAGGAAAAAAGAGTTCGAACGAGGCGATTATCGCAACCGCCCGGAAGTTACTGGTGTCGCTCTATCACATGCTCGGCCGAGAGGAGGTGTACGATCCACCCGGCGTGAGTGCGTGAGGAGACTGTGACCTGAGCGCCGCCTCGTCGGCGCTCAGTGGGAGATTGCAGTAGCGTGAGTGACTACTGTCTCGATCAAGATGTCCTCCGCCGGCGGGATGGGGAGACAGCAATCAGGCCACAATCTGGTGGTTTTCACTCTCCTCTCTGCCCAGCAGTCTACACGATCCAAGGAATTATTGCGTCAACGGTGGTTTGTTCGGGTAGCGGAATTTCCATAGGTGAGGGTTGTGAGGGTCTTCCAACATCTGCTCTCGTTCACGAAAGAGAGAAAGCGAGAGCGACGAGTGGAAAACCCAGCATGGGCCCGATGGTATACTCCTCAGCCGACACGAAAGCTATTCAGGACCAACCGTATCCCCACTCTTCGAGTTTCGCCGCAACGAATTCTGGATTCTCTTGGGCGACGGCCATAGCCGCTTCCGTCACGTCAGTCTTGTATACATCCTCGCCGAATTCGGCTTCCATGTGATCGACGAGGTCATTGATTCCATTCTCTATGTGCTCTCTCAGGAAGACTGGGCGCTGAGTCCGCCGGTCTTTGACGCCGTCTCGGGAATGAATGTACGGGAGTGATTGGCGTTGCACACCCGTCGACGAATCCCCCTCCTGCTTTTTTTCTGCTGATGGCGACGTCTCGACTACGTCATTTCCGGTAGCTGGAGTATCCTGTTCGGTTTCAGTGGTTTTTTGTCCGGTCGAACTCTCTTCGTCGCCTGCAGTGTCCCGCTCGGTATCGGCGAAGGGGTCGTCAGCGGATCCCTGTTTCATGCTTCCACCACCTGAGTCTCGCGAATTCGCTCAGCGAGATCGTCGAGTTTCTCGAGTGTCTCCATCTCGTGGTCGCGCTCCCGCTCCCGGTGGGTCTCGATATAGCGAAATGCGGTACATTGCTCTGCCCAGCAGCCCTCGAGTAGCGACGAACGCTCGCGCAGTTTGACCGGGATGTCCCAGCCATCGTCCCGTAGTTCGGCCAGGAATCGAACCTGGTCGTTTGTACCTTTGTATCGGTTCGGAACAACCGCGAGTACGCCGACTTCGATATTGAGTTGTTCCTCGAGCCCGCCGACGAGCTGGTGCAGTCCTTGCACCGACTCATAGCCTTTGCCACTCGGCTCGAAGGGGATGACCAGATGCCGCGTCGCGTGGATGGCGTTGTGGAGTTTGACGTCGGCGGACGCCGGGGGATCGATTATTAGCGTGTCGTAGGTTTCGTGGACGCCAGCCTCCCGTAGGACCCGTAGAAGCTGTTTATTCGGGTTCCAGGACTCCCCGAAGTCTGCGGCTTCTTCTTCGCGACGCCTGAGGTGCTTGGACGCATACTCGAGGATATTGTGGGACGGCACGATATCGATTCCCTCGCTCGTTTTGATCAGATCCTGGAAATTGTTACGTGGGCGGTCGATCATATGCCTGAGGAGACTGTCTGCGTTCTCGTCGTCACGGTCTTCTGCGACGTCGAGCAGGTACGATAGCGACGCCTCCTGCGTATCGAGGTCGACCACGAGTACGTCTCGGCCCGCACGGACCTCCGCTTTCGCGAGGTTCGCTGCGAGCGTCGTTTTTCCGACGCCCCCAGCCTCTGAGTACACCGTGTATGCCAGCATATTCGGTCAGTTGAGCTACTCAGCAATAAAACTCAGTCAGACGATATGGCTACATCAGTCAGCTAATTGGCTTAGCTAAGTAACTTAGCTCATCGAATCATTTGGGTGGGGCAGTTGGTTGGGCCATTCAGCGGGGGCGGCTGGATGGGTTAAGCGGCTCAGCTGAATCGTTAAATGAGTCAGTTCTTGCTCAGAATCTAGGGGCGGGTTGATCGGGGGTGATCTCACTGAGGGTCACTGCTCTCGATATGAAAACACTTGATTCGTATCTTCAAACCCCCATGACGACCTGCTTCGTCTACTCGTCGAGGGCCTGCTCCAGTCGCTCGCGTCGCTCGATGACGTTCTGTTCGCGGTAGGACTCGTGGGTGGTTTCGATCGACTCGTGTCGTAATGTTTCTTGGGCCAGTTCGGCGTCCTGAGCATAGAGATCACTACCGAGGCCTCTTCGCCCTCCGTGGGGCTTCAGATACTCGCCGTCGATCTCGACATCGGCGCTCTCACACAGCCGTTTCATCACCATCCGGGCACCGTTCTTCGAGAGCGCCGGCGGGGCAATCTCATACTCTCGAAGGAGTTCCATGGTAGTCGCTTCGTTCATAGCCGCCTCGACGGCGTCATCGTCTAATCTTCGCTCTCTGAATCCGTTCTCGGTGGCTCGAGTAAGCGACGGGTGATGTCGAGTCGGGAACACAGGCCAGTCCTCGGTAGCAGGTTCTTGGATAGTGCGATAGCGCTCCAGACTCTCAACGACCCGGTCGGTCAGGGGGATCGGCTGTTGTTCGCGCGTCTTGCCGAAGACTCGGGCGATACCACGGTCCAGGTCGACGTCTGCCCACCGGAGCCCGTTGCGGTGGTCGTCACGAGGGTCGTTGAACAGCTCTGCGCCGCGGGCCCCCGTGAGTGCGAGCATCGTCACTATCGCCCGGTCGCGGAAGGTTCGCTCTCGTTCGTCTGTAGATCCGTCGAGTGCGGCGTGGGCGCGTTCGTTCACAAACCCGAGCAGCGCGTCGCGTGCATCAGCAGACCAGAACTGGCGGTCGTGGTCGCCGTGGTGTTCTGGGAGCCCCTCTTTCACGCGGTTTGGCCGGGCTGGATTTGCATCGAGGCGTTCGTCATCGACGCACCAGCCGAGGAAGGCCCGGGCGATTGTGAAGTAGGGGCCATTCGCGTGAGCGGAGGCCGCCGAGAGCGCGTCCTCGTCGTCGTGTACGCGTTCTCGCAGCCACTGGGCGTACCGACGACAGTCGAGTACGTCTAGGTCTTTGAGGCTCGTCACGGCCCGCTGGCGTGCCAGGTACTCGGCGAACGTGCTGAGGACGAGTTCGTTGTTCGCCCGGTAGTTCCCCGAATTGAGGCTTGCGAGCCGCGCGTCGATCGCGGCTTCGATGTCAGTCTCGGCATCTGAACCCCCGGATTCGCTGCCTGTCATCGGTTCGGATGCGGAGACGGCGGGCACCCACTTCAATTTACTGTGTCTTTTCTCTCAAAGACATAGTAAAATACCAATATCCCTATTCGCCCGATATCAGAGCATAGAAGCACTATATCCGTGACACTCTAAGATATAAACTATATAACGCTATATGTATTTTCTGGCGGGGAAGTTGAGACTACACCGGATTTCGCGGGGCTGTGATGCGTGGGTTCGACCGAATCCGGTAGCAGAAACTGCTTCAGATCGCGTTCTGAACGGGCGTTCCTAATGGGTGAGCAACTAATTTGGAGTGTTTCCGAAACCGCGGGTAGTGTAGCCACTCAGACGCCGCGCTACCACCCGCAGAGATTCTCGCTATCCGATGTTGCATCACATCCGTTTCCTCCGGAGTCGCGGTTTCCGCGGGCCACAACGCGACGAACCGGACATAGCTCACTATCTGCCGTCTCCCCCGCCGGTTGGAGGTATCCATCGCGTGGTCGAGGTCGAATTAACTGTCCTCTCAGCGGCGAAAGAGGCACTGCTTGCGTACCGCTCGCTCGGTTCGCGGTTCTGTGCGAACTCTCCAGTCGGTTGTCGTTTGGTCCCTGTGGTAGCCAAGTAGCGCACAGGCCGGGTGTCATGGGTCAGTACTGTAATCACCTGCGATAGACAGATGTATTTGGGAAGAACTCAACCCACGCGAACCAGAACAATTCGCTCCGCTCGTTCGCACGAGTGAGAGTCGCTCCTTCGAGAGGATCGTCGAGAGCGCGACCGGACAGTTTTTCCCAGCGCGAACCGCCGGCGCGTATGTGCCGATCTCCGGCGTTCTCGAAGACGAGGACCTCGCCGTTGACCCGTCGCTCGAAAGCTGACATTGACCCCTCGGCTGTGGTTGTGACCACGACTGGAAGACCAGCCACGGTGTCGTTCACTGTCGTGTTTTCGCCGATTTCCCCCAGCGGGTACGCTTTCGTCCGACCGTCGTGGCGAACGCCAAGAACAATCGCCTTGGGGTGGAGGCGGTCGTCTTCGAACTCGTTGTACCCGACCCCGATCGCCTCGTTCTCGTCGTATCCGACGTACGGGTTTTCGGCGTACGACCGGATCCCTCGCTCTCCCTCGCCGACAGTTTCTGATGCCGGCGGCGGGAGAAGGACCGAGGTCTCGGGGTGGCTCTCGCGCCAGGCTCCCCACGTCGTCAGGTTCGACGGGATGAACTGAAGCGTGTCTCCCGTCCGGGGACCGTGGATCGCCGTTCCCAGGAGTTGGCTCCAGAGACTCCCGGTCAGTCGGTCGTACATCACCAGGTCGGAGTTCCACAGCAACCCCGAGACGCCGAATCGAGTCGCCTCGCCAGCGACTCGTCGCTCGGCCGTGACGCCGCTACCACAGAGCGGGCAGTACGTCACGAGCACCGGGCCGGCCATCTCGTCGTTGACTACTTCGTGCCAGTTCAGGACCCGGAGTGGGTAGGCGCGCGTCAGTCCGCCCCGTTCTACGCCGATCACCCTGTCCCCGTCGTTCAGCGCGAGTTCCTCGTCGTCGCCACCCGCGCCGGACCAATCGCGGGCGAATGCGGGTTCTGTGATCGCTGGGATGGCGTCCTCTCTGACTACGCGATGCAGGTTCTCCCGCGGAATCGGTAGGCCGTAGTCTGTCGGAATCGTCGCAGCCTCGACCGAAGTCGCCGTTACGGTCTTGTCGCCTCCCGTCGTCTCCGGACCTGACGGCGTGCTCTCACTGCTCGGCTCGGGTCCGTCCCGCTCGTTGGTCACGCGAGCGACGTCCGGATCTGTGGAGTCCCCGCTGTCGTCTCCGCCGAGGCCCGTACAGCCGGCGAACGTCGCGCCCGCTGCGAGTGTCGCGAGGTACCGGCGTCGGTCCATCGCGCTACCGTAAGGCGAGAGTCGTAATAATCCATCGGCGATTGTGTGGGGACAACTCACATTCGGACTGCGTGATCCCGTGAGGACGGCCCGTCCGATCGCAAGCACCGTCTGAATCGACTGTGTGGCCCGTTGTGGCGGTTTTCGATAACCTGAGAGACTATCACGCGGTTCTGCTGGGACGCGTCTCGCGTATTGTTTCCTCCTATCGCTTGGTCTCGCACGACGGAGCGACTCTCTCGAATCAATGGAGAACAGGTCGGCCTGTGATCGAAAATTACGAGACTCTGGGCCGATGGTACCCGTACCACCGATGAGCCGAACAGCCGCGCGATACGAGTGGACAGAGGGAATGGCGGAGATCAGTGGGCTCGGTGGGGAATACGAGCGCACCTGCCGGCAGATGGTCACCGCGGGCGCGCGGTGGCTGGGGGAAAACGAGGGGCCGACCGTCCAACTTTCCGAGAGTGAGAACGTAACAGTCAGGATCGACGACAGAAACGGGCGGAAAGAAAAACTACGTGCGTATATGGTTGAGTCCGCCGACGTTGAGCCGACGGCGTCAATGCTCCACGTCAGCATGAAACACGCACTATACGCAGACGGCATCGGGTGGGAGGCTTACGTGTCCCGACTAGAAGATGGAGACTAGCAGGGACGACTCGGATCCGAAGAGACGACCCGGATCTGCGATCGCTGTGACGAACTCACGTCGGCAGTAGCGTATCCGACTCGCAAGTTTCACCACGAGAGATTATTCGACAGAACCAGACGACGCTGGCGCTCACCTGCCGACCCCGGTCTAATTCGTGACTCTCTCCGGGGGCGCTCCGGCGTGCGCTCGCGCTAGAAACAACAGGTTATATTTGGGTGAACAATGATGCCGTGAACTGTCGATGGTCGTCAGTGCGAGCCTCGCCACAGTCGTCGTCGCCGGTGTCGCCAGCGCGTTTATGGCCTGGTCGATCGGTGCGGGATCGAGCGGGTCCACGCCATTTGCTCCAGCAGTTGGGGCCAACGCGATCACGACACTTCGGGCGGCGTTCATCGTCGGTATCCTGGGACTCACTGGAGCCGTCCTGCAGGGCGCGAACGTCACCGAAGCAGTCGGACGGGAGTTGATCGTCGGGACGACGCTATCGCCAGTTGCAGCGACGGTGGCACTACTCGTTGCCGGGGGACTCGTCGCTGTCGGCGTGTTCACCGGCTATCCGATCGCAACAGCGTTCACCGTCACGGGTGCGGTCGTAGGGACGGGTATGGCTCTGGGCGGTCAGCCCGCGTGGGACAAGTATCTCCAGATCGGCACGCTGTGGGTGTTAGTGCCAGTTGTCGGGGGAACGACAGCGTACGGTGTCGGTCGTTTGCTCCGCGGGGACTCGCTCTCGACACCCATGGTGGTCTCGGGGCTCGGTGCCATTGTCGGCGGAATCGTCGTCAACCTCCAGTTCACCGCCCTGGGCCCCGGCAGTGAGAGCGCTTCCCTCGCTGGCGTCGCCGCGACCGCTACCGACTGGCCGGCGTTCGTGGGGGCCTCCGTGACGACCGTTGGGTTGGCGGGGGCGACTGGGGGGATCCTGTTCCGGCGCGTCTCGATCCGTCCTGACGTCGCGAATCGGGAGTTTCTACTCGCGCTCGGGGCACTCGTAGCGTTCTCCGCTGGCGGTACGCAAGTCGGACTCGCGCTCGGTCCGCTCCTCCCGTTGCTGGACTCGTACGACATCCCGCTTGCGCTCGTTCTCGTCGGCGGTGGGATCGGCCTCCTCGCAGGGTCGTGGACCGGCGCCCCGCGGATGATCAAGGCGCTCTCGCAGGACTACTCTTCGCTCGACCCCGAGTTGTCGATAGCAGCGTTGATCCCGTCGTTCGCTATCGCCCAGACCGCGGTCTTTTTCGGAATCCCCGTCTCGTTCAACGAGATCATCGTCTCGGCGATCGTCGGGAGCGGTCTCGCCGGCGGAGGAAGCGACGTCGGTCGCGACAAAGTCGCCAGAACCGTTGGGGCCTGGGCCGGGTCACTGGCACTGTCGTTCGCAGCGGGCTACGCCGGCTACACGGTCGTGACGATGGCCTCGGGGTGACCCGTTGGTCAGTTCGCCCTGACCGACCACTCTTCGACAGTCGGGTCGTCGGCGCGCTCGCGCCGCTCGTCGAGGTCCGCTCGGAGTCGCGCGAGGGCGTCGGCATGATCCGGATTGTCCGCGAGATTCTCGGTCTGCCAGGGGTCTGCGTCGACATCGAACAGTTGAGTGTGGCGGTCGCCGTCCACGTGGCATTCGACGAGCGCGTACTGATCGGTCCGCAAGCCCCGTTGTTCGTCCCCGTACGCGGTGAAAAGTGAGTCCCGAGGCCCGTCTGCGCCGTCTCGGATCGTTCGGGCGAGACTCTCGCCCTCGAGTTCTGCGGGGGCCTCCACTCCGGCAAGGTCAGCGAGCGTCGGGTAGAGGTCGTGGTGGTAGCTGAACGCGTCGCGACGCTCGGCCTCGGGGACGCCGGGGCCGGTGAACACGAGCGGGACGCGGACGCTGTGGTCGTAGAGGTTCTGTTTGCCCATGAGTCCGTGCTGGCCGACCGCGAGTCCGTGATCGGCGGTGAAGACGACGATGGTATCCTCGCGCTGGCCGGTCCGCTCGAGGGCGTCGAGTATCCGCCCGACCTGCGCGTCGAGGTGGCTGACGATCGCATAGTAGTCGGCCAGGTGGCGGCGGACCTCGTCGGGGTCTCGCGGGTGACCGGCCAGGTCCTCGTCACGGACGCGGAGCGCCCCGTTGTCGAACGAGTGCGCCGGCCGAAAGTTAGACGGGAGCTCGACCTCTCTGGGGTCGTACAGCGCGTGGTACTCGCCCGGTGCCGTTCGCGGGTCGTGGGGAGCCATGAAGGCCGCGTACGCGAAGAACGGCCGGTCCTCCCGGGCGGCGTGGTGGTCGGTGAGAAACTCGACGGTGGTCTCGGCGAACAGTTCGCTCGAGTGGGTCCCTGACGCGTAGCGGTCATAGGTCTGGCGGACCGGTTGGGGGCCGCTAGTATCACCTGGGAGGAATCGATGGGGTTTGTCCCCGCGGTACTCCTCCAGCGGGTGGCGGTCGCTGACGGGGACGTTCCAGTGGTTCCCCATCCCGCCGAAGAAAACGTTGCGACCCTCCTCGAAACAGCGGTTGAACGCTTCTCGCCCGTTGTGCCACTTGCCGGTACCGAACGTCCGGTAGCCCCCCTCTCTGAAGGTCTCCGGCAGCGCCGCGCAGTCGGTCGGGATCCCGCCGGGTCCGTCGAGGTGGAACAGCGACCTGCCGCTGTGGATCATCGACCGTGCCGGGACGCAGACCGCGTCGTGTTCCGACCCCATGTTGTGAGCGCGGGTGACCGCGCACCCGTCCTCGACGAGGCGGTCCAGGTTCGGTGTTTCGACATCGGTTGCGCCGAGTGCGCCGACCGCGTCGACCCGCAGGTCGTCCGCAACGAGCATCAGGACGTTCGGCTGTTCGCGCGGACTCATACCCAGTACCCGGGGCAGAAAGGTAAAAAGTGCTCTGGACGCGCCGACTCATACCCAGTACCCGGGGCAGAAAGGTAAAAAGTGCTCTGGGCGCGCCGACTCGTAACGGTCGGACGAGTCGCCGGTTGGTGGACGGGGTGCAAACTCCGGGTCTTCGCTTCGGAGACGCTGTAACCGGTGGAACCAGTCACTGGTCGTCCTGTAGCGACGTCCCACAAACGGTCAGATCTGTCGACACGAGAGGCCAACATAACACAGAACGGTCCCTGACAGCTGCTGATCTGTCGGATCGTCCCCACGCGACGGTCTCTTTGTTGGCGACCCTTCTCCACCGCACGGTCGATAACTCCGCGCCATCACTATCAAGTTGTTCGACAATTCCCTCAGCCCAAGGTCGATAGATTGAATCTCGCCCCTGTCTTTTATTTGATTTCGGGGACGACCACCGGAAGTGAGCGACAGACCAAACATCGTTCTGGTAATGACCGATACGCAGGGATGGAACGCGCTCGGGGAGTGTGGCCGCGGATTCGCAGAGACACCGAATCTCGACGCGCTCGCCGAGGAAGGAGTCCGCTTCGACAATGCCTACGCCTCGGGAGTGCCGTGTACGCCTTCGAGGGCCGCCCTCTTTTCGGGCAAGCACTCTCACGCTGCTGGCGCCTGGACCAACAACCGCCGGTTGCAGAAGGGCGTCGAGACGATGGGGCACTATCTCCGACAGGAGGGGTACCGGACGGCCTATGTCGGGAAGTGGCACCTTGATGGCGACTACTTTGGGACCGGCGAGGCCGCGCCCGGCTACGATCCCGAGTGGTGGTACGACGGACAGAACTACCGCGAAGATATCGGTGAAGACCTCTGGGAGTGGTATCGCTCCGGAATGGAGACTCGCGTCGCCGAAAACGACATCGACGAGATCCACGAGCGCGGCATCACCCGCGAAGACACCTGGGGCGGGCGGATCACCGACCGCGCCCTCGAGTTCATCGACCACGCCCGCGGCGACGATCAGCCGTTTTTCCTGGTCGTCTCTTACGACGAACCCCACGAACCCAGCCTCTGTCCCCCGCCCTACTGTGACATGTATCGGGACGAGCGGTACCCTCTTCCCGACAACTACGAGACGCCCGACGACCTGCGCGCCCACGGTAAACCCGACAGACAAATAGAGGAGGCCGAGGAGTTTGCCGCCGGCGGACAATTCATCGACTCTATTGTAGATGCCGAGGAAGAGGGGGGGATCTATCGACCGCTGTACTTCGCCGCGTCGACGTTCATTGATGACGAGATCGGACGGATCGCCGACGCGATCGAGGAGAACCACCCGGAGAGCGTGTTCGCGTTCACCTCCGACCACGGCCACTACCTCGGCGCCCATGGCGTCGACGCGAAGGGCTTCCAGATGTATGACGAGGTGACAAACGTTCCGCTCATCGTGCGCGGCCCGTCTCTCCCGTCCGGAACTGTCTCGGACGCGCTCGTCTCTCAAACCGACCTGCTTCCCACGTTCCTTGACCTGGCGGGCGGTGACCTACCGTCGGACCTCGTTGGACGGAGTTTCCTCGAAAACGCGCGCGACCCCACAACCGACCACCGCGAGGACGCTCTGATCGAGTACCATAGCTACAGTGGCACCGACTTCTACCCGGTCCGGGCGCTGGTGACCGAACAGTACAAACTCGTCGTGAATATGCTCGAAACCGACGAACTGTACGACCTGGAGACCGACCCAGGTGAACTACACAATCGGATCAACGACCCCGAGTACGCCGACGTTCGTGACGACCTCCACGACCGACTGCTCGCCAGGATGGAAGACACCGACGACGACTTCCGGGGTGACGTGTGGGCGGACCGTCCATGGCGGGACGATTGATCCACGTCCTGGTACGGTCGTGATATCGCACCGGGAGATCCGGTTTCAACTGGGAACTCTTACCGCAGTCATCGGATGTGCCGACCGTTGTCTCGTAGCCCCGACCGCTCAGGCGTTGTCAACCGTGATCGCGATCTGGTTCCGGACCACGTCGCTGTCCGCACCGCGTTTGAACCGCGCTCGATACACATCGGACCTGTTGACAGCATTGGGGAGGTGTTCGACCGACGTGGTCAGTCCCTCCGACCGATCTACCGAGATCCTCGCTTTCGATCGGTTGCCGAGCACGATGACGTCGTCGCCGTCGCTCTCCATCTGCCGGTAGGAAACGAATATCGACGTGAGCGTGTTGTCACTGTCTGCGTAGAACGCACCGACGTCCTCGATCGCCAGGTGTCCAGGGGTGCCACGGTGGAACATGAACTCCCGAGTCAGCGATCGTATCCCCGCCTCGGCGGGATACGCATCGCCGAGTTCGTACGTGATACGGTCGATGTCCGTCCCGTTTTCCCGCTCGACTACCACCGCGGCGCGTTCGTGATCCGGCTCTCTGGGCTCGTTGGGGAAGTCGAGATGTTCGGCGATCTCTCCGACGACCTGCTCGCAACTGTTGACGTACGGGACGGAGTGACCGAGCGACCGGGTGGCGACGTCCCCGTATCGCTTCGGGCTGAAGTACTCGTCGTGATACGATTCGGACCCGAGGTCGGTCAGGAGCGACTCCCGTTTGTAATGGAACACGAAGGTCCCGAGGTCGTTGTGGTTGTGGCTCTCGTTGTTGTCTCCGCCCTTGACCGCGACGGAGAGGCCGTCCGGGTCAGTCGGGTCGTCGCGTGCAAACCACCAGTCGTGTCCGTCGAAGAAATCCCGTTCGGGCGGGACCCCACGGTCGTGCTCGGCCGAGACGTCGCCGGCCCAGTAGAGGTCTCGCAACGCGTTCGAGAACGAAACGTTCCCGTCCGCGATCGAGGCCTCGTCGAACGTCTCCTGCCCTCGCACTATCAGTGCGGCCACGTCGCAACGGGTTCCGAGTGCCCACCCTACGTGTGGCGAAAGCTGGTTCGTCTCGCTGCCGTCGGAGAAGGCAGGGTATCGGCCGGGACTGAGTTCGGCTCTGATAGGGAACCGTGCGGTTTCGCCGACAATCGGTGGCGAAAACAGCGAGTAGGCGCTCTCGGTCCGTGCCTCGAGATTGCGGGCTGCCTGTACGTAGTTCCGCATCGCCAGGTTCCAGTAACCGACCCCCTCCTCTGACGCCCCGTCGTGGTCGAGTGTTTCCAGATAATACTCGAGACTCTCGAGACAGCGGTCGGTAATGCGGGCCAGGTATTCCGGGTCGTCGACCAACGCCAGCGCCGGCGAGAGGACTCCGTTCACGCACACCGGCGTCCAGTTGTTCATCGGTGGGTCGATCCAGTGGATGTCGTCCCGAGCCAGAAACGGTTCGAAAACCCGCCGCTTGACCTCGGCCCGGACCCGTTCCCCGATGGCGGGGTGGAGTTCGTCGCCGAGGACGTACTCGACTTCGGCGAGGAGCTGGGCGGCGTCGGCGGCTTGCAGGTCGATGAGGCGCTCCTCGACTGCCGCCGGGCGCGGAAGATCCCCTGTCTCGCGGCGATCTAGCGTCTGAGCCGCCCAGTTCGCCTCTCGGCAGATCTCCCACACGTAATCGAGAACGAGATCCTCGTATTCGCCGTTCCGCTCGAAACACTCCGCGAGGGCGAACAGTGCGAGGCGTGTGCGGCGGGTTTCCTTCCCGGTCGTCCCATCGAAGTAGTCCGTGGCCCGCACGACATCGAACGGTTCTTTCCGCGCCGTCTCGGCAGCCTGACGGATACTCTCCCGGGCGGTTTCATGTCGGGCACGGGCTTGTTCCCACCAGGGATCGTCGTATCGCGGTAACGCGAGGTCGGTCGGGACAGCGTCGAAGGTCCGCGCCAGTTCGTCGACCGTCCAGTCTCCTGGTGGAAACTCGTGATCGAACTCCGCTAACATCACCGGAGATTGGCAGGTTCGGTATAAAAATATACTGCCGCGGTATATAGCAGTCTCGTCGGTCGACAGCCCGGATTATCACTTCCGGTTCGCCCACGAGGTGGACGGAGACGTCTGTCGGCTATTCGGGATCGGATTCTACCGACCGGATCGAGGTAGTGAACTGATTGAACACGTAGGTGTCCTCGGCCTGGTCATGCATCCACATTATCTCGATGGGGCTTTCGTCACCCGCTTCCCGGGGCACCGGCGACACGGGACGGAACTGGTTCGTCGTGCTGTCCTCGGTGATCGCTTCGACCGGTTCCACCCGTTCGCCGTCCTCTCCGATCCGCCACCGCTCCAGTTCGACGCCGCGTCGGGTATTGTTCTCGTCGGTATCCGTCTCGGGGGAACCACGCGCGAGAATCAGGTCGCTGGAGGATTGGTGGTCGAAGTACAGCCCCGGGCTGTAGTGGTCTTCGAGACCACCGGTGGCCCTCGCGACGAGCTGCCGCGTATCGGCGATCGGGGTTGTCCGCCACTCGCCGTCCGCGTACCGCGAATACTGATACCGGTGGTCTTCGACGTCGTCCGTCGCGACAGTCGTGTACAGGATCTCGGGGTCGCCACGGTTCGTCCTGATGTCCCAGATCCAGGCGTCTCGGTCCTCCACCTCGACATCCCAGACACAGGTGAGGTCCTCGTAGTAGAAGGGAGGGTCTAGGCGTTCGCCGTCGCTGGTGTACCAGGTGCCCTCGGACGGCACGAAGTAGCCGTGGAAGAGGCTCGCGTCGTTCGGGCGAGGGTGGGGCGTCGCGGCGACGTCCACGCGGTCGTTCCTGTCGAGAGAGACACGCATGTAGAGCGAATAGCCGCCGTCGAACGTGACAACCTTCGACGGGCCGCTCCAGGACTCGCCGTCATCTTCAGATGTCCTGACGAACCAGTCGCGGGAATCCTCGTCACCGACGTCGCGATGGAAGAGGTAGAGTACGTCGTCGGTGTCAACGAACTGGGGGTAGTTTCCCCCGCCACCCGGAATCTCGAAGCTCTCGGCCGGTAACAACGCGGTGATATCGTGGGGGTCCCGCGTAACCCGGTAGCGGAACCGGTCCGCGTTGTGCTCCATGTACATGAAGAGTACCCGACCGTCCTCACGGACGTGAAGAGCAGGCGATCCGTGGTCGTCGTAGTCGATGACGTCGATCCCGCGGTTCAGATCCCACTCTCTCGTCCCGTGATCGAGTTGGGCGATCGTGATCTCCCCCTCCGGTTCGACCCATCCGGCATACGTGTACTCGCCGTCAGTCACGCACCGGGGATCCTGGAACCAGCACCAGGCTCCTGGGCCAAGCTCAGTCGACATCGGTACTGGCAAATGCGACCACGCCTCATAATATGGTTCCGGTTCACCGGGCGTTGGCGGCCCACGGACCTCCCGTTCCGAGAGGAGCGCTCGTGACAACCCCGGTGGCTGTCTTCGATCACTCGCGGGGAACGACGTTGAGACGGACCGTCGCAGTCTCACGCCCGTCCAGCCTGAATTCGACGCCGCCACTCTGCGTCTCGAGTTCGTCCAGCGCCTGCATTCCGGTCGGGTCTGTTCGCGCGGCCGCAACTACTGCTATGTCACCTGGGGTAATGGCTACCCGGGTAGCGTCGTCAGACGCGTTCCGGAGCGAGACCAGTATGTCGTCATCTCGGTCGGACTCGGTTTCGATTCCCGGATGGAAGATACCGGTATCGGCATCGACCGGGCGAACGTGGGTGACCAGAACCGGAGCTTCGGGGAGATCGAGAAGCTGCCCATCAGGTGTCAGGAACGGGTCGTCGACTGATCGTTCGGCACGCGTCTGAGCCAGTGGCTCGGTGTGCGTCGCTTCCATGCCGGCTCGATGGGCGGCCGCTTCGTCGAACGCTTCGTGGGGCGAGAGGTGGTACCGAGCGTGAACTCGGCCGGGCTGGTGGGCCCGGAAGTTCGTATCCCAGTAGTTGTTGGTCACCCATCCGAGAAACAGGGGTCGTTCCAGTTCGAACGTCTGTCTATTCTCGGCGAAGTGAAAGTCACCGAACTGGACCATCGGATTGAGCGGACAGCCAAAGGTCACCCCTCGCTCCCTGTCCGAGAGGTCCGCCCAGTGTTGGACAGTGTAGTAATCGTGGGCGGACCCGGCAAGTTGGTCGGCGCCAGGTTCCATCGCCTGACCGCCAACGTCGATCCGTGGCGTGGGGGAATCGAGTGCGAGCGGAAACGCCAGGTATGTGGCCTCGGGATGGGTTCGCAGACCCATGTCCCACCGCGCATCGAAAATGAGTGTGTCGTCGCGTTCCGGGATCGTAACCCGGAGCGTAACGTCGGTTTCGAGCTGCGGTGTCGCCAGTCGCTGGTGGACCTCGTAACCCTCTGGGAGGTCGTAGACCCGGTGGCGCGTGACTCTCTCGGGCCCAGTCCGGCGTGCGTGCCAGTCCGGCTGGAACCCTCTGGGTGAGTCAGTGATGCCCGCGATGGCTGCGTGTCGGTCGTCCACCTCGGGACCGTAGTCGAACAACCGCTTGCGAGGACGGTCCGTGTCGTCGTCGACGACCCGCTCGTGGACGAATCCACCTAGTGGATAGTCGGCACTGAGGTCGACCCACTCGTGATTCAGCTGTCGGTCGTACCAACTCGTCACCCCGCCGTGTTCGCGGTCGAAGGTCAGTCGATGTCTGGTGGTCTCGACAGTCGACCGCTCGTCGAACGGCCGGTTCTCGAGCGCGAGCAGGTCCTCTTGCGAGACGGTCGTCCATCCGTATCCTGGGACAGTCGTCGACGGGAGGTAGTACGAATCGAGGTCGAAGAACGAGGCGCGGTCCTCGCTGTCGGTAAACCCGCTCGTGTCCCTGCGCTCTCTATCACGGTCTTGGAAGTGTCGTCCCGCGGTCTCGTCGCCCGGGACGCCACGCGGGTTCACCACGTGGTGGGCCACCGGACCGGATATGTCTCGTTCCCACGGAAGGGGATTGAACAAGAAGAGCCCGTCACTCATTGGTCGCCCTCCCGCGGACCCGCCGTGCGAGTTCGGCGAGGCCGTCACGTTGCCGCATCAGGCTCAGACTTCGCCCGTCGTAGGCGTAGTTGGCCTTGTGGTTCCACTGACTCGCCGCGTCCTCACCTCCCGGAACGCTGACTGACGTATCCGAACCCCACGTGTGTTCGTCGAAGAAGTGGGTGGCCCACCATGCCTGGTCACGCGTTTCCGGGGCTGATCGCCGAGTCGGTTCGCGCCGGTGGTCGGCAGCCCCGAACGCACCGAGTGCCGCTTCGAGAGCGTCGGCCGTCAGCAGACGACGCCGGTTCTCGCGGTTGATCGCTTGTTCGCGGGCACTACTAATGCTCCCGAAGTTCCAGAAGTCCGTCCAGTCTCCCCGGTAGGTCTCTAGGGCGTCCGTGTTCGATCGAACGTGTTCCCACCAGTCGGCCGGGGTCGCCATCTCGATCGCCGGCAGTTCCCCGTCTTCGACCGCTTGCTGGTCGTTCCAGTCTCGAACGAACGACGAGAACTCGCCGTAGGCGGGACCGTTGTCTCCGAACGGATGATAACTCTGCACGAGTAGTTTCGACAGTGGATACTCCACCGCCTCGAGTCGGTGCTCGACCCGAGGCCACCACTTGTCCCGGAACTCGTCGACGTCTCGCCCGATTCCCAGCTGGTGTCCGGTCGAATAGTGATAGCCATTCAGCGTCAGCAGTTCCCGCCCGCTCGGTGCCTCCCACTTGAACACCTCCGGTCGGTCGAGCGGTGCCCCGCCGAAGTGTTCATTGATGGCCATGGAGAGGCCTTCGATCCCGGCGTCGAGAAGTGCGTCCGCGACCGGCCAGTTCTGGCCGTTGACGTCGCAGTTCATGGCAAAGCGAATATCGAACCCGTACTCCTCTCTGAGACGCTCAACCGGACGGAGCGTCTCGGCGGTTTGCGCTGGCCCGTAGAGGGGGGTGATGTTCGCCAGCATTCCCGTGACCTCGATCCGACCGGCCGCTTCGAGTCGCTGTAACCGGTCGACCTGGTCGTCGCTGGCGGTTTCGAGCCATCGCAAAAGCGGTCCTGTCGTTTCGATCGTCCAGTGGAAGGCGTCTCGAGTGTCTCTGTCCAGGTCCCGCTCCGCTACCGCGAGGCCATCGTCAATAAAGCGCCGCTGTAGATCCCACAGAACCGGTTGGTCGTGTGTGTATCCGATATCGGTGTGACAGTGGTTGATCAACTGGATCGTCTCTACCGGTGGCATTGTTTAGCGCTTTTACGTTATGTCGCTCGAATAAATAACTTCTCCAGCCTCGCGGTCACTGGGTGCCGCTTCACGGCTCGTGGCATCAGTGGACGGTAGACGCCCCTGTCTGTCGTGTTCTCCGCTCCTCGTGTCACGACGCCCTCTCGTGATCGCTCTCTGCTCGTCTCGGCCGAGAAAGTAATGAATGGATTACAAATAATTTATCATCAGCTGTCTCGACTTGGAAAGCATGCCGGACGCCCAGAATATACTGTTCCTGCTGACCGACCAACATCGTCTCGACGCAGTGAGTTGTTACGCCGATACGCCCTGTCGGACCCCCTCTCTCGACACCCTCGCCGAAGAGGGCGTCCGGTTCGAAAACGCGTACTGTCCGTGTCCGGTGTGTACACCGAGCAGGGCGTCGCTACTCACGGGGGAGTTCCCGCACAATCACGGTATGACAGAGAACGCCGGAAACGAGGGGTGTTCGATTCACGCGGTCCCGGACCGTCCCGACCTGCTTCCACGTCGGCTCGACGACGCCGGGTACGACCTCGGGTATACCGGCAAGTGGCATCTCTGCCCCGCGAGTGACGACGTCTTCGGCGTCGACGTCCCACAGCGAGTCCCGAGCGATCTCGGGTTCCGGGGGCACGATATCCCGGGACACGGCGACGGGGGGTGGCAAACGGGTCCGTATCGAAAGTATCTCGACGACCAGGGGTACACGCTGGAGTTCGATATGCTCGATGACCATCCCGGCGGGAGAGCCGGCGTTGTCGAGGCCCCGACGTCGGCGACTGTCCCGGCCTATCTCGCCGACCACACGATATCTCTGCTGGAAGAGTTCCAGGATCGCGACAGCCCGTTCTGCCTGTTGCACAGCTTTTGGGGACCGCACGAACCCTATTATCCCTCCCGGGAATTCTACGAACAGTACGCTGACGTCGAGATCCCTCCCTGGCCCACTGCTGACTGGCCCGCGGAGGATATCCCCGGTGTTCATCACAACCGCCTCTCGGAGCGTGCCCAGACAGCGGCCTGGGAAGAGTGGGCAGAAGTCGTTCGTCACTACTACGCGTTCGCGGCGATGATCGATTCACAGATCGGGCGGATTCTCGAGTACCTGGAGACGAGCGGGCTCGCCGCCGAGACGCTCGTCGTGTTCGCAGCGGACCACGGGGAAACACTCGGAAGCCACGGCGGGCTGGTCGACAAAGGCTTCCATCACTTCGAGGAGATCATGAACGTGCCACTTATCGTCCGCTTCCCGGACGGCCAGTGGAAGAACACGACGCGTTCGGAACTCGTCTCTCTTCTCGACCTGTATCCGACGTTTCTCGAAGCCGCATCGATCGACGCCGATACGACAGACCGGTACGGCCAGTCGTTGTATACACTTCTCGAAGACGACGGAACCGAGTGGCGCGACGCTGTCGGGATGGAGTTTCACGGACTCGGCGGGATCTCACACTCGCAACGAACGATCCGAACGAACGACCTCAAATACGGCTACAATCCCGGCCTCCGGGACGAACTGTACGACCTTTCGCTCGATCCCGCCGAGACGCAGAATCTGGTCGACAATCCCGCGTACGAGACCGAACTGGAAGAGATGAGAGACCACCTGAGAGCGTGGCAAGCCGAAACCGACGATAGTCTTCCGTCGCCTGGTGATCCGATTTATTAATCGATTCCCGGTATCGCCGCGAATTCTCTAGCTGACACCCGGTGTCGAACTACCGGGCGAATCTGATTACCCGTTCCCTTTCGAGAACCCTGATTTCGTCGATGGTAGTCACAAGTCTCTTCGACGGGATTTGTTTCGAGACCTCCCTCAGGGTTCGTATTCACAGAGACTGGCAATCAATACGTAGGCTTCTCTGCTGGCAGTACACAGGTCTGGCTGGCACCCGATTCGCTGTTTCCCACTTCTGAACACGTACGAGCACCCGCTGACCCCTCGTTCTCGTCGGCGGCGGATTCGGGTTACTGTGTGGTCGTGGACCGGTGCCCCGCGCATGATCAAAACGCTTTCGCAGGATTCCTCCTCGTTCGACCCGCGGACTCGGTGATGAGACGCAGTATTAACGCTTTTTATCGAGGGACCTGATCGGGGCGTATGCCGTCGAATCGACCGAATATAGTCCTCGTCTTTACCGACGACCAGGGGTACGGGGACGTCGGCTGTTTCGGATCGCCCTACATATCGACGCCGAACCTCGACCGGATGGCTTCCGAAGGGGCGAAGTTTACGAGTTTCTACGCCGGTGCACCGGTCTGTACGCCCTCACGTGCGGCCCTGATGACCGGGAGCTATCCGACCCGTGTCGGACTCGAGGAAGGGGTCCTGTTCCCCGGCGACGACGAGGGTCTCCATCCCGACGAAGTGACGATCGCTGACCTGCTCAGCGAAGCGGGGTACGCCACGACCTGTATCGGGAAGTGGCATCTCGGCGATACGGAGCCGTTCCTGCCGACCGACCACGGCTTCGACAGCTACTTCGGCGTCCCGTACTCGAATGACATGGGCGCGGCACAGAGCGGCGGGGAGTACCGGGAGTTACCACTCATGCGGGATGCGGAAACGGTGGAGGCGCCAGCTGAACAGACGACGCTGACGAGACGCTACACCGAGGAGGCCGTCGAGTTCATCGAACGGAACCGTGACGGCCCCTTCTTCTGTTACCTCCCACATACGATGCCGCACGTCCCGCTCGAGACCTCGGAGACGTTTTCGGACGTCTCCAAGCGCGGAGACTACGGGGACGTCGTCGAAGAGATAGACTGGAGCGTCGGGCGGATCCTCGAGACGCTCGACCGACTGGGGATCGCCGACGAGACGCTCGTCGTCTTCGCCTCGGACAACGGTCCCTGGCTGGACAAGGGGATCGACGGCGGGAGCGCCGGACGACTCGCTGGCGGCAAGTTCGACGTCGACGAAGGCGGACCCCGCGTTCCGGCGATAGCCCGCTGGCCCGGGGAAATCCCCGCGGGAAGTGTCTGTGACGAACTGGTGACGGCGATGGACATGTTACCGACGTTCGCGGCGCTCGCCGGGACGACGCCGCCGGGAGGCCGGAAGATAGACGGGGAGGACGCTCGGGAACTCCTGTTCGAACCGGAGGACGCCGCCTCTCCTCACGACTATTACCTCTACCAAGACTTTGAAGGCCAACCGGGTGCCGTCAGAGACGCCGAGGGGTGGAAGCTCCATCTCGAATCCGGGGAACTGTACGACCTTCATACGGACGTCGAGGAGGAGTACGACGTCGCAGCCGACAACCCTGACGCAGTTGCGCGACTGCGAAACGCGGGCGAGGAGATCATAGCGGACCTGTCGGAAAACGCCCGCCCGGTCGGGTGCGTAGACCGCGGTGGGTGAATCTGGCGTTCGAGGGAAAAGTGCCCCTCGTATGAGGCCAGGAACGTCTCGCACAGAGCCGGGCCGTGGTGCGCGTATCCGTGAGAACGGGACATATAAAACCTTCACTCCTGTACCCCACACGACACATCGATGACAGACGCAGACACTCCCCCGTACCGACAGTCCGATCGTTCGACTGAGACACGCGTCGACGACCTGTTGGACCGCATGACGCCCGAAGAGAAAGTGGGGCAACTGCTTGTGAGTCCGAAGAAAGGACCGGTCGAAGACATCATCGACGAGGTGAAATCGGAGATAGAGACGCACGCGCTCGGGCAGGTGTCCCCGTTCGGACGGACGCGGGCACCGGATGACCCCCGTGCGGTCGCTTTGATGCTCAACGAACTCCAGCGGTACGCTGTTTCGGAGACCCGGCTGGGGATCCCGCTGTTGGTGACCTGCAACGCGGTTCACGGGAACGCGTACATGCAGCGGGCGCCGGTTTACCCCCATCCGCTCGGAATGGCGGCGACGCGCGACGAGCAACTCGTCGAGTCTCTCTCGAGTGCGACGGCGGACGCGTTAGACGCACTGGGCGCTCACCAGAACTACGACCCCGTCTGCGATCTGGGTCCCGAACCCCGCTGGGGACGACTCTTCGAGACGTTCGGTGAGAGTCCGTATCTCACTGCGCGACTGAGCGCGGCAAAAGTTCACGGTTACCGCGGCAACGGACCCGGCGACGACGGCTCCGTCCTCGCGACGGCGAAGCACTTCCCGGCCTACGGTTCACCGGTCCGAGGCGAGGACGCTGCGGTCGTCGAGATCTCTCGACACGCGCTGTACAACTACTTCCTGCCGCCGTTCGAGGCGGCTATCGAAGCGGGCGCTGACGCCGTGATGGCCTGTTACAACTCGATCGACGGGGAGCCGGTTCACGGATCCGAGCGGTACCTCGAGACGCTCCTCCGCGAGACGTTGGGGTTCGACGGGTTCGTCGTCGCCGATTACAACGGCGTCGATATGTTAGCCGACGGCCACGGAATCGCCGAGTCTCAGGCCGACGCAGTCCGCCTCGCCGCTCGCGCCGGTATCGACGCCTGGCTCAACGGCGCCCCCGGCGAGAGCTACGCCGGCCACCTGCTCTCGCTCGTGGACGGAGGCGACATCTCCGAGGAGCGGCTCAACCGAAGTGTCCGGCCGGTCCTCCGTGCGAAGTTCGATCTCGGCCTCTTCGAGGACCCGTACGTCGACGTCGACCGAGCGGTCGAGATCCACGAGCGGCCGGCAGACCATGCGCTGGCACTCGAGAGCGCAGCCAAGTCGCTCGTCCTCCTGGAAAACGACGGGTTACTTCCCTTCGATGGGCCCGACGAGGTCGCGCTCGTCGGTCCGGTCGGCGACGACGTCGATACCCTCCTCGGTGGGTGGAGCAGACAGGACAGCGAGCGGGGAACAACCCTCCGCGACGCGCTACGGACAGCGGCGCCGGCTGGCACGACCGTCTCGTACGAACAGGGAGCTAGCATCCGCGAACGGTCGGACATCGATGATGCGGTGCGGACGGCCGCGAGCGCGGACGCCGCCGTCGTCGCGCTCGGCGAACCCCAGTACCTGCACGACTACGGGCTGTCACCGACGGCCGGCGACGTCGACGAGTTCCCGAACCGGACGACCCTCGAACTCCCCTCGGCACAGCGAACTCTCCTCGAGGCGGTCGCCGAGACCGGGACGCCGACCGTACTCGTGCTCTCGACGGGTCGCCCCGTGATCGTCGGCGACGGTCTAGACCTGGTCGGGAGCGTCCTGGCGGCTTTCTACCCCGGCTCAGCGGGGGGGACCGCGATAGCGCAGACGCTGTTCGGCGACCGAAACCCCTCGGGCGCGCTGCCGATATCTTGGCCGCGTTCGGAGGGGCAGTTACCCCAGCGGTTCAACCATCTCTCCCATCCGAAGGTACTCGGGCGGGAGGGGCAGGGCCCCTCGTACGACCCGCTGTATCCGTTCGGGCACGGTCTCAGCTATACGGAATTCGCGTATCGAGACCTCGTCGTCGAACCGGTGGCCGCCGACCGCGACGCGTCCCGGAGGGTCTCTGTCGCGGTCGAAAATACAGGCGATCGGTCCGGTGCGACGACCATCGATTGCTACCTTCGAGACCTGACGAGTTCTGTCATCACTCCCGAACGGCGGCTCGTCGGTTTCGACCGCGTGAATCTCGATCCCGGCGAGACGGCGCGCGTCTCCTTTGTTGTCCGCCCGCGAGACCTGGCTGTGACCCGCTCCGACGGTGAGCGAGTCGTCGAACCGGGGACGTTCACACTCCGACTCGGGTCACGGACCGCGCGGCTGACAGTCGTCGCCCCGAACTGACAGTCAATCTCGTTCGGAACCGCTTTGTCCTCTGCTGACCGTCTCGACCAGCCACTCGCCACACGGCCGTGAAACTCACTCTGACCTCGGTCCGGCCTCTCCACTGCCCGACCTAGCTTCGGGCACCTGGCCGGCGCGCACGTCTGCGACCGAGACCGCCTCGCCGCGCTCGTCTGACGCGTACGCGGCGAGGACGACGTCGACGGCCGAACGGGCCGCTCGACCGGGAACGGCGGGTTCGCGCCCTTCCCGGAGCGCGTCGACGAAGTCCCGCACGACGGCGGCGTGCCCCTCGGCCCTTTCGAGCGCTTCCTCGTCGACGTCCCGCGACTCTGTTTCGGCGCCGTAGTAGCTCTCTTCGCCGGTCCCGGTTTCGAAGTAGCTGATGCCGGTGTCCGAAAGCCCGAGCGACCCTTCTGTCCCGTTGAGGTCGATCCGGTCTCGACCGCCCTTCGTCGCGGTCGTCGCGGAGACGGACCCGACGGCTCCGGTCTCGGTTCGGAGCGACAGGACGGCTGCCGATTCGCACTCGATATCGCGGTGGCGATAGCCGAGCGACGCCCTGACCTCGTCGACGCCGCCGAGCAACCACTGGAGACAGTCGATATCGTGGACTGCCTGGTTGAGCATCACCCCGCCGTCCATGTCACGGGTACCGCGCTACCCCCATCGCTCGTAGTACTCGTCCGAACGGAACCACTTAGTCGCGGCGTCTGCGACGACGAGTTCGCCCAGTTCGCCCGTTTCGACGGCTCGCTTCGCGCGTCGGACCGCGGGCTGAAACCGTCGCTGGAAGACGCCGGCCAGCGTCACACCGGCCCGGTCGCAGGCGGTGATCATCCGGTCCATCCGGTCCGCGTAGACGTCCAGCGGCTTCTCACAGAGGACGTGTACCCCGGCTTCCGCGGCCTCGACGGTCACGTCCGCGTGTGTACCGCTGGGCGTACAGACGCTCACCGCGTCGACGCCGCTCTCCCGAATCATCTCCGTTACGTCCTCGTACCAAGCAGGAACACGGTATTCGTCAGCGAATCCGCGTGCCGCGTCGGGGTCGATGTCCGCACACGCGACCAGTTCTGCTCCGTCCGCTGCGTGCACGCCCTCCGCGTGCGTCGTTCCGACTCCCGCACAACCGATTACTCCGTACCGTATCGGAGACATGCGATCGCTTCATATCCGTGTCGATAAAGAAACTTCCGTTGCCGAACCCGCGCCTCGGCCGCCCCCGCTCGCCGCGCGGGCTACGGTTCGGCCCGGGACGACTGATACAACATACCTTGAAATATACGCATCACCGATACTCGACCGAACGATGGTATGTGTCAGTAATTTCGATTCGATCGGGAGAACACGGAAACACGAGGTGGTCCTGGACTGTCTCGTGGCCGGAATCGAGGCCGCTCGACCCGAGCGCGTCCTCGCCGACGAACTCTCGCTGTCCGGGGACCGACTCGGAGTCGCGGGTTCGAGCTACTCTCTCGATGACTATCGGGAAGTGGTGCTACTCGGCGGAGGGAACGCCGCGGGAGCCGTCGCCGCCGAGATCGAAGCCCGACTCGGTGATGCCGTCGACGACGGGATCGTCGTGACCGACGACCCGGTACCGGCTGACCGGATCGACGTCGTCGAGGGGTCGCACCCGGTCCCCGACGAAGCGGCCGAATCCGGGGCCCGTCGGGTCCTCCAGCGGGCGCTCGGCGCGGACGATCAGACGCTCGTAGTCGCACTCGTTTCCGGTGGGGGAAGTGCGCTCCTTCCGGCACCAGCCGGGTCTCTCACGCTCGAGCACGTCCGAGCAACGACCGAGGGCCTCATCGAGAGCGGCGCGGCGATCGAGGAGATAAACGCCGTCCGCAAGCATTGCTCGGCGATCAAGGGGGGGCAACTCGCGACCGCCGCCGCGCCCGCCACCGTCGTCACACTCGTTTTCAGTGACGTCATCGGAAACGACCTGTCGACGATAGCCAGCGGCCCGACCGAACCTGATCCGACGACCTACGCCGACGCTCTGTCGGTCCTCGACCGACACGACGTCGCCGTCCCCGCGGCTGTCCGGTCCCATCTGAAAGCGGGCGAAAGCGGGGAACTCGACGAGACTCCTGGACCGGCGGTCGACTTTTCGCACGTCGACTCCCACGTCCTCGCGGACGCGTGGACTGCTATCGACAGTGCTCGCGAGGTGGCCGTCGAGGCGGGCTACGAGGACGCGGTTCTCTCCTCCCGGGTGCGCGGCGAGGCACGCGAACAGGGGCTGGCGCACGCGGCGGTCGCGGAGGAGGCCCTGGCGTCCGGAAATCCGGTCGAGCCGCCAGCCGCAGTTATGTCGGCCGGAGAGACGACTGTCACGCTCCGGGGTGATGGGTCCGGAGGCCCGAATCAGGAGTTCGCGCTCCGCGCCGCGCTGGAACTGCCAGAGGGAGCGGTCCTCGGAGCCGTCGACACGGACGGTAGAGACGGCGGGACCGACGCGGCCGGCGCGCTGGTCGACGCTCACACCGTCCCGGACGTGGAGTCGGCCGCAACCGCCCGGAACGCGCTGGCCAACAACGACGCAGCTACCTTCCTCGGTCGACGGGACGCGTTGGTCCGTACCGGACAGACCGGAACGAACGTCAACGACTTGCGAGTTATGGTGTTAGAGTAGCAGCCGTCGTCTGATCGTGCAGACTGCGTGGGGCCAGGCGACTGGCAACCGAGACGTAGTCGTCGGATGTCTGCCGATCCAGTAAAATCCGCCAGGAGCCGACTCTTCTGGAAACGACCGTCTGGAACGAGCGTGTGCCGCCGGATATAGCACTATGATGACGCTAGGGGATAATTCTGTAGGGGCGTTCATTATTAGGTCTGGCCAGGGCCGATAGAAATCCGCGATTTTAGCGACTCACCCGGAAAGAGAGCAGTTACTCGATCTCCTGGATCCTCGTAGTTGGGGAACTGACTTCTAAGTCACGTCTCTTTTAGGCGGTCAGGCGACACAGCCGACTCACGATATAGAATTACGGTACTAATAATGTAATCGTATGCGGCGAACTCGTATTTCGGAACGCCTGTGCGAGTAATACGGCCCAGACCTCCATCAAATATTCAAGTATATCCACTCATACCAGATACTATCCGTTATTACTGTAAAACTCGGTCTTGCTTGCCGATATGACCCTTCAGTTCCGTATTATTGAAAAATATTGAAAAATGGTACAGGCGATTGCGAATCGCTTCTCCCTATCTGAGTAATGCTGGACGTCCTCTGCAGTAGCAAAATGGAACGCCGACGGTGCGGAGAGGGGGGCCGTCCCGAGGCGCGGTTTCTAACCGTGTCGGGTCTGAGTGATAAACGAGATGTCTGGGGTTGTGGATCGGTGACGTCGCCCGACCGAACGTGTAAGCCTCTCCTCGGAGCACTCACTCGGTCGGATCGAAGGGAGCTACGTCTCCGGAGTCGACGAGGCTCTCGAGCGGGTGGTCTTCGACCTCGAGGGGCAGGTCGACGCGTCCACGGCGCCGGGCGGATTCGTACGCCGCGAAGATCACCTCCGTCGCGCTGAGAGCGTTTCGGGCTCCGGTTTCCGGTTCCGTGTCGCTCCCGAGACAGTCGACGACGTGCCGGACGTTCTCGTGGATCGCGTTGGTGTCGTCTGTCAGGATCCGCTCCCAGGACGGGTCCCCTGCGCGACGAATGCGAAGGGGGGTTTCCGGGGCGTCCGAGGGTTTGACTTCGATCTGTCCGTTCGTCCCGACGAGTCGATGCGCTGCTCCGACGACGTCACGCCCGACGCCGGTCGACGCGAACCCGTCGACCCCGTTCGCGTACTTCCACGAGGCCAGCATGTGGTTCTCGTTGTGGACGCCGTATCGGACGTCTTCGTCCCGGTAATCGAACTGACCGATCACCCACTCGACCGGGCTCTCGCCCGCGTAGAAGTTACAGAGGTCGACGTAGTGGGTCCCGTGGTCGAAGAAGTTCGACCCGCCCATCTCGACGCGCTCGAGGGTCCCTATCTCGCCGTCTGCGAGCAGTTCCTTCGCACGTCGCCAGGGGTCCGAGAACCGCCGCTGGTGGTTGAACGTGAGTTGCACGTCGAACCGGTCCGCTTGCTGCGCCATGTGGCGAGCGTCGCCCCAGGTATGCGCCATCGGTTTTTCGCAGTGGACGGCGTCGACGACGCCGCTCCGGACGAGGTTGACGACGATCGAGGCGTGTGTCGGGACTGGCGTACAGACGCTCACGATGTCGGGTTCGACGTCGGCGACCATCGCCTCGTAGTCTCGGTAGACGCTTCCCTCTCCGATATCGTGCTGTTCGGCGAACGCCTCCGCGTTTTCCCGCACGAGGTCGGCACACGCCTCGAGCTCACAGTCCTCGATCGTTCGGTAACCCGCCGCGTGTCTGTACGCCATCGCGAAGCTCTCACCGCCGACGGTATTGTCGGGGTCTGGACCAGTTCCAACGAACGCGACTGAACGAGTCATGATCAGCGGTCCGACCCGCGTGTTCTCGGCTGATGAATGTTGTGGTCAACTCTTCGTTTCTCCGTGTCGGTCGCCGGCTCTGGTGGCGACCCCGGTTCCGGTGGCGAGTCGGACAGTAGACCTTTGTACCGCTGTGCTGTGTCGCCAAGCGTGAACGGACCCATCCCGAGAGTCGACCTCACGCGGCCGTCGGAACTTCCGGAACGGTCGGAACTTCCCGATCCGCTCGTGACGTTCGACGGGAAGCGAGTCGGGACGGCCGAGGAGTGGCGAGACGTGCGACGGCCCGAACTGAAGCAACTCTTCCAGCATTACGTCTACGGATACCTCCCGTCCCGGTCGCCAATATCCGTCGACGTCGAGAACCGAGGCGAGGTGGTGAACGGTCGTGGAACGCTCTACGAAATCGCGATAGCGTTCGGCGAGTTCCCGTCGGACGCGCCGACTATCGACCTGCTACACGTCGTCCCCGCGGGGGCGGACACCGCACCGGTGTTCCTCGCGGTGAATCGGCGGGGGAACCACGCGGTCGCGACCGACGACTCGATCACCATCACCGACAGCGGGGACCGGTTCGGTGTCGACCGGCGCGGATCGTACCGGGACGGTTGGTGTCTGGACCGACTCCTCGACCGCGGATACGGGTTCGCCACGTTCCACCACGCGGACGTCGACCCGGATCGCGACGACTTCACTGAGGGGATCCACCCGTACTGCGAGGAGTGTCCGGGGACGGCGGCGACCCGACCGGGTACCCTCGCGGCGTGGGCCTGGGGTATCCACCATGCGGTCACGTATCTCGAACGGGCGGATCGGGTACGCGACGACGCGATCGCGGTCACCGGCCACTCGCGACGCGGGAAGGCGGCGCTGCTGGCGGGGGCGCTCGACGACCGGATCGACCTCGTCGCTCCTCACCAGTCCGGGACCGGCGGGTGCGCTTTGAGCCGGGACAACTCTCAGGAGACGGTCGCGGCGATCAACGAGGCGTTCCCTCACTGGTTCAACGACCTCTTTCCGGCCTTTGCCGGCCGACCGGTGCGTCTCCCGGTCGACCAACACCAACTTCTCGCTCTCGTCGCGCCGCGCCCGCTCATCGACACCGAAGGCGCCCGGGATTACTGGGCGAACCCCGGAAGGGCGTACGATGCCGTTCGGGCGGCTGCTCCAGTTTACGATGTTCTCGACAGTCGCGGACTCGTCGGAGACGGACTGCTGTACGGCGACGCCGAGATCACTCCCGACACTGCTGGTTCTCTACTTCAGTATCGGCGCGAGACGGGTCATACGCTCGATAGCGGGTATTGGAGCGCGATACTCGATTTCGCCGACGTTCATTTCCGCTGATACTGCCGGCTGTAACTTCGTTAAGATATTCGCCCCCACGCGGTGCCAAAAACCTTCACAGACGTACAGCCGGCAGTATGAAACGGTGCTTGGGCCGGCGCGAAGTCGGGCGGGTCGTCGACGTGGGGCCGGATCGGTCGACCGCACACGGCAAGTTGTCACCTCCGTCGGGGCCAGGTCGCGGCGTCTGGCGAGATGTGGGGCCCGAGTTGCCCCTCTCGGGGGAGATCAACTCGCCGACTCGCGTGCGCTCCCCTCGATGTGCTGTTCCGGACGACGAATTCCGGGCCGGCCCGGCGAACCGACGTGCCGTACTCCCGACTCACCGGCCAGGGGAATTAAGTCTGACCGCTATTCACGGGTGTCCATGGAGATAATAGATTGGGACGTGTTCCAGTTGCCGTCGCGAACACAGTTCCTTCGCATCGAGACTGATACCGGTCTGGTCGGATGGGGAGAGCCTCTCATCGAGGGTCGCGCACGCGCGACGGCTGCGGCCGTCGAAGAGCTGATGGACGGCTACCTCGACGGGGCCGACCCCCTTCCCATCCGCGACCACTGGGAGGCGATGTACAGGCAGAGTTTCTCCCGCGGCGGACCGCTGTTGATGGGTGCTATCTCGGGCATCGACATGGCGCTGTGGGACATCAAGGGGAAGTATTACGACGCACCGGTGTACGAACTGCTCGGTGGGAAAGTCCGCGACAGGATCCGACTGTATCATCACGTGGGAGGAGAGACGCTGGAACAACTCCGCGAGAGTACCGAATCGGCTCTCGAACGCGGGTTCGTCGCCGTGAAGACGTCGCCGACGAATCGAACGCGCCGCTTGGGGACCCCGGCCACGATCGAACGGGCCAGCGAGCGATTGGCGGCGATCAGAGAGGTCGCTGGTCCCGAGGTCGACATCGGACTCGACTTTCACGGACGCGTGTCACGTGCGCTTGCCCCGCGACTCGCGGCTGCGCTCGAGGAGTACGATCCGATGTTCTACGAAGAAGTCGTTACGCCGGAACACAACGATGTGCTGCCGGAGGTAGCCACTCACACCACGGTCCCGATAGCGACCGGCGAGCGACTCTATTCTCGATGGGATTTCAAGCGAGTGTTCGAAGCCGGAATTGTTGATGTGATCCAGCCGGACGTCGCTCACTGCGGAGGGATCACGGAGATGCGGTGCATCGCGGACATGGCCGAAGCCTACGATATCGCAGTCGTCCCTCACTGTGCTATCGGGCCCGTCGCCCTGGCGTCCTGTCTCCACGTCGATGCTCAGGCTTACACAGCTGTCCTCCAGGAACAGACGCTTCTTTCGGAAGGCCGACGGGACATGCTTGACTATCTGAATGACACGTCGATTTTTGACGTCTCCGATGGGGGGTTTGTCGACCTGCCGGCGGGCCCGGGGCTCGGTCTCGACATCGACGAGGCCACCGTGCGGGAGCGTGCCGAATCGAAACCCCGACTCTTGCCGACCTGGCGGCACGAAGACGGCAGTGTCGCGGAGTGGTAAGGACGGGTCGGGAAACCGCTTCCACCACGACATGCACCCCACGCGGGAACGGCCGCGAACCATCGACAGAAACAGACTCGCTGTTCAGTCCGAGCGCCGGTTGATCTGGATACTTCCGCCGGGACGGTACTGTTCGAACAGGGCGGCGAACAGCCGGTAGTCACGCGACTCGATGTCCAGTGCGACGAGCAGGGTGACGTACACGGTCAGCCCCGCGATGGACCCGACGACCAGCAACACGACCCCTTCGAGCAGGGGTCGAACCGCGACCATCGCGGCGGCCATTCCGATTGCGGCGGCGACCGGCTTGCCGTACTCGCGGGTGAACGGCTGAAATCCCTCGAGGTACCACAGCTGTGCGAGCCGAAGGACGTTGACGACCGCCAGCGATCCCGCGGTCCCGAGCGCGGCACCGACGAGCCCGTACTCGACCAGGAGATAGTAGCTCAGTCCGATGTTGAGTACCCCCAGCACCCAGGAGTTCACCATTCGAAGGTACTGGTGGTCGGTCATCAATAGCAGCCAGCCGGTCGCACCCACTACTGACCCGACCAGCCGTCCGAGGACGAACACGGCGACGACTGTCGATCCGCGAGTGTATGCGGCCCCGAAGATGTCGAGGAGTTCCACGCGGTAGACGAACGAGATGAGGGCCAGTGGGAGCGTCGCGGTGACAACCCAGCGGGTCACCGTGCTATACGTCGACTGGACAGCGCCGTGTTCCCCGTCGCTGTACAGGTCGGAGGCCACTGCCGGGAACTGGGAGTTGAACGCGGCCAGCGGGAGGGCAATGAAGCCCGTGAGGAACAGCGAGAGGTTGTAGATGCCTGCGGCGTCGGCGGTGAGCAACCAGCCGACCAGCAGGACGTCGACGCGGCTTCGGAGTATTTCGCCGACGCGAGAGGCCGCCGTCGGGAGCGAGTGATTGTAGAACTCCCGTGTATCGGCGACGGTCGGTCGCCGAGCGCGGAGGCCCGTCCCCGAGTGGACCAGCCCGAGCGACAGCGCCGCCAGCACGGTCATCGCGACCGTAATCGCGCCCACGATGCCCAGCACGGAGTATCCGAGCGCGAAGGCGACCAGTATCGCGACCAGCCGGGCGGCCGGGACCCCAACCCGCCACAGCAGCGTCTGGGACTCGACGAGTTCGAGCGCGCGGAACACGTGGGCGGAGAGGCGAACGAACGTGAACGCGGGTAACATGACCGCGAACAGGCGGAGGACGCCGACAAATTCGGGCTGGTCGATGGTGATGGCGTTGATCCGCGGAGCAGAGACGAACAGCCCGACCGCGATGAGGCCGCTCGCCACCCCCGCGGTCAGGTAGGCGATCCCGAGGATCCGGTTACGCCGGGCGGAGTCGCTGTACTCGGGAAGGAACCTGACGGCGGACTGGTCGGCGCCCAGTGGTGAGAACCGCCCGAGGATCCGGAGAATACGATCCCCCAGCGAGTAGACGCCGAACAGCGCGACGGTGAGTCCCTGTGTGAGCGCGAAGTTCACCAGAAACTGGAGGACTCGCTGTGCGAGCACGCCGCTGCCGTTGACGACCGCGCCGTGGGTGACCGATTCGAGCGAATCGAAGACGACTTCGTCTGTATCGTTGTGGCCTTTGGACACTACGTAACACCTGCGAGTACGTGGATTGCCGACGGGAGAGCGAACGTCGATCGCGGAAATAACTCTGTTGATCCCGCGTCAGCGCGACGGTGGACCGACGAGTTGCGTGCCGTTCCGACTGCGAGGCCGTCTCCCGAACTGCACCCCCTCACGGCGGGCGGGACCACGCCAGTCCCCGCGTCAGTATCTGCGTTCCGTGCCAGACGCGCGGTCTCCCTGGCGAGCGGTCGTGCGGGGGTCGTCGCCACCGGTTCACGCAGGCTCAGTACGTCCCGTGCGACGGGCTCAATACGTCCCGTAGGATTCGAAGTCCCGGATCTCTTCCATCCGCTCGGTCAACTCGGAGACGACATCCGGATGCTCGTCGGCGACGTTCTCGCCTTCCCCGTTCTCACGGTCGAACAGAATCGGCTCCCGTCTGGCTGTGAGCCTACTCACCTCGTTCGGCTCGATCCCTCGGGGTTCGTATTCGGTCCCGTCGCGTCGGTCGGGATCGAACCCACGCACCAGTTTGAATCGACCGTCGTACACCATGCGCCAGGTGCTGAGTCCGGAATAGACGACGTCCCGGAGGCGGTCCGTTTCGTCCGCCAGGAGCGGCCGCATGGACCTGCTGTCGATGTCCCCAGGCTCGAGGCCCGCGTAGTCGAGAATCGTCGCGTGAATGTCCAAGGTCGTAACCGGTGCATCGCACGGCTCGCGGTCGGCGACGCCTGGGCCGGCCATCACGAGCGGAACACCGACCGAGGAGTGGTACGGCGAGTCTTTCGACCACTGCCCGTAGTCGCCGAGCATCTCTCCGTGGTCGCTCATGAAAACGATGAGCGTCTCGTCGACCTCGCCACGCTCCCGGACGGCGTCGATCAGCGATTCGAGTCGCTCGTCGAGGTGCTCGACCATCGCTGCGAAGTTCCGTCGTACCTCCTGCCCGGTCTCCGGATCCACTTTCTCGCCGTCGCCGCGGGGTTCGGGGAACTCGACCGGCGGGTCGCGGTACAGGTCGTGCATCCGCTCCGTGACGTCGAACGGGACGTGGGGGTTCTGTAGGTTCACCTGTACGAACCACGGGTCGTCGTCGGGTGCGCGCTCGATCAACGTTCGCCCGTTCCGCGCGATCCAGGAGTCGTAGTACGCTTCGTCCGGGATCGAAGTCGGTTCGGTCGAAACGAACGCCCCACCGTCGAGGGGATCACCGCGAGTCCGTCGGTCGTAATCTTCGATGTGCGTCGAGAGGTGCCCTTTTTCGGCCAGATACTTCGTGTAAGGACCCTGTGGCTCCCCGCCGGCTTCGCGGGCCCGTCTGACGGTCTCGTTTTTCGCGGGATTGAAGATAGCGTCGGAGAATCCCCACTCGTCGCTCGGCTGGCCGTCCATGCCGAGGTCGTACTGCGCGGTCAGGTCGAACTTGCCGCACCCGGCGACGTGATAGCCGGCCTCGTCGCGTAGTCGGCGGTATAGCGTCCCCTGTTCGACCGGGTAGTCGACTTCGTTGTTCGGGACGCCCGAGCGGTCGTATTCGTATCCCGAAGCGATACACGACCGCGCCGGATTACAGACGGGGGTGGGACAGACCGCGTCCCGAAACCACCGTCCACGCTCGGCCAGGTCCGCGACTGCCGGCGTTCGGACCGGCATCTCCGACGCCATCTCCACCCAGTCGTAGGGCTGCTGATCGGTACACACTAGCAAGACGTTCGGCCGTGTAGCGGTCTCTGACACGGTTGGCCCGTGCGCTCTCGGGGATAATAGTGCCGTCGGAACCAATCAATCAGTTGAGAACCGATTCCCCGCGGAGACGAAGTCGGTCTCCCCGTCGATCGGCGTTTCGGCGTCGCTCAGGTCGTTGCCCAGGAACAGTCGTTCCTCGTCCGTTCGCTCCGCTGCGAGGAACGTTCCGGTTCCGGGTGAGGCGCGGGAGTCACGGACTGTGATATCGCGCCCGTCACGCAGCGCGACCGCTGCCGCACCGTTACAGCCCCGCCCTTCGAACCCTTCGATCGTCACTCCGTCGAAGGACTCGCATTCGACGGCGTTCGAACAGTAGCCTGGCGGGGATTCCCAATCGACCGCGACGTCCGCGAGCGTCAGGTCTGTGACGCCGCGGGCGTAGACGCCGGGGATGTCGTGTTCGAACAGCGGGACGAACGCCGAACTCGGCCGCAAATCGAGATTCCCCCCTTTTGCGTGTCCTTTGTCGCTCTCTGTCACCGTCACCGACACCCCGTCGAAGGTGATGTCTTCGACGGTCGCCTCCTCGGACCCGTAGATGACGACCCCGCCCTCGCCGGTGGCGACGACGTCCGAGAACCGGATATTCCGGACCGCTCCGAGCTCGTGACCGTCTCGTCTCGGGACCGACGTGACGTAGACCGGCTCGGCCATCCCCCACCAGTTCCCGGTGTGGAACTGCGTCTCGAGGGTGATGTTCGAAAAGAGAACGTCTTCAACGGTGCCGGCGTCACGGTGTTGTATCCCAAGTCCACGGTTCGACGACCGGACGACGATATTGGAGAACGTGCAGTCCCGCATGTCGTGGCCGGTTCCCGACCCGAACTTGATCGCTGACGACCGCGAGACCAGTATACAGTTCGTGACGGTGAGGTTCTCCAGCGGTCCGGAGACGTCGTACTCGTCACTGGCTTTCGGACAGATAGCGTCGTCTCCGGTGACTACCGTGCAGTCCGAGATGTGGACGTTCTCGGAGCACTCGGGATTGATCCCGTCGCTGTTCGGGATCGATATCTCGTTGTGGATGTCGACGCCGTGGACGTCGACGTGCTCGCAACCGAGCAGGTGGAGCGTCCAGTGCGGCGATTCCCTGATCGTGACCCCGTCGACCCGGACGTTTGTACAGCCGTAGAACAGGAGAAGGCGCTGCGGACGTTCCAGCGGTTCGACGGGTCCATCCTCGGTCCCGTGGTCCGGACTCAGAAACCGGTCCCCCTGGCGTGTGTCCTGTTCGAACGTGTCGATCGCCGGGTCGTCGTGCGGGTCGATAACCGCGTCCATATCCATGAACGCGGTTCCGCTGCCGTCTATGGTCCCGTTCCCGGTCACGCTCACGTCTTCTGCATCGATCGCCGCGATCAGCGTCTTGTACGGACCGCCCGCCGTGCGGTAGTCGTCCAGGTCAGTGCTGCCACGGATCGTCGCTCCCGCCTCGAGATCGAGTGTCACGTGGTCCCTGAGTTCGATCGTTCCGGTGCGATACTCGCCGGCTGGGACTCGGACGGTCCCGCCGCCGCTCTCGGCACAGGCGTCGATCGCTGACTGGATCGCGTCCGTATCGAGCGTTTCGCCGTCGCCGGTCGCTCCGTGATCTGCGACTGAGATCACTGTCATCCCCCGGCTCATCGATCCGTCCTGTAATAAAACTTCTGACAAAAAGACGGTTTCGCGGTCTCTACCGCTATATCGCTGTCGAGAGGGAAACGAACCCTCTCACCGGCTATCCAGCCAGTCGGCGCATGGGATCCGGTCGAGTCCCGCATCTGTGAAAATGTCGGGACCCGTGTACACGGCGGTTCCGCGTCCCGGACACCCCCCGAGAGGGACGACCAGTCGTCGGAGACGCCGACGTGAGCTTTATCGCACGAACCGTCGTTGTCCGAGGTAGATACAAACAGTCCATGCGTGTGCTTCTCACCGGCGCCAACGGGCGTATCGGAACCGCGATAGACGATCACCTAGGGACGGAATACGACTGGACGTACCTGGACCGGAGTGACTCCCGAGAGCGGGAGACGCGTGTCGTAGATATTGCCGACGGCGACGCCGTTCGCGGGGTCGTCGACGGTCACGACGCAGTCGTACACCTCGCGGGGGACCCGGCGGTCGACGCCCCCTGGTCTTCCGTATTGCGAAACAACGTCGTGGGGTTCTACAACGTGTTGGACGCGGCGAGGGAGGCGGGCGTCGACCGGTTCGTCTTCGCCTCGACCAATCACGTGGTCGCCGGTTGGGAAGCGGGCCACGCCGACGAGTTACCGAGGGGCGAGTTGTGTTTCGATAGTACGACCCCGCCCCGTCCGGACTCTCTGTACGGTGCGTCGAAGTCTTTCGGGGAGGACCTCGGTCGGTACTACGTCGAACGAACGGGGTCCCCCAGGACGTTCTTCGCGCTGCGTATCGGCGGGGTTCACGACCGAGAGCACGACCACCCGTGGGACACGACCCGGGGCTATGCGTGGTGGCTCTCGCGCAGGGATTGTGCGCAATTGATAGACCGTTGCCTGCGAGCTGACGGCGGGGGGTTTGAGGTTTTCTACGGCGTCAGCGACAACGAGCAACGGTGGTGCGACATCGAACACGCTCGCCGGATGATCGGCTACGACCCGCGAGACGACGCCGATGACTGGCGCGAGTCCCCTCGATGAAGGGAGCGTGGCAAAACCGTGATACGCGTGGCCGCGGAAAGCGCGTACCACTGGAGTGACCGATATAATAGTCGAATGGAACCACCATCTGTTTAGCAGCGACACCGAGACGTACCCCTTCCATCCGGACGCCACGTACGAGCCCGACCCGTCCCGACGCCACGAGGACCCCCTGTCCGGGTACCGCCGACGGTTGGACGAGGTCGGGATCGATCGCGCCGTCCTCGTCCAACCTGAACCCTACGGTGACGACCACAGTCTGGTGCTCGACTGCGTCTACGAGGACCCGGAACGATTCCGGGCGACGTCGTTGTTCTATCCCCGTGACCCGGAGGCTCCCGGGAAGCTCGAGGATCTCGTCGACGAACATGGCGATGTCGTGATCGCGACACGGTTTCACAGTTCGGACCCGTAGCTCGACAGTTTCGCCGACGATGGGGTCCGGGCCCTGTGGGAGGCAGCCAGCGACCTGGGACTCGTCGTCGAACTACACGTCAACCCGGGATATGCGGACAGCGTCGCCAAGCGCGTCAGGGAGTTCCCCGAGACGCCGGTTGTCATCGACCACCTCGCGGAACCGCATACGGGAGACCCGGTCGAGTACGGCGACGTCCTCGCACTCGCCGAGTACGACAACGTATACATGAAGATATCCGCTCTCGACCATTTCTCCGACGACAGGCCGCTGTACGAATCGGTTCGTCCCTTCACCAGGTGGGTAGTGGACGCGTTTGGTCCGGAACGCATGCTGTGGGGAAAAGGAGACCCACGAATCGTCGACGCACATCTCCCCGAGTACGGCGAGGAGGAACGGGAGTTAGTGAAAGGCGACAACGTCTACGAGTTGCTCTGGAAGAAATAGCGGATCGCGGCGGAGACGCGCTCGCTCCAGCGATCGTCAGCACTTAACCGAGTCGCTGTCCCGACGTCACCAGACGTCCTCGCCGTCGAGGTACGCGTCCACGTTCTGCGGGACGATCCCGCGGTGCGTTTCGAGTTTCTCGGCGTGTTCCTCGCGCCCGGTCTCGCGCAACCGCTCGAGATACGACGGGAGTTTCTCGTCCGCTCTGGCGTGGAACGGGCCTCCTTCCTCGATCACCTCCCACAGCGGGTCTGTCAGGGCGCGCGGCGAGTCGGGATTACCGCCCGCTCGGTCGGTCGCAGTTTCGAGCAGGCGTTCGCTCACCCACCGGTCGAGCCGCGCGATCCCCTCGCGTGCCACCTCGGGCTCGTCGCGCGCGAGGTTCGTCGTCTCGTGTGGGTCCTCGGCCAGGTCGTACAGCTCGACGGGGTCGAAATCCTTCAGTCCGTCGTGGTACGTGCGGATAAGGAGCCAGTCGTCCCACCGCACCGCGCGCTGGCACGCCCACGCGCCCTGACTGACGACCAGGAAGTCCCTGCCGCATTCCTCGCCCTCGGTGAGCGAGTCGACGAACGACTGTCCCTCCCAGCGGGCGGGCACTTCGCCGCCGACGAGGTCGGTGACCGTCGGTGCGAGGTCGATCTGGTAGTAGAGCCCGCGGTCGACGCCCGGTTCGACGCCCGGACCGCGGACGATCAGGGGAACTCGGCAGGTCTTGTCGTCGGCGGTCTGGTGGTCTCCGTAGACGTTGAGTTCGCCCAGGTTCTCTCCGTGGTCCGCCGAGAAGACGATGAGCGTCTCGTCCAGCACCCCTGCTTCTTCGAGCGCGTCGAGGATCCGACCGATGTAGTCGTCCATGTAGCGGACCCCGACGTCGTATCCGTCGACCCACTGGACGAAGTCCTCGCGGGAGGCGATCTCCTGGGGAGTGCGTTCGAGGTCGCTCCCGCCGCCCCAGGCGTGTGGCTCGTGAGCGCTGTGGGGCCCGTAGCTCTCGTAGTGGTCCTCGATCGCGTCCTCGTCCGGCCACTCGGGGGCGGGCTCGTCGGCGAACGGGTTGCCGTACTCCATGGGGGTGTCGTAGGGGGTGTGCGGGTCCCAGAAGTTCACGTGGAGGTACCAGTCGTCCTCGGCGGCGTGGGACTCCAGCCACTCTTCGGCCTGCGGCCCGACGACGTCGGCCCGCTCGTTGCCCCTGTCGCCGGTGTCGACCCACTCCTCGAAGCCGTCGAGCGTGTGCCACGCACCGTGGCGCTGCGGGAAGGGACTGATCAGTGCCGTGCGGTGCCCGTTCTCTCGCAGGACCGTCGGCCACGTACGGAACCCGTCGTCCAGGGTATTGAATCCGCGCTTCGTTCCCCGATGACGGATGTCAGCGTTGATCCCGCCGTGGTTCACCACGCCGGTATGAATACCGAAACGGCTGGTAAACAGCGCCGTCCGCGAGGGGAGACAGGGACCATCGGAGGCGTAGTAGTTCGTGAACCGTCGCCCCTCTTCGGCGAGTCTGTCGACGTTCGGTGACGTGTTACGGTGGTATCCGTAGCAGCCCAGGTGATCCGGCCGGAGCGAATCACAGTCGATGTAGAGGATACGCATCAGGTGTGGAGTGGCTACCGGTCATTATATTAGTGTCGGAAATTACAGCGCAAGAGCAACGCGAACTCGAATCCGGGTCGGGCTGGGGCGGACAGTTCCGTTTCCGACAGTAATCGGTCCGTTTTATACATCCTGCTCCGTATTTGGCGGATGATGCCCGACAGGCCTCCAATACAAGAGCCGACTGGCGAGTCGTTTGCCGTCGCGGTCATCCCGGATACGCAGCGCTACTCCGAGCGGAATCCTGCTGCCTTCGAGGTCCAAACCCGCTGGTTGGCCCAACACCGGGAGGAAGAAAACATCGCCTTCGTCTTCCACGAGGGCGACGTTGTGAATGCCCCCGAACCGGAGCAGTTCGAACGAGCGGACCGGGCGCTCACCCACCTGGCAGAGAACGACGTCCCGTATCTCCTCGCGATCGGGAACCACGATTACGACAACTTTGCCGAACGGAGCGCGGATACCTTCGAGGAGTTTTTTCCTACGTCCAGATTCGCTGACCGCCCATGGTGGGGGGACAGTTTCGACGGCACTGCGTACAACGCCTACGTCAGATTCAAGGCGCTCGGTGATGAGTACATCGCACTGACACTCGAGCCGTTTCCCCGCGAAGCGGTCGTCGACTGGGCCGAAGAGGTCCTCGAAACCCATTCGGACCACACCGGATTGCTACTGACGCACGGATACCTCTATCGAGACGGCACGCCGATAGACGCGGGAGACAAATGGGACCGTACCGCGTACGAGGTCTCCGGGCACAACGGTGACCGGCTCTGGGAACGGTTCATTAGCAGACAACCGAACCTCCGCGCGGTGTTTTCGGGACACGTCCTCACTAATGGTTCCGGCGGTACACTTTCGACCGACGAGAACGACTTTGGGGAACGGGTCCACCAGTTACTCACGAACTACCAGAGTATCGGCGATGGCGGGCGCGGATATCTCAGACTGGTCAGGTTCTTCCCGGCAGCCGACGCGATCACTATTGAGACGTATTCACCCCTCCTCAAAAGGTACCACGAGGACGCCGCGCATCACTTCAGGATCGGCGACGCCTTCGGGCCAGGCGTATGAGCCTCGACGCTCAGCAGGTCCCCCGTCTCAACGGGAGGAGTGAATGAGATGCGTGGTTCCCAGGCGGTCCTCGGGCGATTCGCGAGGCCGGTGGCCGACTGCCCGACGCGACTCGCGGTGCTCTCTGACTTGCATCTCTCTCTGAGCGAACACGGTACCTGGCGCGTCTCCCACCGTACCCGGGAGCGACTCGAGGCGGCTGTGCAGGCAGTGAACCGTCTTGAACTCGACGGTGTCGTGTTCAACGGCGACCTAGTCCAGAGTGGAACGAAGCCGCAGTTCGACGCGTTCGATCGAATTGTCAAACGCTTCGACCCGCCATTGTTCGCGGTTCCGGGCAATCACGACCTGATCGATCGAGGCGGGACAGCGGATTCGCAGTTATCGCTAGGGGAGTTCGAACGCAGGTACGCCCCCGCGGAGTTTCCATATCGAAAACGGCTCGGTGGGATCGACCTCATTGGCCTGAACAGCAACGCGTCGACACACGAGTCGCTGACCAATTCGTTCGAGGGGCGAGTGGAAACGGAAACCCTCACGTGGCTCGGGGAGGCGCTCAAGGACTCCGATTGCCCGCTTGTGACTGTCCATCACGCGCTCGAACCGGTGCGGGATTCCTATCGACGCTGGAAGCGAGATTTACCGGTCGAGAACGGCGGATCTCCGGGATTCGCTAACGCTGAGGCGCTTCTCGACGTCCTCTCTACCAACGGCGCGCCGCTCGTTCTGACCGGTCATCTCCATTTCCCGGCGGTCGCACGAACAGGTTCGGTCCATGAATTCACGCTTCCGTCGCTCGGTCCCTTTCCCTCTGGGTTTACTGTCCTCGATGTAGACGAAAGCGGGACTACTGCGACCTTCCATTCTGTGGTGAACACAGAAGAGCAGGTCGAATCGCTCGGCTACGGAGTCAAGCACGACCGCGCGCTCATCGCCGCCGCTCAACTCGCCACGCTACCACTTGTCGACGAATCGTGAGGTCAGAACACAGTCTCGAAATACCCACCCGGGCTTGCGCCTCGCTACTGCTGCTCTCTGGAGGTCGGGCACACACTGATGATCAAGAGCGCCTCCAATGGGCGAGAGACGGCTGGTTCAGCGACCGAATCTGTCGCGCCAGGGCCGCCGACCCATCTATCAGGACGTGATGGGGATCCTGAAAAGGTGGTAGCCTCCCCGCACTCTGTGAGCGAGAGTTATGCTGGGATACCCCATTGGGAACAAGACTATTCGATGGACCACTCGGAACAGAAACGTCGATCGTTTCTCTATCATTGAACGGCGGTTGCCCCATACGCCAGTGGGCAAGCGCGGTGATCGTGTGAGGGCGACTCTGTCGATACGGTGACCCGCTCACTCCAAAGGAATTTATTCCCGTAGTAGCGAGCGCCTCTGTCCACTCAGGGCTACCGCATCCTTCGCTCAGTCGTTCTTTTCGACGGCGTGGACTGTCAGGCCTGCGTACTCCCCGATCGTAGGCGCCATCTGACGGAAACCAATGCTGCCTCCACTCAGGGGAGGGCCGTACGATTCACCGTCGTCGACCCAGTGAAACACTTCGAGGCCGTCGACGTAGAACGCGACCTCCGGCCCGTACTTGACGACCTCGATCCGGTACGGAGGGTTCGCGTTCACGACGCCCGGGATCGGGTCGCCCCCTCGCTGGACGAGGTCGAACCCCTTACTCTTGCGCAGGTTGATCGTCTGGAACTCGATTTCGTTTTTCGGTGACCCGTGGTGATTGCGGCGGAAGTACGACCCGTGGAGCGCGTTGATGTCTCCGTCGTAGTACTGGCTGTAGATCCCGGATCGATCGTCGAGATTCGGGTCGAGCACGTGTTCTCCGTCCACCCCGGTCGCCGCGAAGAAGATCATACAGAGACCGGGTTGCTGCAGCGGCCAGAAGTCCCAGCCGATCTTGATCTCGTCAGGGAACTGTTTCGGACACCAGAAGACGTAATGCGGTTCGTCTACCGTCTCCGGATCGTCCGTGTTCTCCAGTCGCATTCGGTCCCGGGGGAAGGTGATCCCCGCGTTCCCTTCCAGTTCCCACCCGGACACGTCCTCCGGAGATTCCAGCGCGTTCTCGTACAGGAGTTCCGTTGGCTCGTAGGTCGGCATCAGTGAACGATAGTTAACCTATCGGACAATTAATTCTTGTCCTCACGGCGAGACTCCGGTCACACCCGGTGAGGTCGAGTTCGAGCAGTTCGCGATTCGCCTCGGACTTGACGTTGGTCGCTCGCACTGGAAACTCACTCCCGTCGTCGTCCCGGTGGGTGTGTCCCGGCCCGTATTGTTGTGTTGTGTCCGGAATTTGCGGTCCGATCGGTCCGAGGCTGACTGACACTATTCTACCGTTCCATGGCTCGGTTGCGTGCGTTCGGGGCGGTCGCATCGCCTGTCGGATCGTTCGACCTCCGCGGCGAGCGCAGCGCGATTCCGCGCTCCCTGCGTATCGATCCGTTCGGTACGGAGATGACGCGGAATAGCTCTCGACCGCCGGTAGCGCCCTATGTCGTTGAGACGGGTCGGTTGTCGGAACGCGCGGGAGCGTTCCATGACACAAAACTATTTAATCGTAGTCTGAGAACGGTTTGCGCGTGCCAGAGAGACCTAACATCGTCCTGTTTCTGACCGATTCACAGGGATGGAATGCGATGGGCGAGTGCGGTCGCGGGTTCGCCGAGACGCCGAACCTCGACGCACTCGCCGAGGAAGGAGTCCGATTCGACCGGAACTACGCGGCGTCGGTGCCGTGTACGCCGTCGAGGGCCGGGCTCTTCTCCGGGAAGTACCCCCACGCTGCAGGCGCGTGGGCGAACAACACCCGTCTCGAGAAGGGCGTCGAGACGATGGGGTCGTACCTTCGAGAGGCGGGGTATCGGACCGCATACATCGGGAAGTGGCACCTCGACGGCGATTACTTCGGGACCGGCGAGGCCGCGCCCGGCTACGACCCCGAGTGGTGGTACGACGGCCAGAACTACCGCGACGAGGTCGGCGAGGAGTTCTGGGAGTGGTACCGCTCCGGGATGGAGACTCGCGTCGCCGAAAACGACATCGACGAGATCCACGAGCGCGGCATCACCCGCGAAGACACCTGGGGCGGGCGGATCACCGACCGCGCCCTCGAGTTCATCG